>WNGB01002219.1_pt1 | contig 38374 bp, 29 predicted proteins | sample 5400681 | NCBI WGS metagenome assembly WNGB01 (sample SAMN13153367, study PRJNA577476) | soil metagenome | isolation source: 115 cm soil or saprolite under grassland replicate 2 | place: USA:California | collected 2016-06-15 | reverse complement strand
GAGGCGAGCTGGCGTGAGACGAGATGCGCGTAGAGGCCGCCGGTGGCGAGGAGATCGTGGTGCGTGCCGATCTCGGCCACGTGGCCGTCTTCCATCACGATGATCTGGTCCGCGTCGCGCACGGTGGAGAGCCGGTGGGCAATCACGAGCGTGGTACGGCTCCGCGCGAGGAGGTCGAGGGCGCCCCGCACCGCCTGCTCGCTCACCGCATCGAGATGCGAGGTCGCCTCATCGAGGATCAGGATCGGCGCGTCCTTGAGGAAAGCGCGGGCAATGGCCACACGCTGCCGCTGGCCACCCGAGAGCTGGGCGCCACGCTCCCCCACGATGGTGTCGAGCCCCTCGGGGAGCCCGGCCACGAAGTCCGTGAGCGCCGCCTGCGCGATGGCCGCGTCGAGCTCCCCCGCGCTCGCATCAGGCTTCGCGAGCAGGACGTTGTTCCGCAGCGTGTCGTTGAAGAGGTAGGTGTCCTGCGCGACGAGGGCGACGCGACGACGCAGCTCGTCGAGGCCATACTCACGGAGATCGTGGCCGTCGAGCCTGATCGCGCCCGAGTCGGGATCCCAGAACCTGAGACAGAGGCTGGCGATGGTCGTCTTGCCCGCGCCCGATGGCCCCACGAGCGCCACCGTGCTTCCGCGCGGCATCGCGAAGGACACCTCCACGAGGGCGGGCCGCCGGCGTCCGGGATACGTGAAGGTCACTTGCGACAGCTCCAGGGCCGGCCCGCCCGACGTGGAGCCTCCCGCGCGCACCCCCGCGCCATCCATCACGGGCACGGGCTCCGCGTGCACGCCGTACACGCGGCGGGCGGCGCCCAGCGTATCCGCGAGCTGGCGCCCCACCTGCGCGATCTCCCATACGGGGACGAAGGCGGAGATGGCGAGGAGGGTGAGGAGCGGGAGCATGGCGGTGTCGAGACGGCCCGACGCGCCGAGCACGGCGCCCACCCCGACCACCGCGAGCGCGCCCAGCCCGTTGGCGATTTCCTGCAGCGAGGCCTGGAGGCTCAGATCGTGGAGGAACGGCGTGCGCACGAGCAAATAGTGCTGGGCCTTGGCCGCGAACTCGCGCCCCCTCGCCGCCACCTGGCGGAAGGCGACGATCTCGCCCAGGCCCTGCACGGAATCCACCGCGTGGGCCGTGAGATCGCCCGAGACCTCGCGCGCCCGCGAGCCGAGCTGGTCGATGCGCGTGCGGCCGAGAATCGGGGTGAGGGCGGCCCAGGCGAGAAACGGGAGAAGGGCGAGGGCCATCGGCCATCCGAAGCAGGCAAGCGTGACGAGAACACCCACGGGCACGAGCACGGCCACGAAGGCGGGCGTGATGGTGTGGGCGAAGAAGTACTCGATCAGCTCCACGTCGCGCGTGGCCACCCCCACGAGGTCCCCGGTGCGGCGGCGGGAGAGATAGGCGGGAGCCAGCGCGTCGAGCTTCCTGAACATGTCGAGCCGCATGTCGAGGAGCAGGCGGTAGGCCATGTCGTGGGCCAGCCACGACTCGAGCCAGTGGAGCAGCCCGGCCGAGGGGGCCGCGATGGCGAGGGCGATCATGAGCCGGCCGAACGGCATCCCGTTCTTCACCGCGCGAACGACGAGAGCGCTCAGCACGCCGACACCGATCAGGGCCACCACGCGGGTCACGCCGAGCACGAAGGTCAGGGCGAGCCGGCCGCGATAGTCGCCGACCATCCCGAGCAGAACGCGAACGAGCTGGGGCCAGCCCATTCCCTCCGCGCGGACGATGGCGTCGGTAGGCTCGGGAGTGGCGGAGGCCGCCGGCTCGCCGTCGGCCCCGCCCGCCTCCGAAGCGAGCTCCGGCCGGGCGAGAAGCTCGCCCGGCCCCGCGCCATCCCGCGCCTGCGCAGCCATCAGGCGGTGATAGGCGCCGCCCCGCGCCATGAGCTCGGCATGCGAGCCGCTCTCCACCACGCGCCCGCCGTCCAGGGCAAGGATGCGGTCCGCCCCGATCACGCTCGACAGGCGGTGGGCGAAGATCAGCGTGGTCCGGCCCTCCATGAGCCGGTCCAGCGCCTCCTGTATCACCGCTTCGCTCTCCGCGTCCACCGAGGAGAGCGCCTCGTCGAGGATGAGAATCGGCGCGTCGCGCAGGAGGGCGCGCGCGATGGCTATGCGCTGGCGCTGCCCTCCGGACAGCCGCACCCCGCGCTCGCCCACCACCGTCTGGTAACCCTGAGGCAGCCCCGTGATGAACTCTTCCGCATTGGCCGCGCGGGCGGCCGCCTGGAGCTCCGCCGGCGTCGCGTCGGGCTTGCCCATGCGGAGGTTCTCTTCGACCGTCCCGTGGAAGAGGTAGGTGTCCTGGCTCACCAGCGCGATCAGGCCGCGGAGCTGATCCAGCGTCAGGTCGCGGATGTCGCGGCCGCCAATCGTCACCCGGCCGCGCTCCGGATCGTAGAAGCGGAGGAGGAGCCGGGCCACGGTGGACTTGCCCGCGCCACTCGGCCCCACGATGCCCACGCGCTCGCCCGCCTTGACCTCGAAGGACAGGCCGTCATGGGCCACCCGACGGCCACCCGGGTAGGAGAACCTCACGTCCTCGAAGGCCACGATGGGAGAGAGCGAGGCGGCGTCGAGGAGTGGGGTGGCCCGATCGCTCACCCGGGGCTGCGCTTCGAGGATCTGCATGATGCCGCCGGCGGCGGAGAGACCCAGCATGCCCTGATGCAGGACGACGCGCAGCTCGCGGAGCGGGCGAAACACCTCGACGCCCAGCATGAGGACGACGAGGAGGGCGCTGAGCGTCATCTCCCCTTCGCGCACCCGCCAGGCACCCAGGCCGAGCGCCGCCACCGCGCCCACGGCCATGCCGGTATCGGTGATGCCGCGTGCGAACGTGTTCGCCCCGAGCACGCCCATGGTGCTGTGGAAGAGATCGCGCCCCTTCTCTCCGAGCATGCGCGCCCGCGCTCCGCTCTGGCCGAAAGCCTTGAGGGTGGTCAGTCCCTGGATCGAATCGAGAAACTCCGCGCCGAAGGCGGCATAGGCCCTCTGGCGGGACAGGCTCTCGCGGCTGTCCTTGCGATGCCAGAGCGACGGCGCGAGCAGCGTGGCCAGCGCCGCCGCGAGCAGGACGAGGGCCACGGGCAGATCGACGAAGGCGACGAAGGCGAAGATGAGCACGGGGGTGAGGGCGGCCACCGCGAGCTGGGGCAAGTACTGGCCGAAATAGACCTCGAGCTGCTGGACGCCTTCCACCATGGAGAGGATGACGTCGCCCGTGCGGGAGCGGGTGAAATGGGCGGGGCCGAGCACGGTCACCCGCTCGTAGATGGCCTGGCGCAGCGTGCCCTGGACGAGGGCGGCCGTCTGGTGGGCGGCCATGGCGCGCCAATGGTCCAGCGCGCTCCGGAGGAGGACGGCGCCCGCGGTCAGCGCCATCAGGGGCAGGAGCGCGCGGAAGGGATGGCCCTCGATCACGCGGCCGAGCAGCCAGCCGAAAAGCGCGAGGCGCGCGATGCCCGTGCCCACCGCGAGGAGCCCGAGCAGCACGGTGCCGGCGATGCGCAGCCGCACACCGCGTGTGAATGCCCAGAGCCGACGGTCGAAGTACATGGGCGAGCCCCCACAAGATACACCGGATCCGCAGGCGCCCGACGCCCCGAGGCCTACGCCGAGAGCGCTTCCACGGCCTCCCGCACCGCGTCGGCGTGGCCGTCCACCTTCACGTTGTCCCAGCGGCGCGCGACGATGCCGTCGGGTCCGATGAGGTAGGTCGTGCGCGCGAGACCCATGACGCTCTTCCCGTACATGCTCTTCTTTTTCCACGCGCCGTACCTCTCCGCCACCTCGTGGTCCGGGTCGGCGAGGAGGGGGAAGTTCAGCTCGTGCTTCCGGGCAAACTTGGCCTTGCTCTCGGTGTCGAGGATGCTCACGCCCAGCACGGCCGCCTTGCCCTTCTTGAAATCCGGCAACATGTCGCGGAAGGCGCAGGCCTCGCGCGTGCAGCCGGGCGTATCGTCCTTCGGGTAGAAATAGAGCACCACGGGCCGACCCGCGTAGTCCTTGAGCCTGCGCGTCCTGCCGCTCTGGTCCTGGAGAGAAAACGCGGGGGCTTTACGGCCGGGCTCGATCGCGGGCATGGGGAATCCTCCGGATCCTGTGGGAGTCTAGCGTTTGCCGAGCAGGCGCCGCAACACGCTCCCGAGCAGCGTGCCCGGCACCGTTCCGGCCAGCCCCACCATGAAGGCGATGACCAATTCGAACGGCCAGAGATTGTGGGAATCCCATGAAGAAGCTCCAGAGCAGGCCCAGAGAGCGGGGCTTCACGGCTGACCGTTCAGGCTCATGGCGCCGATCCTGCCAGATCGGCCGCGTGGACGCTTCACATTTCTTCACGTTTGTCGCGTGATCGCCCTCGATTCGGCCGTGTCCCCGACGTCCGGCTGCGCTACCATATTTCCATGCGCCGAGCGTGGCCGTGAATCCATCCCGGCTCTTCATCCTCCAGCCCATCGCCACCACGCTCCTGACCGTGGCCGTGCTTCTGGCGGGCGGGGTGGCGTATACGCAGCTGCCTATCTCCGCCCTCCCCCAGGTCGATTACCCGACCATCCAGGTCCTGACCTTCTACCCCGGCGCGAGTCCGGACGTCATGGCCTCATCGGTGACCTCGCCGCTCGAGCGCCAGTTCGGCCAGCTCCCCGGTCTCAACCAGATGACGTCCACCAGCTCCTTCGGCGCCTCCCTCATCACGCTCCAGTTCACCCTCGAGCATCCCATCGACGTGGCCGAGCAGGAGGTGCAGGCGGCGATCAATGTCGCCTCCACCTACCTGCCCCGGGACCTGCCCAATCCGCCCATCTACAGCAAGGTCAACCCCGCCGATACCCCGATCCTCACCCTCGCCCTCACCTCGGACACGCTGCCCCTGAGCCGCGTGGAGGATCTCGCCGACACGAACCTCGCCCAGAAGATCTCCCAGCTCCCCGGAGTGGGGCTCGTCTCGATCAGCGGCGGTCAGCGGCCCGCCGTCCGCGTGCAGGCCGACCCCACCGCGCTCGCCTCCTACGGACTCGGCCTCGAAGACCTGCGCGCCGTCCTCGGGCAGGCCAACGTCGATCAGGCGAAGGGCAATCTCGAGGGACCGCGGCAGGCCTTCACCATCGGGGCAAACGATCAGCTCCTGTCGAGTGACGAGTACAAGAACATCGTCGTCACCTACAAGAACGGCGCCCCCGTGCGGCTGTCCGACGTGGCCAACGTCGTCGACGGCGTCGAGAACGTCAAGCTCGCGGCCTGGATGAACGAGACCCCCGCCGTCGTCGTGAACATCCAGCGCCAGCCCGGGGCCAACATCATCGCGGTGGTGGACCGCATCAAGCGCCTTTTGCCCCAGCTCAAGGCCTCCCTGCCCTCCTCCATCGAGATCACCACCCTGACCGACCGCACCACCACCATCCGCGCCTCCGTGGCGGACGTGCAGTTCACCCTGATCCTCACCATCGCCCTCGTGGTCATGGTCATGTTCCTCTTCCTGCGGAGCCTGAGCGCGACCATCATCCCGAGCGTGGCCGTGCCCATTTCCATCGTGGGCACCTTCGGCGTGATGTACCTGCTCGGCTACAGCCTCGACAACCTCTCCCTGATGGCCCTCACCATCTCGACCGGCTTCGTGGTCGACGACGCCATCGTGATGATCGAGAACATCGCGCGCTACATCGAGGCGGGGGACTCGCCGCTCCAGGCCGCCCTCAAGGGCTCCGAGCAGATCGGCTTCACCATCGTCTCCCTCACCGTGTCCCTGATCGCCGTGCTCATCCCCCTCCTCTTCATGGGTGACATCGTGGGCCGGCTCTTCCGCGAATTCGCGGTCACCCTCAGCGTGGCCATCCTCGTCTCGGCCGTGGTCTCCCTCACCCTCACCCCCATGATGTGCGCGAAGATCCTCCGCGGGGAGCGCGAGGCATCGCGGACGCGCTTCTATCGGCTCACCGAGCGCGCCTTCACGTGGATGATCGATCGCTACGCCACGACTCTGCGGTGGGTTCTCCGCCACCAGCCGGGCACCCTCGTGGTGACCATTGGCACCCTCGTCCTCACCATCGTGCTCTACGTGGTGGTGCCCAAGGGATTCTTCCCCGTGCAGGACACGGGGGTGATCCTCGGCGTCTCGGAAGCCCCCGAGAGCATCTCCTTCACCGCCCTGTCCGAGCGCCAGCGGGCCCTCACCCGCGTCATCCTCAAGGATCCCGACGTGGCGAGCCTCTCCTCGTTCATCGGTATCGACGGCACCAACATGACGCCGAACAGCGGGCGCATCCAGATCAACCTCAAGCCCCGCGAGGAACGCCACGCCGACGCCACGGAGATCATCCGCCGCCTTCAGGCGGCCCTCCACAGCGTGGAGGGGATCACCCTCTACCTGCAGCCGGTGCAGGACCTCACGGTGGAAAATCGCGTGAGCCGCACCCAGTACCAGTACACCCTGGAGGACGCGGACTCGCGCGAGCTGGGGGAGTGGACGCCGCGACTCATCGCCAGGCTCAAGGAATTGCCGGAGCTTCGCGAGGTGGCGAGCGATCAGCAGAACGGCGGCCTCCAGGCCATGCTCGACATCGATCGCGACACCGCGTCGCGGCTGGGTATCGTGCCGCAGCTCATCGACGACACCCTCTACGATGCCTTCGGCCAGCGCCAGGTCTCCACCATCTACACCCAGCTGAACCAGTACCATGTCGTGCTCGAGGTCCTGCCCGCCTACCAGGAAAACCCCGACGCGCTCAAGAGCATCTACGTGAAGTCGGTGTCAGGCGCGCAGGTGCCCCTGTCCTCTTTCACCCGCTTCGTGCCGGGCACGACCCCCCTCGCCATCAATCACCAGGGACAGTTTCCGTCGGTGACGCTGTCCTTCAACCTCGCCCCCGGGGTCGCCCTCGGGCACGCCGTCACCGCCATCAAGAACGCCGAGCGGCAGATCGGGCTGCCCGTCTCCATCCGCCCGAGCTTCCAGGGCACGGCTCAGGCCTTCCAGGCCTCGCTGGCCACCCAGCCGCTCCTCATTCTCGCCGCCCTCATCACCGTGTACATCGTCCTCGGCGTGCTCTACGAGAGCTACATCCATCCCGTCACCATTCTCTCCACGCTGCCGTCGGCCGGGGTGGGGGCCATCCTCGCCCTTCAGCTCTTCCGCATGCATCTCGACATCATCGCCCTCATCGGCATCATCCTCCTCATCGGCATCGTGAAGAAGAACGCCATCATGATGATCGACTTCGCGCTGGAGGCGGAGCGCGAAGCGGGCAAGCCCCCCGCAGAAGCGATCTACCAGGCCTGTCTCCTGCGCTTCCGGCCCATCATGATGACGACGATGGCCGCCCTCCTCGGCGGCCTGCCTCTCGCCCTCGGGACGGGCACCGGCTCGGAGCTGCGGCGGCCGCTCGGCATCACCATCGTGGGCGGTCTGATCCTCTCGCAGGTCCTCACGCTCTACACCACGCCCGTCGTCTACCTGTACTTCGATCGCCTCGCCAAGCGGTTCCGTCGCGTCCCCGGCCCGGGCGCGCTGCCCGCGCCGGCGGCCGCAGACTAGCCGGCGGCCGTGAGCATCTCCGCGCCCTTCATCCGGCGGCCGATCGGCACCTCGCTCCTCGCGGTGGGGCTCCTGCTCGCCGGCATCATCGCGTATCGCCAGCTGCCCGTGGCGCCCCTGCCCCAGGTCGAGTTTCCCGTGATCCAGGTCCAGGCCGTCCTGCCCGGCGCGAGCCCGGAGACCATGGCGTCCGCGGTGGCCACGCCGCTCGAGCGTCAATTCGGACGCATCGCCGGCGTGACCGAGATGACGTCGACGAGCCTGCTCGGGGCCACCACCATCGTGCTCCAGTTCGATCTCAGCCGGAACATCGACGCGGCCGCGCGCGACGTGCAGGCCGCCATCAACGCCGCGCGCAGCCAGCTTCCCCAGAACCTGCCCAACAATCCGAACTATCGCAAGGTCAACCCGGCCGACGCGCCCATCATGATCCTCGCCCTGACGTCGGACATCATGCCCGTGGGTCGGCTGTACGACGCGGCCGACTCGATCCTCGCCCAGAAGCTCTCCCAGGTGGAAGGGGTCGGGCAGGTCTTCGTAGGCGGCGGCGCCAAGCCCGCCGTGCGCGTCCAGGTCGATCCGGGGCAGCTGAGCGCCCTCGGCTATGGGCTGGAGGAGGTTCGGGCCGGGCTCGGCAGGGTGAACGCCAACGCTCCCAAGGGCGAGCTGTCCGGCCCCACCACGGCGTGGATGATCAACGCCACTGACCAACTCTTCGACGCCGACCAATACCGGCCGGTGATCGTCGCCTACCAGAAGGGCGCGCCGATCCGCCTGGGCGACGTGGCCACCGTGGTCAGCTCCGTGGAAGACGTCCGCACGGGCGGGCTCGCCGACGGCAAGCGGGCCGTCGTGCTCGTCCTGTTCCGGCAGCCCGGGGCGAACATGATCGAGACGGTGGACCGGGTGTACGATCTTCTCCCCGCGCTCCGGGCGTCCATTCCGCCCGCCATCAAGCTCGCGGTGGCGCTCGACCGCACCACGTCCATTCGCGCCGCCTTCACGGATGTCAAGATCAGCCTGCTCATCTCCGTCGTGCTGGTGGTGCTCGTCGTCTTCGTCTTCCTGCGCAGCGTCTCCGCCACCACCATCCCCAGCGTGGCCGTGCCCCTGTCGCTGGTGGGCACGTTCGGCGGCATGTACCTCTGCGGCTATAGCCTGGACAACCTCTCCCTGATGGCCCTGACCATTTCGACGGGATTCGTGGTGGACGACGCCATCGTGGTGCTCGAGAACATCACGCGCTACGTGGAAGAGGGCGAGTCGCCCCTCGCCGCGGCCTTCCGCGGCGCCCGGGAGATCGGCTTCACCGTGCTGTCCATGACCATCTCGCTCGTCTCCGTCTTCATTCCCATCCTGCTCATGGGCGGGCTCGTCGGTCGGCTCTTCCGCGAGTTCGCGGTCACCCTCACCATCGCCGTCACCATCTCCCTTCTCGTCTCGCTGAGCGTCACCCCCATGATGTGCTCGCGCTTCCTTCGATCCGAGCGGGCGGCCGGGCACGGGCGGCTCTACCGCTTCGGCGAGCGGGCGTTCGACGGGCTGACCGGCCTCTACGATCGGACGTTGCGCTGGGTCCTCCGGCACCGGCGGTTCACCATGGTCGTCACCCTGGCCACCATCTGCCTCAACGTCTACCTCTACACCATCGTGCCCAAGGGACTCTTTCCCCAGCAGGACGTGGGACGCATCGTAGGCAGCATCCAGGCCGAGCAGGACATCTCGTCCACCGCCATGCGCGACAAGATGCGGGAGTTCGTCAACACGGTGATGGCCGATCCCGACGTGAGCAACGTGGTCGCCTTCTCCGGCGGCACGGGCAATCCGACGAATACCGGGCGCATGTTCGTCGTGCTCAAGCCGTGGGGAGAGCGGAAGGTCTCCGTCGACCTCGTGATCCAGCGCCTGCGCGGGAAGCTCGCCCACGTGCCCGGGGCCACCCTCTTCCTGCAGGCGGTGCAAGACGTGCGGGTGGGCGGGCGTATAAGCAACGCGCAGTACCAGTACACCCTGCAGAGCACGGACCTCAACGAGCTCAACGCCTTCGCTCCCCGCATGCTCGCGAAGCTCCGGACGGTGGAAGGGCTCCGCGACGTGGCCACCGATCAGCAGAACCGCGGGCTCCAGGCCTCGCTCGTCATCGATCGCGATACCGCCTCGCGACTCGGCATCCGGCCCCAGCTCGTCGACGACACGCTCTACGACGCCTTCGGCCAGCGCCAGGTCTCGAACATCTACACGCCGCTCAACCAGTACCACGTCATCCTCGAGGTGCCGCCCGCCTATCAGCAGAACCCGGACGCGCTGAAGTCGATCTACGTCAAGTCCAGCACGGGCAACCAGGTGCCGCTCTCCGCCTTCACCCACTTCTCCGCGGGGACCACCCCCCTCGCCGTGAACCACCAGAGCTTCTTCCCCGCCGTCACCTTGTCCTTCAACCTCGCCCCCGGCTTCGCCCTCGGCGATGCCGTCGCGAACATCCAGGCGGCGGAGCGGCAGATCAACATGCCCGCGTCGATTCGTGCCAGCTTCCAGGGGACGGCCCAGGCCTTTCAGGCGTCACTGGCCAGCCAACCCATCCTGATCCTCGCCGCCCTCGTCACCGTGTACATCGTCCTCGGCGTCCTCTACGAAAGCTTCATTCATCCCATCACCATCCTCTCCACCCTGCCCTCCGCGGGCGTGGGCGCCATCCTCGCCCTGCTTCTCTTCGGGGGGGAGCTCAACATCATCGCGATGATCGGCATCATCCTGCTCATCGGCATCGTCAAGAAGAACGCCATCCTCATGATCGACTTCGCCCTCGACGCCCAGCGCGATCAGAGCAAGTCGGCCGAGGACGCCATCTATCAGGCCTGTCTCCTGCGCTTCCGGCCCATCATGATGACCACGGCCGCCGCCCTTCTCGGGGCCCTGCCCTTGGCCTTCGGCTCCGGAGTGGGCGCCGAGCTGCGGCGTCCGCTCGGCATCACCATCGTGGGAGGACTCTTGGTATCCCAGCTCCTGACCCTGTACACTACTCCTGTCGTTTACCTCTACATGGAGCGCTTCCGACTGAGACTGAGCCGTCGGCGGCGCGCGTCCAGCCTGCAGATGCCCGGACCGGTCGTCGCACAGCAAGGAGACGGGGGTTCATGAGGTCGCGCTGTACCATCGCGTATCGCGCCGTGGGACTGGGGCTGCTCCTCGCCACGGTCTTGACGGCGGGCGCCTGCTCCAAGAAGGCGGAGTCGAAGGGCGAGCCGAAGTCCGGTCAGCGCCCGCAGGCGCCGGTGCCCGTGGCCGTAGCGAACGTCGAGCAGAAGGCGATGCCTCTGCAGATTCAGGCCATCGGCAGTGTCGAAGCCTTCTCCGCCGTGTCGATCAAGGCTCAGGTCGGCGGCGAGCTGATGCGCGTGCATTTCAAGGAAGGCCAGGACGTGAAGAAGGGCGACATGCTCTTCACCATAGACCGGCGCCCCTTCCAGGCGGCTCTCGGGCAGGCGCAGGCCACCATGTCCCAGCACCAGGCGCAGGTGCGCCAGGCCGAGGCGAATCTGGCTCGTGACGAGGCCATGCTCGAGAATGCCCGCGTCGAAGAGGAGCGCTACAAGAAGCTGGTGGTGGGCGGCTTCGTCGCGCGCGAGCAGTACGACCAGTTCATGACCGCGTTCAAGACGGCCCAGGCCACCATCGAGGCGGACCACGCCGCGGTGGCCACCGCCCGCGCGCTCGTGCGTGCCGATGAGCAGCTCGTGGAGACGGCCCGGCTCAACCTGGCCTACACCGAGATCAAGTCGCCCCTCGACGGGCGCACGGGCAGCCTGATGCTGCACGAGGGCAACGTGGTCAGGTCGGGCGGGACGTCGGATTCGACGCTTCTCGTCATCAACCAGATACAGCCCATCTACGTCTCCTTCACCGTGCCCCAGCAGCAGCTCGGCGAGATCAAGAAGTACATGCAGGCCGGATCGCTCAGCGCCGAGGCCCTGCCCTCCGGCGAAAAGAGAGCCGAGCGCGGCGTGGTCACCTTCGTGGACAACGCCATCGATCCCACCACCGGCACGGTGCGGCTCAAGGCGAGCTTCCCCAATTCGGAGAGGCGGCTGTGGCCCGGCCAGTTCGCCAACGTGACCCTGACCCTCGCCGTCGATCCAGGCGCGCTCGTGGTGCCGTCGCAGGCCGTGCAGACCGGGGCCCAGGGACCGTACGTCTTCGTGGTCAAGCCCGACTCCACCGTGGAGAACCGCCGCGTGGTGGTGGCGCGCACCCAGGGCAGCGACACCGTGATCGCCTCGGGCCTGCAGGCGGGTGAGCAGGTGGTCACGGACGGCCAGCCCCGGCTCTCGCCCGGAGTCAAGGTGGAGATCAGAGGGGGAGGCGGCACCAAGGGAAGCGGCCCGCCGCGCCCGTCCTAGTCTCGGCACTCCGGGCTTGACGCTGCGCTCGCACACGCTGTATCAGGAGACGTGATCCACGTGTCTTACCACGCCCATCGGACGAGAAGGCTGGGGCCGTCCGCGGCCGGAGCCCGGACCCGAGCATGGATGCCTCCCTCGTCGAGCTGACACGGCGGCTCGCCGCGGGTGATCCCGCGGCGCGTGCGGAGCTGGCCCGGCACCCGGGGGACATGGCGCGCGCCCTCGACGAGATCGTCACGGTCATGGAGCGCCGCACCGCTCTCCTCGCGGAAACGGAGCAGTACTTCGACGCGCTCGCCCAGCAGTCGCTCATGGGTGTCTACGTCGCCGCGCGCGATCGCTTCCTCTACGCGAATCAGGCCCTCGCCACCATCACCGGCTACACGGTGGACGAAATCTTGGGGAACGTCGTGCTCATGGAAGTCGTGCATCCCGAGGACTGGCCCACGGTGGCCCGCAACCTCGAGCGCCGCTTTCGCGGCGAGACTTTTCGCGCGAGCTTCCGGCTCGTGCGCAAGGACGGCGGCATCGTTCTCGTCGAAGCCGACGGCCGGCGCGTCGTTCGAAAGGGAGAGCCGGTGATCATCGGCGCCGTCATGGCCGTGGACACCCTCAAGCGAGGGCGGACCGAGGCGCGGCGGCAGCGTCAGGCCCTGTTCCGGAGCGAGCGGATGGCCGCCCTCGGGGAATTGCTCGGCGGCCTCGCCCACGAGCTGGACGGTTCGTTCACGGGAGCCCTCGCCCAGGCCCGGGTCATCGAGGAGATGGCGGGGGCGGGGCCGGTGGCGGACCAGGCGCAGAGGATGGCGGAACAGGCCCAGCGCGCGGGGCAAATCGTCCGGCGCTTCACCGCCCTCGCCCACGACTATCCGAGCGAGCGAGGGGAGGTGGCCATCAACACGGTGATGCGCGAGGTGGTCGACCTCTTCGACTACGCCCTCAAGCGCGCCAAGGTGAACGTGGTGCTCGCCCTCGCCGAGCGACTGCCCACCATCTGGGGTGACGCGCATCGCCTCCACGAGCTCGCGGCACATCTGATCGCCAATGCCATCCAGGCCATGCGGGGCTGTCCCGCCCCTCGCCGGCTCGCCATACAAACGCTGGCGATACCGGAGACGAAGCACGTGGCCTTCGAGATGTCGGACACGGGGCCCGGTGTCTCCGACGAGGCGCGCGCGCACCTCTTCGAGCCTTTCTTCAGCACCAAGCCTGCCGGCATCGGCACCGGGCTCGGCCTCTTCGTCTGTCTGGAGATCGCCCAGGAGCACCGCGGCTCGGTTGCCCTCGTGACGAGGGCGGGACCGGGCGCTACCTTTCGCGTGGAGCTGCCGGAGCGCGCACCCGATCTCGGCTGACCGCTCCTAGTGCGCCGACCCCATGTCCATCGAGACGCAGGTCCGCTATTTCTTCTTGAAGAGCGGGAGCCCCGTGACCGGGGCTAGTATGCTGCCCACCACGCCGCCGCCGGAACCGAGGCTCGGTCCCTTGCCGCCGCTGCCCGAGCCTGATCCCGGACCGCTGCTGCCAAGGACGCCCCCGCCGCTGCCCAAGCTACTGCCGCCGCTGCCGCTCAAGGCCGCGCCCACGGTGGTCCCCAGGCCACTGCCGCTACTGTCCGAGCTGCCGCTACTGTCCAGGCTGCTCACACTGCCATCGATCACTCCGAAGCCGATCAGGCCACCAGCCCCGTCTCCTGCCTCGGCCACGGGAATGATGGCGTCCAGCGTCGAGCCATCGTCGCCCGCCTTCACTGCGGCCGTCGGCGTGGTCTTGCCGCCGAGTCCCTTGCCCGATTCGCGGCTCTGCCCGCCACGCGCGAGTTCCGCGGCCGTCGCGGCCGCCAGAACCCCTTGGCGCTCGTCAACCGCGGTCCGTAGCTCCTCGGGGATCGCCGTCATGGCCTGCCGACCGGGTTTCAGGCCGTTGGTAACCGCCGTGGCCGTGGCGAGATCGAGGGGCCGCATCTTTCCGAGCGCATCGCGGGTCACCGTGACGGTCTGAAGGCTTTCGAGACGGACAGGGACCCCGCCTGGATCGCTTCGCAGCGACACATCGAGCTTGCCGTGAAGCAGGTGCACGTTGGTGGTGGACTCTCCGCTACCGTCGAGCTGATCTGCCCCCGCCAGAGCGGGGACGATCTCAACCACGAGCACCGTGCCCCGGACCGCCGCCACCGCATGCGGCGTCTGGACCTCGATGACATCGCCCGGCTTCATCCGCTCACGCACGACGGCCAGCCCGACCTTTCCTGACTGGAGCTCGACCGTGGCGCGTCCGCCTTCCTCGGTGACGGCGACCACGGAGAGCTCACGCACGGTGAGCAGCGCCTTGCCGCCCATCAGCACGTGGACAATCGAGCGCTCCTTGGTGCTGATCCGGTCCAAGGCGAAGACGTCGTCACGCATCCTGAGACTCTTGGGCTGGGCCGCCACTGAGCGGACCACCGTCGCCTCGCCGACGAGCGTGGTCACCACACCGACCCCCGGGCGCCCCTGCGCCTCGACATAGCCCGGCAGGCCAACAACCATACCGATCATCGCTATCGATCGAATCGCACGCCATGCCGCCACGGTTCTCTCCGATCTCTCAAGGGGCGCTTGGCCCGGGGATGTGTCCCTGGGATGCCTGCGACGTCATGGTAAGAGGTAGCAACGCAAATGCCACAACGAACGACCCGGCTTGACTCATCGAAAAGATTGGGCTGTTCTCAGGTTGACGGTACCCGTGACACTGTCCGTGACAACCATGGGCAGGGCATACGCCGGAGAATGGAATGGCTTGGCTCCGCCCATCGCAGATTCGAGGATCTGAGAGGAGACCGATGTCGAACGTCGAGACCGTGGAGGACCCCGAAGACCCTCGCCTCGTCGATTATCGCGAGATCCGCGATGCTGAGCGGCGGCGCGTGAGTGGCACGTTCATCGCCGAGGGACGTACGGTCGTGCTGCGCCTGCTCGGCGCGCGCCGCTACCGCGCGCGATCCGCGCTGGTCACCCCGCCCGCTCTCGAGGCCCTCGGGGCAATACTCAAGGCCGCCGCCGTACCCACTTTCCTGGTCCGCCAGGACATCGTGAAGGCCATCGTCGGCATCGAGTTCCACCACGGTTGTCTCGCCGTCGGCGAACGCGGGATCGAGCCGACGGCGGAAGCCGTCCTCGCGGACGCGCACGGCGAGTCTATCGTCGTGCTCGAGGGTCTGGGTGATGCGAGCAATGTCGGCGCGATCTTTCGCAATGCGCTGGCCTTCGGGGCGGGCGCGGCGCTCCTCTCTCCAGGCACGGCGGACCCACTCTACCGCAAGGCGGTTCGTGTCTCGTCGGGCGCGGCGGTGGTGTTGCCCTTCGCGCGCCTGGCCGACTGGCCGCGAGACCTTGCCCTGCTGCGCCGTGCCGGCTACACGATCGTCGCTCTCACACCGCGGGCGGACGCCGTGGCCGTCCAGGAGCTCGGAAGGACCCGCCCCCTCCCCGGGAGGCCGGCCCTCCTCCTCGGTACCGAGGGACGCGGGCTCAGCGAGGAAGCCCTGGCGGCGGCGGACCTCCACGTCCGCATTCCCATGGCCCCGGAGATGGACTCCCTCAACGTGGCCGCCGCGAGCGCCGTCGCGCTGCACTGGTTGAGCGGGCTCCGTGAGGCGTAATCGCCGCCTCTATGGGGGCCGGCGAGCGTGAGGCCTGGGAATCCTCGCCGCTCGCCGGCCGCCGATCAGGGACGGCTGTGCCTGGCCAGCGCCGAGAGCACCGCCCGCAGTGACGCGGTGATGATATTCGGATGGACGCCCACCCCCCAGCGCAGAGTCCCGTCTTCGGCGATGGTCTCCACGTAGGCGGCGGCGGTGGCGTCGGCACCCTGACCGACCGCGTGCTCCTGGTAGTCGACCACGTCGATGCTGGCCCCGAGTCCACCCCTCAGGGCGTCCACGAAGGCGGCGATGGGGCCATTGCCGGTGCCGGTGACTGTCTGGGGGGTGCCGGTCACCACGAGCTGGGCATTGATGCGCGTGTTCTCACTGCCCGGGTCCGAGACCAGCTCGTGACCGCGCAGCTCGTAGGCGGACCGCTCGGGCAGGTAGGCGGTCTTGAAGGCCTTCCACATGTCCGCCGGGCTGATCTCCGTCCCGCTGTCCTCGGTGATGGTCTGGATGGTTTTCGAGAATTCGATCTGGAGCCGCCGAGGCAGGTCGAAGCCGTGCTCGGCCTTCATGATGAAGGCGACACCCCCCTTGCCCGACTGGCTGTTGACGCGGATGACCGCCTCGTACGTGCGACCCACGTGCTTGGGATCGATGGGAAGATAGGGCACTTCCCACACCTCGTAGTCACGCGGCAAGGCGTCCATGCCCTTTTTGATCGCGTCCTGATGGGAGCCCGAGAAGGCCGTGTAGACGAGATCGCCGACATAGGGGTGGCGCGGGTGCACGGGCAGACGGTTGCAGTGCTCGGCCACCCGGCGCAGCCCGTCGATGTCCGAGATGTCCAGCTCCGGGTCGATACCCTGGGCAAAGAGGTTCATGGCCAACGTGATCACGTCCACGTTGCCGGTGCGCTCGCCGTTGCCGAACAGGGTGCCCTCGACGCGGTCGGCGCCGGCGAGCACCCCGAGCTCGGCGGCGGCGACCGCGCAGCCCCGGTCGTTGTGGGGGTGGAGCGACAGCACGAGGCGGTCGCGGCGCGAGATCTTCCGCAGGAACCACTCGATGGTGTCCGCGTAGAGGTTCGGCGTGTACATTTCCACGGTGGCGGGAAGGTTGAGCACGATCTGGCGGTCCGAGGTCGGCTCGATCACGTCCATCACCGCCTCGCAGATCTCCACCGCGAACTCCACTTCCGTGCCCGTGTAGCTCTCGGGCGAGTACTCGTAGAAGACCTCCGTCCCCGGCAGCGTGTCCTCGAGCTTGCGGCAGAGCTTGGCGGCGTTGACGGCGATGTCGACGATGCCCGCCTTGTCGAGGCCGAAAACCACGCGGCGCTGCAGGATCGAGGTGGAGTTGTAGAAGTGCACGATGGCGCGCCGGGCGCCCTGCAGGCACTCGTAGGTCCGCTGGATCAGCTCGGGGCGACATTGGGTGAGCACCTGAATGGTGACGTCGTCCGGCACGAGGTCTTCCTCGATGAGCATGCGTACGAAGTCGAAGTCCGGCTGGGAGGCGGAGGGAAACCCGACCTCGATCTCCTTGAAGCCCATGGCCACGAGGGTCTCGAACATGCGCCGCTTCCGCTCCGGGTCCATGGGATCGATGAGGGCCTGGTTGCCGTCGCGCAGGTCGACCGAGCACCAGCGGGGCGCCTTCACGAGCTTCTTTCCCGGCCAGGTACGATCGGGCAGCTCGAGGGGCATGAAGGGGCGGTACTTGTCGAAGGCCATCTTCTTCGGCGTCACGGGTCTCGGTGGCATGTGGCTCCTCGTCAGGCTCGGGTTCGAGCCGGAAAACAAAAAACCTCCTGGCGACACTGTCGCAGGAGGCTCGGCGAGCGCAGGAAGGCGCTCGCCGCTACATAAGCAGTAGGCCCAGGAACGTGTTCATAGCGGGGCAAGAGTGCCAGCGAATCCCCGGAATGTCAACCGCGATGTGGGGAGCATCGGCTAGCCCGCCATGGAGGCGGCGGGGGTGGCCGGCGAGGCCTCGGCGTGGGAGGCGGTCGTCATCCGACCGGGCAGAAGCGAGACGAAAGACGGTGGTCAGGGTGGCCAGCCCGGCCATGACGAGGAGGAGCGTGGTGAAACCTGCCGCTTTCACGGTGGGGCCGAGCAGGTGGTCGAGGGCATGGCCCACGTTGAGCAGGAGCGAGGTCGGGCTGATTCGGGACACGTGGCCTCCAGAGTCAGGTAAGGAGATACCGCGTCATGTCCGACGGATCTCCTCGACGACCGAGGCATAGACCGAGCGGAGCGCCGCCGTATCCGAGGAGTAGTTGATGATGGTGGCGCCCAGCGCGATCATCTGCCGCACGCCCTCCACGCTGTCCGTGATCATGGCCACCGCCTTGCCGTGCTTGCGGGCGGCGTCCACGAGCCGCCGGCGGTGCTCGTCCAGCACCGGCCGCTGCTTGGGCGTGCCGAGCACGCCCAGGTCCTGGGCGAGGTCGGTGGGGCCGAGAGTGAGCGCGTCGATGCCGGGGACGGCGGCGATCTCGTCGAGGCGGTCGAAGGCGCGGCTGGTCTCCAGCATGATCGTCACGTGCACGCGGGCATTGGCGGCGGCCATGTGCTCGGCCGGGGGCAGGGTGCGGTACTCCGTGTGCGGACCGAAGCCGTACATGCCGCGCTCGCCCAGGGGAGCGTAGCGGCAATACGAGGCGACGGCGGCGGCCTGTTCCGGAGTGTCCACCTGAGGCACGTGGAGATTCCAGACGCCCGCGTCGAGGAGGCGGGTGATCCACTCGCGGTTACCTTCGGGCGGCCGGACGACCATGGGAAAATCCAGGGCGCGCGCGAGAGTGGCCATGTCGGCCACCGTCTCCATGGAGAACGACGAATGCTCCATGTCGACGCGGACGAAGTCGAGACCCGCCGCGCGGAGGAGGGTCAGCACCGCGGGAGTACGGATCATGGTGACCCACGTGCCGAGCTGCACTTCGCCTCGCTCGGCACGGTCCCGGTACGCGTTCGGGTTCATGAGGCCGCTCCCGCCGGGGCGAGCCCGAAGGAGACACCCGCGCTCTTCGCCACGCCGCGGAGCTGCTCCATCAAGTCTTCCGGAATGGGAACGCCGTGCTGGAGCCGCTCGCGTCGCGTCTCCATCTCGGGATCGCCGGCCACGAGGACGGGCTGGTCGGGCTCGGCCCGCTTCGCGTCGTGGAGGACGTCGACGACCTGATCGAGATCGTTCTCGAACTCGCCGTCGGGTCGGAAGGCGCGTGGATCGATGGCGAGGAAGAAGTGGCCGATGTTGTGCGGGTCGGATGGCCCCTGAGTGAGCCTTCGAATGGGCGAGAAGGAGGCCCCGGCGAGGACGCCGCCGAGAATATGCACCATCACCGCGAGGCCGTATCCCTTGTGTCCGCCCACGTCGCGCGCACCGCCCAACGGCGTGATGCCGCCCTCCGCGCGCTCGAAGACGTAGCGGAACGCTTCCTCGGCGTCCGTGACTGTCTGGCCGTTGCCGTCTACCGTCCAGCCTGCGGGCAGCGGCTTGTGGTTGAGCTTGTAGACCTTGACCTTTCCCGCGGCGACGGTGGTGGTTGCCATGTCGAGGAGGAAGGGGGGATTGCGCTTGGCGGGGGCGGCGAAGGCGAGGGGATTGGTTCCCATGATGGGCTCCGCCCCGAAGGTCGGCACCATGGTCACCCCGCGCGTGGACGAGGTGACCATGCCGATCACCCCGCGGTCGGCGGCGATTTTCGCGTAGCAGCCGGCGGCCCCGAAGTGGTGCGAATTGACCACCGACACCACCGCCACTCCGGAGCCACGGCACTTGTCCACGGCCATGTTCATGGCCTGCGCGGATATGGGGTGGCCGAGCGAGGCGTCGGCATCGATCAGGGCCATGGCCGGAGCATCGCGCAGCGTCTTGAAGACCGGGCGCATGTTGAGCCGGCCGCTCCGGAACTCTTTGTCATAGGTGGGGAGCATCGAGATGCCGTGGGAGTCCACGCCTCGCAAATCGGTCTCGAGCATCATCTCGGCGGTGATGTCGGCGTGAGCCTGCGCCATGCCCCAGGCGCGAAGGACGGACACGAGCTGCTGGCGAATGTGCTGGGCGGGGACCCGCGTCGTGGCGGCCATCGAACGATTCTACCTCCCTTTTTGCGACTATAATCACGGACGAGGTCACGCCCCGTGGAAATCGAAGCCAAATATGCCATATCCGACCCGGCCGCGTTCGACGCGCTGCTCGACCTGCGCGCCTTGGGCACCTACACGCTCCGTCCCACCGGGGAGCGACACGTGGTCGACCACTACCTCGACACGGCGGACCGCGACCTGTTCCGGGCCGGCTATGCGTGCCGTCTTCGTGAAAGCGAAGCGGACCGCGGATGGCTCCTGACCGTGAAGGGTCTCGGCAAGGCGGAGGGCGCTGTGCACGAGCGCGAAGAGTACGAATCCGCGGTACCCGCGAACACGGCGGCTCCCACGGACTGGCCGGAGTGTCCCGCCCGCGAAATCGTGCAGCGACTCAGCGGGGGGCGGGCCCTCGTCGAGCTCTTCGCCCTCCGCCAGCTCCGGATCGATCGCGCCGTGGAAGAGGGCGAGCGGGCGGTGGGCGAGCTCTCGCTCGACACCGTGGACACCGAGATCGCCGGCCACAAGACGCTCACCCGCGAGCTCGAGATCGAGCTGGGGCCATCGGGGACGCCGGAGGATCTTCACGCCGTCGACGCGGAGCTCCGCGGGTACGCTCTCCGGCCGGTCTCGGCCTCCAAGTTCGAGCGGGTGCTCGCCATCCTGGACGGACACGCGCCCACCCCCAAGCCCAAGAAGAAAAAGAAGGCGCTGGGGGTGCGCGCGGACGAGCCGATGGCCGAAGCGGGCCGGAAGATTCTCCGCTTCCACTTCGAGCGCATGCTCGCGAACGAAGACGACACCCGCAAGGGAGAGGACATCGAAGCGCTCCACCACATGCGCGTGGCCACCCGCCGCCAGCGCGCGGCCTTTCGCATCGTCTCGCCCTATTTCAAGCGAAAGTCGGTGGACGCATTCCGCGATGAGCTGCGCGCGCTCGCGGACCACCTCGGCGCCGTGCGCGATCTCGACGTCCTCATCGAGTCGGCCGAGAGCTATCGGTCGTCGCTGCGGCGAGAGGCCGCCGCGGCCTTCACTCCCCTCGTCGAAGAATGGCGCGGGCGGCGGGACGACGCCCGTCATGCACTGCTGCGCCATCTCGACAGCGACGAGTACCGCGACTTCACCAAGCGTTACGGCGAGTTTCTCTCATCGCCCGGCACCGGAGTGAAGGGCGGCGGGGACCCCACCCCGCACCCCCAGCAGGTCCGACACGTGCTGCCCGCGGAGGTATGGGACCACTACGGCCGGGTGCGGGCTTACGAGACGGTCATGACGTGGGCGTCCATCGAGACGATCCATGCCCTGCGGATCGAAGCGAAGCGCCTTCGCTACCTGCTGGAGTTCTTTGCCGAGGTGCTGGGCTCGGGACTCTCGGGCCCCGTGGAGTCCCTGGTCCGCCTCCAGGATCATATCGGCGAGCTGCACGACGCGGACGTGACCATCGGCCTCCTGCGCGACTTCCTGATGCGCCAGGCCCAGGCCGCCGTGAATCCGGCGGTCGGCGACGCGGTGAGCCGCTACCTCAAGCTGACCGAGGCTCGGCTACGCGACCTCCAGCGCACGCTGAAGAAGCCGTGGAAGCGCGTGGCGGGTCCGCGGCTCCGCGGCGCCCTCGCCCGGGGTGTGGCGAAGCTGTAGTCCTCGCTTGCGCAGCGCGGCCGCGCTGACTATCCTGCACGCGCCTGTATGCCCAACCTCTGGTCTCCGGAAACGCGGCGCCGCACGTTCTTGTGGATGGCGGGCATCGTGCTCACCATCGCGCTCGTCGCGATCAGCGCTTATCTCTGGGGGGGTTCTCCGCCGAGCAAGATCGTGTTCGCGACCGGCCAGCCGGGAGGTGTCTACGACAGCTTTGGGCGCGAGTACCAGAAACGGCTCCGGGCGGAGGGCCTCAGAGTCGAGCTGGTCAACACCGCGGGCTCCGTCGACAATTTCCGCCGCATCATCGAGGGCAAGGTGGATATCGCCTTCGCCCAGTCGGGCACCTATCAGACGGTGAACGACCCCGAACACAAGGTGTCCGGCCTCGCCGCCATCTACTACGAGCCGCTCTGGATCTTCAGCAAGCGCGACATCCGGATGGAGGACAAGATGGCCTACCGCCCCGAGAGCGTAGCGGTGGGGCCCAAGGGCAGCGGCACCGAGGCCATCGCCAAAGCCATCATCGCCGAGCAGGGCTACGACATCACCGCCCCCGCCATCGTCAACCTCAGCTCGGCCGATGCCCGCCGCCAGCTCGTCGAGGGCAAGCTCGACGTGGCCTTCTTCGTCACCTCGTACCGGGATCCCGGCATCATCGAGCTCCTGCGCCACAAGGATCTGCGGCTGACGAGCTTTCGGCGCGAGGTCGCCTATACCCGAAAGTTCCGCGGGCTCACCCCGGTGAAAATTCCCGAGGGTCTGCTCGACCTCAAGGACAACATTCCCGCAGAGAACATCACCCTGCTCTCGCCGTCGGCGCTGCTCGTCGCGCGGGACACGATCAACCCCCGTCTCGTCGAGCTCCTGCTCAAGGTCGCCCAAGCCGTCCACGGCCCCGGTGATCTTCTCGATCCGCCTCTCAAGTTCCCTTCACTGGAAGGCGTGGACGTGCCCATCAACGAGGCGGCGGAAACGTACCTAACCTCTGGCGAGTCCTTCCTCTCGCGCAATCTCCCCTATCGTGCCCTCCGCTGGGTCCTCCTCCTCAAGCTCCTCCTCCTGCCCCTCCTCGCGGTGTGGCTGCCCCTCCTGCGCCTCGCGCCACTCATCGCGTCGTGGCGGAAGGGCCGCTGGCTCAAGCGCTACTATGCGCGGCTGCGGGACGTGGAAGGCAAGCTCGCCACCGCGCGGTGGCCGAATGAGATCCGTGACGGGATCAACGAGCTCGAGTCGCTGCGGGGGGAGGTGCAGGCCGTGTCCCGCAAGCTGCCTCTCCAGCAGCAGCAGGACATCTACCACTGGCGCCTGCACGTGCAGCTCATCCTGAACGAGGCCCTGGAGCGGCTGGGCAGAATGGAAGCGGCGACGGTGCGCTAGCGTTCGTATACGGCGCGCGAGACGGTCGGGTGGCGCCGGGGGCGGGGGTTCTCTCCCCAGACCACGCCGAGTCGCTTTCCGCTTGGCCACTCTTGCCCGCCACGAGATTTTGGTCTTCTGCTTCGAAGAAGCTCCCCAGAAGATACGGGTCCGGGGAGCGAACCCCCGCCCCCGGCGCCACCCGACCGATTTCACGAACGATGCTCGTGAACAATCTCCGATAGAGCTAAGGCCCCTGGCCGGAGCCGATCCACTCCCGCGCCGGCCTGATCGTGTCGCGGTAGAGCCCGACGGCCTCGCGGATCGTATCCTCGGCGTGAGAACGGCCCCGGAGATCCTCGGCCACTTGTCGGGCGAGCCGTTCCTAGCCCGCCGCGGGCTCCGAGGCGGCGAAGCGCTCCAAGTGGTGCTCGGCGTCGCCGAAGGTCTGGCTGATCATGGTGAGGCGGCGGAAGGTGTGGCTGACCTTGAGCTCCTCGGTCATGCCCATGCCCCCGTGCAGCTGCACCGCTTCCTGGCTCACATGACGGCACGCGTCGGCGATCTTGATCTTGGCCGCGGACACGGCGTGGCGACGCTCGCCCGCCGGCGCCGTGTCCACCTTGACGCAGGCGAGATAGGCCATGGAGCGCGCCTGCTCGTAGCTGATCACCATGTCGACCATCCGATGCTGCAGCGCCTGGAAGCTCCCGATGGGCACCCCGAACTGCCGCCGGTTCTTGATGTACTCGAGGGTGGTCTCGTTGGCATAGCGAATCGCGCCCACGGCCTCGGCGCAGAGGAGCGCGGTGGCGTAGTCGGCGGCGTCCTCGATGAGGGGAAGGGCGCGGCCTTCCGCGCCGAGCACGGCGTCGGCGGGTACGGTCACGCCGGAGAGCCAGACGTCGGCCGCCCGCAGCTCATCGATGGTCCGATAGTCCTTCACGGTGAGGCCCGAGGCGCCGCGATCCACGAGGAAGAGGCTGACGCCGCTCGGGTCGGTGTCGGAGCCGGACGTGCGCGCGGAGACGATCAGGGTGTCCGCGGCGGCGCCGTGCAGCACCGCGCGCTTCTCGCCCTCGAGCGTGAAGCCGTTGCCCGATCGCGTGGCCCGGGCCCCCACCTGACCCAGATCGTAGCGGGCCGTCCGCTCCGTGTGAGCGAAAGCGAGGCGACGCTTGCCCTGGATCAGGGGCGGGAGAATCCGCTTCTGCTGCTCCACCGAGCCGCCGCGCGTGATGAGGCGCCCGGCGAGGCCCACGTTGACCCAGTAGGGCTCGACCACGAGGCCTTCCCCGATCGCTTCCATGACCAGCATCACATCCACCGCGGTGCCGCCGAAGCCGCCGTGCTCCTCGGCAAAGGGCACGCCGAGCAGCCCCATCTCCGCGAAGGCCGCCCACACCGTCTCGCTCCAGCCGGTGGAGGAGGCCACGATCTTGGCGCGGGCGTCGATCGAGTATTCGTTGACCAGATAGCGCTTGAGGCTGTCGGCGAGGAGCTGCTGCTCTTCGCTCAGATCGAAGTTCATGACGTCAGAGACCCAGGGTGGCCTTGGCGATGATGTTGCGCTGGATCTCGTTGGAGCCCGCGTAGATCGTGGCCTTGCGCATGTTGCAGTAGCGCGGGGCGAGGCGCGCCGTGAAGTGATCGAAGTCCATGGCGTCCACCGGCCGGAAAGCCTGAGCGAGCGGCCCGGCCGCCTGCATCATGAGCTCGGTGATCGACTGCTGGATCTCCGTCCCCTTGATCTTGAGCATGGACACGTCGGCGCCGGGGGGGTGGCCGGTGCGGCGCATCTGATCGAGGAAGCGCAGGTTGGTGATCTCGAGGGCCATCAGCTCGACTTCGACCCGCGTGAGGCGATCGCGGAAGCGCGGATCGTCGAGGAGCGGCCGCCCGTCCTTCATGTAGTCGGCGGCCAGCTCCTTGAGCCTCGCCAGCTCGCGCTTGGACGCGCCCACGCGGCCGGTGCCCATGCGCTCGTAGCCGAGGAGATACTTGGCCACCGTCCACCCCTTGCCCTCTTCGTGCACCAGGTTCTCGACGGGCACCTTCACCTCGTCGAAGAAGACCTCGTTCACTTCCTGGCTCCCGTCCATGAGGACGATGGGACGCACGGTGATGCCGGGGGTGTGCATGTCGATGAGGAGGAAGGAGATGCCGTCCTGGCGCTTGCCCGTGCTCGGATCCGTGCGGACGAGGCAGAAGATCCAGTCGGCGTAGTGGGCCAGGGTGGTCCAGATCTTCTGGCCCGTGACCACATAGTGGCCGTTCTCTCTGGCCGCGCGCGTCTTCAGCGAGGCCAGGTCCGAGCCCGAACCAGGCTCCGAATAGCCCTGGCACCAGAAGTCGGTGCCGTCGTAGATCCGCGGCAGGAACCGCTTCTTCTGCCCTTCGGTGCCGAACTGGAGCAGGACGGGCGCGCACATGCGGAGGCCGAAGGGAATCAGGGGAGGCGTCGCCGCGAAGCCGCATTCTTCCTCGAAGATGTATTTCTGCACGGCGTTCCAGTTGGTGCCCCCCCACTCTTCCGGCCAGTCGGGTGCGACCCAGCCTTTCTTGGCGAGTGTCTTGTGCCAGCGCAGGAGCTCGTCCTTGGACAGCTCCTGATAGCTCTCCGTCTTCTGGCGCAGGTCGTCGGGCAGGTTACCGCGTAGCCACGAGCGCACCTCGTCACGAAATGCCAGCTCGTCGGTCGAATAGTTCAGATCCATGGCGGCACTCCTCGTTTGTCGATTCGGGCGAGCGGAAGTGGGCGAGAGAATAACATATTCGAGCCGCCGGCGCGGCGAGGGTGCGGCGGTAAGACTTACCGGGTAGAAGCATCCTGAGGCGCCGGCCCATCGCAGGGAGACCTCCGCGACCTTCCATAGCTCGCGGGAACTTGGGAGTTGGCATGGGTACTGCCTCGTGGAATCATGCAAGCGGGCCCCCCACCACGTCGTCCAGATCTGAAGAGGAGACAGCATCATGAAGATTCGGGTGCAGCGCGATGACGGCGCGTTCGAGACCATCGAATTGCCGCAGGACGCATGGCAGGTCCTGCGCCTCGGCTCTATCAACAGCCTCGTGAGCACGGAACGAACACACTCCTTCGACGAAGACGGCTACTACCTCCACACCCAGCCGGTGGCCGCCGACGTGGAGCAGGAGGCGCCCCCCGAGCCGGGAATCGGCGGGCTGGAGCCAACCTTTGCCTGAGACGCCCGCCATGGCCGAGCGGCCCACGCCCAGGCACCTCTCCATGATCCGCGGCTTCTACCTGGCCGATCTCTTCACCATTGCCAACGGGGTGTGCGGGGCGACCGCGATCTTCCAGGCGATGAAGTTTCTCGGCAACCACGATCCGCGTCATCTCATCCTCGCTTTCGCCTTGGTCCTCGCCGCGCTGGTCTTCGATGTCCTGGATGGTTGGATCGCCAGGTGGCGGCACGCAGCGTCCGTCATGGGCCGCGAGCTCGACTCGCTGGCCGACGTGATCTCGTTCGGCGTGGCGCCTGCCGCCATCGCCTTCGCGGCGGGCGTGAACTCGTGGCTGGATCAGGTCATCCTGCTCTACTTCACCGCCTGCGGGCTGAGCCGACTCGCTCGATTCAACGTCACCGCGGAAAGCCTGTCCGGCAAGACAGGCAAGGTGAAGTACTTCGAGGGCACGCCCATACCCACCAGCGTGGTCCCCCTCGGCCTCCTCGTGCTGGCGTTCTACGCGGGCAACCTGTACCGGATGCACATCCTCGGCGTCACCCTGCACGCTATCGTCTTGCCTTTCCTCGCCTCGGGTTCGCTCATGATCAGCAAGACCCTGCGCATCCCCAAGCCGTGAACGGGGGCCTTTGACTATTTTGCGCCCCAGCGCCAGTCCCGAATCTCGGGCATGTCCTGGCCTTCCCGCGACACGTAGTCCTTGTGCTCGATGAGCTTCTCCGTGAGCTCTTGCTTGAGATAGGCGGCCCGCGATCCAAGCTGGGGGAGCCGGTCGATCACATCCATGGCCAGATGGAAACGGTCGAGATCGTTCAACACCGTCATGTCAAACGGAGTGGTGGTGGTGCCCTCCTCCTTGTAGCCGCGCACGTGCAGGTTGTCATGATTCGTCCGTCGATACGTCAGGCGATGGATCAGCCACGGATAGCCGTGGAAGGCAAAGATGATCGGTTTGTCCGCGGTGAACAGGATGTCGAAGTTCCGGTCGCTCAGCCCGTGGGGATGCTCGCTCGCCGGTTGGAGCTTCATCAGGTCGACGACATTGACCACGCGCACCTTGAGGCTGGGCAGCCGCCGCCTCAGGATGTCCACCGCGGCCAGCGTCTCCATGGTGGGCACGTCGCCGCAGCACGCCATCACCACGTCCGGCTCCGATCCTCGGTCCGAGCTGGCCCACTCCCAAATGCCCACACCCTCCACGCAGTGCTTGACCGCCGCGTCCATGCCGAGCCACTGCGGCGCGGGCTGCTTGCCTGCCACCACGACATTCACGTAGTGGCGGCTGCGCAGGCAATGATCGGTGACGGAGAGCAGTGTGTTCGCGTCCGGGGGAAGGTAGACGCGGATCACCTCCGCCTTCTTGTTCACCACGTGGTCGATGAAACCCGGGTCCTGGTGGCTGAAGCCGTTGTGGTCCTGCCGCCAGACATGCGAAGTGAGGAGATAGTTCAGTGACGAGATGGGCCGCCGCCACTGGATGTCGCGCGTGGTCTTGAGCCACTTGGCGTGCTGGTTGAACATCGAATCGATGATGTGGATGAACGCCTCGTAGCAGGAGAACCAGCCGTGCCGCCCCGTGAGCAGGTATCCCTCCAGCCATCCCTGGCACTGATGCTCGCTGAGCATCTCCAGCACGCGGCCGTCCGGGGCCACGTGGTCGTCGAGGGGTGACATCTCGCCGACGAAGCCGCGATCCGTTGCCTCGAACACCGCATCCCAGCGGTTCGAGCTCGTCTCGTCGGGACTCATGATGCGAAAGTTGCGTGAGTTGCCCTCGAGCACGTCGCGGATGAACGCGCCCTGTATCCGCGTGGCCTCCGCGTCCACCGCCCCCGGCTTCGTCACCTTGACGGCGTAGCTCCGGAAATTGGGCAGCCGGAGATCGCTCAACAGGATGCCCCCGTTGGCGTGGGGATTGGCGCTCATGCGCCGATTGCCCTTGGGGGCGAGGGCGGCGATGTCCGCCGCGAGGCGGCCGGAGGCGTCGAACAGCTCCTGCGGCCGGTAGCTCCGCATCCACCTCTCGAGCACTTTCACGTGGGCCGGGTTGTCTCGCACATGGCTCATGGGCACCTGATGCGAGCGGAACGTTCCCTCCACCGGCTTGCCGTCGATCGCCTTCGGCCCCGTCCATCCCTTGGGCGAGCGAAGGACGATCATCGGCCAGCGTGGCCGCGTCGCTTTCTCCGCGCCCTTCCCACGGGCGCCGGACTGAATGCGACGGATGTCCGCCACCACTCTGTCGAGCGTGGACGCCATGAGCGCGTGCATGGCCGCGGGGTCGGAGCCTTCGACGAAATGCGGCTCGTAGCCGAAGCCGCGGAGCATCATCTCGAGCTCCTCGTGAGGGATCCGGGCCAGCACCGTCAGCCCGGCGATCTTCCAGCCGTTCAGGTGGAGGATCGGAAGCACGGCGCCGTCGCGGGCGGGGTTGAGGAACTTGTTCGAGTGCCACGAGGTCGCGAGCGCTCCCGTCTCCGCTTCGCCGTCGCCTACCACGGCGGCCACGAGCAAATCGGGATTGTCGAGGGCGGCCCCGAAGGCGTGGGAGAGCACATAGCCCAGCTCGCCGCCCTCGTGAATCGAGCCCGGCGTTTCGGGCGCGACGTGGCTGGGAATGCCGCCGGGGAAGGAGAACTGCTTGAAGAGGTGCCGCATGCCCTCCTCGTCCTGCGTGATGCTCGGATAACACTCGGTATAGGTGCCCTCGAGGTAGACGTTGGCGACGATGCCGGGGCCGCCGTGGCCGGGGCCCGCCAGATAGATCGCGTCGAGGTCGTGCTCCACGATCGCGCGGTTGAGGTGGACGTAGATGAAGTTCAGACCCGGGGTGGTCCCCCAGTGCCCGAGGAGCCGGGGCTTGACGTGCTCCGGCTTGAGCTTCTCTTTCAGCAGGGGATTGTCATAGAGGTGAATCTGACCGACGGACAGGTAGTTCGCCGCCCGCCACCAGGCATCCATGCGGCGCAGAAGGTCCTTGCCACGCGGACTGGCCTTTTCCTTCCTCATCTCTCGAGTACCTCCCGCGCCGAACGCGCGATCTCACTTTCCTCGTCGGTCCGGATCACCCGGCCGGTGACGTGGCTGTCGTCCCTCGTGATCACCGCGGCGTGGGCGTCATTCCGCACCGGATCGAGCACGAGGCCCAGGAAGTCCAGCCCCTCGACGGCACGCGCGCGGATCTCCGCCGCGTGCTCGCCGATCCCGCCCGTGAACACCAGGGTATCGAGCCCGCCCAACGCGGCCGCGAAGGCGCCGATGGCCTGCTTGACGCGATAGCAGAAGATGGCCAGCGCCTCCGCGGCCCGCACGTCCTTCTTCTCTCGCTCGAGAAGCTCGCGTACGTCGGAGCTCGTCTCCGAGATCCCCAGGAGCCCGGACTTGGTGTTGACCATGTCGTTGAACCGCTCAGCCGTCATGCCCTCGGTGCGCGCGAGATAGGCGACGAGACCGGGATCGATATCACCTGATCGCCCGCTCATGGGCACCCCCGCGGTGGGCGTGAAGCCCATGGTGGTATCGATGCTCCGGCCGTCTCGCACCGCGGCCAGGCTCGCGCCGTTGCCGAGATGGGCGAGCACGAGCCGCCGGGGAAGCCCGGTGGGCTCGCGCCGCAGGTGTTCCACGAGATACGAGTAGGACAGTCCATGAAAGCCGTACCGCCGAACGCCGGCCGCTTCGTACTTCCGCGGGATGGGGAGGACCCGGCTCACGCGTGGCAGGTCTCGATGAAAGGCCGTGTCGAAGCAGGCCACCTGAGGAATATCCGGAAACCGGCGCGCCAAGGCCTCGATGAGCGCGATCTCGCTCGGCAGATGGTCGGGATCCCAGGAGCTGATCCGGCGCAGCTCGGCGAGCAGATCCGGAGACACGCGGGTCGCTTCGAGATAGCGCGGCCCTCCGTGCACGACACGATGGCCGATCGCCTCGATCGTCTCGCCCGCTTTGGTCACCTGCGCGAGGAGGGGCTCCACGCACGCGGCGTGATCTGCCGGACCACCCGGCTCGCCAATTCGCTCCAGTTTGCCCGAGAGCAATCGTGAAGGCGAGTCTCCCGACCCGAAGAGCGCGAACTTGAGGCTGGACGATCCCGCGTTGACGGCGAGAACGGCAGTCATGGTTGGGAGAAATGGTACTCAGCAAACCGAGGCTGTGCCGCGCGATTTTCACCGAGCACCTGTCGAAGGCGAGGCCGCGGAAAAGTTACCTGGAACGAGAAGGAAATCTCTACCCACCCTGCGGGGCAGGCGAGTCAAATCGAGCCGAGAAACGCCTTTTTCTCTCATGGAACAGACCGGTTCGGCTGGCACGTCGGTTGCCATAGTACGAAGGCAGGAGGGACTCACACATGAAGACATTGACGATTGTCGGTGCGGTACTTCTCGTACTGGGCCCGCTCGGGTCGAGCGTCGCCCGCGCGGCCGACGATTCCAAGATGCATCAGGGCGCCCAACAGGTGGAGAGCGGCGGGAAGCAGATCGGTCAAGGTGTGGTTGACACCGCGAAGGGCGTCGGCAAGACCGTGGTTGGTGGCGCCGAGGTGGCGGGCGAGAAGGTCAAGGAGGCTGGGGAGGCCGCCAAGCCCAAGGCGACAAATGCCTGGGAGAGCGTGCGCGACGGCACGGTCTCCTTCGGACGTAGTGTGAAGACGTTCTTCACCGACCTCTTCGACAATTCGCCCAAGCGTAACGAGATCAAGACTGAATCCGGATCTTCCAACAGCAGCCAGCAGTAGCCATTCGCCCGCCTCAGCGCCATCCCCATGGCGCTGAGGCTCGGGCGGGCATCACGCCAGAGCAAATCCCTACCTTCTCCGGGCGACCTACCCGTCGCTGTGAGGACGGTCCCGCGTAAGTCAGCGACTTATCGTGCTAAGTCGCTTGGCACGAGTTCTGCGACTCCCCGAGCGTCGTCCTTGGAGCGCATGGGGCATCGTGGAGGAGGGATCGGCCATGGAACTGGAAGTCGCGGTCGGCTATCTGTTGGCGCTCGCCGTTCCGGCGTGGCTCGTTGGGGAGTACGTGGTGCACAACTGGAAGCCTTCCGCAACCCTGCGGCATCGTCCCACTCAAGAAGAAGCAGTCGGCTCCGAGTAGACTCCGTCAGCCGGAATCGCCGCCCCATCCGTCCAGGCGAGGCGGCCCCGAAGTGTAACCACATCCCCGATCACGGCAACCACGGGTGCCTCGAGTCCCCGCCCGCGCCCAACAATATCGCCGAGCGTACCAACCCGTACCTCCTGCGCCTCGGTCGTTCCCCAGCGAATCAGGGCCACGGGAGTTTCCGGGGCCCGCCCATTGGCGAGCAGGGCACCGACTATCCTGGGGAATGAGCCCACGGCCATGAGGACGACCAGGGTGTCCACCGCCGTCGCGAGCCTCGCCCAGTCCACGGCATCTCCGTCCTTGGTCGGGTCCTCGTGCCCGGTCAGCACCGCGAAGGAAGCCGCGATCCCGCGATGGGTGACCGGGATGCCCGCATAGGCAGGTACGGCAATGGCCGAGACGAACGGATCGCCCCCCTTGAGCCTCACCACGAAGCGCCCGGCCTCAGCGTGATGGACCAACAGCGAGTTGATCGACGACTGCGGCAGGCAATGGTGGCCCACGCGCTTGCCCGCGAAGACGCGGAGTGCCTCGGGCGGAGCGAGGTCGAGCAGCTCGGGATTGACGAGACGGTCGTAGACGATGACCTCCGCCTCCCTCAGCCGCTCGAGCGCGCGCACCGTGAGGAGCCCGGGATCTCCCGGTCCCGCTCCCACGAGGGAAACGCGGCCCGGCCTCACCCGGCCACTCCGAGACGCTCGAGCAGCCGCGCTTTCGCTTCGTCCCGCCTGCCCTCGGCGAGGAGGCCGACCAGGTCTCGATCGAGTGCTCCACGCCACGCCTCCCCCACCGGCCGCTGTGCGCGAGAGCGGAGCTCGGCGCGAACCTCCGCCGCCAGCTCCACCAGCTCGTCGTACTCGGGCGCGAAATAGGCTTCGAGGTCTCGCCGCACGCGCGCGGCCAAGGCCGGGCTCGCGCCGCCCGTCGACACGGCGACGACCAGCCGGCCTCGGCGAAGCACCGAAGGTAGCAGGAAATCACAGAAGGCGGGATCGTCCGCCGCATTCACCCACAGACCGCGACGCCGGGCTTCGGCGGCCACCGCTTCCGTCACCTCGCGCCGATCGGTGGCGGAGAATACGAGCTGCTGCCCGTCGAGGTCGTCCGCGCCGTATTCGTGCGGCCGATAGGTGATACGACCCCCGAGCGCCCACGCGGCCAAAGGCTCGGTCAGCTCCGGGCTCACCACCGTCACGCGCGCACCGGCCTCCAGCAATCCTTCGACCTTGGCCTCGGCCACGGCACCGCCACCCACCACCAGGCAGAGGCGGTCCCGCAGATCGAGCGCGACGGGATAGTACCGGATCATTTGAAGTCGGGTGCGGTGTCGCCGAGTCTCAGTGACATGTGTAGCCTCCCTGGTGGTTGAGGTGTTCAGCCGTCGACGCCGTGGGGTGGCCGGGCCAGCGCGACGTCGCGCTCGACCGCTTCCACCGCCTTGTCGGCGAGCATGTGGCGGATCTCTTCGTCGGTGTGCGCCGCGCAAAATTGCCGGAAATTCTCGCCGGGAAGCCTCTCGGCGAGGTACGCGCGGAGCAGCCGCTCGATGGCCGCGGGCACCTCCGGGGCAGCCACACGATAGCCGACGGGGCGCGCCACGGCCTCGTGCGCGCCGACGGCGCCGCCGACGCAGAAGTAGTACGCATCCTCCAGACGACCGTCGACCTTGACCTTCTTGCCTTCGAGGCCGAGATCGGCGATCCAGTGCTGGCCGCAGCTGTTGGGGCAGCCGGTCACGTGGATCTTCAGGTGCTGCTCGAATCCGGGCAGCCGCGACTCGAGATCCATCACCAGACGACGCGCGAAGCCCTTGGTCTCGGTGAGGGCGATCTTGCAGAACTCGGTGCCCGTGCAGGCGATGGTGCCGCGCCAGAAGGGCGAGGCGTGGATGCGGAGCCCGAGCCCTTCGATTTCGCGCGCAAGCTCGTCCGCGAGGCTCCGCGGCACGTTGAGCACGAGCAGGTTCTGCATGCCCGTCGTCCGCAGGTCGCCCGACCCGTAGCGCTCGGAGAGGTGGGCCACCGCGCGGAGCTGGCTCGCCGTGAGCCGGCCCCGCAGCACGGCGATGCCGACATAGGCGAGGCCGTCCTGCTTTTGCGCGTGAATGCCCACGTGATCGCGATACACGTCGTCGGGCGCGCTCTCGGGCACGGCCGGCTCGAGCTTCTCGCCGAGACGCCGCTCGAGCTCCGACTGGAATCGGTCCACCGTCCAGCCGTGATGCAGGAAGAGGAACTTGAGACGGGCCTTCTCGCGATTCTGGCGAAGGACATCGCTGTCGCGGAAGATCTCCCCGATACCCTTGACCACGGCGGGCGCCTGTCGCCACGGCACGAAGGCGTCGAGCCGCTTCGAGAGATGCGGATCGGTGGAGAGGCCGCCACCCACGCGCACGGAAAAGCCGGGGAGACCCGTGGAGGGATGGCGGACCGCGGTCAGCCCGACATCGTTGATCTCCGGATACGAGCACCAGACGCGGCAGCCGGTGATCGACACCTTGAACTTGCGCGGCAGATTGTAGAACTCCGGGCTGCCGTTGAGCGTGGCCGTCGTGGCCTCCACGAGCGCCGATGCGTCGGCGATCTCGTCCGCGTCCACCCCCGCCACCGGGCAACCGGTGACGTTCCGGGTGACGTCGCCGCAGGATCCCAGCGTGGTGATGCCCACATCCGACAGCCCCTGGATGACGGCGGGGAGATCCTCGATCCGTATCCAGTGGAGCTGGATGTTCTGACGCACCGTGATGTCGGCCACGCCGCGGGCGAACCGCTCGGCGAGATCAGCGATGCGCGAAGCCTGGCCCGAGGTCAGCACGCCGTTCGGGATGCGGATGCGCACGAGGAGATGGCGCACCGACTTGCCCTCGCCGCCCGTCCCCCCGATGGCGCCCACACCGTCGCCTTGCGTGTAGATGCCCCACCAGCGGAAGTACGTGTTGAGCCACTCGGGCGGAATGGAATCCCATCCCTCGCGGGCGAAGCGCTCGATCTCCGCATAGGCGGACCACGGGTTGAGCTGCCCCTTGAGGCGCTCGGCGCGCTGCGCCTTTGTCTCTTTCACCGTCTCGGTCATGGGCTCCTCCAGAATCAAAAAAGCCGGGAGAGGATCGCCCGCTGCGATCCGCCTCCCGGCTTTTGTCTTCGCCTTCGACTTATGCCTTTGGCTGGTTCATCCCGTGTACATGAGCGGCACCCCCACCCATGCTTTACAGCGACTACACTTCGCCGTGACGCGGCCCGAGGCGCCGTCGACTTTCAGGATGGAGTTCTTGATGACCACCTCGCCGGCGCTCTTCACAACCACCCTGGCTCCGCACACGTGGCAGCGTCCCGGTGCATCCTGGGTGCGCCCACTCTCAAAGGCTAGAGGTATGTTCACGCAGAAGATAATCCCTATCTTTATCGGAATTGTCAAGATCACCTGCCAACCTGAAGGTAGCCACGCTCTATAAGGCCCCGTTAAATATATCCTTTAAAGCTAAGAATCCGGGCGGTTCAAGGGGGGCTACTTTCTGGATAGTGTCCGACCTATGCGCTTCTCGATGACGTGGGTGACGGCGGAGAAGTCTTCCTTTCCCCAACCGGCGTCCACCGCCTCGTCATAGGTGCGCTTGGTCTCTTCGAGCATGGGCGCGGGCACGCTCGACGCGCGGGCGAGGGCCAGGGCGAGGCCGGCGTCTTTCCGCATCAGCTCGCACATGAAGGTTGGTGAGAACTCGCCATCGACGATGCGCTTGGCGCGGCGATCGAAATAGGTGCCGAAAGCCATGCCGCCGCCGTTCCGCACCACGTCGTAGAACGTGTAGGGATCGACGCCGGACTGCACGCACACGGCCAGCGCTTCCGCCACCGCCACGGACGTGACCGCGGCCAGCCCGTTGTGGATCAGCTTCACGCGGTTGCCCATCGCCGGGCCGCCCACGTACATGTGCAGCTTGCCCATGATCTCGAGATACGGCTTGATGCGCTCGAGCTTGCCCTGGTCCCCGCCGACAATGAAGAAGATCTCGCCCGACACCGCCTGCGGCTGAGAGCCCAGCATGGGCGTGTCCATGTGGGTGATGCCCTTGGCCGCGAGCCCGCGCGAGACGTCGAGGGTCGCCTCGGGGCTCACGGTGGAGCAGTCGCAGGTGATGAGACCCGCCTTGCCCGCCGACGCGATGCCCTCCGCCCCGAGATAGGCCGCGCGCACGATGTCATCGTTGGGCAGGCACGTGAAGAGCACGCTGGCCTGCCCGGCCACCTCCGCCGCGCTCGGCGCGACGCTCACACCGCCAAGCTTGCCCGCGCCCGCGCGAGCCTCCGCGCTCACGTCGTGCACCACGAGCTTCACGCCGGACTTCGCGAGGTTCGCCGCCATGGGCATACCCATGGTGCCCAGCCCGATGAATCCCACCGTCTCGTTCATCCCATGCTCCTTGTCGTTGGTCAGGAAAATGCGGCGGCACGCCGGCGGAGCGCCCGCGAGATCATGTCTTCGTCCACGGGCATGAAGCGCCGCTCCGCGTTACTCCAGGCGCGGAGGTCGGCCTGCTCCACGTCGAACCACACGCCGTGGAGCTCCACCTCCCCTCGCCCGACCCGCTCGGCCACCAGGGCATAGCTCGCGATGTGCTCGAGCTGCTGGAGGACATTGGCCTGCGAGAGCCGGTCCTCCGGCGGCAGACGCTCATCGATGCCGGTCGCTCGAGCGAGCTTCTCCCGCGATGCCCGCGCGTGGACGAGCCAGCGCTCGAGGTTGTGCGCCCCCGCCGGCACGCTTCTCTTGAGTACCGGAACCCGCCAGAGATCTGGCCTCAGCTGCAGGACGTCAGCGTAGCGCTCTCGGCTTGACATGGCGTGGGCGCGCCATAGTAGACACAGCGGCGGCCGGATTGTCCAGCCTCACCCCCGCGCCTACAATGCTCATGCATGCGCGAGTACACCTATCGAGTGGATCGCGAGGGGCGCGTGTTCCACGACGGCACGGAGGTCGTCGATCCGGCCACGCTCCGCTTCTTCCTGCTCGCGCTCCAGCGCACTCCGGATGGCCGCTGGCTCGCCCTCTGCCAGGGCGAGCGGAACTGGTTCGAGGCCGCGGATACTCCTTTCGTGATCCAGCGGCTCGGCCTGAGCATCTCCCACGGCCGTCTCGACGCGGCGGAGGTCCGCCTGGCCGGCGACTACCGCGAGCCGCTCGACCCCGCCACGCTCGAGCACGACGGCGCGCAGCTCTGCTGTCGGGTGCGCAAGGGCGCCTTCAGGGCGAGCTTCGGCCGGATCGCCCTGCAGCAGATCGCCCCCTGGATCCTCGAGGAGGGTGGGATCCCGACGCTGGAGCTGGGTGGCCGCCGCTATCCGCTCAGCGGCGCGCGCGCCACATCTCGGCCGTGATGGTGAAGTGGGCGACCCGGAATTCGCTGTAGTCCGTCATGCCGTCGTAGCGGAAGCCCACCTTCTCGAGCACGTGCTGTGACGCCACGTTTTCGGGAAAAGTGACGGCCACGAGGTGCGGGAGCCCCGCGCGACTGAACGCCCAGTTCACGAGGGCGGCCCCGGCCTCCGTCGCGATGCCGCGCCCCCACGACGCACGCGCGAGACGATAGGCCAGCTCGACGTCCCCGCCCCCTGGCATGGGCAGGAGGGCAGCCACGCCCTGAAATGCGCCGTCGGCCAGATTCTCGATGAGCCACCAGCCGAGCGGGCCGTGGTCGGCCTCGATGCGGTCGCGCACCCGCTCCACGATCTGCTCCCGCGTTCCCCCGCGGCTGCCGATGTAGCGCATCACCTCCACGTCGCTGTCGAGGGCGACGAGGATGGGCTCGTCGGCCGGGCGGAGACGACGCAGGCGGAGACGAGCCGTCTCGGGCATCGACCCGGATCAGACGAGGGAGAAGCGAATCCCGCAGGCCACCACCACCCCGTCCTTCACGGGCAGGCCGCGCGCCCGGGCTCTGGCGAGTACGCCCGCGCCATCCGCGCAGGCGAGATCGAGTCCCCCGAGCCCTTCACCTCTGCCATCCGTGGCGGTGACGAAGCGCAGCGAAGCATCGTCGAGGTGGAGGCGGGGGCGGCCCTGCGGGTCGCGCCCGAGCGGCAACTCCGTCACCTCGCTCCAGTCACCTCGCTCCAGCGCTGCGCGAGCTTCTCGGCATCCTCGCCCTGGAGCTCGGCCCCCGTCATGGCCCGCATGGTGACCGGCCCTCGCGTCGACGTCGCTCGCGAGGCGGCGGGATGCCAGGGGCCGTCGGCCGCCTCGCCGCCCTCTTGCCGGCTGAAGGAAAGCATGGCCGCGCCCACGTCCCGCGGGTGGAGCTGGAGCTCGTGATAGTCCCCGTGGCGGATCTCGTTTGCCACGCGCACGCCGAGCGCTTCGCAGCGCGCGCGCCGCGGCGCCAGATCCGCGCACTGGGTGATGACCATGTAGCCGCCGTCTCCGCCGCGGCGGTCGAGGTAGCGTCCCGCCGTCGTGCCGTCCCGCGTGGGCGCCACCACCTCGAGGAAGCCGTGGCCGATGGGGAAGAGCGCATTCTCCAGCCCGTACTTCCCCACTCCGGGGTCGCGATAGCACACGTCGAGGCCGAACACCTCGCGGAAGATCTCCACGGTGGGCGCCAGCTCACGGGCCACGAGACAGATCTGCCGCATGCGCAGGTTCATGGGATGTCCGGCCATGTCATCCTCCGACGGTGATAGTGAGACGCTGCGGGCGCTCGAGCGCACGCGGCCATGCCGCTCTCTCATGCCGCTCTCTGAAGTGTAGCAGCTTCGCCGGCACGGCAGACCCGACGGAGACCCATGCCCGACACGCTTCACCGGCATCGGCTGGGAGGCCCGGGAGCGGATCGAGGCTCTGGCCGAGGACGCGCCAAGCTCGAGCCCGCTCGGAACTGGATCTTGATCGCCTAGTAGCGGTTGGCGATGGGCAGCTCGTCCGCGGGAAAGAGCGTGATGATCTGGGCACCCTTCGGCATCACGATCACCTCTTCCTCGATACGAGCGGCCGAGACGCCATCCGAGGCGGGGCAATAGGTCTCCACCGCGAAGACCATGCCCGCCTCCAGCTCCATGGGATCGTCCAGCGAGTTGAGACGCGAGATGATCGGCCGCTCGTGCAGGCCCAATCCGAGCCCGTGGCAGAAATTGAGGCCGAAGGCGGCCATCTCGCTCTCGAAGCCGATCTCCTGGGCCTTGGGGAAACACTTGGCGATGCGCTCGGTGGAGACGCCAGGCTTGATGAGGGCGATGGCGCTGTCCATCCACTCCCGTGCCTTCTTGTAGGCGCTGTGCTGGGCGGCCGTCGCGCGCCCCACGCTGAACGTGCGGTAGTAGCAGGTACGGTAGCCCACGAAGGACTGGATGATGTCGAAGAAGGCCTGGTCGCCGGGGCGGATCATGCGGTCGGTGAAGT
>WNGB01004149.1_pt1 | contig 38377 bp, 44 predicted proteins | sample 5400681 | NCBI WGS metagenome assembly WNGB01 (sample SAMN13153367, study PRJNA577476) | soil metagenome | isolation source: 115 cm soil or saprolite under grassland replicate 2 | place: USA:California | collected 2016-06-15 | reverse complement strand
TGGCCCGCCTCGACGAACCGGGCGCCGATGGTGCGCTGCACACGTGGACCGTCGGTCTCGGCGTTCTACGCGGCGCACTCGAGTATGCGTTGCCTGTTGCCGGTGCGGACGCGCGCGTCGGCATCGATGTGCTGGGCGCGCTTCCGGCGATCCGCGGCAGCGCTCCGAACGAAGTCGAAGGTTGGCTCGTCGCGATGGCGCGTGTCGGAGTGGGATTTTGAACTCGGGGGCGCGGGCTCAAATCTGCAAATCTGCAAATGGTGATCTGCCGATGCCAAGACTGCGGCAGTCATGCTGAGTCGATCACGGCTGAGTCTGTCGGCGCCGCGGCGGTAGACGGCCGCACGTTCGATCCTTCGGCGCACGGGCGGCACGGTAGCTGCACGCTGAATGCGTAGGGGGGATGGAGGACAGTCATGCACACGAAGTCAGCAGCCGCCCTGTGCGTAGTATCGACAATGTTGAGCATTACGCCCGCGTTTGCGGCCGAACCACCGCGAACTTCTGCGCCAACATCTGCCGTCCAGGCCGCACCGCGCTCGAACGAAAGCCCGGTCGCGAAGCCGGCCGCGGATGTGACGGCGACGAATCGCGCGAACGCGCCGTCGTCGCCGCGATCGGCAACGACGGCCGACCGAGCGAACTACGCTGCCCGTGAGGCAGCATCGCCGGACGCGAAGAACTACAAAGGAGGCGACGCCGTCGTCGTCGTGGGTGCGAGTGCAGCGACGGTGATCTTGGCCGTCGTGTTGCTGGTGGTACTGCTCTGAGCAGCGCAAAAGGCGCCCGCTTGATTCGGGCGTTCACCCGATCGCTCTGGCTTTCGGCCGTCATCACGAGTGCGATCACTGGCTGCGCTGCCTATCAGGGCAGCGCAGCCAGTGCCGAGAGCTCACTACCCGCCCGCGAACCGGGTTGGGTCTGGGTGTCGGGCTTGCCCGAGGTTCTCCAGCGCGGTGACAAGGACTGTGGCGCCGCCGCGCTGACCGCCGTGCTCGGCTATTGGGGACAACGCACGACACCCGAGCAGATCCGAACGGCGCTGGGCCACGCGCCGAGCGAGGGCCTGCAGGCCGGCGAACTCACGACCTACGCTCGCAAGCGGGGATTCGACTCCTACGTGTTCAAGGGCGAAGTCGCGGATCTCCTCTCGGAGCTCCGCGCGGGCCGCCCGGTCATCGTCGGAGTTGCCAAACAGTATGGACGAGATCTCCTTGCTCATTACGAGGTCGTGATTGGCGTTCATCCAGCGTCGCAGATGGTGCTCACACTCGACCCGGCCCATGGATGGCGCAAGAACAGCTTGGCGGGTTTCATGACCGAATGGCAACCGACCGGTCGCGTCGCGATCGTCGTCCTGCTGCCACCTCCCGCCGGTTAGCGACTGCCGCAGTTTTGGCATCGGCAGATCACGATCTGCAGATTCGGCGCCGACCCAATGCAAACTACGGCGAGGCCGTCGGAATCACCTCGATATACGAAACGAGCCGCGACGCCCTGGCCAGCCTCGCTCCGCAACACCGAGAAATCCGCTCGACAACGCTTTCGTATTAGTCAGGAACGCCCTCTATTCGGCGGGGCTTGGGGGCGCCGGTCTTCTTCGTATCGGTCCCCGATCCAGGTTGGCTACTCGAGCTCGTCGATGTGGAGGCCGGATGGGCGCGGGTCGTAGCGCCTGCGCCTAGCGCACGGGGATCGACTCCACTGGTCCGCGCGGGACGAAGCGCGCTTGCGTGCTCGGGCAGAATGCGATCGCGCGCGACCCACGCGATGATCGCGAGCGCCAGCGCCGCGATGCCGATCGCCACGAAAAGCCATGTGCGCCTGCGAACGCGAAGGTGCCGACGCGCGAAGGCCATGGTTCGCGCGCTGGCGAGTCTCGCTGACGAGCCGAGCTTCGCCATCGGCGCGAGCGGGCGCCGCAGGAAAGGTGTCGATCCGAGCGACCGGCGCCCGAACGGCTTGCTGGCCGCCGGAGGACGTACCCACTGTCTCGTCTTGATGCGCGCCTCACGTTGTCGTAGCCGCCGAGCGCGGCGTTGCGCCCAATAATCACGGACCCGCGCGGCGGCCCCCGAGACTGCGTTTCCGGTCGAGGCGGCGAGATTCGCTGCCGATGACGGCACTTGCCGGCCCCATCGTCGCACCGCTCCGAAGAAATGGCCGACGGCGACTCCTCCCTTGCGTACGACGTCCATTTTCCGTCCTCCCCTCGGTGTCTCATCTTGCACCGGCGCCTGGTCGAGAGCGGCGGCAAGTTCCCGAGCCGTTTGAAAACGATCCTCGGGACGCTTGGCGAGCAGCTTGCTCACGATCGGCGCGAGGCCCGGATTCGCTGCAATCACGGTCGGTGGAAGCTCCGCTTCCACCGCGATCTGCTGTTGCAGAATGGAAGGTACGTTTCCGACGAACGGACAAGATCCCGTGAGCAGTTCGAAGAGAATGATGCCGAGCGAATACAGGTCCGAGCGGGCGTCGACTGGATTGCCGAGTACCTGCTCGGGCGACATGTACTGCGGCGTGCCGAGCACGGTGCCGGCAACCGTGAGCGGTTGTCGACCCGTCTGATTGGATTTGCCGGGCAAATCGATTCTCGCGATCCCGAAATCGAGCAGTTTGACGAAATCGCGATTTCCATCTCGCTCGACGAGCATGATATTTTCCGGCTTCAGATCACGGTGCACGATCCCTTTTTCGTGCGCAGCGCGGACGCCCGCGAGGACGCCGCGCATGATGCTACGCACTCGTGGACCGCGCAGCGGTCCCTTTTGAATCACCGAGCGAAGATTGCGGCCATCGATGAACTCCAGTACGAGAAAAAACGAGCCGTCGGGCAGCCGCCCGAAATCGGTGGCCGGCACGACGTTCGGATGTTCGATGCGCGCCGCGGCGACCGCCTCCCGCTCGAAGCGCATCGCATTCTCGGGTTGGCTGCCCAGCGTGGCGTGAAGCACTTTCAGCGCAAAAATCTTGCGTATGTGCACGTGCTCGACGCGGTAGACCGCGCCCATTCCCCCTTCGCCGATGATCGAAAGAACGCGATAGCGACCGCCGATCACCGAGCCTTCGGAAATGGCATCCGATAAATTCATGGTGCTGGCCATCGCTTCGCCCCGCTCTGGCTTGGGACTCTGAATAGCCATTCGCCGGATCTAGCGTCGGCACCAGCGCGAAGTCCAGCACTTGCCGAGGCCGGACGTCGCGCCGTGGAAAGGGGTGGGGGAATGAAGGACTCGAACCCTGAAAAGGGGGCTACACGCCGCTTAGCTTACTGTGTCAGATCTTGGCCATGACAGATCACGTCGGTCAGGTAAGTTACGGCGAGGCCGTCGGAAGTCGGGCATCAGACGGCAACGGCCGTCAGGCCTCGCCTCTGCTTTGGCCCGCCTGCGGAGCTTTGCCGGTGGCCAGTTCCGCCTGTCCGGTCAGTCCTTTAGTTGGCGTATGGCTACTCCGATGAAACGCTCTGGTAGCGAGGATCTGACGCAGAGTGTTACGCGCGGGCACCGGGCTTCTCGAACCATTCGAAGAAACGAGCCATCGCGGCCTTTTGCGGCGGAGGCATGAATTCGAAGTTGCGGCCGCGGTCGATGATCTCCCAGAAATCCTTGGACTCGACTCGCTCGAGCTCGGAGCGGATGGTGCGAATTCGTTCGGCTTGCTCCCCGGCCATGTCGGCGTGAATGCGTCGGGCTCGGTCGACGTCGCCGGTCATGATGTAGTAGGCGGCCAGCTTGACCTGAGCCTTGCGTACGCCCTTCAAACCGAGCTCGTGGCCGACGCTAGGACGATCGAGCTCGAGGAAAATTCCGAGCAGCGTATCTTCTTCTTTTTCGAGCCTCAGTTCGCGCGCAAGCTGACACACCGCGCCGACGTCGTAGGCAATGGTCTCGGTGACGAAAGGCAAGTTCAAGTCGTAGCTCACGTGCGCGTAATACTTCAGGTACGCGGCGGCCGAGAGGGCGGGCGCCCCGTGGTTCCCGCGCAGGAGTGCCTCGATCAAGAGGCGGTACTGATTGAGCACGTTGTACGCGGTGCGAACGTCTTTGGCGTTCAACGTCGCCCGCAGATACGAGTTCATGAACCGAAGAACGAGTCCCACCACCTGCTCGTCACCCGCTTGAGCGGCAGCCTCGCCTAGATAACGTGTATCGATCGCGATGAGGTAATTGATGTCCCGCATCGCGACGAGAGCCTCGTTGTAGATGCCGAGGTACTGTCGCATGACCTTCCACTCGACCCACGTCCGTCGCTCGACCAGATCGTGCAGCGATTCGGGATCCATGGCGACGAAGTCGGGGTTCTCGCGAATGGACTCACCGATCTCGAACCAACGCGGGCTCGCCTTTCTCTTGATGTCCAGGTATTCACGGGCAAAGTCCTTCAGCGCGTCCACTGCACGGCTGGCGATGATCTTGTCCTTGCCGGAGATGGAGTTGCTGGTGATGTCGGTGAGTTCCTCCATGGCGGAGATCGTGGTCGCCTGCGCCTGACCGCAGCGCTCCCCATCGGCCGTGCCTGCGCCGCCGTGAGCTACTTTTACGGCGTCGTGCCTGATGCGCTCGATGATGTTGGTCGGCTCGAGGAATCGAAATACGTAGGCAAAATAGGGGGCCATCATGATCAATCCCACCGCGGTCGTCGTCATCATTGCGATGAGCGTGACCCGGGGGACGAAGTCGGCGCGGATGGAGAGGCTCACCATGACGCCGCAGACGCAGGCGACCACGTAAAAAGCGAGCACCGTCATGTTGGTACGATCGCGGAAAAACATCGCCGTAACGCCGGCGTAGCGCTCGGCCGACAACTGGACGACGATGGACACGACGCTGATCACGATTCCGAGCACGCCGGCGACCATGCCGCCGAGCGAGCTCACGGCATCGGTGATGTGATCCTGATCGAAGAAGAAGTAGCGGCGCACGCTGTCCGCTGCGGCCGAATTGGCGGGACCCCCGGTGAAATAATGATCGAGGGTGTACAAGCCGCCGAAGGCGACGACCGCGATCGTGGCCAGCAGCGCCATGGGTACGAGCCAGGCGCGGGACGTCGAGGGCTGCTTGATCATCCGTCTGCGAAAGCTACACAGGTCGGCCCTGCATTCGCAAGCCGGTGAGTCGTACGAGGACCCTCATGGACAGAGGACGTTCAAATGGCCTTTGACCCTTGCTGTCTTGCCGGTCGTCCCTTTGAGCAGCCCGTCGATCGGGAGATCGAGCGCTGCGCGGTCGTCGCCAGCCGAGCCCGTTCTGCACGTACCAGCGGGGCCTTTACCGGACAGCGCGTCGCCACCCAACTTGGCGCTGAGGATGCGAAGCTCCCCCGCCACCGTGGCTCGCATGGCGATGAACGTTTCGGCGCCGTCGCTCATCGTCACCTGTAGAACACCGCCTCCTCGAGCCGGGCATGCGCACTGATCGAGCGCGAGGTCTGGCTTCCAGGTGAAGGTCCCATCGAGCGCACCCGAGATCGTGATCGACCCATTCACCCCTCGCGGCCCCGCCACAACGTTCGGTGCAGGGGCGCCGCTCGTCGCTGCCGAAGCTCGCTCGGTGCGAGCGCGCGAGCAACCCACCAAGATCAACAGCGCCACCCACCATCCCGCGCGCCCGCGCATGGCGCCACGATATCACCGGCATACGCCCACCCGCACAATCGTGTACGCATCATTCTTATTGCCCAGCCCGCTCGTGATGCGAAAGTGGACGAGGAGCGACGCATGCCTTCGAAGCAGGTACGATGAAACGGTCGTCATTTTGTGGGCCTCGTACCGCGAGGAGCTGGATTCCATGTCGACCCAGACGCTTGAGGACTGTGTCGGGCGTGAGGACATCGTGCCGCTCTTGCGCTCGATTTACGCGTACGAGTTGGCCCGCCGCACGAAAGCTCCGGCGCGACCGCGCCCATCGAGCGCTGAATGTCGGCGGCAGCTCGATACCGAACCTTGAATACCGAGGCGGTCCGACTCTTCAGATTAGGGACGCGACAGCACGATGATCGGCGATCCGGGACTGGCATCGCCCGGGTCGATGACCTTCCAGTAGATGCCGCGCAAGTTCTGATCGCGCGTGGCCGGTGCATTCACGAACTGAAGGGCGTCGGCGCCGAAGCGACCTTTGAACTTCAGACAACCGTTGTGGGGCTTGGGCGTCACTTCGACGACGGCTTCCCCCAGCCGAAGTCGGGTTCCGGCGGGCAGATTGCCCGCGGAGATATCGAAGTCGACGAAGAGGTTGTCCCCGAAAAGCGTGAGCGGTTGGCCGGCGGCAACGAGCTCCGCGACATCGCGGCGCATCACCGCGAGTTGGGCTTCGATATTGCGCGGCGGGCGGCGACTCCAGCCGTCGCCCGGCACACCCTCTTCCGGCGTCAAACGCACCCGCGCCGGCGTTTCCCGCACCCCGTCCGCGCGGCGGCACACGATCCAGGTCAAGAAACCCGAGTCCTTCGGCAACACGGCAAGCCCTCGGACGCCCGCCTCGAGATCGGCGAGCGCACGGTGACGAGCGGCATCCCCAGCGGGACCGTAAGCTTCTTTGACGAGTCGGGGCGGCGTCAAATGGACAGCAGAGCTAGCCGGCCTTGGTACCGCCGCTGGAGGGGGCGGCAGCCATGGCTTTCTTTCCGGTGGCCTTCTTCTTGGGTTTCTTTTCGCCCTTGGCCGGCTCGGCTTCGTCCGCCTTGCCCTTCAGGTCGCCGACGAACTCGATGAGCGACATCGAAGCATTGTCGCCGCGACGGGGGCCGAGCTTCACGATGCGGGTGTAACCGCCGGGGCGACCTTGGAATCGCTTGGCCAAATCGACGAACACCTTTTCGACCAGATCGATCTTCTTCGGCTGGCCGTCGACGAGGCGGGTCCCGAAGCGCGGCAAGAACGTGCCGACCACGCGCTGCGCGTGGAGGCGGCGCGCGCGGTCGGCAGGCTTGAGATCGGCGTCCTTGGTGTAGGCGACGTCCCCGAGGCGGATGGCCTTGGTGATGAGTCGCTCGGCCACGCGGCGCAGCTCCTTGGCCTTCGTGTCGGTCGTCTCGATGCGCTCGTGGGCAATGAGATTCGCCGCGAGGTTCCGGAACATGGCTCGGCGGTGGCTCGTGTTTCGGCCGAACTTACGGCCAGCGTTCAAGTGTCGCATGGGCGGCTCCGCGCGGCGTGGCCTAGTTGGCGTTCTGCTGGGCCTTCCAGCGCTCGAGCATCTGGGGCCAGCTGTCGATCTTCATCCCGAGCGACAGCCCCATGCTGCCGAGGATTTCCTTGATCTCTTTGAGCGACTTTCGCCCGAAATTTTTGGTCTTCAACATGTCTTGCTCGGTGCGCTGCACGAGCTCGCCGATCAAGGTGATGTTCGCATTCTGCAGGCAGTTCGCGGAGCGAACCGACAACTCGAGCTCGTCGACCGAGCGAAAGAGATTGTCGTTGAGCGGCTCGTCCTCGCCGCCGGGCGCGGCGTACGAAGTGTCTTCGGTTTCTTCGAAGTTGATCCAGATCGAGAGCTGCTCTTTCAGGATCTTGGCCGCGAAAGCCAGGGCATCGGCCGGCTTCACCGAACCGTTGGTCCACACTTCGAGGGTCAGCTTGTCGTAATCGGTCACCTGACCGACGCGCGCGTTCTGGACGATGTAGTTCACCTTGCGGATCGGGCTGAAGAGGCCGTCGATCGGGATCGTGCCAATCGGCATCGTCGGCGTCTTGTTACGCTCGGCGGGCACGTAGCCGCGGCCCACGTTGACCGTGAGCTCCATGGCGAGAGGACCCTTCTTGTCGAGCGTGGCGACGAGGTGATCGGGGTTCAGCACCGCGAGCCCTTCGGTCAGCTGGATGTCCTTCGCGAAGACCGGGCCGGGGCCTTCTTTGTCGATGCGAATCGTGTACGTCTTGGGCGACGCCGCCTTCAGCACGACCTCTTTCAGGTTCATGATGATGTCGGTGACGTCTTCGACGACGTCCGGAATCGTCGTGAACTCGTGGAGCGCGCCGTCGACACGAATGGCGGTGATGGCGGCTCCCTGAAGCGAGGAGAGCAGAACGCGGCGCAGAGAGTTGCCTACGGTGATGCCGAAGCCGCGCTCGAGCGGCTCGCAGGTGAACTTCCCGTAGAAATCGGTGGCGGTTTCCGCCTCGATCGTGATGCCCTTGGGGCGGATGAGATCGCGCCAGTTACGGCTGGTCATGGCTAACGACATGGCTGGGTTCTCCTCGTTGGTTGGATTCGCGCGACCGTCTCGATCTCCCGGTGGAACCCGCTCCACCTAGGTGATCCGCGGCCTGCCCGCGTACTCATGAAATTGAAACGTTGATGCTTACCTCGAATAGTATTCGACGACGTACTGCTCGCGAATCGCTGGCTCGTTCAACTCTTCGCGAACGGGCGGTCCCTTGACCGTCGCGGTGAAGTTCGCGCGATCGGCTTCGATCCAAGTAACGAGAGGACGCTTGTCTGCGCTGGCGATCGCTGCGAGAAGGTCGGGCATCTTGCGGCTCGCCTCGCGGATTTCGATCTTGTCGCCCGCCTTGACGATGTAGCTCGGGATGTTGAGGCGCTTGCCGTTCACCAGCACGTGGTTGTGCTTGGTGAGCTGACGTGCGGCCGCGCGGGTGACCGCGAATCCCATGCGGTGCACGACGCTGTCCAGCCGCCGCTCGAGCAGGCTGATCATCTCTTCGCCGGTTCGACCCTTGGTGCGATTGGCCTCGCTGAAGTAACGGCGGAACTGCCGCTCGAGCACACCGTAGATCCGGCGGACCTTCTGCTTCTCACGAAGGCGCAGCCCATATTCGCTCATCTTGATGCGCCCCTGGCCGTGCTGGCCGGGCGGGTAGGGGCGCCGCGTGAACGAACACTTCTCGGACAGGCAGCGGTCGCCCTTCAGATAGAGCTTCATCCCTTCGCGACGGCAGAGCTTGCAAACGGGGCCGATGTACCGGGCCATGATCTTTCCTTCTTGCTCGATTCAGACGCGGCGCCGCTTGGGAGGCCGGCATCCGTTGTGCGGAATGGGGGTAACGTCGCGGATCAGTGTAACCTTGAAGCCAGCGGTCTGCAGGGCGCGCAGCGCACTTTCGCGACCGGCACCGGGACCTTTTACGAATACGGCGACCGAGCGCATCCCATGCTCCATCGCTCGGCGCGCGGCCTCTTCGGCCGCGAGCTGCGCGGCGAACGGCGTGCTCTTGCGCGATCCTTTGAACCCGCGCGATCCAGCCGACGACCACGCCACCGTCGAGCCGTTGATGTCGGTAATCGTGACGATGGTGTTGTTGAAGGTCGACTGGATGTGCGCGATCCCGGTCGAAACGTTCTTGCGAACTTTTTTCTTTTGTTTGCCACCTTTGCCAGTTGACGGAGGGGCTGCGGTCGTCGTTTGGGTCGCCATATTCGTCTCGCTCGCTATCTCATGACTTGGGGGCCGATGCGGCCGGCCGGCGCGCGAGCATGCCCTTGCGGGGGCCCTTTCGCGTGCGCGCGTTGGTGTGGGTGCGCTGGCCGTGGACGGGGAGCCCCTTGCGGTGCCGAAGGCCGCGATAGCAGCCAAGGTCCATCAGCCGCTTGATATTCATCTGCACTTCGCGTCGGAGGTCACCCTCCACCTTGAACTCCGCTTCGATGGCTTCGCGAATGGCCTTCACTTCCGCGTCGGTCAGCTCGTCGACTTTTTTGGTCGGGTCGACGTTCGCCCTCTTGCAGATGATCTTGGCGTTGGCTTTGCCCACTCCGTAGATGTAGGGCAGCGCGTAAGCGACATGCTTTTTGCGGGGAAGATCGACACCTGCGATTCGAGCCATATCGAAGACCTCTCAGCCCTGCCGCTGCTTGTGGCGGGGGTTCTCACAGATCACGCGAACGACCCCCTTGCGACGCACGATCTTGCACTTGTCGCAGATTTTTTTGACGCTGGGTCGAACTTTCATCTTGCCTCACTTGTGGCGGTAGGTGATGCGGCCGCGGTTGGGGTCGTAGGGAGACACCTCGACGGTGACCCGGTCGCCCGGCAAGATCTTGATGTAAAACTGTCGCATGCGGCCGCTGATCGTCGCCAGAACGTTGAGACCGTTGTCGGCTTTGACGCGAAACATCGCGTTTGGAAGCGCCTCTTCGACGACTCCATCAAATTCGAGCTTGTCCCCCCTCGGCTCTTTTCGTTCCCGTCGTTCGCTCACTCCCACCTCGTCTTTACCTCGCCGTCCTTCTCACGCTTGCTGGCCCAAGACCCTCAGGATCTCCCTCGTAACGTCGCTCGGAGGGAGCGTCCCGTCGACTCGCCGGAGTAAGCGCTTCGCCTCGTAGAAAGGCAGAAGCGCTGCGGTCATTGCCTCATATTCATCGAGGCGTTTTCTCACGGTTTCCGGCTGGTCGTCGGCGCGGTGCTCAAGCTCGGCGCCGAGGGGGGGCGGATTATACTTGAGGTGGTAGATCTGTCCAGTCCGTTTATCGGTGCGCCGGAGGACCGCGCGCTCCATCAAAAGGTCTGTCGGGACACTCAGTTGGACCACCGCATCGATCGCGAGCCCCCGCTTCTTCAGCAGGTCATCTAAGGCTTCGGCCTGCGGAACCGTACGCGGAAATCCGTCCAGAAGAAAACCTTTCAGCGCGTCGGGCTGCATGAGCCGCTCATCGACGAGCCCGATCACCACATCGTCGGGCACGAGCAGACCTCGGTTCATGTAGTCGGCCGCCTGCACCCCCAGCAACGTGCCCGCTTTTTTCGCATCGCGGAGCATGTCTCCGGTCGAAATCTGCGGGATGCCCCACTGCCCGCAGAGCACCTTGGCCTGCGTCCCTTTCCCCGCACCCGGCGGCCCCAGCAGAATCAGTCTCACTTACCCCTCCTCATGGATGCTGGCCGGCCGGGAGGGAATTTCACAGGGAGGCGAGGAGGCGGGGAAGATTTTAGGATTGGCCCACCAGACAGCACTGCCCACCTGGCAATCGCTGTTCTGCCTCGTGCCACCAGAGCTGGTGCGCCGTGTCTCGCGTCAACCATGCCGCACCAGCCCAAGCAATTCCCCGCTTCCCCGGCTCCCTGTGAAGTCTGGATCCTAATCACGACGTCCTCGGATGCGGGCGCCGCGGGGGCCGGTCAGGCCTTCGTAGTGGCGGGTGATGAGGTGAGCTTCGATCTGGCTGACGGTGTCGAGGGCGACACCGACCACGATCATGATCGACGTGCCGCCGAACCGGAAGGGCACGCGGAAGACCTGGCTGATGATGCTCGGCACGACGCACACCGCGGCTACGTACATCGCGCCACCGAAAGTGATGCGCGTCAGCACGCGGTCGATGTACTCGGCGGTCATCTTGCCGGGGCGGATGCCCGGGATGTTGGCCTGCTGCTTCTTCAAATTGTCGGCGACGTCGACCGCTTGGAACGTGACCGCCGTGTAGAAATAGCAGAAAAACACGATGAGAAGCACGTACCCGGTGTTGAACACCCAGTCGCCGCGCTGGATGATCGCTTCGAGGTACTGCGCGCCGGGGACATGCAAGTTCGCCAGAGTCGCCGGGAACATGAGTAACGACGAAGCGAAGATCGGCGGGATCGTGCCGGCGGTGTTGACCTTCAGGGGAAGGTGCGCGGTCTGGCCACCGTACACGCGACGGCCCACGTTCCGCCGCGAGTAGATAATCGGGATCTTGCGCTGGCCGCGCTCGAAAAACACGATGGTGGCCACCGTGAGAAGGATGAGCCCGGATACGGCGCCGATGTTGAGCGGCTGGATGTTGCCCTTGTTCTGGGCAAGGTAGTTGGCGATGGTGCTGGGAATATCGGTGACGATGCCGGCCATGATGATCAGCGAAATGCCGTTCGAGATGCCGCGCTCGGTGATCTGCTCGCCGACCCACATGATGAACGCGGTGCCGGTGGTGAGCGTGATGATCGTCATGATGCGAAACCACCAACCAGGGTGAGCCACCACGTCGCCGAATTTGCCCATCCCCATCTCTTGGTTGTTGAGACCCTCCAAGTACATGGCGATGCCGAACGCCTGAAAGGCGGACAGGAGGATGGTGCCGTAGCGGGTGTACTGGTCGATCTTGCGGCGCCCTTGCTCTCCCTCTTTGCGAAGCTCGTCGATGGGCTTGTAGACCATGCCCATGAGCTGCAAAATGATGGAGCTCGATACATAGGGCATGATGCCGAGCGCGAAGATCGAGAGGTTCTCGAGCGCCCCACCGGAAAAGAGATTGAAGAGCCCGAGCAGCCCACCCGATTGTTTGGCGACGACCGAACGCATCACGTTGCGGTCGACCCCGGGGGCGGTGATGAACACGCCGATGCGGTACACGGCGAGCATCCCCAGGGTGAAAAGAATGCGTTTCCGGAGCTCCGGGACTTTGGTGATGTTCGCGAATCCGCCGAGTGCCATGTTGAACTGGGGCGCCCGACTTAAGTCTCGACGACCGGCGGCGCAACCACGATGGCTTTGCCGCCTGCTTTTTCGATCTTCTGGAGCGCGGTCTTCGAGAACGCGTGTGCGGTGACGGTCAGCTTCTTGGTGAGCTCGCCGTCGCCCAGAATCTTGATGCGGTCGATCGCGCCGCGCAGCAGCTTCGCGCCGCGCAGGGCTTTCTCGTCGACGTTCGCGCCGACCGGGAACCGCTCGAGCTCGCCCACGTTGAGCGCTGCCGTCTCGGTCGGGAACGGATTACGAAACCCGCGCTTGGGGAGCCTGCGCTGCATCGGCGTCTGGCCGCCCTGGAAGTGGAGCTTGTTGATGTTCCCCTTCGAGCGGGCCTTTTGCCCTTTTTGACCGCGCCCCGCCGTCTTGCCGAGCCCCGAACCGACGCCTCGGCCGATCCGTCTTTCTTTGGTGACCGCCCCTTCCGGGGGAGAGAGTCTCGAGAGAATGTCCGACATGACGTTTATCCTTCGATCTCCTGCACCGAGACGAGGTGCAGGACCTTCTTCACCATGCCTCGGAACGAGGGGGTGTTCGCAACGGTGACCTCGGTCCCCGGGCCGCGCAAGCCGAGTCCCTTGACGACCAGCCTCTGCGGTTGGGGGACTCCAATGACGCTCCGCAGCTGCCGCACTCTCAGCTTTTTCATCCGGTGCCTCCCTCGGGTGCCGCCGGAGTGACATCGACCGACTTCACACCCTGCGAGGAACGCTTGTACTTGGGCGCGACTTCCGAGGTGGGCTTGTCGCGCTTGTCGGCGATTTGCTCGGCCGCTTTCAGCATCTTGAGGGCGGCGACGGTCGCGCGCACGACGTTGTGCGGGTTGGACGAGCCCAAGCATTTGGACAGGATGTCGTGGATGCCGGCGGACTCCACGACCGCGCGCACCGCGCCGCCCGCGATGACGCCTGTTCCCGGCGAAGCGGGGCGGAGCAACACCTTGCCCGACCCGAAGTGCCCGAAAACCTGGTGGGGAATGGAGCTGAGGAGCAGCGGAACCTTGAACATGTTCTTGCGCGCTTGATCATTGCCCTTGCGGATCGCCTCGGGCACCTCGTTCGCCTTCCCGAGCCCGACGCCGACGTGCCCCGACTCGTCCCCCACCACGACCAGCGCAGAAAAGCTGAAGCGGCGGCCGCCCTTGACGACCTTGGCGACGCGGTTGATGTGGATCACCCGCTCTTTGAGCTTTTCTTCATCCATCTGCTCGAACGACATGCGACGTCTCCTTAATTGTCAGAACTTGAGCCCGCCTTCGCGGGCTGCATCGGCGAGCGCGCTGACGCGGCCGTGATAGAGGTAACCGTTGCGGTCGAAGACGACGCGATCGATGTTCTTGGACAGGCAGATCTTGGCGACCAAGGCTCCCACCTTCTTGGCCGCGTCGGTCTTGTTGCCGTCGTCGAGCGAGCCCTTGAGATCCTTGGAAAGGGTCGAGGCGTGAGCAATCGTCCGGCCATTGCTGTCGTCGATCACTTGGGCATAGATGTGCTTGGCCGTGCGAAACACGGTGAGCCGCGGCTGCTTCTGCGTACCCGAGATTTTCTTCCTGATGCGCAGCTTGCGCCGCTCTCGTCCAACGATTCTCATCGCCATGGGGAACTCTCCGTCACTTACTTGCCAGCTTTGGCTCCCTTGCCGGCCTTGCCCGCTTTTTCGCGGACTTTCTCACCCTGGTACCGAACTCCCTTGCCGCCGTAGGGTTCCGGCGGACGAAAGCTTCGAATCTTCGCGGCGGTCTGCCCCATGAGCTCCTTGTCGGCGCCGTTCAACCTGACGATGGTGCCTTTGGAGTCCGCTGGGATTTCGCACTTGATGCCGGATGGCAGGGGAAAAATGATGGGGTGGGAGAAACCGAGCGCCATGTTCAGCGTGGTGCCCTTCATTTCCGCACGGTAGCCGGTGCCCCGAAGCTCGAGCGTCTTCGTGTAGCCCTCGGCGGCGCCCTTCACCATCGAAGCGACCAGCGCGCGCACGAGCCCCTGCATGCGCGCGGCGTCGCGGCCGGGAAGGCGGGAGCTGACGCTCACCTTCGTGCCGCCTCCGATGTCGACCTCGACGCCCCCGGGAAGCGCGCGCGCGAGCTTACCCTTGGGCCCCTCCACTCGAACGGTGCCGTCTTTGATGGCGATCGTGACCCCCTTGGGCACCAGGATCGGGCGCTTGCCGACCCTGGACTGGATCTGCCTCGTCGGCTGTGCAGGTTGGGCGTTGGGTTCCATCACCAGACCTCACACAGTAGCTCGCCCCCGACCTTCTGGCGCCGCGCTTCTTTGTCGCTCATGACGCCGCGCGAGGTGCTGAGGATGGCCACCCCCATCCCGGAGAGCACCCGCGGGATTCGGTCGTGCCGCACGTACACGCGGCGACCCGGGCGCGAAACCCGGCGGATGCCGTCGATGGCGCTCGAGCGGTCACGGCCGTATTTCAGCACGATCGTGAGCGTGCGCGGGTCCTCCTCGGTTCGCACGTCGGCGATGAATCCTTCGGACTTGAGGATCTCCGCGATGTGTTTCTTGAGCTCGCTCTTCGGCACGAGGGTTCGTTCGTGGCGTGCGAGCGCGGCGTTGCGGATGCGAGTGAGCATGTCGGAAACGGGATCGGTCATCATGGCGTCACCAGCTCGCTTTGATCACGCCCGGAATCTCGCCCCGCAGCGCGAAGATGCGCAGGCAGATCCGGCAGAGCTCGAAGTCGCGGTAATAGCCGCGCGCGCGGCCGCACACTTTGCACCGACTTCGGTGGCGCGTCGAAAATTTGGGCGCTCGGTTGAGCTTCGCGAATTGACAGGCTCGAGCCATTGTTTGCCTCTGTTTGGTCGTATTACTCGGCGAGGCCTGCGGGCCCGCCTGCGGAAAAAACGAATCTAAGCCCGGAAGGGCATGCCGAGCTGACTGAGGAGCGCACGTCCCTCTTCGTCGGTCTTGGCGGTCGTGATGAAGGAGATGTTGAGTCCCTTGATGACGTCGATCTTGTCGTAATCAATCTCGGGGAAGATGATTTGTTCTTTGAGACCCAGCGTGTAGTTGCCCTGGCCGTCGAAGGCGCGCGGGGAGACGCCTTTGAAGTCGCGGACGCGCGGCAGCGCGATGGAGACCAAACGGTCGAAGAACTCCCACATACGTTCGCGCCGCAGCGTCACCATGACGCCGATGGGGACCCCTTCGCGCAGCTTGAAGGTAGCGATGGCCTTCTTCGCCCGCGTCACGACCGGCTTTTGGCCGGTCATGGCCCTCATCTCCTCGACCGCGGTGTCGATGATCTTGGGATTTCCGACCGCGGCGCCGAGCCCCATGTTGACCGTGATCTTCTTCAGGCGGGGCACCTGCATGGGATTCTTGAAGGAGAACTGCTTGGTGAGCCCGGCCACCGCCTGCTCGAGGTAGAGCGTACGCTTGCGCGGCCGTTCGACGGGCGTCGTCGAAACGACCTCGGGGGCTACCTTGGCCTTCTTCGACTTGCCGCCTTCGCCTTTCGCCGGCTTGCCGCCTTCGGGCTTGGCCGGCTTGTCGCCTTCGGGCTTGGCCGGCTTGTCGCCTTCAGTTTTGCTCTGCTTTGCCATTACCGCTCCGCTTGGATCTCGGCGCCGCTCATCGCGATGCGCGTCTTCAATCCGTTCTCGTCGATTTTGATTTTGACTCGCGTCGGCTTCTTGGTCTTCGGATCGACCGGCATCACTTTGCATGCGTGAAGCGGCGCCTCTTTCTCGACGATTCCCCCCTGCTGGTTGCGGGGGTTCGGGCGCGTGTGCCGCTTGACCAAGTTGATGCCCTCCACGATGACCTTGTCGTCGCTCAAGAGGACCCTTTTCACGCGGCCCCGCTTGCCCTTGTACTTACCGCTGATGACGACCACGGTGTCGCCGCGCTGAAGCCTCTGCATCACAGCACCTCCGGAGCGAGCGAGATGATCTTCATGAAACGGCGGGCGCGCAGCTCGCGAGCGACCGGCCCGAAGATGCGGGTGCCGATGGGCTCGAGCTGGGCGTTGATGAGCACGGCGCTGTTGCCGTCGAATTTGATGTAGCTTCCGTCGGGTCGCGATTGCTCGCGCTTGGTGCGAACGACCACCGCTTTGGCGGTGTCGCCCTTCTTCACCTTGGCACCGGGGAGCGCCTCTTTGATCGAGACGACGATGATGTCCCCGAGCGAAGCGTAGCGGCGGCGTGAGCCTCCCAGCACTTTGATACACTGCACGCTCTTGGCGCCGCTGTTGTCGGCCACGTCGAGAATCGTACGCATCTGAATCATCGGCGTTACTCCTCGACCGCCCGCGCCACCAGTCGAACGACCTTCCAGCGCTTGTCTTTGGAGATGGGTCGATGCTCCATGATCTCGACCCTATCGCCGACCTTGAATTCGTTCTTCTCGTCGTGCGCCTTGTAACGATCGCTGTGGCGCACGTACTTCTTGTAGACCATGTCGCGCGAGCGTCGCACCACCTCGACCACGACCGTCTTGTCCATCTTGTCGGAAACGACTTTGCCGAGAAGACGGCGCCGGAAGGAATGCGTCTTGTGCTCGCCGGGTGAGGGCGCCGCCGCCGCTTGGCTCGGAGCTTCGGGTTTTTTGGGTTGCTCGGCCATGGCTACTTCTCTCCCTTTGCAGTCGACTTGGACTTGGGCTTCGGCTTCTTGGCCGCGGCTTTGCCGGCCGGACCCGCTTTCGGCTTCTTCGTGGTGGAAGGCTTCGCCGAGGCTTTGGCCCGCTTGCTCGCCGGAGCGGCGTCTTCCGAGTGACTCGGCGCGGCGGTCGTCTCCTCGGCTTCGGCGCGGGGCTTCGGCGGGCGCGTCTTCGGTTTCTTCGGCGCCCCCTCCTCGGCCGATTTGTAGACGACGGTGATCCCTCGGGCGCGCTCGGCCAAGATGAGTTTGACGCGCGCCAGATCGCGCTTGGCCTTGCGAATGAGACTGGTGTCGTCGAGACGATTGGTGAAGTTCTTGAACTTGCTCTGGAAGCGTTCGTTGGCGAGGGAACGCTCGAGCTCGGCGAGATCCTCGGTGGTGCGGTCGCGCAGGTCGCGGGCTTTCATTTCAGAACACCCCCCGCACGAGGACGCGCGTGGAGACCGGGAGCTTGTGGGTCGCGAGCCGGAACGCCTCGCGCGCGACATCCTCGGTCACGCCGCTGATTTCGTACATCACCCGCCCCGGTTCGACCACGGCGGCCCACTCTTCGGGGGCTCCCTTTCCACCGCCCATGCGGACTTCGAGCGGCTTCTTGGTGACCGGGTGATCGGGGAAGATGCGGATCCAGAGCTTGCCCGCGCGTTTGACGTGCCTGGTGATCGCCATGCGGGCCGCTTCGATTTGCCGCGAGGTCAGCCGACCTGGTTCCATCGACTGGAGTGCGAAATCGCCGAACGCGATCGAGCTGCCCCGCCAGGCGATGCCGCGGTTGTTGCCTTTCTGCATCTTTCTGAATTTCGTGCGCTTGGGCGAGAGCATTTTCGTTCCTCTAGGATTTCAGGTGATCCGGCGAGCCTTGCGCGCCAAAACCTCGCCCTTGAACATCCACACCTTGACGCCGATGATTCCGTACGTCGTCTTGGCTTCGGCCGTTCCGAACTCGATGTCCGCGCGCAGCGTGTGAAGCGGCACGCGCCCCTCGCGATAGGTCTCGACGCGGCTCATCTCGCTGCCGCCCAGGCGCCCCGAACAGCGAATGCGGATGCCCTTGGAACCGAACTTCATCGCCGTGGAGACGGCCTTCTTCATGGCCCGGCGAAAGGCGACGCGCCGCTCGAGCTGCGTCGCCACATTTTCGGCGACGAGCTGGGCGTTGGTTTCCGCCTTTCGGACTTCCTGCACGTCGATGAAGACTTCATTTTCCGTGAAGGCCTGCACGCCGGGAAACTTCGTCTCGCCCTTGGCGGCGGTTTTCAAGTTGCCGGTCTTCAGGATCTCGATGCCTTTGCCGCCCTTGCCGATCACCATCCCGGGACGAGCCGTGAAGACGATGACCTTGGCCTTGTTGGCGGCGCGCTCGACTTCGACCGACGCGATGTTGGCGTTGTAGAGGTAGTCCTTGACGGCCCGCTTGATGCGGATGTCCTCGTGGAGCCACTTCGTGTAGCTCTTGTCCTCGTACCACTTGCTGGTCCACGTCTTGATGACGCCGAGGCGAAACCCATACGGATGCGTTTTTTGTCCCATGCGGTCCTTTAGCGCTCGTCGAGCTCGATGACGATGTGGGTGACGCCCTTGGTGATTTTGGTGGCGCGTCCCATCGCCCGCGGACGCCACCTACGGTTGTGCTTGTTCGGCCCCTTATCGGCGGTCGCCTTGCTGACGTAGAGCGCATCGACATCGGTTCCCGGTGACTGCTGGCGCGCGTTGGCGACCGCGCTCTCGAGCAGCTTCATGACGACGGGGGCCCCGGCTTTGATCGTGAACTGCAGGAGCTGCAGGGCCTCGCTCGCATTGCGCCCGCGCACGAGGTCGATGACCATTCGGGCCTTGCGGGGGCTGATGCGGGCAAATCTCGCGCTGGCGTGACTGATCATGGGATTCCCTTTTTCGCCTTGCGTCGTGCGTGCGGTGGATTCGCACCCTGGTCCTTTTGCGAGCTCGCCGCCGAGGAGGCTGGCTCGCGGTCGCGGGCTCGCGCCTGAGACCGAATGTAAAAAGGGGGGCGAGAGGTCGTACGTCGTTACGGAAGGTCGAGATCGCGTGCCACTCAGGCCCACGAAAACGGAGGCGGGTCTTTACCAGAGGTTTCCGACAGGTGCAACCTTTACAGTCCAGAGGGGGGAAGTCGCGTCCCGTCGGGTCCCGTGGTTGGGTGGGGTCGCGGCGCCGCCGGTTCGTCAGCGACGGCCGCCGAGCGTCTGCGGGCCTTCTGCATCGTGGGTTTGGGCGGGCGTGAAGGGTCGACGTTGCCACTCGCGAGTTCCGAGTGACTCGGCGCCGTCGTCGGCTCGGTCGGCGTGAGCGTCGCGCTCGAGGGCGCGGTCGGCGCGGCGGCCGGTACGCCGAAAGCATCGGTGGCGGCCGCCCGATGGAGCGACGGCCGGCGAGAAGCACCGAAAGCGAGGACTGCAACACCGATGACCAGTCCCACCGCCACGGCTGCCCCGAGCGGGGCGGCGTTGGCGACGCGCCGGGACGGCGAGCTTCTGCGTGCGGCGATCGGAGCTGGACCCACCGCGGAACTCGCGCGGAAGCTCCGTTGCCGCTCGAGGGTCGGCGGATCCACCGACGGCGGCTCTTTGGTCGGGTCCTCCCACTCGGGACTGAGAGGAATCGCCGCCGGAACGCGGACCCCGAGCACCACGGCAGGAGGCGTGGGAGAAGTCGCCATCGTCGACCGCCCCGCGCCGAACGCACGCGGCGGCGGTGGAACGCCGAGATCGGCGTAGGGCGCGAGCTCGGCGGCCATGTACTGCGCCGACCGCGGTCGGTCCCGCGGCGCCTTCGCAAGCGCGCGTCCCACCAGCGCTTCAAGGCCGGCGGGCAGCGGGATGAGCTCGGAGAGCGGACGCGCCGGACGGTGCAGGTGCGCGAGCATCTGCTGAGTCGAGTCGCCGAGGTCGTCGAATGGACCGTGCCCCGCGATCATCTCGAACAGCAAGAGTCCGGTCGCGTACACATCGGAGCGGGCATCGGCTTTTTCGCCCGACGCTTGTTCGGGCGACATGTAACGCGGGGTTCCGATGGCGAGCCCTTGTGCCGTGATCTTGGGGGCGCCCGCCATGCGCGTCTGGGCGATGCCGAAATCGAGAACTTTGACGCCACCATCTTGGGTCAGGAAGATGTTGGCCGGCTTGATGTCGCGGTGGATGACGCCGATGGCGTGCGCGGCAGCGAGGCCGAGGAGCGTCGCCTGCGCGATGCGGACCGCCTCGCCAACCTGTAGCTTTCCTTGCCGCGCGAGGCGTTCGCGGACGGTCTCACCCTCGAGCAGCTCCATCACGTAAAACGGAACTTCGCCCGAAGTCGTGCCCGCATTGATGACGTCGACGATGTTCGGATGTCGCAGCCGTCCGAGCGCGCGCCACTCGTTGCGCATGCGCGCGATGAGGTCTTGCCGGCAGGCCAGGGTTCGGAGGAGCGATTTCAAAACGTAACGACGCCCGAGTTCGACGTGCTCGACTTCGTAGACGGACCCCATGCCGCCCGCCCCCAAAAGACGGATGACGCGATAGGGCGTTCCGGGGACGATCTCGCCGTCCTGGTATTCTCGAACCCAGTTCGCGTCCGCCATGGGGGATCCTATCCATACCGAATCACTCGACGCGACGAAAGGCCTAGTGCTCTCGTCCCGCGAATGAGCATCGAAATGATATCCGCACTGCCTCTCTTCTCAGGGGCATGGGCCGGATCGTGCATTACTGGGCGCGGGCCTCGGCCCCCGCCTACGATCGTGTTACTCGGCGAGGCCTTCGGCCCGCCTGCGGTTAGGAAAGCGCCGAATGAACGACGAACAACGTAGCCTCGCGCGGGTCGCGCCCATGCGGCACATCCGCGAATTCTGGAATGATCCCGATTGGCAGAAAGTATGGCTCGCCCTCCAGGCGAAGGAATGGCGTTCGCTCGCCATCGTCCCGGGAAACAACGGTTTATCGACGCTCGATGTGGCGCAGGCGCTGGTCGATGTCGGCTGGCAACATCGCGGACTTCCGATTGGTCTCGCCGATCTGCGCAATGTGAGCCTGCCTTACATCGATTCGGTGATCGACGAGGTGAGAGCTCACGTTTACGGAGGGGAACGGGTGCTCATCGCATTGCGCTCGATTTTCGAAAATCCCGCCACGGTACCCATCGCGCAGTCTGCCGATGGTGCTCTTCTTTGCGTTGGCCTCGGAAAGACGAGAATTTCCGGCGCGGAAGAGACGATAGAACAGGTCGGCAAGGCTCGCTTTGTCGGCAGTATTATCGTACGTGAGAGGTCGAAGGGCGACTCAGCCGCTTTCGCCTGACACGAGGGCCGACCATGCATGCGGGAGAGGAGATGTGAGGGCGAAGGGGTGTGTCCATCACGCGCACACGCTCCGCAGGTACCTTCATGCCGCGCCCCTGCTCTCCCTGCTCTGTGCCGTCGAGTGCGCCAAACAGAAACCGCCCGTCGAGCGCGAAATGCCGCCGGTTGCGGTCCCCGCCGCCCCGGCGTCGGTGAACGCCGCCCCGGGCGAGGCCGACGAAGATGCTTCCGCCGTTTTCTCGATCGAGACCGCGGATGGCGCGACCTTTCGTTTGAAATATCGGAGCGCTCAGATCGCGACGTTCCACTACGTCTTTTGGGGCGATCATTTCGATTGGGCCCATCCGGTCATCAAGAACACGAGAACGTCGAGTGGCACGACCATTTTCGATCTGGACGTGGACGGGCTCGGTCTCAAGATCGCGGGCAAGATTTGGAAGACCGCACCCGCCGAGCTTTCGTTCGAGTACGCCATCAATGCGACGCGGGCGTTCGACAACGCGGTCGGTGGCGGGCTCGAATTCAACCTGAACCTCGACGCGAACATGCCCGGCAAGGGGAACGTGCCCTCGCTGCTGGCCGGCGCGCGCGGATTTCAGTGGGACGTGGCATCCCCGGAAGGCATCAACGTCTCTTTCGAGCCGGCGCTGGCGTCCGCGTTTTTCGAGCAAAATCAGAAGAATACGATTCGCTGCTTTCTGGTGGCAAAACAGATTCGACCCAGTACGCGCGTCGTCACCATGCGCGTGCGGTTGCCGCGGGGAAGCGCGGTGCGAAGGTCCGTCGACGAGCGTTACGGTAGCGACGATCGGTCGACGTGGTTCAGCCAGATGCTCGAGTGGGACAAGTGGCCCGTCGACGTGAGCTATCTCAACGAAAAACCGGCCGGAAAACGCGGTCGCGTGAAAGCGGATGGAGAGCGCCTCGTCTTTCAAGATGGCACGCCGGCCCGCTTTTGGGGGGCCAACGTGCAGGTACAACTTGATCCGACTCCACCATCACGATTCCGAGTGGGTGAAGCCGAACGTGTTCGATCTGTCCGACGGCACCACCCAAAAGCTCGACGAGCAGGCGCTCGATCGGCTCGACTGGTGGGTGAAGTGCCTGAAAGACGAAGGCGTCTACGTGTGGATGGACCTGCACGTCGGCCGCCAGTTTTTGCGGGGTGACAGGATTGAGGGCTATGCGGAGCTCGCCAAGCAGCAAGGCTCGGGCAAAGGTTTCAACTACGTGAATCCGCGGATCGAAAAATTGATGCAGGAGTTCGCCAGCAAGTACGTCACGCGAAAGAATCGCTACACCGGCACACCCTATACCGAAGAGCCTGCGCTCGTGGGGGTGCTCGTCACCAACGAGAACGATCTCACGTTCCACCATGCGAGCCTGTTCGCTCCCGACAAGGGCAACTCCGTCCACCGCCGGCTCTTCGAATCCATGGCGCGCCCCATCGCCAAGCGCGCCGGTCTGCCGAGCGGTCTCAAGGTCTGGGAGCCGAGTACCGCGAAAATCGTCATGACCGAGATCGAACATCTCTTCGACAAGCGCGCCATCGAGCGCTTGCGCGGCGAGGGGCTGAAGTCGCTCATCGCCACGACGAGCTTCTGGGGCGCAGAGAACCTCTACACCCTTCCGCCGCTCGCCGCCGGCGACATCGTGGACGTGCACTCCTACGGCAGCGCGGAAAGCCTCGGCACGAACCCACGTTTCGAGGCGAACTTCATCTCGTGGATCGGCGCGGTCCAGGTGGCCGGCAAGCCGCTCTCGATCAGCGAGTGGAACGTCGAATATCCGAACCGCGACCGTTTCGTCGCGCCGCTCTACGTGGCGGCGATTTCGTCCTTGCAGGGATGGGATGCTCCGATGATCTACGGCTACGCGCAGGTTCCCATCCAAGAGCCGGACAGGCCCGAGACGTGGTCGACCTGGATCGATCCGGCGTTGACCGCACTGATGCCGGCCGCCGCGCTCATGTTCCGCGAGGGGCACGTCAAGGAGGCACAAAAGACCTACCGTCTGGACCTCACGCGCGAGACCCTCTACCAGGCGAATACCAACCCCGATACGAGCGTGGCCCTGCGGACGTTGGTCGAGCAGAGCAAACTCACGATTGGGTTACCCGACATTCCCGAGCTTGGCTGGGACGATGCCCTTTCCGCGCGCGGCGGCAACGCGACGGCCTTCACGGATACAGCTCGAGATTTCATTCCGCAGGGGCAGAACTTCGTCACTTCGGATACCGGTCAACTCAAGCGCGACTGGTCGATCGGCATCGAAACGATCGACACTCCTCAATCTCAGGGGGCGATCGGCTGGCTCGGCAAGCGGCTCGTCAGCCTTCGCGAAGTTTCGTTCGACCTCCAGACACCGAAGGCGGCCGCCATCGTGACGAGTATGGACGGCAAGCCCATTGCGACTTCGAAGAAGATGCTTTTGACGGTGGTCGCCCAGGTGGCCACGAGCCCGGGCGACAAGCTGCCGTTTCTCTCGCAACCGGTGGAAGGGACGATCACGATCAACAACGCGGCGCCGCTTCGAATGGTGCCCCTCTCACCGAGGGCAAACCCCGCCTCCGGCAGCGCGGCCGGCAAGACGGTTCCAATCGCGCCCGCGCGCAAGGGCAGCGAGCAGACATTCACGCTCGGCCGAGCTACGGCGACTCATTGGTTCCTGCTGACTGCCGGTTGAGCTCTCAGCCGGCCGAGGCTCCGTTGGATTCAGGGAGCTCGTTGTCATTGGTGCCGAGCGCTCGTGCGGGTACCCCACCGATGATCGAATAGGGCGGAAAGCTTTTGACGACGACCGCGTTGGCGCCGATCACCGAGTCGTGGCCGATCGTCACGTCGCCGAGGATGCATGCGCCGGTGCCGATCTCCACCCGGTCTCCGATGATCGGGCGTTTGGCGAGCTCCGTCGTCCGAGCGATTCCCATCGTGGTGTTGTGACGGATGATCACGTCGTTGCCGATGGAACGCGCGGTGAGCACCATCCCGCCGTGATGCCACAGGCGCACCCTCCTGCCGAGCTTCACCGTGTAACCGAGGTCGATGCCCCAGACCCATTTGATGGCGGTGTGGGTCACCTTGTAGGCGACGCTGAGCGGCGCGCGCAAAAGCCGCGGCCGGATTCCCATGCGCCAGTTGCCGAAGCGGTGCGTCGCAACCGCCCAGAAACCCGGTTCGAGCAGGTCGCGATCGTGGGTGCGAAAGTCCTCTTTCAGGAGCTCGATCAGTCCGACGTCCGGATTCTGGTTGCGATCACCGCGCGGCAGAAGGTCGATCAGGGCCATATGCCTTCGCCTAATACCGGGAGTAGCCACTAGAACTGGGACCGAGGATCGAGACGGCCGTGGCAGCCCCGCAGAGGTCGGCTCATCGGCCGTTCGTCCGTTGGGTGGGAAACTCCCGCAGACACAAGCATAAGCACATGCCTGCTCCGGAACGCGGCGCCGCGCCAACACCTAGGGTGGCCGGGCTCCATTGGGTCGGTGTCGTCGTCATTGGTCGCAACGAAAAGGAGCATCTTCCGAGCTGCCTCGGCTCGGTGCCCGCGGCGGTTCGACGCGTGGTCTACGTCGACTCGGGCTCGACCGATGGGAGCGTCGAGCTTGCGCGCCTTCTCGGCGCCGAGGTCGCCCCGCTCGATGACGCGGTGCCGTTCACCGCCGCTCGCGCACGCAACGCGGGGATCGCCGTTCTCGAGATGGAGGGTGGCATCGAGTTCATTCTGGTCGTCGACGGCGACTGCGAGCTCGCCCCCGGGTTCGTCGAAGCCGCGCTCGATGTCATGGCCGAAAATCCGCGAGCAGCGGTCGTCTGCGGAAGGCGGCGCGAACGGCGGCGCGACGCCTCGATCTATCACGTGCTCTGCGACATGGAGTGGAATACCCCGGTCGGAGAGGTAGAAGCGTGCGGCGGCGATGCGCTCCTTCGGGTCGCGGCGGTCAACGAGGTGGGGGGTTACAACGGCAGTATCATCGCAGGAGAAGAACCCGAGCTTTGCCTTCGTTTGCGGCGACGTGGTTGGTCGGTGTTGCGCATCGATCACGAGATGACAAAGCACGACGCGCGGCTGGCCTCGTTTCGCGCGTGGTGGAGGCGCGCGGTGCGTGCCGGCCACGCCTACGCGGAACTCTTTGCGATGCACGGCTACTGGCGCCGCGAGGTGGCTTCGGTCGTCGTGTACACGGTGCTGCTCCCCGCGTTCGCCTTGGGACTCGGCGCGGTGACCTGGGGTGCCGGTCTTGGCCTTCTCTCATTGGCGTACGCATCGCTGTGCTTGCGGGTGCGTGCGCATCGGCAGAGGACCGGTGACCCGCCGCGTGACGCTTCGCTCTATGCGATGTTCTGTGTCATTTCGAAATTTGCACAGCTCGTCGGAATGGCGCGCTACCTGCTGAATCGCGCGCTCGGAAGGCGTCCCGCCATCATCGAATACAAGGGACCTCGGAAGAGCCTGGGCCGCCCGGAGGCGAAGCCGGTGACGACTTGAACGACAGCCCCGCGAGCACGATAGCGTACGTTGCGCTCATTCTGTGGATACCGCTATCCATCGCCGCGTTCTTTTTGACGCGTCCGGAGCGCGCCACGGTGTTCGTGCTGCTGGGAGCTCTCTTGTTCTTGCCGGAAAGGGTGCACTTCAAATTTCCCTACCTGCCGCCGCTCACCAAGGAGAACATCCCCTATCTCTGCGTGCTGGTGGGGATGCTCCTTCGGGCACCGCGGCGCGTTCTGCATCTGCCTCGAGAAAGATGGCTCACCTTTCTGACGCTGGCGCTCTTGGCAGGGGCGATCGGCACCGCTCTCACCAACGAGGACACGCTGCGCTACGGTACCTACCGCATCACTATCGTTCCCGGACTCACCGTCAAAGACGGCCTCTTCACCGGCATCGACCAAGCGCTACGCGCTGCGCTTCCTCTCTACCTCGGGCTGGCAATCTTTCGAACGCCCCGTGATCTGCGCGACCTTCTGGCGGGCTTTGCCATCGCCGGGCTCATCTACATCCCATTCACGCTCGTCGAGATGCGCATGAGCCCGCAGTTTCACTATTGGGTGTACGGTTATCATCAACACTCCTTTTTGCAGACCATGCGATGGGGGGGGTATCGACCGATGGTCTTCATGTCGCACGGGCTGGCGCTTGCCCGCTTTTTGGTCGTCGCGATCATGGCGGCGCTTCTCGTCGCTCCCCAACGCCGCACCCTTCTGGGAATCCCGACCCGGGTCGCGGCCGGCCTTCTCTTCGTCGCGCTGATCTTGTGCAAGAGCACGGCAGCGATCGCGTACGGCGTATTCGCGATCCTCTTGCTGGTTTTGGGGCGGGTGCGCCTGCGACAGGCGGTGGCCATCGCGCTCGCCGCCGTCGTCGTGCTCTACCCCGCGCTTCGCGCGGCCGATCTTTTTCCGGTGACCAACATGGTGTCGGTAGCGAGCGACGTCGACACTGATCGTCAGCAGTCGCTGCAGTTTCGGTTCGAGAACGAAGACGCTTTGCTCGCCAAGGCGCGCCAGCGCATCGTTTTTGGGTGGGGCGAATACAACCGGAGCGCCATTTTCGACGACATGGGGCGGCCTTCCTCGGTCACCGACGGCCACTGGATCGTTCTGTTTGGAATTTTGGGTGCCGTCGGTTTCGCGTCCGCATTCGGGATGCTGCTTCTGCCGGTCTTCCTAGCGCGGCGGCGTCTTCGCGCCATTCCCGACAAGAGCACTCGCATGCTTCTGGCGGGCACCAGCTTGATTCTCGGCGTCATTGCGATCGATCTCATCCCCAACGGCCTCTTTGCGAACTACCCCTATCTGATGGCGGGCGCCCTGATGGGCGTCACCCGAACAGTTGTCGTCAAGGTCAAGCAGCACGCCCGCCAGACGATGCTGGTCCGGCGCGCCCAGCAAGCCGCCGCCGTCGTCTAGCACCTTTTCGTCGCGTCTCGGCCCGCGCCGAACCAGTCGCCCCGATGTGGGCCAAGTTGACCCGCGGGGCGCGCTCGGCCGCACCACGTGCTTGACGCATGCCCGCCGATCAATATATATGCGCAATCAAGATGTCCAAATCTGGTTCCTTCGACCCAACGCTCCTCCAGCATCCGGGATGGGGTGGCCGTCGCGACGGGGCAGGCCGAAAGCGCAAAGGAAAACGGGCGCTCGTGAGCCATCGGGCTCGCCCCGTCCTGGCTGCTCGATTTCCCGTACACGTGACGGTGAGGTTTCTACCTCGCGTCTGGAACCTACGGAGCCGACGGAGTTTCCAGGAGCTCCGGCGGGCGCTCTCCAACACCTAGTCGAGACTCGTCGCGTCAAGCCAAAAGCACGCGTTGTAGGAGCGGGAGGAATCTCTTGTGGCCTGCGAAAATCAGGGCCCAGGCCGAGCTGAGGACGAGCAAGATCGCGGCGCCTTCCAGGAACGCGGCGGCGCGCGCGTGGTTCTCGAGCAGAGGAGCACCCAGTGTTCCGCGGACGAGCTCGCGCGCCGCAAAACCGAGTAGCGTCGTGGCGGCGACGAAACCGGTCAAGACGAGATCCTGCTTGAAACCGCGGAGCGTCGCCCGGGCCGCGCCTAGCACCGAGACGAGATAACGAAAGAGCTCGGAGGCCGCGAAACCCAGCACCGCCCCGAAGAAACCGTAGAGCGCGAACCCCGCCGGAATGAGGATGGCCATGCCGCATAGCTTGGCGGCGCTACCGGCGGCGATCCATTTCGGTCGGCCCTTGGCGAGCAGCGCACATCCGTTGGTTATTTCGAGAGCGAGAAACCAGGTGCCGACGCTCAGGATTTGGAGGATTCCGCCGGCGGCTTCCGCCCGCTCGTCGTAAAGGAAGCGGATCAGGGTGGGACCCCCGCTCACCAGACAGGCGATGAGCCACCCGGCAGCGATGAGCCACGGTGCGCGCGCATGGCGATAGGCCGCTGAGACATCGGCATTTTCGTTGTGAACGCCGCTCAGCATGGGAAATATCACCGACTGGAAAACGTGTCCCAGGATCTGCGTCGGAAACGTCGACCAGATCGTGGCGACGCTGTACACGCCGAGCATGCTCATCGAGATCAGCTTTCCGAAGATGAGCCGATCGGACTGCATCGCGACGAACGTGAGCAGGGTGCTCATGAAGATCCATCTTCCGAAGTGCAGGAGCGCGGCAGCGTCCGGCTTGTTCCAGCGGAATCGATTGCGGATGCCGGGGAGCAGGGCGTGGCTGAGAGCCAGACGAGCGAGATTGCCCACCACGCCGCCAATCGCCAGCGCCCAGATGTTGCGGCTCACCACCGCCCAGCCCACCATCACGCAGAGACCGATCGATTGCGACAGAAGGTCGGTCGCGGTGAGGCGTTCGAGTGCGATATGTCGCGTCACCGTGAAAAGCTTGGTGGAGTTGAACCCCGCCAAAATCGATCCGAGGCTCACCACCGGAATGAGCGCGGCGAGCTGCGGCTGATGGTAGAAGTTGGCGACCGGCACCGCAGCTACGGCCGCTACCGCGAAAAGGGCGAAACCGCGCACCACCTGAATCGTCCACGCGGTGTTGAGATAATCCGGCTCGTCGCCGCGCTTGCTCTGAATGATGCTGGGGCCGATACCCACGTCCGAGAACATGGTGAGCCCCTGCATGAAGACATTGACGATGGCCATCAAACCGAACGCCTCCGCGTAAAGAAGGCGCCAGAGCACGAGGTTTCCTGCCAGCCGGAGCAGCTGACCGCCCCCGTGCCCCAAAAGAGCCCAGAGCGATCCCCGCGCCAGCTTGGAGCCGAGGAACCGTGGTTTGGGCAGTACGGCCGCTGAAAAGGAGATCTCGCCCGCCGTACTCATCGATCAGAAGCCGCTGGCCGAGCGCTCCGCGCGCTCCCAGTTGTGGGCAGGTCCGCGGGTAACGAAGGAGAGATACAGTGGGAGCTTCCAAACGACGTAAAAGGGAATCATCAGCAGGTAGCGGGCCGGCAAAGTCTGGCGACCATACTTGAGCCAGGCCGAGAACACCGCTGTCCCAACGAGCCCGAACTCGATCATCGAGACCGCCAAAGGGAGGGACGAGCCACCCAGCCTCCACCACAGGAAAGTCAAACCGGTCCCGAGGATGAGTAGCGTGACGAGCAAGGCAAGCGGAGGAACGACGAGGTCCAAAGCCATCGTGAGAAGGGGCAGCCGTCGTCGGGTGAGCCCGCGCCAGATGAGCTGGGGGGCTCGATGAATGAGCGTCGAAATGTGACCGTGCTCCCAGCGCCTCCGCTGACCGCGCACCGCCTCGGTACGTTTGGGAGGCGCGCTGGTGATCCTCGCCGTCGCGCAATACACCGGCGGAAACCCGAGGGACGCCAGCTCAATTCCCATCTGAATGTCCTCGGCCAAATGCGACCCTGCCGGCGGAGCGGATCGGATCACGTCCCAGGGGAACGCCATGCCGGTTCCCATGAGATGGCAAGGCAGCCCGAGCTGCCGCAAGCCGGTCGGTCGCACGTGGTTTCGCACCAGAAACGCGAGCGCCGACACCGCGGCGAGCGGCGCAGCGCCGCGCGGAACCGTCAGAAGGTCCTGCGCCTGAGCCGGCCGGTGATGAAGGGTGGCGCATTCGGCGAGACGGCGGATGGATCCTGGTGCCACGTGGCAGTCGGCGTCGACGATGACGACGACATCGGGCGGATCCGATGCGAGGTGTGCGATCCCGAAGTCGAGCGCAAAACCCTTGCCCCGATGGACGGGGTCGAACCGCTCGATCACCTCCGCTCCGACGGCTCGGGCGATTTCGGCGGTCCGGTCGCTGCAATTGTCGGCGACGACCAACAACCTGTCGCCGGGACCAAGCTCGGACTTCATCCCCTCGAGGCTCGAGCTGATCAGCTTTCGTTCATCATGCGCCGGGACCATCACCACGACGCGCGGATCGGAGCTCAGCCTGGCGCGCCACGGCGGCTTGCGGCTCGCAAGCAGCGCGGCCGCGCACTCGACGAAAAGGACGGCGCTCGGCACGAGCAGCACGAGCAACCCGAGCGTCAACGCGACATCGACGACGCTCATCATGCGGCCACTTCCTTCACGAGCAGTGAGAGGTGCCTCGCCGACGCGTGCACCTCGTGAAATTCGCGGACCCTCTTGACTCCCTCGACCGCCATGAGCTCGAGCTCGTGTGCTGGCAGCGTGAGCACCTCCCGCATGGCATTGGCTAGGGCCAGTACGGATCCGGCCGGCACGAGCCACCCGGTGCCCGGCGTCACGAGCTCGGGGATGCCCGCCACGTACGTACTGATGACCGGCCGTCCGAGTGCGAACGCCTCCATCAGCACGACCGGCAGTCCTTCGGCAAAGCTCGGCAGCACGAGCGCGCGGGCGGCCAGAACCTCTTCGCGAACCTTCTCCCCGTTCGCCCAGCCAATGATCCGGACTTTGCCCTCCAAATGGTGACGTGCGATGGCCGCTTCGATCTCGCCGCGCAGCTCGCCATCGCCGACCAAAACGAGCTCGAACGCCACGTTTTCTCGCGCGAGTAGAGCGGCCGCCTCGATCAGCAAAAGCTGACCTTTTTGCTCGCACAGACGTCCCACACACACGAGCCGCGGCTCGGCTGGAATGGGTACCTTCGGTGCATCCAAGAAATCGGTATCGAGACCGCACCGAATGACGTGCAGCTTGGGCCAATCGCGAAAGCTCGAAAGCCGGTAGAGCTGGCTCAGGGCGAAATTGCTGATGGCGACCACGAAAGCCGCCCGCTCGATCTTCTTGCGCAAGCCGATGAATTCGGGTTTGTCGAACTCCTCGGGACCATGCACGGTAAAGCTGAAAGGCCGTCCGGAGAGTTCGTGACAAAGCATCGCCACGGTTGCCGAGTTGGTTCCGAAATGAGCGTGCACGTGCTCGCACCCGGTGCGCTCGACCCACTTCGCGAGCGAACACGCCTCGGCCAGGTAGATCAGGTGCCGGAGGACGCCGCGATCCGAATGCCTCCCGACCTCGAGGGCTAGACGGGCGGCGCGAAGGAATCGTCCGGGCCGTGTCACTCCGCACTCGATCACTCCACCGGCAATTCCGAGGACACCCTCCTCGAGCACGGCGCGAGTGCGCTGTTTTTCGGCTTCATCGGCGAGGTCTTCGAGCGCTTCCAGCGTCGGGCGGATCGAAAAACGCTCGACTTCGAGCCCGAGACCCTCCATCGCGGCGATCTCGCGCCGGATGAATGTGTGGCTGACTTTCGGATATTGGTTGACCAGGTAAGCGAGCTTCATCGAGCTTGTTTTGATGGCGGCCGGTGGTCTTTCGTTTCGGCTGGTCGGACTGGTTGCGCACCGCTACGAGCCAGCGCACGGCCTCGCGCAACGCTGACGGCCCCGTACGATCGGTGCGCTCCGAAGGCCGCCCGGCCATCCGGCCGATTTGACCAGCCGGAGGGGTGCGCCGAACGGCCTAGCCGCTGGTCGGAGCGAAAGCGCTCAATCGCGACTAACGGCGCAGTCCCAATGAGGTAAAAGGTAAAAGTGGATCGCGGCCGGGAGGGGGGCCAAGATCGGCTCACTTTTCCCATGCCTAATCGTTCTCAAGCGCCTCTTCGACTACAGCCAACTTCGATCAAAGTCTTCTTCGGCCGAGCCGCCATGTTTTGGCGGGGAGGTACCGTTCTCGCGGCGATCATTTTTGCGAACCTGGTCGGCCTGGCTTTTTGGGTCGCCGAAGTCTACGAATCGGAAGCCACCGTCGAGTGGGTAGGAGCCCGCGAACCGGCTGAGCTCGCTGAGCGACTGCGGGCGGCCATTCTGCAGCCGCTTCGCCTCGAGCAGTTCGTTCGCCAGCTCACGCCGGGACTGCAAGACGCCGATGTGGCCGAGACGGTCTTGCGTGCGCGCAACAGCATCGACTTTCGGCCCCGCGGCGAGCGCCAGTTCAACGTCGTTTTCCGCGCAAGCACCGCTCTGGCTGCCCAACGCGCATGCGATCAGCTCACGAAGATCGACTGGGAAGCTGTTGTCGCGACCGTGATCGATGCGCAGGCTCTCGGCTCCGAGCGGGACGAAGCGGCTGGAAGGCCCACGCTTCGGCTCGTGCAGGAAGCTTCGCTCCCGAGCAAGCCGATCAAGCCCAATCGTCCTCTCTTTGGGCTCGTGGGCTTGACCGCCGGCCTCTGGATGGGCGTGCTCTGGGCATTCGCTCGCGTGGCTTTAGGACACGACGCGGTCACGCTGCGACGTAGAAGGCGGCTGGAAGAAGTGACGGATGGCGTGGAATCACTCCGCGGCGATTATTCAGCGACGAGCCGTGAGCGTCACACGTCCGAGCCGCCTGGTTCCTCGGGCGAACGTGAGGCTTTTTGGCAAGGGCCGATGAAGCTCCGAGCGACGCAGCCGGGTGTGATCGACGTGGCGAAGGTCTTGGCGCACACGGGAGCCGTTCCGGAGGGTTCCCGGCCCATTTCGGCACGCCCGATTGTCGACGTCGGCCATCGGGATGTGGGTTCCGCCGGCGCAGGCAGCTTCGGCGAGCCGGAGGTACCGGTCATCGATCGCCGACAACCCAACCCTCATCCGTTTGCGCAGAGCACTGCGGATGGCCCGCCTGGTTTTGGTTCCGAGGCGCGCCGTTCGTTCGAGCGCCCGCGGCATCCCGCCTCGAAAACGTACTCTTTTGCGTCACCCGAACCGGTGCAGCCGCCCAACCCTCCGCGCGCCGGTAACACGGTTGTTGGCGCGAGCGATCGCGCGCCGGCGCAGGCGCCGGCCGGTTCCAGCCTGGTGATGCGTTCGAAGCCTCCGGACGAGGTGTTTTCGCTTCGCAACGTGGCATCGGGCTGGTCCGCGCACGCCTCACTCGCGCAGGGCGAATCGTTGCGAGAGCTTCGAACGATCCGCGACCAGATTTACCGCCTGTCTGTGAGCGGTTGCCTCATCGTCGGTGTGTCGAGCACACCCGAGGCGGCCGGCGGCAAGCCGCGAATCGCTGGGCAGTTGGCGTCGCTCTTGGCAGAACCCGGGCGGGCACGGGTGCTCTTCATGGAAGCCGACTTCGATCGGCCCGCCGTGCACCGCATGATGCGCATCGATATGCCGTTTTCTCTCGGCTTCTCAGAGCAAATGCGGCAGCGAATGAAAGCGTCCAACACCCAACCCTGGACGCTCGTGAGATGTCTCCCCAAGCTGCACGTGTTGGCCGAGGGGCTGGTGCGATCGCCTGGGCTTTTGCCGTCCGTGCAGTTCGTCGATGCGTTGACAGAACTGCGGCCGTACTACGACGTCATCGTCGTCCACGGCCCGATCGCGGGCACGAGCGTCGATACCCGCGCCCTCGACCAGTTGTGCGACGGTATCGTCCTGGTGGGTTCGAAGGATTCTACTCCTTCCGAGGTTCTCGACGAAGCGTCGAGACTGTTCACGAAGAAGCAGATGATGGCCGTCGTCACCATCGACTGACCGTGGCTCACTCAGTTGCGGAAGACGAACCCGAGGTTCAAGTTCCACTGCGAGAGGCGAAAATCGAGGTCTTGGCCGGCGTCGGTGCTGTGGCTGAAGCGGTGCTGCAACCAGCCGAACTCCGCGAACATGCCGAACTGCCGCGAGAAGTGAATCGCTCCACCGAACAGAACGCCGACGTTCCAACCGAGGCCCGGCCCCGAAGCTCCGCTGTCCGAACCCAGAACGCTGAAGGACACTCCGATGGGCACACCCGCCCAGATCTGAAAATTGTTCGATGGAGTGGAAATCGGAATGCGCCCACGCACGTAGAGGGCGAGGTCGAAGGCGTAATTCCAATTGGCACCGGTCGCGTCGGGACGCCACGCACCGAACTGAAGGAGTGGCCCGAGCAGCACGTAACGCTCGATCGGGCTGTCCCAGCGCAGATTGAATCCATAGGTGGTGTGGAGCGCACCTTCGCTGCCGTTCTTTTCGAATGTGCCCGGCAGTCCGAGGCGAAAGGCGACCATCGAATGGACGAGCTCATCGAACGCCTTCTGCCGGGGTGTCGGCGGTTCGATGATCGGTTGCGAGCGTGCTGCGCCCGGTAGGGGGATTTCGCAGAATCTTCCGGAGACGCATACTTGGTCCAGAGGACAGGGCGGATTACATGTCGAAATGCATCGACCGTCGTAACAGACGAAGCCTTCTCGACAGCTGGGAAAGCAGGTAGGAACCGCCGCATTGGGCGGCGGTGCTGCTTGCGGCGCGGTCGGCGGCGGACGCGCGGGCTCCTGAACCGCTTGCGATCCGGCTTGCTGGCTCGTGAGTAGTAGAACCAGACCGACGCCCCAACGCCACGCCACTGCACGCCTCGGCGCCATCGCGATCTCAACCTACCCCCGACGCGCACGGCACTCAAGCGCAACGGCAACGGCAATTTTGCCGAGCAAGGGGCTCTCTGCTTCAGGAGGGGCCGACCGCGCCGGAGCCTCCGAACCCGACCGCGGCCGGAGGCACGTCGGCTGCGACTGGCGCTTTTGCCGTCGAAGGCGCGCGTGACCGTTGCCCCGACGGCCAAGCACCGGTGGCAACGGCAAGCTTTCCGGCGATCGACAGTGCTGGCGCCACCGTGAAGACGCCGATCCACGACCCGAGTCCCATGTCACCCCAGCATTGGATCGAATAAATGAGCACGGCTCCGAAGCTCATGAGGGCCGCCGCGCGATCGCTCGGCAGTTTGCTCGCGTGGTACGCACGCAGACCGAAATAGACGCCTGCCACCCAGAGCAGCGTCATCGCGGTGTATCCGAAATATCCGGCGTAGACCCACAATCCGAGAAGGCTATTGTGCGGGCAATAACGTTCGAGTGGGTAACTCATCGGCGGCAGAGGAATGATTTCCCAATAGCCATTTCCGTAGCCGGTGCCGAGAATCGGATGCTGCCGGATCGTGTAGATGAGGTCGTAGTTCTCGATTTCGCGCGTCATCGACGAAGCGTCGGTGGCCGGTTCGACGACCGACCGTATCGTCTGGACCGGTTTGAAGACCGACGACTTCGACGACCAACCGATGCTGAGATAGATGGCGATCACGGGGCTCAGCGCCAGCGCTGCCTTCTTGATTTTGCGCTTGGCGGCGTTCATCGGCGTGGCGAAATAGAGGGTGATGAACACCATTCCGATCTGCACCCAAACCATTCGTCGATTGTTGACCATCATGCCGCTGATCAGAATGGGCAAGAGCACCAACGCCAGACGCGGCGTCCAGCGCGCCGTACGGTGCATCACCAGAGCGACGAGGAGCACGACCGCTGCAGCAAAAGTCATCGAATCGTGGTGGCTCGTCTGATACGGCAAGCTCGTATTGCCCGTTTCGTCGGGGGGAATCGATACGGTCATTGCGATGTAGATGGCAAGCAATGCGCGGATCACCGCGGCGATCAACAGGACCCGGGCGAGAGCCGCGTGATCCTTCGGTCCCCGTAGCCCCATCTGGAACAGCAGGAATAGCAAGGGCAGATACATGACCCGATCGATCTGCCAGAGCGACGCGGAGAAGTCGCCGCCGCGGAGCATGCCGGTCATCCAGACGAAAGCCATCCCCGCGAGCGAAACGTAAGCCAGGCGTATCAGTGGTTCGGGCGTGGCGATTCGACCGGCGCGATCGATTTTCGAGCCGCTCGTCTTGCGGTAAAGCGCGATGACAAAAAGCGACACGATGGCGATGTCCATGCCCGAAAACGACAGGGCTTTGATCCCGGTGACGAGGTTCAAGTGGGTGAGCATCACCGCTCCCACCCCGTAAAGTGGGGACTTCCATTGCCCGGCGGCTGGTAGGTCGTTGGGGTTTTCCAGCGTGAAGGCGCAAAACATGAGCCCCATGAGCGAAACCCGAAGCGGCACCTTGGACATCACATAGATGATCAGCAGCACGACGGCGACGCCGACGATCATGCCGAAAGTCGCGTCGCCCACGATGAGCCCGAGCAGCGTCAGTACGATCGCCAGAGCGAACGGTCCGCCCACGCCTGCACCGAACTTCCCGGCCATGGAGCCTCCGTCGATCCGTCGATCCTCAATCCGGTGAGCCGGGCGGATATTTCAGCTCGGCCAGGATCGGAAGCTGTATCTGGTAAATCTGCCACCGTTCGACGATCACGCCTCGACGAAGCTCGGCAGCGACCGGAACGAGCAATGCGAGGAGGAGAGCGCCGAGTATTCCGAATCCCAATATCACCGGGATTTTGGGCTTCGATGGTTTGCTCGGCACTTCGGGGGGCACGATGACCTTGTAGCGATAATTGAATGCAGCTTGTGCCGTATCCAGATCGACGCGGGCGTTGCCGAGAGCGTCCCGAAGCGCCGCATACTTGCTGACCGCGCCTTGCAGTTGCGTGTTCACGGCCGGATCGATGCTGCTGCCGCCTTCGAGCAGCTTCATGATCTCGGAGGAGAGGGCTTCTCCCGATTGCGCCCCCGAGCTCGGGCGCCCCGGCCCGCCTCCGCCGAAACCGGCGACATCGGGCTTCGAAGCGGCGGTGCGTTCTTTGATCATCGCTTCCAAGCTTTTGACTTCCGTGCGAAGAGCCGCGACTCGCGGTGATTCTTGCGAGAGCATGGCCACGGTCTGCTCGGCCGCCCGGGCGGAGGGGTGCGAAGGTGTGAACCTCAGCTGGAGCTCGGCAACTTTTGCCTGCGCTTCGAGAAGCCGCCGGTTGCGATCTCCCTCGAGCTCGGTGATCGTGCGCTTTTTGGTCTCCAACTCTTCTTTCAGCGCGGGCAGCGACTCATCGGGCTCGGCGGCGCGCACCGAGCGGCGCGGGGCGACCGCAACGGCTCCCGACGACACTCCCGGCACGTCCACCTCGCGGACCGCCTTACCTGCCTCGGCCAGTCGCTCCTCGCGCAGCCGCTGGAGCTGCTCGGCGAGGCGGTCGATTTCTTCTTTCGCCTTGGCGGCATGCCCGTCCAAAATGGCGATTTTCTCCTGAATGGTGGAGATCTCGGCTGCGTGGCGCGACTCCATGAAAATCTGGTGTGCAGCCTCGACGAGACGCGCCGCCGTTTCGCCGTCTTGCCAATCGGCTCCAATGGTCAGCGTATTTTCGGCGACCGATGCCCAGAGCCTCGTCCCTGCGTAGTTGGCGAGTACGTTCACCATATCGTCTTCGCTCGGCTTGCCCCGCACCGTCTCCATGACCGCATCTTTGGCCTTCAGGATGGGGGGGCGGTGCTGCTCCCAACGACGGGCAAGCTCCGTTTGCTTCACGACGGCCAGCAGGTTCTCGTGCCTTCCGATCACGTCCGACGCGTTCGACAATGGATTCGTATTCACGTCGGTGCTGAGCACCGAGCTGCGCTGCGCCATGAGCTTCATTTCGCAGTGGAAGGTTCGCGGCCAGACGGCTACGGCGATGACCGTCAGCACGACTCCGGCGACGCCGAGCACGATGGCCAGGACCCGCCGACGCCGAATCGCCCGGATGCCATACGCAACGTAGCTCTTGAGTAAGTCGGGTTGTGCAGCCCCGCCCTCGTCCTGTCCAATCTCGTCGTTGTCCGTTTCCATCGACATGGGTTTCGAGTCGCGCACGCCCGCGGCGAGGTCAGAGTCGGCCGTAGAGGAAGAGCAGCGAAAAAAGGTAAAACACGTTGAAAATGGCCATCTGTACCAGCGTTTTTTTCAGGCCGGCTCGCGCGTTCTTTGCCGTCGCCGCCCTCGCCGGCAGCACGATCGGCGCGATCAAAATGGAGATGAGCAGCAGCTTGGTCATGCTGTCGAGCGAGTCCGAGAAGAGCTGCTAGCGTAGGGCCCCCTCCCCGGTCGCGCAAGCGGAGTTCCGCGGCAACGGGCGGGTACCGGATGGGAGGAACGGGTTCTCCTTGCCATTGCGACGGCATCGAAGAGCGCCTGACACGACTGCTGCAGTCTTGGCATCCATTTGCGGATTTGCAGATTTGGCGCCGACCCGACGTAAACTACGGCGAGGCCGTCGGAATCACCCCGATATACGAAACGAGCCGCGACGCCCTGGCCAGCCTCGCTCCGCAACACCGAGAAATCCGCCTTGTATGTTCGCCGGTCAGTCTAACTTTACTGCCTGAGTCTTGGCATCGGCAGATCGCGATCAGCAGATTTGGCCTTTAACCCAACGTAAGATACGGCGAGGCCGTCGGAATCTCGCAT
>WNGB01001482.1_pt1 | contig 38382 bp, 28 predicted proteins | sample 5400681 | NCBI WGS metagenome assembly WNGB01 (sample SAMN13153367, study PRJNA577476) | soil metagenome | isolation source: 115 cm soil or saprolite under grassland replicate 2 | place: USA:California | collected 2016-06-15 | reverse complement strand
CGACGAGAACACCGCGCGGCTCATCGAAATGGAGCGAGGGGTGCTGCGCGCCATGTCGTCGTGCGGTTGGTTCTTTGACGACATCGCCGGCCTCGAGGGCCGACAGGTGCTCCGCTACGCCGCGCACGCGATCTCGCTCGCCGGCGCCGAGAGCGCCCGACTCGAGGCGGGGTTCATCGCTCAGCTTGGCGACGCGCGCAGCAACGATCCCGCCGCAGGGAGCGCGGCTGACGTGTTTCGCAGCACCTTCCAGCCGACGCCGGCATGACCGCACCCCTGCGATTCGTCTTTGGCCTGCACTTGCATCAGCCGGTGGGGAATTTCGACCACGTCATGGCCGATCACGTGCGCGACGTGTATCGGCCCATCATCGAGCGCGCCACCGCCGCCGGCTTGTTCCCGCTGACGCTGCACGTGTCGGGGCCGCTGCTCGAGTGGCTCGAGGACCACGACACACCCTGGCTCGACATGATCGGCCGGCTCGCCGCCGACCGTCGCCTGGAGCTGCTGCTCGCCGGATTCGACGAACCGATTCTGGCGTCCCTGCCCCGCCCCGATCGGTTGGAGCAGATCGGACGGATGCGCGAGTACCTGCAGCGCCGCTTCGGCGTCCAGGCGACGGGGTTGTGGCTCACAGAGCGCGTGTGGCAGCCCGAGCTGGCTGCCGACCTCGCGGCCGCGGGCGTGGAATACGCGCTCGTCGATGACCGTCACTTTCTGGTCAGCGGCTTTCGCCACGAGGAGCTGCATCGCCCGCATCATACCGAGTCCGACGGCCACCGCGTCGGGTTGCTCGCGATCGACGAGCGCCTTCGTTACCTGATCCCGTTTCGCCCGCCGGAAGAAACGGCGTCCTACCTCAAGGAGCTGCGCTCCCAGGGCCACGGGCTGGCTATTCTGGCGGACGACGGGGAGAAATTTGGCGGGTGGCCGGGGACCAAGGAGTGGGTGTACGGCTCCGGCTGGCTCGACACCTTCCTCAAAACGATCGAGAACCTGACCGCAAATGGCGAGATCACGCTCGCGAGCGGTCAGGAAGCATTCCGCGAGGTCCCGTCAGGAGGACTCGCCTACCTGGGCACCGCCTCGTACCGGGAAATGGAGACGTGGGCGCTGCCACCCGCGGCGCAGCGCGACCTCACGACGCTGGAGGCCGAGCTCGGCCCCAAGCATCTGGCGGCGGCGTCAGCGTTCGTGCGGGGAGGGCACTGGCACCACTTTCTGGTCAAGTACCCGGAGTCGAACCGCATGCATAAGACGATGGTGGCGCTGTCCGCGTTGTCTCGCAGCCGTGGTGATCCGCCCGCGGCCCGGCGCGCGATCGGGCGCGCCCAGTGCAACGACGCCTACTGGCACGGCGTGTTCGGCGGCCTCTATCTCCCGCACTTGCGCAACGCGATCTGGCGCCAGCTGGCCATCGCCGAGCGCGCGCTCCGTCACGGTGAGGCGCTGGCGTACGAGGAGCTCGATCTCGATTACGACGGCTATCCCGAGCTGTGGATCCACTCCGCGGAGTTCTCGGCCGTGATCAGTCCGCATCGCGGCGGCGCCGTCGAAGTGCTCACCCGGTTCAGCGACCTGACCAATCTCGCCGACGTCCTCACCCGGCGGCGCGAATCGTATCACGAGCTCCCGAAGCAGCAACCACCCGGACACGGAGACACCCCGGGCGGCACCGCGAGCATCCACGACATCGAGAAGGCATCGCGGCTCACGGCGCTGCCGCCGGTCGATGCTGAGCCGCGCGCGATCCTCGTCGAGCGGTGGCTTGGCAAGGATGTGTCCGCGGACGATTACGCGAGCGCGAAGTACACCGCGATCCGGTCGTGGGCAGCGGCGCCGATGCGCGCCCGCGTGTCCCTGAGCGCCGAAGCCGCCACCGTCGTGCTGCAAGGCAATGATCTCGAGAAACGATTGACATTCGACCGGGCGGGCTGTCTCGACGTCGCGTACGCGTGGAACGGGTCGGCGGCACCCGCCAACGCGGTGTTCGCGCCTGAGCTGTCGCTGGCTCGGGAGGTGTCGCTGCGCCTTGAACCTGACGTCGAAGTCTGGCGCTCCAAGATCAGCACGGTCGCGCGCAGTGAGCGTGGGTTTGAGGAAACGGTGCAAGGCTTCTCGGTCACCCCACGATGGCCGGCAAGCCTCGGGAAGGCCAGGCTGCAGCTAGGGATTGGCTAGCGGATTCGTTCCGTGTGTCAGTCGGCCGAGGCCAGTCGCGAGAACCGGCGATTGGACCTCGGCACATCGACCCCCATCGCTGCTCCGGTGAGCATCCCCAGCCCGAGCGCGGCCAAGACCAGGGGCAGCGTGGGCTGTTGAAACGCCTGGCGTGCGGGCGCGGACGGTAATGCGGTGCACACAATCCCGGCAATCACCGATGCAGTCGCTATCCATTGATAGGAATGAAGCCGCGCGATGATTGGCGTCTGCGGTTCGGCTCGAAACGATTCCTCCACAAATCGCGCGCATCCGGCCAGGATCAGGTAGCCGCCGACCAGCAGTGCGTCTGGCGCACCGATCAGCCTTAGGCGCAGGAGCACCAGGCCGATCACGACGTTGGCGGCGATGGAGTAGAGCGGCGTGGCGTGAATCGGGACGCCCGCGAAGTCGGCGAGCTGCGTGACCCGAGAGCGGCGGTGCAGATACCGGATGCCAATCCCCTCCGGCGCGGGTCCGCCGTGACAACAGCCCTGCACCAAACATCTCAGCCGGCCCAGGATCTGGATCCATGGAGCCGCTACGGCGAACGCCGCGAGCAGTGGAAAAACAGGCACGCCGGCGAGGCGTGCCGTCACGGCGCCGAACACGCCGCCCAGGATCCCACCGTACCACCCGAACGGTCTGAGTAAGCGAGAGGAACCCTCGAGCAGCTGTGCCCAGACGGCGGATCCGATGAGGATGCACAAGCCCGTCCAAGCTACGGCGGCGAGCTGCGTCGGACCGCCGGCACTTCCGGCGACGAGAATTCCCACAACCGCTGCGGCGGCCGCAAACGGTCCGTGATTGATCACGCGAAGCGAGCCCAGACGCCATTCCCTCCACGAATTCGCGAGGCGCTCGGTGAGTGACCGGATCAACGCCCATGTCGCTTCGTAGCGACTGAGCGGCGGATACAGCGCGATCGCGGCCACGACGTCGATCACCGTGTGCATCCCGGTTGTGATGCAGCTCGCGGTGATCAGGGCCGCCCATGTCCAGCCAATCCATCTCCACACACGGCGGCCGGTCGCGCGCGCCTTCGCCGTCCAACCGTCAGCCGCCAGCGACGTCCACAAAACATGAAATGCCGGGAATGCGGCCACGCCCCGCGAGTGCGCCTGCTCCCACACGAGCAACCGGCCCCACATCCCGGACGGCTCGAATGAGCGATTGACCGCGACAACAGGAATGACGAGCCACAACAGTGCGACCACGGCAGCGGCGAGCGCGCTCTGAATCGCGAACCGGCGCAGGGCGGCACGAGTGTGAATCAGCAGCGCCGTGAGCGGAATGAAGAGATACGTGCTGGCGTAGAGGAGCTCGCTCCATTGCAGCACCGGCCAGCCACGCTCGAAGGACAGCTGTGTGCCGAACGCGTCCACAGGACGGCCGAGTGCCTGCACGGAATAGTAGACCACGAGCCAAGGCACAAAAACCCAGAGGAACACGGCGACCCGTTCCGCCGTCGAGGGCGCGTTGCCATTGCCGCGCGGCAGGGACAAAACGGGTGGGTCCAGCACTGCGGGCCCGAAACGGCGCACCAGGTCATGGCTCTCGTAACCGTACACCAGCGCCGCGGCGCCCAGCGCGACCGTCGGCGTGACAAGCCAGAGACCTGCGGCCGATCCAGTCGCAATGGCCACGCCGGCGCACGCCAGAACAAAGCCGATGTACATCGGATTGCGAAGCCAGCGGTAGATGCCGGTGCGGACGAACACCGACGGCGGAAATGGATTCATCGGCAGGCCGCGGCCGCGTACGATCAGATCGTAGGCCCCCGCTGCCAGGAGCAGACCGCCCATACCGGCGAGACTCCACCCCGCCACCGGGGCGTGAACGGCCGGCACGGTGATCACGCCGCCCGTCGCTCGCGCCCACGTCACCAGGCCCACGGGGAGCCCGACCAGAAACAGAGCGCCGTACGCCAGTTTCACCACAGGACCTCTTCGTGAATCGCCCAACCCTCGTCCAGCACACCGGCGCCGTTCACCAACGCTGCACGCGACAGACGCTTGTGCTCGCGAGCCGCGGCGAACACCCCGGCCAGCCGGCGTGCGAGCTTGGGTAACGGCAAGCCGATTGTTGTCAGGAGAGGCTGATTCCGGAGGGCGCGGCTCTCGTGGAACACCAACCGCCATCCGCGGTCGAGACTCGCCAAGCCGGGCTGTTCGACGCCGTCGAGCCAGGCCCACTGCCGTGCGTCCCCACCTGGTTCCGTCCACTCGATCCAGACGATCGCATGCCGGGAGGAGAGATATCTGCCCCACCGGAGCGCACCTCCGCGGAACGGAAGCCTGGCCGGCGGAATGGTGACCTGGAGTTGCTCGAAGTACCCCAGGCCCTCGAGGATCGTGGAGCCGATTTGCACCCGCGCCACTGCCCGAGGCATGTGGCACTGCCAGCGGATCGCGCCATCTGGTCCGTCAAGGAGGCAGCGTTCGATCGGAGCCGCGTCGCGGCTCCAGCGCGCATCGGCCCGCAGTGTGGTGTTGCGCCACGTCGCCGTCCGGGCTTCGAGGTGCGGCATCGCCACGCGACGTACCGTGGCGCGGCTTGTGGGCGCATGCGCATCCGTGAGCGCGAGGGTAGCCCCGTAACCGAGGCGCAGCGGTCCCCAGCGGAGTCGTGCCGCGTACACGATGGCTCCCGATCCTTGAGCAGTGACGACGTCGCCGTACCACTTATCAAGGAGGAACACTCGGCGAAGCTGATCTTGCCGGTCTCGAAGCGCAAGCATAGCCTCCAGAGAGAATGCAAGACTTGGCTTCGCAGCTCGCCGAGGTGGGCCGCCAGTGCTACGCGCGCGGCTGGGCCCTCGGCACGAGCGGCAACTTCAGCGCGGTGGTGCGCAAGGAACCCCTTACGCTCGCGATCACGACGAGCGGCGTGGACAAGGGACTGCTCGAGTCGAGCCATATCGTCGCCATCGACGAGCAGCGACGCGTGGTCAACGGATCCGGAGAGCCCTCGGCCGAGGCCGCGTTGCATCTGGCAATCGTCCGCGCGCGCGGAGCGGGCGCGGTGTTGCATACGCACTCCATTTGGAGCACGATTCTGTCGGAGGCCGCGACCGATGGCGTCCTGACGATCGAAGGCTATGAGATGCTGAAGGGGCTCGACGCGGTTCGTACCCACGAACACCGCGAGCGGCTGCCGATCATCGAGAACAGGCAGGATTGGGCGCGTGCCGCGCCACAGGTCGAAGTGATGTTGCGTGAGAATCCAGAGGCGCACGGGTTTCTTATCCGCCGGCACGGTCTCTACACGTGGGGCAAGGATCTCGCGGACGCCAAGCGGCAGATCGAGGCCCTCGAGTTCTTATTCGAAGTGATGGGACGAAAGCGAGGTATGTCATGGCAACCGTGAGAATTCCGGCCGAGCAGCGCACCCTGACCGATCAGACCGGCGTCACCGAGTATCTCGCCACGTTGGGTATCGACTACGAACGCTGGCCGCTGGCGCAGCGCGCGGCGGCCAATGCCCCCGCGGAGGCGGTCCTGGCCGCGTATGCTCCGGAGATCGAGCAGCTCAAAGCGCGAGGCGGCTATGTCACCGCCGACGTCATCGACGTCACGCCGGCTACGCCGAATCTCGAGACGATGCTCGCCAAATTCAGCACCGAGCACTGGCACGACGAGGATGAGGTCCGGTTCATTGTTCGCGGCCGCGGCCTGTTTCACATTCATCCGAAAGAAGGACCGGTCATCGCGATCGAAGTCGTGGCGGGCGATCTGATCCGCGTGCCGCGCGGCACCTGGCACTGGTTCGATCTCTGCGCCGATCGCGACATTCGGGCGATTCGCCTGTTCCAGGACAAGGCCGGGTGGACGCCGCACTACACGAACAGCGGGACGGACAAGGGCTTTCAGCCGCTCTGCCTGGGGCCGAGTTACATCCCATTGCGCTAACCGGCATTCGCGCGATCCTGCTGGACATCGAAGGCACCACCACGCCGATCGAGTTCGTCCATCAGGTGCTGTTCCCGTACGCCCGCACACGCGTGCACGACTATCTCCGACAGCACGCCGACGATCCCGCCGTCCGCGCCGATATCGCGCTGCTGCGTGCCGAGCACGCTGCCGAATCCGCTGCCGACCTGCCGCCCTGGGATCCGGAAGCGTACGTCTATTGGCTGATGGACCGTGACCGCAAATCGACGGGGCTCAAGGCGCTGCAGGGGCGGATCTGGGAGGCGGGCTACCGCGCCGGCGAGCTAAAAGGAAAGGGCGCAGTCTATCCCGATGTGCGCCCAGCGCTCGAGCGCTGGCACGCTGCCGGCAAGACGATCGCGATTTTCTCTTCGGGCAGCCTCCAGGCGCAGCGAAATCTTTTCGCCAATACGACGGCCGGTGACCTCTCTGTGTTCCTATCCGCCTACTTCGACACGACGACCGGACCAAAGCGGGAACCGATCAGCTACCGAAAGATCGCGACAGCGCTGGGTCGCTCACCGCGTGACATCCTGTTCGTTTCCGACGTTGACGCAGAGCTCGATGCCGCGCGCACCGCGGAAATGCGGACGGCGTTGTGCGTGCGCGACCTCGAGTCCCCAATCCCTGTCCCTAATCCCACAGAGCATCCTCGCATTCGCTCCTTTGCCGAGCTAGCGTAGGGGCCATGACTCTCGCGGCAGTCATCGGACTGCTCGTCGTCGGGTGGGCGGTCTTCACCTTCAACCGTCTGACGCGGCTCCGCCAGCTCGGCGACAACGCGTGGGCCGACATCGACGTGCAGCTGAAGCGGCGCCACGATCTCATTCCCAACGTCGTCGCCGTGGTGCAAGGCCACGCCGGCTACGAGCGCGGCACGCTCGAAGCGCTCGTCGCGGCGCGCGGCCGCGCGCTACAAGCCAGCGACCGCGGGCCTGCGACGCGCGCCCGGGAAGAGGATCCGCTCGCGAGCGCGCTGCAGCGCGTCGTCGCCGTCGCCGAGGCCTATCCCGAGCTCAAAGCGGCCGCCAGCTTCGCGGGCCTGCAGACCACGCTGACCGACGTCGAGGACCATCTCCAGAACGCCCGCCGCTACTACAACGCCGTCGTCCGCGATTTCAACACCGCCATCGCGCAATTCCCATCCGGAATGATTGCGGGGATGATGCGGTTACATGCGCGCGAGTTCTTTGGACTGGATGATCCCGCGGAGCGCGCCGTGCCGAAAGTCCCGCTCGTGCTGTTGCTCATGACGCTTTCGGCAGCTGCGTCGCTCGCTGCGCAGCGTTCGTATTCCATCGAGCGCTTCGACGCGCGGATTCGGGTCAATCGCGACGCGAGTATCGACGTCACCGAGACGATCACGGCGCGGTTCGTCGGCTCCTACAACGGCCTCTATCGCACCATTCCCATCAAGTACCGCAACGCGCAGGGACTGAACTGGACGCTGGGCGTCTCACTCCAGAGTGCGCGTGACGACGCCGGCCGAAACCTGCGCACCGAGACGACGCGCGAAGGGGCGTACCTCAAGTACAAGATCTGGATCCCGGGCGCGGTGAACGCGACACGCACGCTGGTGCTCCGCTACCACACCACCAATGGGCTGCGTTTCTTCGACGAGCACGACGAGCTGTACTGGAACGTCACCGGTGACGAGTGGGAGGTGCCGATCGGGGCGGCGACCGCCGAGATCGAGCTGCCGGCCGGCGCCACCGGCATGCGCGCGATCGCCTTCAACGGCATCTACGGCTCCACCGGCAGGGACGCGCGCGTCACGATCAGTGACAACGTCGTGCGCATCGCCATGCCCCACGCGCTCGATTATCACGAAGGCCTCACGGCGGTCGTGGGTTGGGACAAGGGTCTGGTCACGGCCCCCACGGTGACCGATCGCGCGGTGGAGACCGCAACCAGTAACTGGCCGCTCGCCATTCCGATCCCCGTTTTCCTGTTCGTCTTCTGGCGCTGGTGGCGACGCGGCCGCGATCCCCGGCGCCGGCCGATCGCGGTCCAGTATGAACCGCCGGCGGGGGTGTCTCCGGCGGAAGCCGGCACGCTGCTCGACAATAGCGCGGACATCCGGGACATCACCGCCACGCTGGTCGACCTGGCCGTCCGCGGATACCTGCGCATCGAGGAGCAGCAGAACCCCAAGCTGTTCGGCGTGTTCGGGGGCGGCACCTCGTACACGCTGCACCGGCTCAAGACGGCCGACGGCCTGGCGCCCCATGAGCGCGTGGTCTTCGACGGCATCTTTGGGAGCCATGGCAATGACGTGCCGCTGGACGAGCTGAAGGACGAGTTCTACACGCAGCTCCGCCCCATTCGCGACGCCATCTTCACCCAGCTCACGGGCAGCGGGTTCTATCAGAACCGGCCCGACAAGGTCAAGCAGACCTGGATGGGATGTGGCATCGGCTTCGCCGTATTGATCGGCGTCGGCGGCGCCTTCGTTGCCGCGGCGTTCCTGCTGACCCCGGTGTCCTTCGTGATCGCCGCCGTCCTGTCGGGGATCATTCTCGTGATCTTCGCGCAGATCATGCCGGCCCGGACCGAAGCCGGCACGCGGGCCCTCGAGCAGGTGCTGGGATTTGAAGAATTTCTGCGGCGTGTCGAGTCCGAAAACCTGAAGCGCGTCATCATCGGCCATCCGGAGCTGTTCGACAAATACCTGCCGTATGCGATGGCGTTCGGCGTCGAGCGGCAATTCGCCCGCGCATTCGAAGGGATTTATACACAGGCCCCGCAGTGGTATGTCGGCCCCAGCATGATGAATTTCAACGTCGGCCATTTCTCGAGCAGCATGTCCCATTTGTCGACCGTCGCGGGCACGACGATGTCCTCGTCGCCCCGCAGCTCGAGTGGATCAGGATTCGGAGGCGGCGGAAGCTCGGGCGGTGGCGGGGGAGGCGGTGGGGGCGGCGCGTTTTAGTCGATTAGTTCGCGACGCGATCTCGATCGGTGAGTTGTCCGGGCTCGATGCGCCAGGTTCGCACCAGCGCGAGCCATGAGTCCGGCCGGATCGTGACATTGCCGATACGGCGGTGGACGGCGGCGACGTTGTCAGGGGCATAGAGAAACGCAGCTGGGGCGTCGCCGTTCAGGAGCTCGATCGCGCTGCGCCACAGGCGCGCGGACTCCGCTCGGTCGCGTGCGCCCCACGCGGCCTGCTCGACCAGACGATCGAATGCCGCGTTGTGATAGCGACCCGCATTGGAGCCACCGACGCCGCGCCCGGTCCAGTTTTGCAGCGTCGCGTCGACGGGCGACGGTCCCGTGGCCACAGCCTGCACGACGGCATCAAAGTGGCCGCTGCCGGCCCGCTCCTGCACGACGCTCATGTCCACCTCATCGATGCGGACGTCGATGCCGAACCCGCGGAGCTGCTCCTGAATCAGCCGCGCGTACTGGCGCCGCAGCCCGCTGGTCGTGGGCACGAGGATATGGAAGGAGGGTGATCGGTTGCCGCGGAGCAGCCGGACCGCCTGCGCGGAGTCGTGCGGGAGGTCACGGATGGTCGGATCCCAGATCGACCACAGCCGGGGCATCGGTCCCGGAGGCAGCTCCGCCAGGTCCCCCCAGACGCTTTGTAGCAACCGCTTGCGGTCGAGTGCCATGACGACGGCACGGCGCATGTCGCGGCTGCCGAAGAATGGGTGCGGCGACTCGGTATCCCCGTTCGCGCGGAGGTTGAACGTCAGGTAGCCGTACGTGGTCCCGTGGTAGGGGTACGGCGTCACCTGGGGCGCCGCCGCGACGCGTTTCACATTGTCGGGAGGTCCGAGCACTTCGATGGCATCGGCCTGACCGGCGATGACCTGCGTGATCGCGACTTGCAGATCGGGCGTGAATCGCCAAATGAGCCGGCGCAGGTGTGGCCGCCCCAGAAAGAACGTCGAGTCGGCTATCAGCTCGAGACTCTCGTGGGCCCTCCAGCGTACGAACCGATACGGACCGTCGCCGACCGGTTGCCGGCCGAATGGCGCGCTCCGCCACTGGTCGCGGGGCAGCGCGCGCAGGAGGTGGGCGGGAAGGATGCGCAGATGATAGACCGCGTCATAGAACATTTCCGCGTAGCGGCGGCGGAACCGGAACACCGCGGTGAGTGAATCGCGCGCGGTGACGGTGCTGATGTCGCGGAGGGCGGAGCGGCTCGGCGCGTTGACGATGGAGTCGGTGTAGACGTCGAACGTGAATGCGACATCGGAGGCACGCACCCGCTCGCCATCCTGCCACCGCGCGCGCGGGTCCAGATGAAACGCCAATGTGAGGGTGTCGATCCACTCCCAGCGGTTGGCGAGTTGCGGCTGGAAGTCCTCGTCCCCGGTGGTATTGGCCGACATGCCGACGTCGGCCAACTTGAGGAAGAGCTGGTCGGAGACGTCGCGTCCGGTGGCGAGCTCGGTGACCGGCGGCAGCAGGACGTCCGGCTCGCCCGGCGAGGCGATGACGAGCGTGCCGCAGTACTCGCCGCCGCACACACCGCGCAGATCACAGCTGCCGAGGACGCCGAGCAGCAGGACTGGGGCAAGCAGCGGGAAGCCGCGCACCTAGGAGTCGGTCGCCCGCTCGGTGACTGTGTGCGGTCGTGCCGCGAACGCGGCATCCAGCTTGGCGATCTGCAACGTTGCCCCCATACGCTCGAACGTCGCGCGGGCCGTGGTGGCCATCACCGTCGCGGTGCCGATGTCGCCCTTCCGTCTCAAGAGCGTGGCGAGGTCGCGCTGCGCCGCGGCGACCAGCTCCGCGCGCTGGTGTACAGTTGCACGATCGATGGCCTCGCGCAAGGTGGCTTCGGCTTCTTGCGTCTTGCCGGCCAGGCCGAGCGCCACGGCGTAAATCCGCAAGTCCTCGGTTTCGCGGACGGCGTCATTCATTGCGCGGTGCGCGGCAAGCGCTGCCGCAGCCTCCCGCAAGGCGGGTTCGGGCTGTCCGCGCATGCACCAGATTTCGGCGCGTCCCGCCAGGACCTGAGCTTTGAGCGCGCCGTCCCCCAGCTTATCCGCCTCGGCCACCGCGGCGTTGGCGGCGTCCATCGCCCAGTCCAGTTGGCCCTGCTCGCGATAGGCGATCGCGAGGTTGTGCTGCGATTCCACGACGCCGCGGTGGTAATGCGCCTGCTGATAGGCCGCGATGGCCCGCGTGTAGGCGCCGACCGCGCGCGCGTGATCCCCCTGCATGTTGGCGACGATGCCCAGGTTGTTGGCGCAGCGGCCGACCGTGGTCATGTCCTGCTCCTGGATCGCCTCCTCCTGCGCCCGGGCAAAGCACTGCGTGGCTTCGTAGATCCCGCCGCGCTCGAGGGCAATCGCCCCGGACGTGTTGAGCGCGCGCACTTCGAGCGCCCGATCGCCAAGCACGCGCGCGCGCGCTTGCGCCACCAGGACCCAGCGCTTCCCGACGTCGAGCCGTCCGAGGCGGGCGTGCGCGATGCCGCACAGCAACGACAGCATCGGCGATTGCTCGATCTCGGCCGTGGCGCGGCACTCGAGATAGGCGAGCAGGTCGGCGTAGCGGCCGGCGTCGGCGAGCTGCTGCGCCTCGTGCAGCGGCGCCAGCGAGCGTCGCAGCTCGCTCGCGAAGTCGTCCTCCCAGGCGCCGCCGGCCAGCGCGCGGATCTCGGCTTCGGCTCCGAGCTGGGCAAAGATGGCCTTCGCGGTGCGCGCCGTCGCCTGGGCGTCGGCCCGGCGCCCGCCGCGCAGCAGAATCAGCGCTAGGTCGCGGGTCGCCTCGGCGACCAGATGCGGCCGCCCCTGCGTGTCGGCGCGCGTGATGACGTCGCGAAGCGTCGCCTCCGCGGCAGCCGTCTGCCCTTCAGCCGCTTGGAGGGACGCAACGACGCGGAGGTCCTCGGCCTCGCCCGCCGGATCCAGGAGGCGGTTACGAATCTCGCGCACACGATCCAACTCGCGACGCGCGAGCGCGAGCTCGCCCCGCGACACGCGAATCTCCGCCCGCCCGCGCAGCGCGGTGGCGAAGATCGTCCGGTCGTCGGCGCGGTCCGCTTCCGCCACGGCCTGATCCGCTTCCGATAGCGCGCGGTCCAAATCGCCCTGTTCGCCGTAGATGATGCCCAGATTGTGGCGGCACTCCGCAACTCCCTGCCGCAACCCTGCGCGCTCGAAGGCGGCCATCGCGATCTCCCACGACCCGATCGCTTCCGCATGACGGCCGCGCAGATGACTGATGATGCCGAGATTGTTCGAGCACCGGCCGGTGGTCGCAAAGTCCTCATCGGCGCTGGCCGCCATCACCGCCTGCGTGAAGTAGTCGGCCCCTTCATCGATGCGCCCGCTGACCAGGGCGATCGCGCCGCGCGCATTCAGGGCGCGACGCGCGAGCACCTCTTCCTTCCGCTCGCGAGCCTGCTGCAGCGCCCGATCGAGCCAGCGCAGTCCTTCATCGTGATAGCCCAGCCGCGCCTGCGCCGTCCCGTAGAGCAGCGCCAGTGCCGGCGAGTGCTCGAGCTCGGTGGGCGTCCGCCCTCCGAGGTATTCGACCACCTTCGCGTGATCGCCGGTCGCCGCGAGCTGCTGCGCTTTGTCGGCTACGAGTGACGACGTATCCATCGCATCCTCGTCGTGACCATCAAGCCTCCGTGTGCGGCGAGAGATCGGGGCGTCCGAGGGCGGCCTCCTGCGGGCTCCGCGCCCGGGACAGCTCCGGCAGCACCTCGAGGAAAGTCAGGAACACCGGGGTGGACCACGCGCCGCTCATCGAGCTGAGCTCTTCGAGTGCCCGTCGCGGCGGCAGGGCCGGCCGATAGGGTCGCCCGCTGGTGAGCGCGTCATACACGTCCACAATCCCGACGATCTGGGCCGATAAGGGGATCTCATCGCCGCAGAGCCGGTCGGGATATCCCGTCCCGTCGTATTTTTCATGATGCCAGCGAATGATCGGCTTCAGGTCCCAGGGCAGCTCGACGCTGGCCAGCAGCTCGACGCCCCACATGGGATGCTGTTGTACGAGCGCGAACTCCTCGCGCGTCAGCGGCCCTTCTTTGTTGAGGATTTCGGGCGGGACATTCACTTTCCCGACGTCATGGAGGTAGGCGCCGAGGCGGATCGTCGTCTGTTGGTCGTAATCGAGCCCCAGCGACCGGGCGACGGTGACGGCATTGCGCGCGACGCGCTCGCAATGGCCGAAGGTATAGCTGTCGGTGGATTCGATCGACTGGCCCCACTCGCGGACGACCGCGAGATAGGTTTGCTCCAGATCGGCGACCTTGTCGTCCACGCGCACGAGGTCCCGGCGAGCGTCCAGTCGCCGGAATAGCCGGTGCGCTGCATTCAGCAGGGAAAGCGCTTCCTGGTTGCGTCCCATACCCTGGCACAAGACCGCGAGCTCGCGACGCGCTTCCGCTTCGTTCATGGCGGAGCCGGTCTCGACGGCGAGCGTGATCGCCGCGCGCAGCCGCGCCTCTGCCAGCGCCGGCCGCCCCGTCTCACGGTAGACGACGCCGAGCACACGGTAGGCACCGGATTTTTCGCCGCGCGCGCCGAGCTGGTGAAAAATGCGCAACGCGATCTCCGCGTTCTCCCGCGCGTCCTCGTACCGCTGTTGGGCTAAATACACCTCGGCCGCTTGATTCAACAGGCACAATCCCTGCAAGTGCGGATCGCGTTCCCGTTCGGCGATTTCGCGACTGCGCGCAAAGTAGCGAATCGCGTCGTCCCACTGCTCACGGTCCGCGCTTACCATCCCGAGGTTGTGATAGGCCAGGGCGCATCCATACTCGTCTCCGGCGTCCTGGTAGGCCGCAAGCGATCGCCCGTAGCGGGCGCACGCTTCCTCGAGCTCGCCGCGAATGTTCGCGAGAATGCCAAGGTTCTGCTCGACCCGAGCGCAGAGGGGGCGGTTGGCGGCACCGAGCTCGAGGGCGCTGCGAAACTCCGTTTCGGCGTCCCGGAGGTCGCCGCTCATCATGTCGATCCCGCCCAGCGTGTTGAGCGCCTCCGCCGTGAGCAGCGGGTCGCCCAGTGCCCTCGCCACGTTGCGGCTGCGCGTGCACAGCGTGCGGGCGGCCTCGCTGTCACCCTGCTGATACTGGATCACCGCGAGGCGGCGCAGCGCCTCCGCCAGCGTCGCTCGCTCGCCGTGCTGCTCCGACTCCGCAATGACGGTGCGATAGCGTTCGATCGCGGCGACGACCTGGCCGGCTCGCTCCAGGGCGCGGGCGTCGGCCAGCCGGGCGCTACCAGGCGACGGCATAGTTCGTGAGGTGTGCGACTGGTCCGCTGACCAGTTGATCGGGCGCGTTGATCGTCGAAGGCAGGTAGTCCAGCACCGCGAATGCATTGTCCACGACCGCGATCCGCAGCAGCGACTCGCTGTCGTCGACCTCACAGTTCGCGTAACTCATGCTGAGCGTCGCCGGCTTCAGGAATACGAGCCCGTCGGGCTTGAACTCGACGACGTTGACCGATGCTCCCGCCCGGATGCGCGCGGCGATCCGCACGCGGCGCTCCAGGGCGCCCGCCGGTATCGCGAGCGTGTAGGGTCCGACGTCGATGACCCCTCCAGCAGGCCCGATATGTCGCGTCGTGACGTCGGGATGCTGCACCCTGCACTTCGCGAGGTTGCCCGGGGTGTGGCGGATGCGGTGATGGAATCCATTGGTCACCGATGCGGTGGGACCCGTCGTCGTGCGATCTCCGCAACCGCTGATCGTCACGACCAGGCTTGCGCACAACACCGCGAGCAACGGGGAAGCCCGCTTCATGCGCACGGAGCAGACCATGGAGGCGCTCCTACCACGACACGGCATAGCTGGAGAAGTGGCTGACCCCACCCGTGACTTTCTTTCCAGCGGCGTCGTCACGAGCCCGGAGATACTCCAGGATCACGAGCGAGTCGGTCGTGTACGCGATGCCCTTCGACAGGGAGGATGCGGCGCAGTTCGCGTAACTCATCGTGAGCGTGGCGGGGAAACGGAACACCAATCCTTCAGGCCGGAACTCGAGGCGGTTCACCGTGTCGGACGGCGCGATCGCTGTGATCTTGACTGAACCGGTGAGCGCGTATGGCGGAATTGTCAGGACGTGCCGGCCCACCCGAATCGAGCCGCCTCGCGTGCCGATCCGCACCGTCGCCGAGTCATAGGCGACGGGACGGCAGGGCAACAGGCCGCGCTCGCCGTTCGTCGCATTGGCCGCAGCATTGATCGTCCCGACGTCCGGTGCCACCGCTCCGCGATCTGTGCAGCCGATCAGCGTGAGGATCGCGCTGCCGATGAGCACGCCCAGGGTTCCGCGCAACGGCTTCATGGGTAGCCACTCCCTGATTCGGATCGAGCCACGACGTGAGGTTGCGGCGCCTGAAGAGCACGAATCGTTCCAGGCCGCGTCCATCAGCACAGTCACGGTTTATCTGGACTTGCGAAGGGGGGGGCCCGGGTAGCCGCCTGCAGCGAGGTCGTTTCGGATCTGCGGTGGGTCGATTTGACCTACACGAACATCAGCTCGAAAGCTCGATCACATCGTCTTCGACATCGGCCACGCCGTTCAGCAGGCGGCGCAGGCGCCGGGGCGAAATCCCCAACCGCCGCGCTGATTCACGGCGATTGCCGCGGCACAGTTTCACCGTGGCATGGGCCGCCGCGGTCGTGATTTCCTGAAGCGGCGCCGGGAAGGGCAAGGGCCCGTCGGGCGTCGCTCCCATCTCCACGCGAGGCAAGAGCTCCTCGGCACTGAGCTCGCCGCCCGGCGACAGCAACAACGAGCGCTCCAACGCATTCTTCAACTCGCGCACGTTCCCCGGCCAGGGGTGCGTGCGCAGTTGCGAGCTTACGGCGAGAGTCAGTACCGGCCGGCGGACGCCGTGCTCCTGGGCCAACTGCCCCAACAGCGCTTCCGCGACGAGGAGCACATCATCGCCGCGCTCGCGCAAAGGCGGCAGCCTGATCACCACGGCGCTGAGGCGGAAATACAAGTCCTCACGGAAGCCGCCCGCTGCGACGCGATCGGCAAGATGGTCGTTGGTTGCCGCCAGAATGCGCACATCAACCGGCCGTGATTTCGTGCCGCCGACACGCCGGATCTCCTTGTCCTCCAACACGCGCAGCAGCTTCGCCTGCAGGCTCAGCGGCAGGTCGGCGACCTCATCCAGAAACAGCGTGCCGGTGTCGGCGACCTCGAATAAACCGGGCTTGGCGGCGTGGGCGTCGGTGAATGAACCGCGTTCGTGACCGAATAACTCTGATTCAATGAGGTGCTCCGGAAACGCCGAGCAATTGACGGCGACGAAGGGAGCATCGCGACGCGGTCCCCCGGCATGGATCGCCCGCGCGAACACCTCCTTGCCCGTTCCCGTTTCTCCGACGATGAGCGCGCGCGCGTTGCGGTGCTGCATCAACAGCGCTGCACGCGCCAGCTCTTTCTTGAGCGCCTCACTGTCGCCAACGATCGCGGCGAAGGGATCCGGCGTGAGCGAGGAAGCCGCGGCCCGCGTGCTGTGAGTGTTGCGAGCAGCGGCCAGCACGTTGCGAAGGATCTCCAGATCTTCGGGCAATGCGAAATAGTCCGCGGCGCCGCGGCCGACGATCTGCATCGCCATCCGGCGTCCGGGATCGGTACCGACGACGAACAGGGGAACGTCCCGGGGCACGCCGTGACTGGCCAACCACTGGAGGGCGTCGCTCTCCGCGCCGCCCGCCGCCACGATGGCGGCGACGGTATTCGGTCCGCACGGAACGGCGTCGACGTCACGGGTAACGAGATCGATCGCGCAGTCTAAGTCGTTGGCGAGGTCGGACCAGAATTCTCCGAATGCTACGGAAAGTGCGATGATGCTGAAACGCGGCAGCGAGGCGGACGCATAGCGTCGCCGTTCAAAACCGCTTCGACGATCCTCAGCGGACATGAGAACTCCAGCCACCGTGTCGGACAAGTGAGAGTACGACCCGAATCTAGTGCTATAGCGTCACCAAGCAAGTGACGGATGTGGCTCTATGCCCCCTAAAGAGTCCCAAAAGGACAAAAGGTCACCCGCTTGGTGCGTTTCGTCCACCATATGTGAGGTACATCACAATGTCTTGTGCCTAAGGCCTAGAGATACCTCAGCCACCTCCCCCAGTCGCTGCGTCGCGCCTTGAGATCGGCGTACCAGCGGCTGGGGAAGTACAGCAGCACGATCGCGATCGCCCAAACGAGATACAGGAGCCCCAGGCTCCAGGTGTAGCCTTCAGGCGCGGGCGGATTGGCCATCGGGTGGTTGGTGAAGAGCCACGCGTCCACGCTCCCCGTCCGGATCTTCGAGACGACCAGGGCGAGCGCGTGAACGAGCGGGATGTGCAGCACATAGTAGAAGAACGGGACGCGCCCGAAAATGCCGAGCCACTGGGCGACGCGTCCCCGCGCATGATCGAGGAGCGGGATCAGTGCGATCGTCGGGCCGAGCGTCATGAGCAGAAAGTTCAGCGACGCCGGATACTTGGTGGTATTCAGGAAAGACAGCAGTGCCGGCATGCGCCCCGTCGCGCTCCACGGCTGCGGATCGCCGTAGACGTTGAAGGCGCGCAGCACCAGAAACAGCACGGTGGCGCCGACTCCGGCGCGCAGGCAGATGCGGGTGCGGCGCGCCGGCTCCAGCGTCAGCACGGTGCCGAACCCATAACCCGCCGCCATCACCCCGATCCACGGAATGATCGAGTAGAGCACGATCAGCGGCGTTCCCTCCACGGGTCCCTGGAAGAAGCCGATGTACAGGATTTTCCAGACTTCGCCGAGCGCCGGAACGCGATTGACCAGAGGGGGCAGCAGCGCGTTGTGAAGCACGACGATGGCGACGCCGATGATACCGACGGTCCTGGGCCCCAGGCGCACCAGCGCCGCCATCAGGATCATGCACCAACCGATCACCCAGATGACGCCCGCCAGCATGTAGTGCGCGAAGTCGAAGTTGAAGGTCCAGCACACGCGAATCACCGTCAGCTCGAGCAACACGAGCCAGACGCCGCGCACGAACAGAAAGCGGGAGAGGTCGTGGTGTTTGCGTCCGTAGAAGAACGCGCTCGTGCCCGCGAGGAAGATGAAGGCGGGAGCCACGAAATGCGTCACCCAGCGCGTGAAAAAGATCCCCGCGGTGGGGCCCCCGGCGGGGAGTCCTGAATACACGCGCACATGGTCGATCGCCATCAGCACCATCACCGCGCCCCGAATCAGGTCGATGGAGGCGATGCGGGACGACGCGGCGAGTGGCGCGCTCATCGCGGCGAACATGGCGCCGTCCCAGACCCCCGGCAAGGCCGAATACAGTTAAGTTGGCCGACGCGTGAGTCTGCGAACCGCAAGCCTCGCACTGCTCCTGGCACTGGCGCTGTCCCCGCCGGCTCTGCCGCAAACGCTCCGCGTCCAAATGGCGAGCGGCAAAATCCATCTCGACGGCCGATTGGACGAACCGGACTGGGCGCGCGCCGATTCGCTGGCGGACTTCCGCCAGCGTGAGCCGATGGTGGGCGCGCCCGGGTCGGAGCGCACCGTCGTGAAAGCGCTCTGGGATGGCAGCGCGTTATACATCGGCGTTCGGGCGTACGACGCCGAACCGGCTCGCATCCGCGCTACGCAATTGCGCCGCGACGCCGACCTGTCGAGCGACGACAACGTCCAGCTGCTCATCGACAGCTTCCACGACCGGCGAGGGGCGTTCGTCTTCGGCACGAACCCGAACGGCGCACGGTGGGATGCGCAATTAAGCGATCTCGATAACCTGAACGAGGACTGGAACGGCATCTGGGACGTCGCGGTGTCGCGCGAGGCCAGCGGCTGGGCGGCAGAGTTCCGGATCCCCTTCCGGACGCTGCGGTTTCGCGCCCGCGGCAATGTGCGGTTCGGCTTCAACGTGCGGCGCTTCATTCGGCGCAAGAATGAACAGGATCTGTGGCGCGCCTGGGGTCGCACAGAGGGGTTGTATCAGCTCCTGCGAGCAGGCGAGCTGAGCGACATTGGTGACGTAGGCCGAGCGCGCGACGTGGAGCTGTACCCCTATGTGCTGAGCCGCGCCATCGAACCGGCGCACGACAGCGTCGGCGCGCGCATGGCGGATGGTTTCGTCGGCGCCAAAGCGGGACTCGATGCCAAACTCGCGGTCTCGCCGACGCTGACGGCGGATGTCACGGCCGGCACTGACTTCGCGCAGGTGGAGGCCGATCAGCAGGTCATCAACCTCACGCGCTTTCCATTCTTCTTCCCGGAGAAGCGACAGTTTTTTCTCGAGTCGAGCGGGCTGTTCGACTTCGGGACGCCGCGACGGACGCAAGTGTTCTATTCGCGGCGCATCGGATTGGACTCGACCGGGAGCGCCGTCCCCATCGTGGCTGGCGGCCGACTCTATGGCCGCGTCGGGCCGTGGCGCATCGGCATGCTCGATGTGCAGACCGGAGGCGAGCGTGCCAACGATGCCGTGGTGCGCGTCCAGCATGACGTGCTGGCGCGATCGTACGTCGGGGTCATCGGCGCCCTGCACACCACGGCGGGATCGGGTCCCGCGGGCACGGCAGGGTTCGACATGGATTTCCCGCTCATCGTGCACGGCCAGAATCTCGAGCCCAAATTCTGGATTGCCGGGAGCCGCACGCCGGGGGTGAGCGGCTTCCCGCTCGCCTGGCGACTCTCGGCCGACCATCCCAACGATCTCTTCGACAACTTCGTCTCGCTCTATCGCATCGACCCGGGATTCGATCCGGCGCTGGGCTTCGTGCGGCGCACCGGAATCTGGGAAACGACGGGTCACGTCGATTTCATGCCGCGGCCGCACGCGCTCGGTATTCGCCAGCTCGATTTCAGCGTGCCCATTCCGAGCTGGGACATCATCGCCAACGCATCCGGATCCCTCGGGCGGACCGGCGACTGGCAGACGGCGTGGTTCGAGTGGCGCGTGTTCGGCGGCGACCGCGACAATGGCGACCACTTCGAGGTCAACGTTCAGCGACAGTTCGATGCACCGCCCGATACGTTCGAAATGTTCCGTGGGGTGAGTGTGCCGCCCGGCCGATACTGGTGGTCGCGCTACGAGCTGCAGTATGAGACCTCGGCCGCGCACCCGCTGAGCATCGCGGCTTTCGTGAACTGGGGACCGTTCTACGGGGGCCGGAGCGCCGACGTGGAGCTCGAGGGCACGTGGCGCGGTGGCGGCCACGCCATCGTCGGCGTGAGCGTCAGGCGCACCGCGGCGCGCCTCCCAGCAGGAGGCTTCACCGCCCTCCAGACCTCGAGTCACCTCGAATACGACTTCAATCCCCGCTCGAGCCTGCTCGGGTTCGTCCAGTACACCAATGAAGACCAGCGCGCCGATTTCAACATCCGCTTCCATTGGATTCCCGTGATTGGCGACGATGTGTTCATCGTTTGGAACTCGGGCTACAGCACCAATCCGGCCGCGCGGTATCGCTTCCCCGCCGCATCCTCCCTCACGAGGCAATTGAACGGCGCGTTGGTGGTGAAAATCGTCCACCGCCTCGCGCCATGAGCGGCGGCACGCTCCGGGCGCTGCCCCCGGACGGACGGCTGCTGCTGCTCACGCGCTTCACGCGGTTGTTCGCGTACGGGGCGTTGTCTGTCGTGTTGGTCCTGTACCTGACCGGATTGGGGATCGGGACGCGGCAGATCGGTGTCCTGCTGACGCTGACGCTGGTGGGAGACACCGTCGTCTCGCTCTGGCTCAGCACACGCGCGGATCGGATCGGGCGGCGCCGCATGCTCATTCTCGGAGCGACGCTGATGGCGGCCGCGGGAATCGCGTTTGCGCTGACTCGCAACTTCCTCGTGCTCCTCATTGCGGGCACAATTGGCGTCATCAGTCCCAGCGGCAATGAAGTCGGACCGTTTCTGCCCATCGAGCAAGCCGCGCTCGCACATGTCGTGCCGAGTGACCGCCGGACCAGTGTGTTCGCCTGGTACACATTGACCGGAGCGTTCGCGACCGCGCTCGGCTCACTGGGCGCCGGCGTGTTATCGCACACGCTCCACTACCGCGGCGTCATCGTCCTCTACGCGGCCCTCGGGATTGCCCTCGCCCTGGCGTTCACACGACTGTCAACCGCCGCGGAGGTACCGGCGCCCCAAACCAGCGCGTTGTTCGGCCTCGGCCGCTCCCGCCTTGTGGTACTGCGGCTCGCCGCACTGTTCGCGCTCGATTCGTTCGCCGGCGGATTCGTCGTGCAGAGCTTCGCGGCCTATTGGTTCTATTTACGGTTTGGCGTCGAGCCGGCGACGCTGGGTGCGATTTTCTTCGGGGCGAACCTGCTCGCGGGCATCTCCGCCCTGGTGGCTTCCCGACTGGCCGCGCGGTTTGGCCTCATCCGCACGATGGTATTCACCCACCTGCCGTCCAACGTGCTGCTCATCCTCGTGCCGCTCATGCCGAACTTGCCACTCGCGGTGGCCGCGCTGTTCGCGCGTTTCAGCATCAGCCAGATGGACGTGCCCACCCGGCAGTCATATCTCATGGCCGTCGTGAGTCCGGAGGAACGGTCGGCCGCTGGGGGGATAACGGGAGTGGCACGAACACTCGGGGCCGGGCTTGCGCCGATATTTGCCGGACTGCTGTTCTCACAGCCGTCGTTGATCAGCGTGCCCTTCTTCATCGCCGGGGCACTGAAGATCGTCTACGACCTCCTGCTCTATCGGGGCTTCGTCGCCCACGGGCCCGATGCGCCTAGTCCCGCTTGATGTCCATCTGGTCCAACGCCGCCCGCAGTCCGCGCGCGACTTTGAGCTCGTCGCCTTCGCCCCAGAAGTGCATGAACAGAAGTCGCGGGGTCTCATTCAGCATGTGGCTGTGCAACGCCGTCACCGCGATGCCGTTCGCGCGGAGCGTGCGCAAGACGGGATTCACTTCGCTGGCGATCAACACGAAATCACCCGTGGCGACCGCGGTGGTGGCACGGATCCCCTGGAAGTTGATCGCCGTCGCCACACCCATCGCCGGCGGGACTTCCATGCTGTCCAGCATCACCGCGCCGGCACGGGGCACGCTGACCTGATAGACGCCGCCGTTGGCCCTGCCGTGCACCCCGAGGATCTGCGCAAGCTGCGCCGTATCGAGGCCGAGCGGCGGCGGCGCGCTGGTCGCCGGTGCGGGTGTCCGGGTAAATCCGAGGGCTTCATGCACCGCCGCGGCGAGCGCGACCGGCCGTCCCCGGCCGCCAATGTGGACGTAGATCACGTGCGGCGATTCGCTTGCCAGGTGATTGTGGATGGCAGTCGACGCAATTCCGCCGCGTTCGAGGGCATCGATAACAGATCCCAGTTCGATGGGCAGCAAGACCAGGTCGCCCATTAACATTGCGGTGCTATCGTCCGTCTGTTTGAACGCCACCCAGGATCCCAGCGCGAGACTTGGACGCACTGTGACCGCGCCCACTGTGACATGAAGGTCATTGCGGGGGAAACCGACGCGGTACGTTTCGCCTTGCAGATTGCCCGATCTTCCCAGTACACGGTCGATCGACTTCCAATCCACCGGGGTTTGCGTGTTCGCCTGTTGAAGCATCAGGGCGAGGGTGCACAGAGTGGAGACGGCAACTGGCATGTGAACTCTCGGCGTTAGATGTACGTTCAGGATAGGACTTGGGTCCAAATAACTGGTGCCGAACCCGGAGTATGGGGGTAATGCTAAGACATGAACACCACTGCTCGCGTCACGCTGCTGCTGGGCGCGCTGAGTCTCCTCGCATCCACGGTGCAGTCCCAATACTTCGGACGCAACGCCGTCCAGTATGAGAACTTCCACTTCAAGATCCTGAAAACCCAGCACTTCGACATCTACTACTACGATAAGGAAGCCGGCGCCGCCGCCGAGGCAGGCCGCATGGCGGAGCGGTGGTACACCAGAATATCGACGGTGCTGCGCCATCAGCTCAACGGCCGGCAGCCTTTGATTCTCTACTCCGACCATCCCGATTTCGAGCAGACCAATGTCCTCGGCGAACAACCGGGTGAGGGCACCGGCGGCGTCACCGAGAGTTTGAAGCGCCGCATTATTCTGCCGATGGGCGCATCGCTCGCCGAGACCGACCACGTGATCGGCCACGAGTTGACGCACGCCTTTCAATACGACATCACGGGCGTCGGCCGGGGCAATCTGGCGACCGGTCTGAACCGGGTGCCGCTGTGGTTCATCGAGGGAATGGCCGAGTACGTGTCGCTCGGCAACGTCGATCCGAACACGACGATGTGGATGCGCGACGCGGTGCGCCGCGGCGAGCTGCCCAAGTTCCGAGATCTCGAGAACCCCCGGTACTTCCCGTACCGCTGGGGCCAGTCGTTCTGGTCCTATCTGGGCGGCACGTACGGCGATGACATCGTCGGCGCGCTGCTGCGCTCCGCCGGGCGGAGCGGCAACGTGCAGGTCGCGCTCGAGCAGATGACGCACCGGCCGGCGGACAGTCTCGTGGCCGATTGGCATCGGGCGTTGACCGAGGGGGCGCAGCCCGTCGCCGTTGCGACGGGGGTGACCCTCCCGACCGACAAGGCCCAACGGCTGCAGGCACGGCTGGTGCCGGCCACGACGACCGGCGCGCGGGGGCTCGTGACTCCCGGCAAGGAGCAGCACTACAACCTCGCGCCGGCGTTGAGCCCCGACGGGACGCGCATGGTCTACTTTTCGGACGCCGGCCTGTTCTCCATCGACATGTACCTCGCCAACGCCGAGAACGGCCAGACGATCCGCAAGCTCGTATCCTCGACGCGCGATCCGCATCTCGAGAGCATGCAGTTCATCAACTCCGCCGGCGCGTGGGATGCCGACGGGAGCCGCTTCGTGTTCGGGGGCGTGGTGACCGGCGTGCCGGCACTGCGCATCGTGAAAGGCAGCAACGGTGACTTGATCAAGGAGATCAAGTTCCCGACTCTCGGCGAGATCTTCAACCCAACGTGGTCGCCCGACGGGAAGACGATCGCGTTCAGCGCGCAAGTCGGAGGTGTCACCGATCTCTTTGCGTACGACCTCGACAATGGCCAGCTGCAGCGCTGGACGGACGACCCCTACGCCGACCTCGAGCCGGCGTGGTCCCCCGATGGATCGCAGATTGCGTTCGTGACCGACCGCTTCACCACGTCGCTCGAGCAGCTGTCGTACGGCGATTATCAGCTCGCGGTGATCGATGCCCGGCCCGGCGGCCAAATCCGTCAGCTGCCCCATCTCACCAACGCCAAGCACATCAATCCGCAGTGGAGCCCGGACGGGAAGAGTCTCTACTTCCTCGGTGATCCAGGCGGCATCACGAACGTCTATCGTTTGTCACTCGCCACCAGCGCCATTGCGCAGGTGACGAACGTGTTCTCGGGCGTCAGCGGCATCACCTCGTTGAGCCCGGCACTCAGTGTCGCGCAAAAGGCGCCGCGCGCCGTGTTTACCGTGTATTCGGGCGGTGGCTACGCGATTCAGGTCATCGACGATCTGCGGGCGCTGCAGGGTGGCCCGATCATCGAGCTCCCCAAGTCGGCGGCTGCCCTGCCCCCGCTCGACCGCGCCGAGATCGGAACCGGCATCGGATCGGTGATCAAGGATCCGGGGCCCGGGTTGCCGGCGGAGGGGGCGATTTCCCTCGCGAGCGCGACGAAAGCGTATCACGCCAAGCTCTCGCTCGATTTCATTTCCCAACCCAGCCTGGCGATCGCGGCCGACCGCTTCGGTACGTATGTCGGCGGCGGCGTCACGCTCTACTGGAGCGACATGCTGGGCAACCACAACCTCGTGACGATGGCGCAGTTCCAGGGCCGCCTGTCGGATTTCGCCGCGCTGGCCGCGTACGGCAACCGTACATCGCGCCTCAACTGGGTGGTGGGGGCGCAGCAGATCCCGTACATCTTCGGCCAATTCGCTCAGGGCTTCGATAGCGCCGGCAACTTCGTCGAGCAGGTCAGACGGTTCAAACAGACGAACCGCTCGCTCAGTGGAATTGTCGCGTATCCGTTCAACCGCTCCCGTCGGCTCGAGCTCTCCGGCGGCATTCAACAGATCACGTACAACGACGAGGTCCGAACGACGGCGTTCAATACGGGGACGGGTCAGGTGGTGTACGACAGGAAAGACAATCTCCCCGTGCCCCCCGGTGTCACGCTCGAGACGATCAGCGCGGCGGTGGTGCACGACAACTCGTTCTTCGGCGCGACGGGCCCGATCCTGGGCGACCGCTGGCGGCTGGAAGCGGATCAGGCGTTCGGTGGCCTCCAGTTCTTCACGGGAATCGCGGATTATCGCAGGTATGTGATGCCGGCGCGGCCCTTCACGATCGCCGCGCGCGTGCTGCACATCGGTCGCTACGGGCGCGATTCGGAAGACCCTCGTCTGTATCCGCTGTTCATCGGCTACTCGAGCCTGGTGCGCGGCTACGACCTGAACAGCTTCCAGATAAGCGAATGCGGGAATGCCCCCGGGGGCGCGTGTCCCGTGTTCGATCAGCTCTGGGGCAGCCGGATGCTCGTCGGCAATATCGAGCTGCGCTTCCCCCCGTTTGGCTTGCTGGGAGCCGGCGGCGGCTATTACGGCATCCTGCCCATCGAGGCGGGCGTCTTCTATGATGCCGGCGTCGCCTGGACCGACAACGCCAAGGCCCAGATCTTCGGGGGCACGCGGAAGCTGGTCCGGAGCGCCGGCGTCTCGTTCCGCTTGAACCTGCTGGGATACGCCATCGGACAGATGGACGTCGTGCATCCGTTCGACCGGCCGCAGAAGAATTGGCTGGTGCGGTTCAGTCTGACCGAAGGGTTCTAAACGACTGCAGGTTTCCAAACGGTAGGGGCGCAGCATGCTGCGCCCCTACCGTTTTTTCTAGCGCACTGGCAATCCGCTTGGCACCGAGACCGGCGCGATTCCGGAGAGATCGCGGGCCGCCGGGTCGGTGAGGGACTTGAGGAACGCCACCAGCTCGCGCTGCTCCGCCTCCGTCAGCTGCAGCGGCGTCCGCAGCTGGAAGTCGAGCGTGCTGAGGATGCTGTCGATCGTTGCCTGGCTGCCGTGGTAGCTGCTCTGAAACGCCGCGGGCAGCGTGGCAGGATCGAAATTGCGTAACGATTTCGGCACGTCGTTGTAGTGCGCGACCACCGTCTCGAGCGTCGCGAAGGTGCCGTCGTGAAAGTACGGCGCCGTCAGCTCGACGTTCCGGAGTGGCGGCACGCGAAACGCAAACTGATAGAACTGATTGTTGGGCAGCTCGCCGCGGCCGAGATCGAGCGGCGCGCCATTGCCCACGCCGGGCCCGAGCTGCGGGACACCGCTGTTGGAGAAGGACTGCCCGCCCATCAACGGACCGGCATGACAGCTCACGCAGCGCGCGCGTGTGAAGAACAGGATGCCGCCGCGCTTCTCGTCGGTGCTCAACGCATTGTCGTCGTGGCGCAGGTAGCGGTCGAATCCCGAGTTGCTCTTCGTCAGCTGCGCCATTTGAAATGCCGCGATCGCTTGCGCCGCATGAACAAACGTGAGACTGGACTGCGGCACATTGCGATAGGCGGCGTTGAACAGATTGACGTACTCCGGAATCGCCAGCAACCGCCGCATCAGCGCCTGCCAGATTTGTGCTGACTGGCTGTCGCCGAACTGTGCCAGCTCGTTGGGATTGCCGAACACGTCGACATCACCCGGCTCGCCCCGCATTTCCCGCCGGTTCAAGACGGGCATCATCGCTTGTGCGGCGATGACGTTGAGACCACCCGGAAGGTTGACGTCGGGCGGCGGCGGGCCAAAGCGCGACAGCCGGCCATCCCAGAAGACGTAAAACAGCCCGATGCCGCTGTTGAGCAGGGACGGGGCATTGCGGGGCACGAAGCTGCGTCCCGGACCCAGCGTACGCGCCGCGCCCGTGCCTATGCCCCCCGTCCCGATCGCGAGCGGCAGGCCATCGGTCGCATGCAGCGCCGGCTCGTGACAGGTGGCGCACGAGATATCGCGATTGCCGCTCAGGATCTTGTCGAACATCAACGCCTGGCCCAACGCCACGAGCGCCGGGTCTTGGGAAGGCATCGGGCCGATTGGCGCGACGCCCCATTGGCCGATGCTGCGCCGCAGCTGCGCGTCGAGCGACTCGGGAAACGTCGTCGTGGGCGGGGTCTCGTCGCACGCCGCGGCCAGCACGAGCACCGCGACGCACACGGGCCTGACGGAAAGACTCATGATGCACCTCCTCGCGCGCTCAATGGAGCGGCAGCGACACCGAGAGCTGATGGGTCGAGGTATTGACGTCGATCAAGGTCAACGGACCGCTGGGGGCCGCCAGGATCGAGCTGTTCGCGACCGCGAGGTCGCGCACACCGACGACAAATTGCGTACCGGGACGGCCGGCCCCTTTCGTGACGCGGCCACGATACCGCAGCTCGAACTCCGGGAATCGCAGCGTCAGGCCCCACGACGGCGTCCACTCGAACCACCCCGTCCGCAGCGCGCGGAGCGAGGCCTGCACGTGGTCACTCTGCTGCAACCGATAGCTGATCGAGCGCACCGCAAGTCCGAACTGCAAGCCGAGCAGCTTGTTCGTCCCTTCGAGGTCGAGGTCGTGACCCACGCCGATGCGGAACACCGCGTTCGAGAACCGGAAGCGATTCTCAACCGTCTTGCCGCCGAGCGGAATCGTGTCGCCGTCGACCGTCACGAGCGGCGCGGTCGCGTCGGCCCACGTGTAGCTCCGGATCGGCTCGTAGATGGCATCGACCCCGAACGTCGCGCGGCCGAGCACTTTGGAGAGTCCCACACCGAGATCGTAGGCGTACGAGCGGCCCGGGTCCCAGGGGATCACCGCGACGTTCGAGATCTCATAATTCGGCAGCTTGGGATGCGTCGCGCGATTCACCGTGGCGAGCCAGCCGATGCTCCAGCCCGGTGTCGCGAGCGGCACCTGATACTTGAGCTGGGCGCCCCAGGTGTTGGTGTAATCGAAGTTCTGCTCGGTGCGGGGCTGCAGCACGATTTGCTGCAGTCCGGGATCCCAGATCGGATCGGCATAGAGCACGTTGTGCGTCGCCGCGAAGCGATTATGGACGACGATGGCCTCGAGCGAGCGCAGCCCTGCCTCGCCCGGCCATTGCTTCAACGCGCCCACGCGCAGATCGATGGCGTGGCCGGTTTGTTCGACGCGCCGGCTGCCGCTGTACAGCAGGTCGACGCCATCGAGCGCATGGAGACCGGTCCAGAGTGCGCTCGCTCCGACGGAGAGGTTGCCGCTCTGCCAACTGCGGCCGATCGTGCCGAACACGTACTCGTTCCCGTGGGCGCGCAGGTCGGGACCGGGGATCTGCGCGGCACCCGGGACCGGCAGAACATCGACGATGACGTTTCCCTGTTGCGGCGGGCGACTCGGGTCGACCTGCTGCAGCACGAGCGCCAGGCCGCCGTACCAGTCAGTGCGGCGCGCGAGCACCGCGAACGGCAGTGAGCGGCCGCCGCCCGCGTTGCCCGATACACTGTAGACCGTAGGCGCGCCGAAGAACCGGGCGCCCCGCAGCCGGGCCGCCGTCGCGGGGTTGGAAAACGGATCGCCAATCGAGTCCGGCAGCGCGATCGAAACTCCCCCGAGGCCCAGATTGTTAGACGGGAACACCTGGAACTGATCACCCTGGGCAATCGGAATGGTTTTGATGGGGATGAGCTGCGCGCGTGCGGGATTGACGAGAGAAAACAGTGGAACGGCGAGACAAACGGCCCGGAGGCCCGAGCGCGACATAGACACCTCGACGGAAAAAGGGTCCCTTTCGAACAGGATACCAAGCGAGGCCCCCGTCGCGTCACTAGAGGCGCGCCACACGTCATGTTGCAGCGGCGCAACAGAACCGAACCGGAGGAGCTATGAAACAGCGGGAACTGGGGAGTCAGGGCCCTCGGGTATCTGCGTTAGGCTTGGGATGCATGGGGATGTCGGACTTCTACGGCATCCGGGATGATGCAGAGTCCATCGCGACAATCCACCGGGCGCTGGATCTGGGCATCAATTTCCTCGACACGGCCGATGTCTATGGGCCCTTTACCAACGAGGTCCTGGTCGGGAAGACCATCAAGGGGAAGCGCAAAGGCGTTGTCTTGGCTACGAAATTCGGCAACGTGCGCGCTCCCGACGGCAAGTTCATCGGTCAGAACGGCCGGCCGGAGTACGTGCAGGCCGCCTGCGACGCCTCGCTTGGTCGCCTCGGCGTGGACCACATCGACCTGTACTACCAGCACCGCGTCGATCGTGCCGTGCCCATCGAAGAGACCGTGGGCGCCATGGCCGACCTGGTGCAGCAAGGGAAAGTGCGCTTCCTCGGACTGTCGGAGGCGTCGGCGCAGACCGTGCGGCGCGCCCACGCCGTGCATGCCATTACTGCCCTCCAGACCGAGTACTCGCTGTGGAGCCGCGACGTCGAGCAAGAAATCCTTCCCACCGTGCGCGAGCTCGGCATCGGGTTCGTGGCGTACAGTCCCCTGGGTCGCGGGTTTCTCACCGGCCAGATCAAGCGTCCTGAGGACATCGCCGAGGGCGATTGGCGCAAGAACCATCCGCGGTTTCAGGGCGAGAACTTCGAGAAGAATCTCGACCTCGTCGGGCGCGTCGAAGCGCTCGCCCGTCAGAAGGGGTGCACACCCGGCCAGCTTGCGCTGGCGTGGCTGCTCGCCAAAGGGGACGACATCGTCCCCATCCCCGGCACCAAGCGCCGCAGGTATGTGGAGGAAAACGTCGGCGCCCTCAACGTGACGTTGTCGGGCGCCGAAATCGTGCAAATCGAAGGCTTGGGCATCGCCGCCGGGCCGCGCTACCCCGAAGGCGGGATGCGCACCGTCAACGGTTAGCCCTCGGCCGCCGCTTTGAGCTTGGCGATATCAAGCTTCTTCATCTGCAGCAGCGCCTGCATGACGCGATTCGCCTTCCTGGGATCCTTATCGCCCATGAGTGAGCCGAGGACGGTTGGTACGATCTGCCACGAGAAGCCGAACTTGTCCTTGAGCCAGCCGCACATGCTCTCCTGGCCGCCGCCGGCCGTGAGCTTGCTCCAGTACTCGTCGATTTCCGTTTGATTCTCGCAATTCACGACGAAGGAGAACGCTTCGCTGAATGTGAAGCGCGGGCCGCCGTTCAGCGCCGTGAACTCCTGCCCCGCGAGTTGAAAATTCACCACCATCACGCCGCCCTTGGGCCCGGGGCCCGCATCGCCGTAGCGGCTGACGTGGAGGATCTTGGAATTCTTGAAAATCGACGTATAGAACTGCGCCGCGTCTTCCGCCTGATTGTCGAACCAGAGGAACGGCGTGATTTTCTGCCCAGCCATCGGGTCGGCCTCCTCGCGTGAATTTTTAGGCGAACGCCCCGGCGCCGTCAAGGGTTTATCATTCCGGCGTGAAAATCGCGACCTGGAACGTCAATGGGATCCGAGCCCGCGCGGCGCAGCTCGGCGAGTGGCTGCAGCGCGACCGGCCGGACGTGGTCTGCCTCCAGGAGCTCAAGGCCACGGCCGCCCAGATCCCCGCCGAATGCCGCCTGGCGGACTATCACGCCTACTGGCATACCCTCAAGGGCTACTCCGGCGTTTCGCTGCACGTCCGGAAGGACCTGTTCGCGGTCGACCCCGTCTTCAGCCACCCCCCGTTCGACATGGAATCGCGGATGGTGCAGGTGGAGCACGGCGATTTGGTCATTGCGTCGATCTACGTCCCAAACGGCGGCAAGGACTACCCGGCGAAGCTCGCGTTCGTACAGAGCCTCAGTGATTGGGCCGCACGGCTGACAGCCGATGGCCGACGGCTGATTCTCTGCGGCGACATGAACATCGCGCGGACGGAAATGGACGTGCACCCCAAGGAGCGGAAGCCCAACGCGGTGGGGCAGCGCCCCGAGGAACGCGCCCTGTTCGAGACACTCCTCGGCACGCACCTCGTGGATCTGGGCCGGCGGTTCGATCCGGATAATCCGAATCTGTTTACGTGGTGGGCGCCGTGGCGGAATCTTCGCGCCCGGAACATCGGCTGGCGACTCGACTATTTGCTCGCGTCCCCGGCGATCGCAGAGCGGGCGACCCGCTGCGTCGTGCAGGCCGATGTCGGCACGAGCGACCATGCGCCGGTGGTCATGATCGCCTAGGCTGCTATAGTAAGGGCCATGGCAAACGTGCGCGTCTACGGGAGCGGGGCGGGCAAATCGCCCGGCGGGCCGAAGGAAAGCTCACCGCTCCTGGCCGGCCTGCTGGCGGCAAGCGGGATCATCGTCGCATGGGTGGCCCTGGTGTACGTGACGCACCACCCCGTCGGCGTCGCCGCATGGGGCGTGGGAGGATTGCTGGGGATCGTAGTCGCCAAAGCGGCCAAACCGCCGAGCAAGGCGACCGGCGCGCTCGCGGCGATCCTGAGCCTGGTGACCGTGTTCCTTGCCAAAGTGGTCCTCGTGGTCGTCGCCTTGCAACCGATCCTGCGGCAGGAGCTCGCCAACAGTCCTGCGTCGCTGATCATGATATTTCTCGCCGAAAAGACCGAACACAAGTCCTTCTCGCCGGAATTGCAGGCGACTATCGATGCGCGTCCCGACCTCGTCGCCGATACGACCCTCTTCGGCCCGGGACATGAATTGCGGGAGCAGATGATCCACGAAGCGGCAACCGCGGCGAGAGCCTCTTCGTTTGCCGAACGAGAGCGCCTCGTGCACGTGCACTTCGACCAGTTTTTGTCGACGCTGGGATTTTGGGCGTTGTTCCTGGGGACTTTCCGACTGTTGGACCTGCTGTGGATCGGACTCGGGATGTCGACGGCCTGGACCCTGGGCCAGGGACGGATCTGATCTAGGTCCCCGATCCGCGCTCGCGCTCCTCGCGCTCACGCTGCTCTCGTGCCAGCCGGACGCGCTCCTGCCGTTCCTTGAGCGCCGCCGCGGCCGCCGCCTCGCGTTCACGCTCTAGCGCGTCAAAATCGGTCTTCGCGGCCGCTTCTTCCCTCGCCTGGCTGACCCGCTGCTGGCGCTCGCGCATGGCGTCCTTCTGCCGCTGGTCGCGCTCGACTTCCCGCTGGGCCTGATTCTTTAAGTGGGCCCACCACATGACGAGGAAAAGGCCAAACTGGGCGGGCAGTACAAGGATGAAGGACGCCGGGAACAGCTGATTGACGGTGATCGTGACCGCGATACTCGCCACGGCCCACTTCCACCCGGTCAGGTGCTCATAATCCGCGGCGAAATAAAAGAGCGCCGCAAAGGTGAAGAGGCCACCGCCGAGCCCGAGCATGGGTTAATATGGGAAAGCGGGCTGTGTGATGCAATATTTTTTCGGCAGATTCCTATTCAGGAGGATGACAGAATGCCCCGGATTATCTGGATCATCCTGATCATTGTGATCTTTGGCGCGGCGATATTCTTCTTGCGCCGCTACATGGAGCGGTAGCGTGGTGACGGTGTTCCTGCTGTCTCCCGCGAGCTGCGCCGGCACCCGCGCGCAAATGCTGCTCAAGAGTCAGACGAGCCCGCTCACGGCACGGCTCGCCAATGGCGGCGCACCGCTCGGCGAGGTCTTCACGTTCATGAGCAGCCTCTACTTTCGTGGGAAGCTCGCCTACGCAACGCGCTTCGGCCGGGCCTTCGTCATTACGCCGGGGCGCGGTCTCCTTCCCCCCGATGTGCTGATTCGCGTCGCTGATTTGCGGAAGATGGCAACGGTGCCGGTCGACGAAACCGAGCCCGCGTTTCGCGACCCGCTCGTGCGGGATGCTACCGCGCTGCACCGTGGCATGGCTTCGGACGACCGGGTCGTATTGCTCGGGAGCGTCGCCACCGACAAATACGTCGGTCCGCTGCTGGACGTCTTTGGCGACCGGCTGCTCTTCCCTGCCACCTTCGCCGGCCGTGGCGACATGAGCCGCGGCGGCCTATTACTGCGTAGCGCGCAGACCGGGACACCGCTCGACTGCGTACCCGTGCGCGGCGCCGTCCGGCACGGGCCCAAACCTCCCAAGCTGCCACGACTGAGGTAGCAGGCCGGCTCCGCCCGCGTAAGTTCAAGCGCGGAGGTAGCCATGACGATCGATCCCCCTGTCGATCCCCTGAAGGAACGCCTGCAGCGGGCGGTCGCGCCCGACTATCGGGTGGAGCACAGGATCGGCGAGGGCGGGATGGGCGTCGTCTACCGCGCTCACGAAGTGCTGCTGAACCGAGCCGTCGCGATCAAGGTCCTCCGACCCGAGCTCTGGACGGCCGAGGCCGCGGAGTCGTTCCTGCGCGAGGCGCAGATGCTCGCCGGTGTCCGTCACAAGAACGTCATCGTCATACATCGCCCCGGTGATGACCAGCGCGAGGGTCTCCAGTACTACGTCATGGAGCTGGTCAACGGACCCACGCTCGAGCGCCGCCTGGAGTCGGGCCCGATCAAGCCTGACGAAGTGGTACCGATCGGCTGCGATGTCCTGAGCGGCCTCGAGGCGATGCATCGGTTGGGGTTGGTGCATCGCGACATCAAGCCGAGCAATGTGTTTCTGTTGTCGGATGGGGCGTTGGTCGGCGACTTTGGGATTGCCCGACCGCCGTCGCACGAGGAAGGCGATGCCCACAGTAGCGACGGCACGCCGGACTACATGGCGCCCGAGCAGGTGGCGCGGAAATCGATCACGCCGCGGACCGATATCTACTCCACGGGAGTCCTGCTGTACGAGGCGGTGACGGGGCGCCGGTTTCACGAGCAGGGGAAACAAATCGATTGGAGCGGCGTGCCGCGCGATCTCGCAGGCGTGCTGCAGCGCGCGACCGCGCCGGAGCCTGAGGAGCGCTGGCCCGACGCCGCGGCGTTCCGCGATGCGCTGAAGGAAACGCAGGGTCCCCATATCGCGCGACGGGTCGCCTGGATCGTGGGCGGCGTCGTATTAGTGGTCGCCGGAATCGTGGGGCTCACCAACGTCTGGCCTCATCCACCGAAGCACGCCAATCCCGGCGCACCACAAGTGTTGTTTAGCGAAATCGAGTACATCGGTCCGAGCGACCGCCGCCTGATCGCCGATTCCCTCGCGCGACTGGTCCGTTCCGACCTCGGGCCGCACCTCAACTTCGACTCCGCCTCTCAGGCGCTCGTCGTTCGGGCGCGCATGACGGTGACCGGCGGCGATGTGAGTCTCCACCTCTCGGGTGGCATTCCGGCTTCGGAATTCCACGTCCCGCTCGAGCAGTGGTCCGCATTGCGCGACTCGATCGGCTATCAGATCGTGCTTGGCGTCTGGGCCGACCGCAGCCCGCTTGCGCCATCGCTGCCTCCAAGCGCACTGCCCCGTACGTGGGACGGGGTCATTCGTTTTCTGGAAGCCGAACAAATCGTCGCGCAGGCACAGTGGGAGAGAGCGGACACTGCCTATCGGGCGGCTGAAGCAAGCGATCCCACCTGCTGGATCTGCTCGTGGCGCATACTCGAAATCGGACGGTGGCTGAGTCGCCAACCGGATCCCGCGCGCGTGCGTCGCGTTCAGGTCCACGCCGACTCCCTCCCGCCGTTGTACCGAAGCTTCATTCTCGCCGCGCAGCTGCCGTTACGCGATCGGTTGGACACGTTGCGCGCGGTAGCAGAAGGCTCGCGCGAGTTTTTCCTGGGGTGGTTCCAGCTGGGCGACGAGCTCTTCCATCGTGGCCCGCTCGCGGGCCATCGACGCTCGGAAGCCATCCCGGCGTTCGAGCGGGCTGCGCGGCTCCGACCCGACTTTCGGCCGTCGTGGGAGCACCTCGCGTGGGCGGCCACGGCCCAAGGCGATTCCGGGACGGCGGCCGACGCGCTCGATTCGTTGGAGCGTCATGGCGTTGCGCCGGACCCGTTCTCAGGCGAGCTCCGCGCGCTCCTCAATGTCGGCTTCGCCTGGCGGTTTCTGCCGGAGAGCGCGGCCGTCCGCGTCACCACAGAGATCATCGGCCGGCCTGGCATGCAGAGCAATGCCGATTTTGGCGCCGGACCGCGGATGCTGCCGACATTCGACGTGCCACGAGGAGCGATCGCCTTAGGCGAGATGCTCGAGAAGGGCTCGTCACCCGATCTGCGCCGCTCGGGCCTGATTGCGCAAGCACTCGGGGCTGTAGCAGTGGGCCGGCTTGAACGATTGCACGATCTGACGGTCCGGCTCTCGCAAGTCGCCCCGGAGACCGAGCTGACGCTCTTCAACGACGAGCTGCCCGCGGCACTCGCCTACGTCGACAGGGGCAGCATCCCGACCATCGATGCGCTCGACGGTCTGAGCTCCTGGATCGCGAGCAGCGGTGTCGATCCACTGCGCGACCGGGCGGTCTGGTTGAGCACCTTGCTCGGTCACCACACGCCCCCGCGTGCCAGAGCGCCGGGCGAATTCGAGCTGTTCATCGCGGCCGATTCATTGGCCGCGGCCGGGCACCCGCGCGCGGCGCTCGTGCTGCTCGATCCGATCGACGTCGACGCGGTGGTCGCCCGGCGCGTGGATCCGTTCTTTCGCGCCATCGTACACCTGCAGCGCGCCGCGTGGCGTGCCAGGATCGGTGACATCGAAGGCGCAAGAAGCGAGCTGCTGTGGCACGAGCATCTGGACGTCGTGGGTCTGCCGACCGGCCTCCCACAGGCGGCGGAGGTCGATTGGGCGTTCGGGACGCTGGCGCGCTGGCGCCTCGCGCGCCTGCTCGACCGTGCCGGGCGTGCCCAGCGCGGCGAAGCGTGTGAGGCGTACGCCGCGGTGGCACGGCATTGGTCCCAGGCACCGGCACCATTTGGCGCGCGCGCCGATACCGCCCGCACGCGCGCGCGTGCGCTCAGTTGCGCAACGCCGCGATGATTCGCCTGCAGACGCTGGGCACACTCGAAGTCACGCTCGACGGCGCGGAAGCGCCGGCCGAGCTGCTCTGGAAGAAGAACACCGCGGTGCTGCTGTATCTGGCGCGCGCGCCCAAACGCCGCTGCACCCGCGAGCAACTGATCGGGTTGCTTTGGGCGGACAAGGACGACGCCGCGGCGCGTCAGTCGCTCCGCGAGGCCATTCGCGTAGTGCGCCATTGTCTTGGCGAGGAGCGGTTCAAGGCATCAGGCGACGTCATTCAGCTCCTCAATGGCGCAGTGGAGCTCGACACGGACCAGCTCGAGAAGCTGGTGAAGCAACGGGACTGGGCCCATACGACCTCGCTGATCAACGGCGGGTTCGTCGATGGCTTCAAGATCCCCGATGCTTCGGGGTTCGAGGACTGGCTGACGGTCGAGCGGTCGCACTGGCGTGGCCTCTCGATGGACGCGCTGCTCCGGCACGCCGAGGAGCGCCTCGATGCCGGCGACGAGCTCGGCTCGGACGACCCGATCACCAAGGCTCGCAAGCTCGACCCGCTCTCGCAGCGCGCGCTCCGCGCGGAGATGCGGCGATTGGCCGGGGCGGACCAGAGGTCCGAAGCCCTGCGCGTATTCGACGATTTCGTCAAGCAGTCGCAACGCGATGGAGAGATCCCGCTCGAGCCCGAGACCAAGGCGCTGGCCGAGCGCATCCGCAGCGGTCGCGCCAAACAGCTACCGAAGGACGCGCAGTCCCCCGCTCGCAGTGTGGCGTGGCGGCGCGCGCCGCTGCTGGGCCGAGAGCGCGAGCTCGCCACCGCGCTGGCGCAATGGCGGACCGCGCGAGCGGGGCGCCTGACGGTGCTCGTGATCGAAGCGGAGTCGGGCGGCGGGAAGACGCGCTTGGGGGAAGAGCTCGCGACCCGCGCCGCGCTGGATGGCGCTGTGGTGATCGCCACGCGCGCCGTGCCGGCTGATCTCGAGCAACCCGCGAGTGGCATGCTGGGTCTGGCGCGAGGCGGCCTGATCGACGTCCCCGGCGTCGCCGGCGCCAATCCCGCCGCGCTCATCACGCTTGCCGCGCACGCGAGTGAATGGGCGGAGCGGTTCCCCCCAAAGAACTCGGCAGCCAGCACGTGGACCCTGGGCGCGGCCATCTCCGAAGTGTTGCGCGTGACGACGGCAGAGCAACCGCATGTGCTGATCTGCGACGACGCACAGTGGATCGATGCGGCGTCCTATCAGATGATCGAGCAGCTCGCCCGCGACCTCGCACGCGCCCCGCTGCTCCTCGTGCTCGCGGCGACGCCCGAACCCGCACCGCCCAAGCTGGCGGAGCTCCGCGCCCGCATCGGGCGGGATATCCCCGGCGCCGCGATTTCGCTTGGTAAGCTGGACCACGAGGCAATCCTGCAGTTGATCACATGGGCGCTGCCGGCCTACAAGGGCGAAGCCACTGATCGCCTGGCCCGGCGCATCGCGGCTGATTCTGGCGGGCTGCCGCTCCTCGCCATCGAAATCTGTCACGCGATGGCGCAAGGCCTCGACCTCGAGTCCACGAATGGCGCGTGGCCGCATCCGTTGCGCACGCTCGACTCGACGTTCCCCGGCGATCTTCCCGACACGATCGTCGCGGCGATTCGGGTGGGCTTTCGCTGTCTCACCCGGAACGCGCAGCAAGCGCTTGTCGCCACGGCGCTCCTGGGTGAGCGCGTAGCGGCACGCCGCATTGGGTCCGCCACCGACCTCTCGGGCGACGCGCTGCACGCGGCGCTCGACGAGCTGGAGTGGCGTCGCTGGCTGGTGGCCGAAGCGCGTGGCTACGTGTTCCGGGCGCGCATCGTGCGTGACGTCGTCGCGCGCGACATGGTCACTGAGGGGGAACGCCAGCGTATCCTGGCCAAGAAGTGCTAACTGTGCGACGAACCAGTCGTCTCATGTATCATCCCGTTATCCTCTCAGGAGAAGCCCCATGAAGTACGGGTCGTCATTCGCGTTCCTCGCCGCAACGTTGCTTCTGGTGCCGACCGCCGCATTCGGACAGGGCGGCTATAGTCGAGGCAGTCTGAGTCAGGGCGGCCGCTATGGACCGCCCGCGCCGAAGCTGCCCGGCGTCGAGCTGGTTGGGCCGCTGGATACGGCACTCGCGCGCGTGATGCTCAACCTCACGGCCGACCAGACCACACGCTATGCACAGGCGTACGACTCGTTCATGGTCGCGACGCGTCCGCAGCGTGACAGCGCGAACGCGGCGATCGCGAAAATGAACGAGCGGCTCGACGACGGCGATCGCGCCGCGGCGGCGTTCTACGCCGAGCACCTGCAGGACCTCGGCAAGACGCTGCGAGACCGGCAGGACCGGTTCGAGGGCGATCTGCGCCGGTTCCTGAACGGCGACCAGATCAAGGCCTATAAGAAGTGGCGGGAGGACCAGGACCAGGCCACCGACAGAAAACGGCGTGCGGATCAGCGGCGATGGGACGAAGCGGGCTTCCGCGGGGAGTTCGCCAGCCCCGGAGCAGGCGCGCCCGAGATCAAGACGGCTCTCCCCACACCGCCCGGCGTAG
>WNGB01001481.1_pt1 | contig 38383 bp, 33 predicted proteins | sample 5400681 | NCBI WGS metagenome assembly WNGB01 (sample SAMN13153367, study PRJNA577476) | soil metagenome | isolation source: 115 cm soil or saprolite under grassland replicate 2 | place: USA:California | collected 2016-06-15 | reverse complement strand
CGTGGGGCATGGCGATCGCGCCGGCCAGCTTCGGCAAGTTCGCCGGCGCGCTGCTCGTCGGTAACTTCGGCGACGGGCACATCGGGGCGTACCGCGGCGGCGACTTCCTCGGGCTGCTACGCATGAGGCGCGGCGGTGCAGTGCGCGTCGACGGGCTCTGGGCGCTGCAGCCCGGTACCGCCGCCACGGGTGGCGCGGGCACGCTCTGGTTCAGCGCCGGCCCGGACGAGGAGACGCATGGCCTGGTCGGCGAGATCCTGCCGGCGTAGGTGGTCGGGTCCGGCCGGGCCGCCGGCCGGACCCGACTGTCAGATGCAGTTCCACCTGATGCCCTGGAACGCCGCGAACCGGGTCCACGTGAACTCGGCGGACCGGCGGAGCCCACCGGTCGATTTGCTTGCTCCATGCGTCCTGCTGCCCGGCCGAGTACCCGAATACCTTGGCGATGTCGCGCATCGCGGAGCGGGCCGGTACGAGATGACGTTGGCGACCGTTGGTGACCAGAGCCCCGACGGGCGCCCGGCACACGACGCCGGTGTACCGGATTGATCGTGCCTTTCCCGAACCTGATGATGGTCGGGTGTGGCCGGTCGGCTGGAGGTCGCTGTGCGATGCGTGGGAAGCAGAGTGCGCGGTGACCGGCGGGTGCGGGCGGCGGTGTCAGTCTCCGGCTTCGGCGGAGATGGCGGCCGGGTCGAGGATGGTGATCTTTCCTCTTGCGAGGCGGATCAGGCCACGGTCGGCGAAGTCGCCGAGGACTTTGGTGGCGGTCTCGCGGGAGGTGCCGACCAGGGCGGCGAGTTGTTCGTGGGTGAGGGCGACCTGGGCGGTGCGGGGTCCGACGCCGAGTCTGCGTTGGTTGCCGGCGAGGGTGCTCAGGGTGCTGCGCGTGGAAGCCCGCCAGGTACTGCGACCACTCGGTAGCCACACCCGCCACGGTAGCGGCGCTCACCGACCCGGCCACCCCGGAACGTCAAGGTGTGGCGGCTGGGACCGGTCCGTCTCCGGCCGCCCGCGGGGCGCGGATGAGCGCGGCGTCGACCGGCGGGGCCGGCGTCTGGTGCGAGCGCCGGAGGTCCGCGGCGGTGTCGAGGAGCCGACGTGCTTCCGCCGGTGCGGTGGTGGCGCGTGCGGCGGCGAGGTGTTCGAGGGTACGGGCGGTCTCTGGGGCGCCCCGGGTGTGGTCGAGGGCCTCCTGGTAGTACCGCTCCGCGGCGGGTGGATCCGATCGGGCCAGGGCGAGGTCGCCGAGCCGGGCGAGCGCGAGCCCGATTGCCGGCTGGTACTCGGCGTCGCGGGCGATGCGCAGCGCCTCCGTCGCCGACGCGTGGGCGGTGTCCGGCTCCCCCAGACCGAGCTCGGCCTCGGCGCGCAGCGCCAGCGAGAACCCCACCAGGTAGCAGTCGTTCAACTCCCGCAGCATCGCGACCGCCTCGTGCAGCTGCTGGTGGGCGCTTGCGAACCGGCCGAGGTCGTTGTCAAGTCCACCGAGGTTCATCAGTGCGATCGCGATGCCGCGCCGGTCACCGAGGTCCTGCTTGATCCGCAGGCTGGTCGAGTAGTGGATGCGGGCCGCCTCGTGGTCCCCACGGTCGTGGGCGAGGGTACCGAGGTTGTTGCGCGCTATGGTGACCCGGCGTAGGTCGCCGGCGGCCTGGGCGAGCGCGAGGCAGGTCTGATGCGCGGTGTGGGCTGGTTCGTAGCGACCCAGATGCTTATAGGCGTTTCCGGTGAGGGTCAGCGCGGTACACCGCCCGGACGGGTCGTCCAGTTTCTCGAACAGTTCCGCCGCCCGTTCGGCGTACCGGATCGCGGCCTCGTGGTCGCCATCCTCGTTGGCGGCGATCCCGGCGCCGGTGAGCGCGTACGCCCGCGCACCGTCGTCGACGGTCGCCTCGGCCAAGGTACGTAACGTCTGACGCGCTTCGGCGAAGTGGCCCCGCCCGGTGAAGTACCCGGTGAGCGCCCGCGCGAGGGGCACGTCGAGGGCCTCGGGTTCGTGCCCGGCGGTCCACGCCAGGGCGGTACGGACGTTGTCAAGGTCGCGGTCGACGTGGTCGAAGCTGTCCGGCGCGCCGGACGCCGCGCGGGCCACGTCGAGGAAGTACCGGGCGTGGGCGTGCCGGGCGGCCTGGTCGAGGCCGGCGGTCGTGAGTAGGTCGAGGGCGATCTCCCGGATCGTGTCCAGCATCGCCACCCGGGCCTGACCGGCCCGGTCGGCAACGGTCACCAGGCTGCACGCCGAGAGCACGGTCAGCGACGGGGCCAGCGCGGCGGGGTCGAGCCCGGCATCGCGCAGGGGCGCCGCCGCGAGCACGGTACGCAGCGCCGCCGGGCTGGCGCCGGCAAACACCGCGATGACACCGAGCAGCAACCGGTCCGGCGGGGCCAGTCGCTGGCTGCTCCACTCGACGGTACGGCGGAGCGTCTGGTGCCGGTCGGGGAGGTCGACGGTGTCGGCGCGCAGCTCGGTGAACCGCGACCGCAGTTGGGCCACCAGCTCGGCCGGCTCCTGGGTACGCAGATGTGCGGCGGCCAGCTCGATGGCCAGCGGAAGGCCGTCCAGGCGGCGGCAGAGCCAGGCGAGCGGGGCCGCGTTCGCGGTGGACAGGGCGAACCCGGGTCGCACGGCGCGGGTGCGCTCGACCAGGAGGGTGACGGCCGGGCTTTGCGCGAGCTTGTCCGGGTCGGCGGTGTCCCGCGCCGGGGTGGGTAGCGGCGGCAGGGGCCACAGGTGTTCGCCGCGTAGGCGCAGTGGTGACCGGCTGGTCACTAGGGCGTGCAGGCGCGGGCAGGCGGCCAAAAGGTGGGCCAGGTCGGCGGCCGCGGCCGCGACGTGTTCGAAGCTGTCCAGTACGAGCAGCCACCTGGCGTCGCCCACATGTACCGCGATCGCCTCGACCGGTGCCCCTCCACCGGTACGGCAGCCCAGGCTGGTCACGAGCGTCGCCGCGACATCGTCGGGCCGGTGCAGCGTGCTGAGGTCGACGCCGTGAACCCGGTCGAAGGCGCCGGACTCCCGCCAACCCACCTCGGCCGCCAGCCGCGTCTTGCCGATGCCGCCGGGTCCGGTGACGGTCACCAGCCGTACCCCCGGATCGCGCAACAGACGGGCGACCGCGGTGATGTCCTCGGCCCGGCCCACGATCGAGCTCGTCGGCGCCGGCAGGGTGACCTGCCGGGCGGTACGCCGTCGGGTGGATGGTGGCGGCGCCTGCCGCGCCGCCCGTTCGAACAGCTCGCGCTCGGCCGGTCCCAGGGCGAGCCCCTCGGCGAGCGCCCGGATCGTCTCCCGGTGCGGTCGGCGGGTGGCGCCCCGCTCCACGTCGCTGATGGCCCGCACGCTCACCGCGGCGCGCGCGGCCAGTTCCTCCTGTGACAGGCCGCGGGCCTGCCGCAGGTCTGCGAGCAGTTCGGCGAGTCTCACCGCGCTTCCCCCCAGGTCTGGGACCGGGAGGCACCCTAGCATTCGCCCGCTTTTCCGCCGGATATCCTGCCCGTTCCGCGTGGCCGTCGGACGCGGCCGGTTATAGGGTCCACCGTGCTCACGCCGAGCACATCCACCGGCCGGCCCAGAGCGGATCGGCTCCACTCCCGAGAGGGTCCCGTCATGTCGCGTTGCACGGCGGTCGCGGCGCTCGACGTGGTCTTCCGGGCGCAGTTCGGGGCGGTGCACCTGGCGGCGCGGAACCGTGACCTGATGGCGCAGAACCAGTGGTTCGAAGTCGATTCGGCGCTCGGATGCGGCGGATTATCCGGCGGTTCTTTTCCGAGGGGACGGTGAAGGCGTTTCATCGGCCGGATCGTGGCGAGGCGGGTGGTGCGTGACGGGGTGTAAGTGGTGGTGTTCGGGTACGACATCGGCTTGGTGGGCCCTGGCGGCCTAGTGCTCGTGCAGCACCGATCCGGCGACGGCCATGGCCTGGAACCCGGCCCACACCAGCGCGGCCACCCGCAGCGCGCCGGGAAGTGTGCGGGTGCCGGTCCACTGCAACAGGACCGCCAGCGCGAGGGCGGTCGTCAACCGGGGCGCACCGGTGACCTTCCAGGACGATCCCTCGCTTCGTTTCGGCCGCTTGTCTGATCACCGACACGGCTCAGTAAGGCGAAGGCATCGGCGCCAGTTGGAGCAGCGCAGCTGGTTTGGCTTACGCTCAACGAAGTAGTTGGCCGATCGACCGGACAGACGCTTCCGGCACCGGCCTTCGCCGCCGTGCTCCCTACCCGTTTGGCCGGATGCTGCTGGACAACGCGCTCTCCTTGCCCGCCGAGCTGCGAAGTTACGAGGAACACTGGTGGGACGACGAGACCCTGCGCGGCCTGACCGTACCGACCAAAGTGCTCATCGGTGCACAGAGCCCACCGTTTAACCGGCTCTTCGCCGACCACCTCAGCGCACTCTCTCCGCACGCGACCGTCGAAGTGTTGCCCGGGCAGGAACACGGGGCACCGCTCAACGCACCCGAGGTGATAGCGGAAGTGATTCGGCAGTTCTGGACGCGGGAGCCGGCCGGCGCCCATTGACCCAAGACATTCATGCCAAACAAAGCGATCGGACTTGGCAGCCGTAGGTGGCGCCCTTGGCGTCGAAGGAATGCCCGCGTTCGCGGGCGGCGACGTCGAGGACCTGGTCAGCTGGCACGTAGAGGATCTCGGCGTCGGGGTCGATGAACGCCGCGGCGGTGGCCTGGGCAGGAAGTCCTGTCGGGTCGGCCAGCGGCGGCGCTCGACCAGGTCGCGTTGCATGTAGCCGACGGTGGCGATCGGCCCGCCGAAGCCCCAGCCGCCCAGGCCGAGGAAGTAGCCCAGAAACGCCCGCCACGGCACCGCCCGCAGGTCCGGTACCGCCGGGTCGGCGGATCAGCCAGGCGCAGGCGGCCCGGTCGATGTGCACCCCGTTGCGGGTGGCCCACCTCACGATGGCATCCCCTCCACCGTGTCGGTGGTGTGGTCGTGGGCCGCGTTCTTCGATGCCGCGGATTCGCCCAGCGCCCGCACCGCGGCGTGCGCCGCGTCCCGCTCCGACGGGGGGAAGTAGTCGCGGCGGCCGATGCGGCGCAGCTCGGCCCGCAGCCGGTCGGCGGCACGCCGCCGGTCACGCTGCCCGGCGGTCGTGGCGGTGCTCGCCTCGGCGGTCACGGCGGCGTACTCGCCGGCCCGGGCGGTCGCCATCCGCCGGGCGAGGTCGCGCTCCTGGTCGGCGGAGGCGGGCTGGGCCAACCAGATCGACGCCGCACCCCCGGCCTCGGTGATCTCGTCGGCGATCCACTCCAGCTGTTCACGGGTACGCGCGTCGGCGGGCAGCGCCACCAGACCGTCGGACAGCTGCGCCACGCCGAGCCGCCTGAGCTTGCGCCACACCGTGATCCGCGGAGTGGACGGCTCGCGGGGCAGCCGGTAGCACAGCAACACCCACCCACCGGTGCCGGCACCATAGATCACGGTGTCAGTGTAACCACGGTTGCACATCGGTCCGCGACGCGAGTCGGAGAAGCTTGCCCCCCGTTGCCGGGGTCCCACTCGCCGGAAGATGAGGCCCGCCGCCTGGTCCTCCTCTCCCGAGATGGCCTTGAACCGGGCCGTCAGCACCAGGTTCTGGTAGTTGTCCGGACCCCGCGGCGGCCGGCACGCCCTGCGCGCTTGCTTCGGGTCTTTCTACGCACTGCGACCGTCAGGAGATAGTCCGAAGGCTCGGCCAGAGCGTGTTCCAGGGGGCGCGCAGGTCGGTGCACACGGAGACGGCCTTTCCCTGCTCGCCGTTGTTGATCCCGAGCCCGTTGTCGATGTGGGCGATGATGCGACAGCCGACGAAGAACTGGCTCCAGTCGGTTGGTCTCCAGTCCCCAACGTGCACAACGACCGTGCGGTCGGCCGGCGGGGGTCCCCAGTTCCAGAACCCGTTGTGGCCCGAGTAGAGGCAACCCCTAGCGGCAGCACGGCGATGCCGCTGACCTGGTCGACGACGACCAGCATCTGCCCGTACTGGCCCAGGTTGGCGAACACGTCGCGCAGACCCTGCTCGTCGTTTGGCAAGGCCGCGATCGAAAAGCCGATTACCAGCGCCGGCGAGCGCGGCGATGGGGTGTTTCTGCTTGCCGGCATCGACCCCGCAGAACACGTCAAAGTCTGCTGCGCGCACGCTGGTCCCTTTCCGAACCTGAACGACGATGCAGGCCACGGCAGGACGACAGTGCCCGCCCACGGTGGGCCACGTTCTTCGTCACCCCGGCCACCCTGCTGCGTTGGCACCGCAACCTGATCGCCCGGAAGTGGACCTACCCGAAGCGGACGGGGCGCCCGCGGTGCGGCCAGAGATCCGGGCGCTCGTGCTGCGCCTTGCCCGACGGAATCCGACCCGGGGCCACCGCAGGCTCCAGGTCGCGTGGCCGAAACTGGATTTTCGAGCGGCACCGGCTGGGTGGGCGGGCATCCTGCAGGATTAGCCGGTAGATGGGCGCAGTTCGATGTAGTCGAGTCCGGCGTAGTAGCCGATCGAGCTGTTGTTCTTGCCGGTCACGGTCAGGGTCAGGGTGTGCCGCCCGGCGGTGAGCCGCAGCGAGCCGTACAGTTGCGGGGGTGCGATGATCACCTCTGGTGTGTGGAATCCGTCGAAGGCGTTGCCGACTTGCCGACCGTCCACGGCGAGGGTGTTGATGCCGTAGTCGCGGGCCCGCGTCTGCACGACGATCAGCTGGTAGGTGCCGGAGGCCGGTACGTTGAACGCGACAGTGACGGACTTGTTCGCCGTGGTCGGCGTGAACCAGAGTTCGGCGCTGTTGTCCCAGCGCACGCCGCAGCAGTTGGCCTGCGCCTGGACGGGCGCGGTGGCCGACACCGCGGGCAGCAGCGCCTCCGCCTGCAGCCGTACCGTGCGCAGCGGCGCCGGCGGCGAGGAGGAGCTACCGGCCGCCGGTGAGCTGGGTGCCGTGCTGGGTGAAACCGACGTGTCGGGGGTCGACACCGGGGAGGTGACCAGCGGCGCGGTTGGGGTGGTGACCGCCGGTGTCGGTGTACTGGCAGTGAGCCGAGGGACGATCACTGCCGCCGCGCCGATGAGACCGACGAGCAATGCCAACGCCGCGGCGGCGCCCGGCATCCAGCCGGGGATCAGTGGCACGGCCTCGCGGCCGCCGTCCAGCGGGATCGGCGGCGTCGGTGGGCGGGGTACGACGACGAACTGGAAGCGGTGTTGCCGGGGCTTACCGAACAGGCGGGTCGGCGGGCGTACCGCCACGTCTATGTCCGTCTGGCCCGGCGGTACCGGCAGCTCACCGGCGGGCACCGAGAACCGCAGCAGCCCGTCCGGGTCGCTCGCCTGTACCTGCACTGGTTCGGTGAGGTTGCCGTTGTTGACCAGGGTGAGCCGGTGGCGGGTGGTTCCGCGGCCGGCGGTGTTCTGCGGTACCAGGTTCGCCGCCAGCTCCCGGAAGGGGGCGACGTCGAGCACGCCGTCGGTGTGCGCGGTGAGCCCGGGGTTCACGGTGGAGGTTGCGTTCACCATGAACCAGTAGCGGCCGACGAGCGCGGCGGAGGTGCGTGGCGGCGCGAACTTCACTACGCACTCGGCTTGCTGTCCCGGGTACACCGATAGCGTCGGCGGCTCGACCACTGCCCACGGCGCGGCCGGTCCGGTCACCGCGACCACGAACTGCTCGACCCTGCTGCCGCCGTTGCGGATCGTGGCGCCGACGGTCACCAGCTCACCGGGCGCCACAGCCGGCTCGCGCTCGTTGAGGGCGATGCTCGCCGCCGCCTGCTGGTCCCCTGACGTTTGGTGTACCGGGCCACCCATCGGTACCGGGCCGGTCGGAGCCTCCCATCCGAGGTACGCCCCGCATTCCGGGTTCGTACAGAACTGTGCCTCGTTGGGGTTTTGGCGCCCGCACTGTCGACAGATCATGGCCACGCTCTGCTTCCACACCGATACCGCTGAGCCATGGTGACACTCACAACAGCGACGGAACAGGGTCTCCTGAAAGGACAGGAACCACCGTGCTGGATGTTTTGGCTGCTCTAGAGCTATTTTCCGGGGTACCAGCGGGTCGATCGTCGCCATTCTGACATGCAGGGCGGGCATGACCTCAAGGGGGACCGATTCGAGCGTCGCACGCCTGCTTAGGGCCGGCTCGCGGTACCGTCCGGGGCGCCGGCCAAGCGCTCGCGGGAACACCTTGGGGCAGAAATCCGGGCCGTTGAGTCCACGTTGACTGGGCGGTTGGTGCCATGGCGGATTCTCGGATGGTCACGCCAGGACTTGTGTGTGGAGGCGAACGGCATGGCGACTGGCAGGGTACCCGTTTACCTGTACGCGACCGACCCGATCTCGCACGCGGGTGTCGCGGGCCAATTACGACCCCGACCCGAGATCCAGGTGCTGGGGCCGGACGAGGCGGACCACGCCGTGGTCGCCGTGGTGGTGGCCGACACGGTCGGCGAGGACACGTTGCGGGTGCTGCGCGGCCTGCGCTGCGCCGGCCTACCGCACCTGGTGGTGGTGGCCGCGCAGGTCGACGACGCCGACCTGATCGCGATCGTCGAGATCGGCGTCGCCGGGCTGGTCCGCCGGTGTGACGCGACGCCGGACCGACTGGTCTCGGTCATTACGAGCGCGGCCGCGGGCGAGGGCAGCGTCCCGCCGGATCTGCTCGGCCGACTGCTCAACCAGGTCGGCCGGCTGCAGCGTCAGGTGCTGGGACCGCGCGGCCTGACGTTCTCCGGGCTCGCCGAGCGCGAGCTCCAGGTGCTGCGGTTGGTCGCCGACGGCCTGGACACCGCCGAGATCGCCGTCACGCTGTCGTACTCGCAGCGCACCGTCAAGAACGTGCTGCATGACATCACCAGCCGGCTGCACCTGCGCAACCGCTCGCACGCTGTCGCCTACGCGCTGCGGCACGGGCTGATCTGAGTACCGCGGCCGGCCCAGCCGTCGGCCCGACCGGTGCCCTTTCGGGCAACCGCCGATGTCCGAAGGGCTGTCCGCCACCGGCTGCCGTAGCCCTGTGGCGGCCCGGAGCATGAGGTCGTTGCGGGGCGAGAGGTGGGAGGTGCCGGGTGATCCACGAGGTGGACGACGCGGTGCGCCAGATCCTGCGCGCCGAGGCCCTTCCCGGTACCAAGGTGGAGATCGCGCTCGACGCGCCGACGAAGGACTGGGCCGCCCGGCGCAACGCACCGACAGTGAACATGTACCTCTACGACATCCGCGAGGACCTGCGCCGCCGGCAGCGGGGCCTGCTCAACGAGTACAGCCCCGATGGGCGGGTGGCGGCGCGGCACCTACCGCCCCGGTACCTCAAGATGTCGTATCTCATCACCGCCTGGACCCAGCGTCCGGAGGACGAGCACCGGTTGCTGTCAGCTCTGGCCGTCACGCTGTTGCGCTACGACGCGCTGCCGCCCCGGCTGCTCACCGGCTCGCTCGCGGCGCTGGGCCTGCCGGTACCGATGACGGTCGCGTTGCCGCCGCCCGAGGACCGGGCCTTCGCCGATGTGTGGACGGCGCTGGGCGGTGAGCTGAAACCGTCGCTGGATCTGGTCGTGAGCGCGCCCGTAGACGCCGGCCGCTCGTACCCGGCGGAAAAGCCGGCCGAAGACGGCGCCCGGCTGGACGTCGACGGCGACGGACGAGTCGGTCACCGGCCGCACCCGGACGCCTCGGCATCCGCCAACGGCCGGCTGGCGATGACCAGGGTACGGGAGAGCTGATGGCCGACCTCGCCGACGTGCTTGAACGCCTGGCCGACCTGGAGCGGCGGGTCCGGGAGGCGGTGGCCGAGCGTCGCGCCGCCGACCCAGCCCCCGACGACCCGTTCCGCGGCCTGTACCTCTCCGACGAGGCGATCGAGGACCTGCTCGACCGCGGGCGGGGGCCGTTCGCCGCGTCGGCCCATCGCTCGGACCTGCTGCCCACCGCGGCCGGCGTCACCGCCCTGGACACCGAACTGCTGCTGGTGGCCATGGCGCCGGATGCGGACAGCCGCTTCGAGCAGTTCTACGGATATCTCAACGACGACGTGACCCGCCGCCGGGCGACGGTGGGGCTGGCACTGCGGCTGTGCGGCGTGCCGGAGGCGTCCGCGGCCGGGCGGTCCCGGCTGGAGGCCGACGCGCCGTTGGTCGCGACCGGGCTGCTCGCCGTCGAGGAGCCGGATCGGCCCTTCCTGTCGCGTACCCTGCGGGTGCCTGACCGGGTCGCCGGTTACCTACTCGGCGACGACCGCCCCGACCCCGCCCTCGCGACCGTGCTCGACGATGCCGCCGCGCCGGTACCGGGACTGCCCGATGCCGGCCTACTCGCCCAGGCCCTGCGCGCCGGCGCACACGTGGTGTACCTGCGCGAGCGGCCCGGCGGGAGTGGCCTGGCCCTCGGCGTCACGGCCCTGGCCCGGCTCGGCATGCCGGCATTGGCAGTCGACGCCACGCGTCTGGCCGAGTCCCCGGAGCTGGCCCGGCCGCTGCTGCGCGAGGCGCTACTGCGCGCGGCCGGCGTGGTGCTCGGCCCGCTGGACGGCACCGGCGCGGCGGCGGTGCTCGACGCGTTCGCCGGGCGTGCGGTGCCCATAGTGCTGTACGGCACCGTTGGCTGGGATCCGCGCTGGAGCCCGCGTCCACCGCTTCGCTTGGACGCGGCGCCGGTACCGGCGGCGGTCCGGGCGGCTGTGTGGCGGGCCACGCTCGACGGCATGCTGGCCGTCGGGGTGGACCCGGCCGCGGTAACCGCCCATTTCACGCTCGGCCCGCCGCAGATCCGGCGCGCCGCGGAAGCCGCCGCCCTGTCCGCGCTCGGCGGCGACGGCACGATTACCGCTGAGCTGCTGCGCCACGGCGCGCGCAGCCAGAACGCGGCCGGGCTGGAGCGGCTCGCCCGGCGCATCGAGCCGGCCGTTGGCTGGCCCGACCTGGTCCTGCCGCAGTCGGTGCTCGGCCAGCTCCGCGAGCTCGCGGCCCGGGCCCGCCATCGGGACCGGGTCCTTGAGGAGTGGCGGATGCGCCCGGGCGGCGGGCGCGGGCGGGGCGTCACCGGCCTGTTCGCCGGCGACTCCGGCACCGGCAAGACGATGTCCGCCGAGGTGATCGCGGCGTCGCTCGGACTGGACCTCTACACCGTCAACCTCGCCACGGTCGTGGACAAGTACGTGGGGGAGACCGAGAAGAACCTGGAACGCATCTTCACCGAGGCGGCCGGCGTCAACGGGGTGCTGCTCTTCGACGAAGCGGACGCCATCTTCGGCAAGCGGTCGGAGGTACGCGACGCGCACGATAGGTACGCCAACATCGAGAGCGCGTACCTGCTGCAGCGGATGGAGACGTTCGACGGCATCGCGATCCTTGCCACGAATTTGCGCGCCAACCTCGACGAGGCGTTCACCCGCCGGCTCGATGTCGTGGTGGATTTCCCGTTGCCCGACGAGGAGCTGCGCGGTGCGCTGTGGGACCGGTGCCTCGGCGAAAGCCTCCCGCGATCGTCCGATGTGGACCTCCGCTTCCTGGCGGCGGCGTTCGAGTTGGCCGGCGGGCACATTCGCTCGGCGGCGGTGACGGCGGCGTACCTCGCGGCCGAGGCCGGCAGGCCGGTCGACATGGCGGATCTGGTGGGTGCGGTGGCGCGGGAGTATCGCAAGCTCGGGCGGCTGTGCCTGGAACGGGAGTTCGGCCCGTATCTGGCGCTGGTGAGCTGAGATCAGCTGGACCGCCGGGCCAGGAGCATGGACCGGCAGGCTTACCGGATCAAGCCCGCGATGCCCGTAAGGGTGAGCCGATCTTCCCCTTTGTGCGCGCGGGCACGCCTGGCGCGGGTCAGCCGGCGGCGGCACGCTGAGGCGGTAGGGGCGACGAGCTGAGGGAGTTGTCATGCGTGGGCACGACCATGACTCGGAGACGGGCGTTCGGCCCAAGGGCGACCGCATCGAGCGCCCGGAGGACACCGACCTGATGTACCGCGCCGCGGCCGCCGGACGCACCGACGTGCTGGGCGCGGCGGGACTGCTGGGCCTGCAGCGCACGGTCGGCAACACGGGCGTGAGCTCGCTCGTCGACGAGGAGCGTTCGCCAGTACACGAGGTGGTCAACTCCGGCGGCGGCAGCCCGCTCGACGCGGACACCCGCGTCGACATGGAGGCCCGCTTCGGCCAGGACTTCGGCGACGTGCGGGTACACACCGACGACGCGGCGCACGGGTCGGCGCGGTCGGTGAACGCGCAGGCGTTCACGGTCGGGTCGAACGTCGTTTTCCAGCACGACATGTACGACCCGGCGTCCCCGGCCGGCCGGCACATGCTCGCCCACGAGCTGACCCACGTCGTACAGCAGCGCAGCGGGCCGGTCGACGGCACGGACGCGGGCGGCGGCGTGAAGGTCAGCGACCCGTCCGACCGCTACGAGCGTGCGGCGGTGGCCAATGCCGACCGGCTGATGTCCGGCCCGGCTCCTGCCGAGCCGGCCGGCGCGAGCGCGGCGGTGCAGCGGTACGAGGACGGTACCGCCGCGGCCGATGCCTCGGTGCAGCGCGAGGAGGCATCCGAGGTCGAGGACGAGGAGGAGGAGGAGGAGGAGGAAAAGGAGAAGCGGGCGCAGACCTACGTCCAGCGCACCGCGGATCGGGAAGACGCCGAGTAGGTGTGCGCCCGGCCGGGTTGGCCATGACGACCGCCGCCGGGTGGGAAGGCCGGCGCCTGGAGGGGAAGGGATTACTGCTCGAACGGGCAGCAATACCTGCGTCGGTGGCTCTGCTGCGTCCGGGCTGACGATGCGACCGTAGGGCATGGCCATCGTGTGCCGCCAGTGCGGGCGGTCGAATGCTGACGGTGCGCAGTTCTGCGCCAATCCGGCATGCGGGGCGTACCTGGGCTGGGACGGCGAGCGCAGCACGACGCCCGCCCCGGAGTGGCCGGCACCGCCGAGGCCGGAGCCGAGGCCGGAGCAGCACGCCGCCGCGGCGCTTGCGCTGGCCGACCCGACCCTTCCCGTCGAGCCGGGCGCGACCACCGGGACCACCGCGACCGTCCACAATGGAGGCAGCCAGGTCGAGCAGTTCGTGCTGACCGTCGCCGGGCCCGCGGCCCGATGGGCGGAGGTCGAACCGGCGGCGTTGACCATCTATCCCGGTGAGCGGGCCGAGTGCGCCGTGCGCTTCGCCCCGCCACGCACGTCCGAGGCGCCGGCCGGCCGGGCGCCGTTCACGGTGCGGGCGTCCTCGACGGTGCACCGCGGTCTGGCGGCCACCGCGGATGGCTGGCTGGAGCTTGCACCGTTCCGGTTGGTCAGCGCCACACTGACCCCGCAGCGCAGCTCGGGGCGCAGGCGCACGCTGCACCGAGTCGAGGTGACCAACGCGGGCAACGTCGTGGAGCCGGTAGCGGTCCAGGCCAGCGATCGCGACGGGCGGGTCCGCTTCGACACCCCCGGCGGCGAGTTGGCCGTCGCGCCCGGTCAGCGCATGATCAACATCGCCGTGCGCCCGCCGTTCCGGCTGGCCGGCCGGGCGAGGTCGTACCCGTTCCAGGTCGTGGTCATCCCGCACCCGCCGGCACCGCCGGTCCGGCTCGACGGCGACCGGCGGGCCCACGCGTTCCTATCCGGGTGGGTAGCGGTCCTGGCCGTGGTGCTGATGCTGCTCGCCTGCCTGGGATGCTGTTCGAACAGTGGCTGGAAACTGAATCTCTCTGACGGCGTGCGCCTGCCCGTTGGGGCAGGCACGACTTCCCCCACGCACAGCCCGGTGGCCATTACCTAACCGCGCGGGTGGTCGCAGCATCGAGCCACAGCCAGTCGACAAGGAGGCGCGATGCCCACCTATCTTTCGCCCGGTGTGTACGTCGAGGAGGTCGAGGCCGGCTCGCGACCGATCGAGGGCGTGGGTACCGCGATCGCCGCCTTCGTCGGCTTCGCCGCGCAGGGGCCGTTCAACGACCCTGTCCTGGTCACCAACTGGGGCCAGTACACCGCGGTCTTCGGCGAGTTCGCCGAGGACAGTTACCTCGCGCACGCCGTGTACGGTTACTTCCTCAACGGCGGCGGCAACTGCTACGTCGTACGTGTCGGCGGCGAGCGCGCCGGCGGCGGTGCAGACGGCGGCGGTCAGGTCTCGGCCGCCATGCCGCAGGCGATGCTCGGCGGTTACCGGGTGGTCGCCCGTGAACTGCCCTCCGCGGGCGGCAAGGGCGGCGCGCTGACCGTTGAGGTGAGCGATGCCACCGGCGACGCCGCGGGCGACGACCGGTACACGCTGGTGGTCAAGCAGAACGGCAAGCCCGTCGAGACCCACCAGGTCACCACGAGGCGCGGCAAGGACAACGTGGTCACCGTCGTCCGCGAGCAGTCCAAGCTGATCACCGTCGAGGAGGTCCCCGCCGGCAGCGGGCTCGCCAAGGGAACGGTCACGCTGCGGCCCGCGGCGGAGCCCGTACCGACCCGGCGCGAGGTCGTCGCAGATGACTACGTCGGCGACGTCGCGGAGCGCACCGGCTTCGGCGGCTTGGAGGCGATCGACGAGATCACCATGGTGGCCGTGCCCGACCTGATGAGCGCGTACCGGCGCAACGGCCTGGACCTGGAGGCCGTCAAGGCGGTCCAGCTCGCGATGATCGCGCACTGCGAGTTGATGGGCGACCGGATGGCCATCATCGACCCGCCGCCGGGCCTTTCCCCCCAGCAGGTCAAGGAGTGGCGCGCCGATCTGGCCGGCTACGACTCGAAGTACGCGACGCTGTACTACCCGTGGATCAAGGTGTTCGACCCGGCCACCGGCACCGAGGCGTTCATCCCGCCGAGCGGACATCTGGCCGGTGTGTGGGCCCGCAACGACGCCACCCGTGGCGTGCACAAGGCACCGGCCAACGAGGTCGTGCGCGGCGCGATCGCTCTCGCCACCCAGGTCACCAAGACCGAGCAGGAGTTGCTCAACCCGATCGGGGTCAACTGCATCCGCACGTTCCCCGGGCGCGGCGTACGGGTCTGGGGCGCGCGCACGCTATCCAGCGACCCGGCCTGGCGGTACCTCAACGTGCGGCGGCTGTTCAACTATCTTGAGGAGTCCATCCTCAACGGCACCCAGTGGGTCGTCTTCGAGCCCAACGACGACGCGCTGTGGGCGCGGATCCGGCGTACCGTCAGCGCCTTCCTGGTCATGGAGTGGCGCAAGGGCGCACTGTTCGGCCTCACCCCCGACGAGGCGTTCTTCGTGCGGTGCGACCGCGAGACCAACCCGGCGGAGAGCATCGACGCCGGTCAGGTCGTTTGCGAGATCGGGGTTGCGCCGGTCAAGCCGGCGGAGTTCGTCATCTTCCGGCTGGCGCAGATCTCCGGCGGCACCAGTCTGGTCAACGAGTAGGAAGGGGGCAGGTCATGGCGCTTGCGGACATGGACACCTCGGTCGGCCACTCCTTCGGACTGGAGGTCGACGGCATCGTCATCAAGCAGATCTCCGAGGTCACCGGCCTGAAGATGGAGCAGGACGTCATCGAGCTCAAGCAGAACACCCCGGACGGCAAGTACGTGATCAAGAAGCTGCCGGGGCGGCCCAAGGCGGGCGAGGTGACGCTCACCCGCGGCCTGACCTCGGACAACAGCTTCGAGAGGTGGATCAAGGACGCGCACTTCGGCAAGATGACCGACGCCCGCAAGGGCGGCGCGATCATCGTGTACGACTTCGAGGGCAACGCGCTCAAGCGGTACAAGCTGACCAACGCATGGCCCAAGAGCCTGGAGATCGGCAACCTGAAAGCCGGCGACACCAGCGTGCTGACCGAGAAGCTGGTCCTCACGTACGAGCAGATGGATGTCGAGTAGTCCGATGCGCCGCAGCCTGTCCCTCGCGGACCCGCCGGCCACCGGGCCGGCCGGGCTCCCGCGTCAAATGTTGCGCACCGAGTTCCCGTTCGAACTTCCCCGCGGCTACGTCGATGACACGGGCATGGTGCACCGCGATGGCGTGATGCGGCTGGCCACCGCGCGGGACGAGCTCGTGCCGCTGCGCGACGACCGGGTGCGGGAGAACCCGGCGTACCTGACCGTCGTGCTGCTCGCCAGGGTGGTCACCCGCATCGGCGCGATCGGCGACGTCCACGTCGGGGTGATGGAGAACCTGTTCGCCACGGACCTGGCGTTCTTGCAGGAGATGTACCGGCGGATCAACAGCGAGGGCCACACCAGGGCCGGTGTGGCCTGCCCCGACTGCGGTCACGCGTTCACGATCGACCTGGCCGGTGGGCGCTTGGGGGAATCGTGACGTACGCGGCCGACCGGCTTCATGAAGAGGTCGCGTACGTCGCCTACCACTTCCACTGGGCGCTCGACGACATCCTCGATCTCGAACACCCGGACCGGTGGCGATACGTCGAGGAGATCGCCCGGATCAACATGCGCGTAAGTCGAGGGCGGTGAGGCGCGATGTGGCCCTGGCGACACGCCCGGCGGGTGGCGCGGCCCGAACCGCCGTCGCCGGCCCCGCAGCCGCCGCGCGGCGAATGGCGGGCGCTCGCGCCGATCCAGCGGACAGTCGCCGCACATCCGCTGGTGAACCCGGCGGAGCGGTTTCGCGCCTTGCTCAGCGCATGGCAGGATCCCCGGTTCGTCTCGCCGCTCGGCCACGCGGTGGGCGACCGCGAGCCGTCGGGCCTGATCGACCTGTTGTCGTCACCGTCGGGGGACTCCTGGTACGGGCGTCCAGCGGCGCGGGGCGACGGTGCGCCGGGCGCGGGCCCGGACACCGGTTCGACCCTGCTGTCCCATTCCTGGTCGGCGCTGGCCGGGACCATGCAGCCCGCGAGCGATCCCGGCGAGCCCGGCGGCGCACCGGATAGGCCGCGCGACGCGGCCGTAACGGGCGAGGCGGTCGTGCCGGGCGACGTACACGTGCCAGGCGAGGCGGCCGTGGACCGGTCGCCGCCGGTCGTGGCGATGCTCGGCTCCCTGGCGCCCGACGTGGCCGGCTCGCCGGCGGATCCGACTTCGGCGGGTCGGTTCTCGGCCGGTCCCGCCGAAGAGGCACCCGGCGGGGCTGCTCCTGCGAGCGACGAGCCGACCACCGCGTCGGGCGCCGCCGACCGGGCGGTGCCTGCGGACGGCTCGGGTCCGTCGTACCCGCCCGCGTTCGGCTCGGGTCCGTCGCACCCGCCCGCGTTCGGGTCGGGTCCCTCGCACCCGCCCGCGTTCGGGTCGGGTCCCTCGCACCCGCCCGCGCTCGGCGCCGGTACGCGGGAGGTGGTTCAGCGCACGCCGGAGGTCGCACCGCTGGCCGGTCCGGCGCGCCGGCTCGGGCTTGGCACGCCGATCCTGCCCGGCACGCCGATCCTGCCCGGCACGCCGATCCTGCCCGGCACGCAGTCGGCCGTCGGCCGGCGCGAATCGCCGACAGCCGCTTCGCCGACCGGCGGTGGATCCTCCGCCGGCGCCTCGCCCGGTGCCGTGGCACCCCACCCCGTGTCGTGGCCCGACGCGCCGTCCCGACCGTCGGCAGACGACCCGGCCGATGAAGGACAGACGCTGGGCGCATCGCGGTCCGGTGCGGGCGACCTGCCGGTGGTGCTGGTCCGCCCGGCGGCCGATGCCGCGACGCGGTCGCGGCATCCGGCCGTGTCGCCGCCTGCCCGCCTGGTCGGCGACCGGCCGCCGCCGCTCGCCATCGGCGTACCGACGCCGCTGGACGGCGTGCAGCCCGGCACGACACCGACGCCGCGCGGCGGTGCATCAGTCGTGGTGTCCCGGGCGGCCGGGCCGGCCATCGGCGCAGGCGCCGTGCGTGAGTCCGCCCCGACGGCCGAGCCGACGCCGTCCACCGGGGGAAGGAACGCCGGCCGGCTCACTGTCGCGCAGCGAACCACCTCTTCCGCCCCCGGACTGCCGATCCGAGCGGCGGCACCGATGAGCCTCCGGCGCGATCCGGCGCCCTCGGCCGTCCGGCCGCCTGAGCCCGCCGGGCCGCCGATGCCCGTCCAGCTCGCTGCGGCCGACCCGCCGGCGGCGGCCGCGGCCAGCGCCGACGACACCACCCCGTCCGAGCCATTCGCGGTCACGGTCCAGCGCCAGCCCGAGCCGGCGCCCCCGGCCGCGCCCGCCGCCGGGCCCGCACGGGGACCGGCGAGCGGCGGCGAGCCGGAGGAGCTCCTCGCCACTCTCTACGACCCGCTGCTCCGCCGGCTCAAGGCCGAGCTGCGCATCGACCGGGACCGGTGCGGGTCGCTCACCGACCTGCGGCGCTGACGGAGGGTACGACATGGCAGAGCTGGACGAGGCGATCGCGGTCTGTTTCGTCGTGAAGATCGACGACGAGAGCCTCGGCGCGTTCAACAGCTGCGAGGGACTGGGCTGCGAGTTCATCATCGAGCAACGCGAGGAGGGCGGCAACAACGGCTGGGTGTGGCAACTGCCCACACGCATCAAGTACTCGAACGTGAAGCTCTCCCGCCCGGTCACCTCGGCCAGCGCGAAGATCGCGGACTGGTTCGCCGGCATGGCGTCAGGTGTGAAGCGCAAGACCGCAACCATCGAGGCGCGGACGCTGGATGGCAGGGTGGTCGCCCGCTGGAGCCTCATGGACGTCGTACCCGTGCGATGGACCGGGCCACAGCTCAACCCGGACACCGCCAAGGTCGCCACCGAGACCCTCGAGCTGGCCCATCACGGCTTCGTCGGCAGAGGGGGGCGCTGACATGGCATCCCCGATCACGTTCACCGCCGCGGCCGCGACCGCCGAGGCGGGCGGGGCGCCGGCCAGCTTGCAGCACGCGTCCCTCGAGTTGCGCGAGCCACCGGCTGGCGGCGGCACCGCGAGCCCGGGCAACTCCCTCGGGAAGATCAAGTTTCAGTTCAACCCGAAGGAACTGACCCTGACCAAGAACGCGAAATGGAAGCGCGATCGGCAGCGCAACGCCAAGAAGAGTGGGCCACCCGAGTTCACCGGGTCGGAACCGAGCAAGCTGACGCTGGAGATGTTCTTCGACGCGACCGACACCATGGACGACGCCGTGGTCAAGTCTGTGGAGCAGCTCTTCTCCTGCTGCGTGCCGACCGAGAAGAGCCGGCACGGCAAGAAGGGCTCTCCGCCGTGGGTCATCTTCCAGTGGGGCGGCCTGACCAGCTTCCCCACGTACGTCAGCAGCGTCACCGCCAAGTACACCCTCTTCACCCCCGGCGGGACGCCGGTACGAGCGCTGTGCACGGTCACACTGGAGGAGATATCCGGCGAGCAGGCCGGCCAGAACCCGACCTCTGGCGCGCTGGCCGCCAGCGACGTCCACCTCGTGGTCGCCGGTGACACGCTCGCGTCGGTGGCGTACCGGGCGTACGGCGACCCTGCGCTATGGCGCGAGATCGCCGACGCCAACGACGTGAATGACCCGATGCGGCTGCGCCCCGGGATGCGGCTACTCATTCCGGCCCTGGTGGAACTGGAGCGCCGGCATGGCGAATGAGAGCTTCGCCAACACCCTGCTGGTCGAGGTGGAGGGCAGCCCACTGCCGGCGGATGTCGCCGCCCTGCTGACATACGCCTACGTCGAGGACAGCCGCAACCTGCCGGACATGTTCGTGCTGCGGTTCCGCGACCCGCAGCACGTCGCGCTCGCCAAGGCCGGCCTCACTATCGGCGCCAAGGTGGCGCTGAAGGTGCAGACCGCCGACCCGGGCGGGCCGCAGCCGCTGATGTCCGGCGAGATTACCGCGGTGGAGCTGGAGCTCGACCCCGTCGGCACGATCATCCAGGTGCGTGGCCTGGACCCGGCGCACCGGCTCTTCCGCGGGCGGCGGGTCGCCGCGTACCCGAACATGACCGTCGCCGACGTGGTGCGTAAGGTCGCCGAGCGGGCCGGCCTGAAGCCAGGGAAAATTGACGCGGTACCCGGCGTTGGTGGCCAGCGCGAGACCCAGCTCAGCCAGGACAACGTCAGCGACTGGGAGTTCCTGTCCCGCCTGGCCGACCTGGTCGGCGCACAGCTCAATGTGGTCGAGGGCGCACTGGACTTCCGGCTGTCCACCCCGCCGGCCGGCGCGCCGGACATCACCGCCCGGGCCACCACCGACCCGCTGGTCCTGGAGGCCCACCGCAACCTCGTGTCCTTGCGGGCCGGTGTCAGCGCCGCCGAGCAGGTGCCCAGCGTCGAGGCGCGAGGTTGGGACTTCCAACACAAGCAGGAGGTCAGCGCGACGGCGACACCGCACACCGCCGGTACCGAGGTGACTAGCGTCGACCCGGTCAAGCTGGCGAGGGGTTTCGCCGCTCCGCCGTACCTGGCCGCCGACTCCGCCTGGCACACGCCGGCCGTGGCGAAGGCCGTCGCGGAGGCGCTCGCCGGGCAGCTGGGCGGGGCCTGCACAGAGCTGCACGGACTGGCGAAAGGCAACCCCAAACTGCGCGCCGGCGCCGCGGTCGCGCTGGCCAACGTCGGCGAGCCGTTCATCGGCAAGTACACGCTGACCGCCACCCGACACCTGTTCAGCGAGCAGGCCGGATACACCACCGAGTTCACCGCATCCGGCCGGCAGGAGCGCTCCCTGTACGGCCTGGTGGCCGGCGGCAACCGCGGGAGCCGCCCGGTCGACGGGCTGGTTCCGGCGATCGTCAGTGACGTGCGGGACCCGCTGAGGCTGGGCCGGGTGAGGCTGACGTTTCCCTGGCTGGCGAAGGACTTCACCAGTGGCTGGGCGCGCACCGTCCAGATGGGCGCCGGCAAGGGCCGTGGCTCGCTGGTGCTGCCCGAGGTCGGCGACGAGGTGCTGGTCGGGTTCGCGGGCGGCGCGTTCGACGAGCCGTACGTGCTGGGCGGCCTCTACAACGGCAAGGACCCGGCGCCGACGGTCTCGGCCGAGCCGGTCGACCGGTCGACCGGCGAGATCGCGCTGCGCGCGTTCGTGTCGCGCACCGGGCACCGGGTCGAGCTGGTCGAGCACGACGGCATCGTGATCGCTACCGGTGACGGCAAGGCCAGCGTGCGGCTGGACAAGAAGCGGGGTGTCGTGGAGGTCAAGGGCGCCAACGGCGTGGTCATCGACGCCGGTACGGGGCCGCTGGAGCTCAAGGGACAGAAGGTCTCGGTGACCGCGACGTCCGCGGCGGAGCTGAGCGCCAACGGCCAGGTGACCGTGCGCGGCGGCGTCATCAGGCTCAACTGAGAGGGGTACGGCCATGCCACCAGCCGCGCGGGTTGGCGACCCGACCGGCCATCCGGGCGTCATCACCGGCCCGGGCTGCCCGACCGTGCTCATCGGCGGTGCACCGGCTGCCCGCGCGGGCGACCTGCACACCTGCTCGTTCCCGCCCCCGCCGCCGCACCCGCCCGGGCCGATCCTGCCGCCGGGCTGCCCGACCGTACTGATCGGCGGGCAGCCCGCCGCGCGCGTCGGGGACCTCGCCGCCTGCGGTGCGCCGATCCTGCCGCCGGGTTGCCCGACCGTCCTGATTGGAGGGTGAGATGAGCGTAGACGCGAGGCTGTGGCCGCCATCACGAGGGCGGACGATCGCCGAACGGCGGAGCGAGGGCCGGCAGTGAGCGCGGAGTTCGTCGGTGCCGGTTGGGCCTTCCCGCTGCACACCGACGCCACCGGATCGATCGCGCTGGTCCGCGGCGAACGGGAGATCGTCGAGAGTATCCGGCTGATCCTCGCCACCGCCCCCGGTGAGCGGCCGATGCGCCCCGAGTTCGGCTGTGCTATCCACGACCTGGTGTTCGCGCCGGCCGACGCCGCCACCGCCGGCCAGATCGCCTACGAGGTCCGGCTGTCGCTCGAACGCTGGGAGCCGCGCATCGAGCTGTCCGACGTGGCGGTGAGATTCGACGCGGTCGAGGACGGCAAGCTGCTTATCGACGTGCGGTACGCGCTGCGCGGCAGCAACGAGCCGCGCAACCTGGTGTTCCCGTTCTATGTGATCCCCACTCACGAGGAGGTGGCTGGCTGATGCCGCTGCCGGCTCCCAATCTGGACGATCGGCGCTTCCAGGACCTGGTCGACGAGGCGAAGCGCCGGGTCCAGCAGCGGTGTCCAGAGTGGACAGATCATAACGTCTCCGATCCGGGCGTGACGCTCATCGAGACGTTCGCCTTCATGGTCGACCAGCTTCTGTACCGGCTCAACCAGGTACCCGACCTGCACTACCTGCGCTTCCTCGAGCTGATCGGGGTACGTCTGTTCCCGCCGACCGCGGCCCGTGTCGACGTTACGTTCTGGCTGTCGGCAGCGCAGGCCAACGACGTGATCGTGTCCTCCGGAGCGCAGGTGGCGAGCGTGCGTACTGACGTTGAGGATCCGGTGATCTTCACCACCGAGCAGGGGCTGCACATCCTGCCGTGCAAGCTGACCGGGATGATGACCGGCTCGGCGGCCGGGCAGCCGATGGACCGTACCGAGAACCTGCTGGCGGGCAGCGGAGTGGCCTGTTTCGGCCAACCCCCCCAAGTCGGCGACGCTGTCTACTTCGGACTGTCGACCGCACTGCCGTCCTGCGTGGTGCTGCTGCGGCTGGACTGCGAGACCGAGGGCGTGGGCGTCGACCCGCGCAACCCGCCGTGGGTGTGGGAGGCGTGGGACGGCGGTGGATGGGCCCAGTGCGAGATCGACGAGGACACCACCGGCGGTTTCAACAAGGCCGGCGACGTGCGGCTGCACCTGCCGAAGACGCACGCGGCGTCGCTGGTGGGTCGGCAGCGGGCCGGCTGGCTGCGCTGCCGGGTGACCGGTCCCGAGCCGGACCAGCCGTCCTACCGGGCCTCGCCGCGGATCTCGATGGCGGCGGCCTCGACGATCGGCGGCACCGTCTCCGCGGTCCACGCCGAGGTGGTGCACGACGAGGTGGCCGGCATCTCGGAGGGGGTACCGGGCCAGCGGTTCCCGCTCGCCCGGCGGCCGGTCGTCGCGGCCGACGAGCCCCTCGTCGTGGAGGTCGGTGGTGGCGACGGCTGGCGGGAATGGCAGGAGGTCGGTACGTTCGCCCACTCCGGCGCGGCGGACCTGCACGTGATGCTCGACCCGGTGGCCGGTCAGCTGGTGTTCGGGCCGGCGATTCGCCAGCCGGACGGCGGCCTGACCTACTACGGGGCGGTACCGCCGAAAGGCGCGCCGATCCGGGTACGCGAGTACCGCACCGGCGGCGGCCGGCGGGGCAACGTGGCCCGCGACGTGCTGCAGGTCATGCGCGATCCGGTGCCGTTCATCAGCACGGTCACCAACCGCCGGCCGGCCGGCGGCGGCGTTGACGGCGAGTCGGTACGCGACGCCGCGATCCGCGGGCCGCTGCTGCTGCGTACTCGTGAGCGGGCGGTCACCGCCGCCGACTACGAGCACCTCGCCCGGGAGGCGGCACCCGATGCCGCCCGGGTGCGGTGCATTCCGGTCGACGCGACGTCCGAAGCGGTGCGGGTGCTGGTGGTACCGGCGGTGGCCGAGTCCGCCGAACTAGCGTTCGCCGCGCTGATACCGAGCCGGGCGATGCTGAGCCGGATCAGCCGGCATCTGGAGGAGCGGCGTTGCCTCGGTGCCCGGATCTCCGTCGAGCCGCCGTTCTACCAGGGCGTGACCGTGGTCGCGCGGCTGCAGGCGCGGGCGCGCACCTCGGCGGAGGCGCTGCGTGACCGGGCCACCCAGGCCCTGAACGCCTACCTCGACCCGATTCGCGGCGGGCCGGAGGGGGTCGGTTGGCCCTTCGGCCGTCCCGTGCAGGCCGGCGAGGTCTTCGCCGTGCTGCAGCGGCTGCCCGGCGTGGAGCTGGTCGAGGACGTACGGCTGTTCGCCGCGGACCCCACGTCGGGTGAGCGCGGCGCTTCCGTCCAGCGCATCGACCTACCCGCCAACGCGCTGGTGTTCTCGTATGGCCACCAGGTCAGAGTGATGCAGGGCTGAATGATGCGTACCGGCATCACCAACCTGCCCACGCCGCACCCGATCGGGGAGCGGCTGCCGGGCGTGTACCTCGACGACGACTTCACCACGCGGCTGACCGAGGCGCTCGACGAGGTGCTCGCCCCGGTGATGCTCACCCTCGACTGCTTCGCCGACTACCTCGACCCCCGGCTCGCGCCAGCGGACTTCGTCGAGTGGCTTGCCGGATGGGTGGCGTTCGCCGTCGACGAGAGCTGGAGCGGGGCGCAGCGGCGCGAGCTGATCGCGCAGGCGGTCGAGCTGCACCGGTGGCGGGGCACGAAGCGCGGCCTGGTCGCGCACGTACAGCTGCTGACCGGTGGGGAGGTGGACATCGCCGACAGCGGCGTGTGCGCCTGGTCGGACCGAGCCGGGGGGGCGGTGCCGGGTGACGGCCCGCCCCGGGTCGCGGTCCTCGTGCGGGTCGACGACCCGAGCACGATCGATCGGCGTCGGCTGTACGCGGCGATCGTGGAGCTGGTGCCGGCGCACGTCCGCGTCACCGTCGAGATCGTGGCGAAGGCGTGACGACATCCATGGTACGGGGCAGCGTCAGATCGACCTGCCCTGTACCGCCGGCGGGCGGCTGCGCCGTGGCCAGGCCGGAAGTTTCTCTCCCGGGTGGGGCGTCGACCTCCAGCATGTCGAGGATTTCGGTGTACTGACGGCGGGCGCGGACGGCTGCGGCACGGTTGCCGAGCCGCTCGTAGCCCGCGACCACGAGCCGCCAGCCAGGATCGTAGTACCGATCGATCTGGACGCAGCGCTCCGCGGCCGCCACCGCCTCGTCGACCTCGCCCTCGGCGAGCGCGATCGTGGCGAGATCCACGGCGGCCGCGGCGGCGCGGCGGCGCAGTTTCTCCCGCTCGTCGACCACCCACTCGGCGGGCCCGTCCTCGGGCAGCAGGTCGCCGTCGTAGGTGAGCACGGCGATGCACAGGGCTTTGGCCAACGCGTTCCCGTCGCCGGCCAGCCGGGCCTGGCGGGCGGCGTCGAGCGCGGCGTGGAACGTGGCCACGTCGCAGTAGCAGCCGCTGGAGAGCGTCAGTTCGTACGCGTCGCCGTCGCGGGCCACCAGCCCGGGATGCCCGCGTGGCGAACCAGGCTCCAGGAACGTACGCAGGCTCGATAGCGTCACGTGCAGGTTGCGGGTAGCCGCGGCCGGTGCCAGGTCTGGCCAGAGCGCATCGATTATCGTCTCCCGATGCACTGGCCGCCCGGCGTGCATCGCCAGCAGGCGGAGTGCCGTGCGGGTACGGGGCTTGACCGCGGAGCAGTCCAGCGCGCGACCGAAGCGGTGCATCCGAAACCCGCCGAAACACCACACCTCGACCGGTGCGGGTTCGATGACTGTTATCGGTGCGGACGCAACCGGGGCCGCCCAGCCGACCGCCACCCGCGACGGCAGGCCACAGTCGGCGGCGGCCGGCCGTACGTCGATCCGGGCGGCGCCGCACCGCGCAGCGGCCGCCTGCGCGGCGACCCGAGCCCCGGGTACTCCTGCGGAACGGGCGAGACTCTCCGCCCGTTGCGCCTCGAGCTCGGCTCCGGGCAAGCCCGCGGCCGCCGTGGCGAGGGCGAGCAACGCCTGCGCCCACGCGTCGAGTACGCCCGCGTCCAGCTGACCGCACCGCTGCACCAGGCTGGCGGCCTCCTGCGGGTCAACGGCATCCGCGGATACGGACCGCGCCAGGCAGATCGCACCGAGGGCGAGCGCGGCGCCCCAGCGGTCGCCGTCGCTGTCGCACTCGTGCAGCACGGCTCGCGCCTCAGTCAGACCCGGCCCGCTGCCGTCCAACACGCCTGCCGCCCGGGCCAGGCGCACCAACCATGGCAGGCGGGAGTGCTCGGCGTCGGCGACGATGCCGGCGAGCCCCAGGTGCCCATCCGGCGCGTGGTCGGCGACCTGTATGCAGGCCCGCAGCAACCTGGTACCCATGTCGGCGATGCTGGTGTCGTCGGGCAGGCCGGCCGCCAGAACCTGGCGCGCGTGAGCGACGTTACCGGCGAGGAGGTCCGCGGCCGACCGCACGAGGGGATGATCGTGGGCGGCGGCGACCAGCGCCGGGTGGCGGCGGGTGGCGTCGCGCAGCGGTCCCGAGTAGTGCGCGGGCAGTGCCGGCCCGGCGGGCAGCCAGGTCGCGGCGAGCAGGCGGGTGGTGCGGCAGCGCTGCCGCCCGCGCTCGTCGGAGAAATGCTCCTCCGCCGCGCGCAGGCGCTCGATCGCCGCGTCCAGCTGTCCCCTGTCCAACAGCTGTCGCCCCTCGGCGAGCATCAGCCAGGGATCCTCGGCAACCAGCCAGGCCGGCAGCAGCTCCCGCCACGGCTCGATCCCGCCCTCGGCCACCCCCGCACCGATGAGGTCGAGCAGCCGGCGCACAGCAGCCCAGTCCTCGGCCCGGGCATAGGCCCGAGCCGCCTCGACGTGCGCCCCCTCCGCGGCCAGCAACGCGCCCGCCCGAGCGTGCCATTCGCAGGCCGCCGCGTCGCCCACCTCCTCGGCGAGCGTGACCGCGAGATGCGCCCGCAGGACTTCGTGGTAGCGGTAGGTCCGGCCGCCGTCGGTACTCGACGTGAACGCCTGCCGCCGAGCCAGCTCCGCCAGGTGTTGCGCGCTGGTACCAGGCTCGCCCAGGAGCGCCTCGCAACGGCGCGGGGTGAGCACGTCGAACACGCAGGTGCGCACCAGAAACGCCCGCAGGTCGCTGGGCAGCTCGGCCAACACGGTCCGCGCCAGGTATGCGCGGGTGAGCGCCGAGCGCCCGTCGAGCGCGGCGACGGCGCGCCGTCGCTCGGCCAGCGGGTGGCCCCGCGTGGACAGGTGGAACATGTGCAGGCCGGCCGCCCAGCCGCTGACCCGGCGGGCCAGCGCGGCGGCGTCATCAGGCGGCAGCGGCTCCCGGTAGACATCGCGCAGGAGGTACTCCACCTCCCAGGACCGGAAGCGCAACTGCTCGCCGTCCAGGATCCGAACCTCGAACAGTTCGTAGCGCGACAGGTTGAAGCCGGGCATGCGCCGCCCGGCGGCGAGGACGTGCAGCCACGGCGGGGCTCGGGTGATAACCGCCTCCAGCATCGCCTCGGCCTCCGTACCGGCCAGGCAGTGGGCGTCGTCGACGACCAGCAGCGTGTCCGCGGCGCTCGCGGTGCCCAGGCCGGTCAGCAGAGGCTCCAGGTCAGTGGGCGCTTCGACCCCGACCAGCGCCGGCGTCGCCCGCCAGAGGTTGCGCACGACACGATGCACCGTGGTGTCGGCCGGTTCGGCATGCCACCAGCCGACCGGACCGTCCCATCCAGCCGCCACCTGAGCTAGCAGGGTCGTCTTGCCAGCGCCCGCCGGCGCGACGACCAGCGCCAGCCGGGCCGTCCGAAGGTGGGCGAGCTCGTCGAGCAGGCGCCGCCGCACCAGGCCGGCGTTGCCGAGCTGCGGGCGCGTCGTAGCGGACACTGGCCCCTCCGTGGCGTGTGACCGGCAGCTTACGGACAGGTGAAGGTGTGAACTGTCCGGCGCCCTACAGTCGAGGTTGATGCTCGCCTGCTACCTGACTTCGGCGTCCCCCACCGCCACCCGGCGCAGCCCACCGGGGGAGGAAAGCGGACCCTGCGCCGTACCCCGTGAATGGTGGGCATCGCCGGTCGGGAAGCTGGCCACGCACAGAAGTCGGCCGAGCTGATCGAGTGCCGCGACGATACGCGGTCCTTGTGGGCATCAACGCCGAGGGTGACAACGGCGGAGGCGGGCACGAGGCGTCCTTCCGAGACGGATGGCCGGGGATGCGATCGCCGGCCTGCCTTGTGAACAAGGCACTGCACCGTGCAGGTCAACGCCGCCCTATCGGGTCATCCGGGCCCGGCCGCGACCGCGGCGAGGAACGCCGCCAACCCGCCGGTGGACGGGTTCACCGGCGGCGACCCGTCGCACCCCGTTCGCGAGGGCGGCGGCTACGCGTCACTCGAAAACGATGGCGTACCCGCTGACGATGCTCGCCAGGCAGGCCTCGTGCAGGGTCAGCCACACCATGGTCTCGGTGGCGAAGTCGGCATCCTCGGGCAACTCGCTCAGCCGCGCCGCCTCCCCGTCCGAGAGCGACCCGTCCGGCTCCAGCCGGACCCCGAGCGCCGGTGCGCACCGGCGCAGCTCCGCGAGCAGACCCTGGCTCGACCCGACCATCCCGCCGCCGGCGACTTCGTCCTCCGGCAGGAACAGCGGCTCGGGGAAATCGACCGGAACGTAGTACCCCTCGCAGTCGGAGTGGCACAGCAGGTGCGACGAGAACGTCATCGTCTTGGCCTTGACCACGTTCTTGTCCTGGTCCAGTGCCGCCGGCCCGTCGACCGGGGGCACCGGCCGCCCGGCGTCCACCAGCGCCAGCACGCGGCGCAGGTGGTGCAGGCACGAGTACGGGAAGCTGATGACCGCAGACCGCATCGGCGGCACCGGTGCGCCTTCCGGCTCGCCCCAGTGCACGCCCTCCGCCGCCAGCGCCGCGCTGAGCCTGTCCAGCTCGTCCCGCCGCTCGGCCGCCTCCTCCTCGTCGGCGTCTGCCGGCTCCGACGTGATTCCCACAGAAACCGCGAGACCCATGACGCGTCAGGCTAGCCGCGATCTGTCCGCGCCGTTGCCCGCGGGCGAAATCGATCGACGGTACGGCCCGGCGCCGTCCACGATGGACGGATGGGCAGGCGTGTGACGTCGCTGAGGACGGCCGCGAACAGGGTCCGTGCCAGCGCCAGCGGTGACGACCGGTCCGGCTGATGCAGCCCCGGGCGCCGGGCCACCGGGTCACGACCCGGTCGTGGTGTTCCGCTTGAATACGGCCAGCGGTGCGAGACGTTGGTCGGGACGTAGAGATCCTGACCGTGCGGGCTCACCGTGACGCCGCGCGCCGTCGAGCGCGACACCGCCCACGCATGCGCCGCTGGGTCCGGTCTCGCTGACGCACCCGTTGGTGCCGGAGCGCTGGGTCAGTGCCCCGGTGGAGCTGTTCCGGGACAGCACGGCGACCCCGTCGCCGCCGTCCGACACGGCATTGACGGTGGCCCCGTCAGGGCTGATCTCGACCCCCAGATGCCGAGGGCACCGGTGGTCCTGAGCGGAATCGGAGGGTGGGCCCGGGTGCCCGGCGCCGGCGGACCTACGCTGGCGGCATGAACGTGTACCGGCCCGGCCGTACGCACACGTCGCGGACGTTCCCGGTGGTCCCGCCGATCTACCAGACCACGACCTTCGAACTCGACGACCGGGCGTACGAAGACATCCAGGGCAGCGGTGGCCTGCACGAGACCTGGTACTCACGGTTTGGCAACCCGACCGTCGAGGCCGCCGGCGCCGAGATCGCCCGCCTGCACCGGGCCCGGCAGTCGCTGATGACCGCGAGCGGCATGGCCGCGGTCGCGACGACGCTCGTGACGCTGCTTCGCGCCGGAGACACGCTGATCGCCGCGAAGCAGGTGTACGGCGACACCGGTGACCTGCTCGCGCGGGACCTGCCCGCGCTCGGGGTGAACGTGGTGCGGCTGGACGCGTCCGATGTGCAGCGGTGGCTCAGCGCGATCGCCGAGCACCGTCCGGCCGTGATCTACGGCGAGACGCTGTCCAACCCCCAGCTTCGCGTGTTCGACGTGCCGACCGTCGCGCAGGCGGCACGCGCCGTGGGCGCCCGGGTCGTGGTGGACAACACATTCGCGACACCGTTCTGCGCGCGTCCGCTCCGGCTCGGCGCCGACGTGGTGGTGGAGTCTGCGACGAAGTTCCTGGCCGGTCACTCCGACGTGATCGCCGGCGCGGTGACGACCGACGACGTCGGGCTGCAGGAGGCGATCCAGCGGCGCGTCATCACGTTCGGCGGCTGCCTGGATCCACACGCCGCGTTCCTGGTCTGGCGTGGCCTGCGGACGTTCCGGGTGCGAATGGCCGAGGCCTGCCGGACCGCGGCCGTCCTCGCGGACGACCTGGCCAAGCAGGACGGCGTCGCCCGCGTGGTCTACCCCGGGCGCCGCGACCACCCGGATGCCGCGCCGGGCATCGTCGCCCGGGTGATGCCGGACGCGTCGGGTGCGATGCTGACCCTCGTCGTCGAGGGCGGCGACGAGCGGGCGCTGAAGGTCCTCCGCGCGTTGCGGGTGGCGGTCGAAGCGACCAGTCTCGGCGGGGTGGAGACGCTGGCGAGCACGCCGTTCAACTCCTCGCACTTCACCATGACGCCGCAGGAACGGCTCGACGCGGGGATCGACCCGGGCATGCTGCGCCTCGCCGTCGGGCTGGAGGGCGTGGACGCCCTCGGCGACGACCTGCGGCAGGCCCTGGCGCGCAGCGCAGACGCTGACTAGGTATCTGGTGTGAAACCGCCGCTTCGATCAGCTGCCCCGCGCGGTCATCCGGCAGCGCGTGCCGCTCCCACCGCGATCTCAGCATCTTTATCGGATGTGGGAGGAGGGCCGGGGGGCCGGCCCTCCTCCCGGATTCAGAAGCCGGTGCCGAAGGCGCTGCGCGGCACCGTAGCCAGCACCTGTTGCTGGTAGTAGACGGGACCGCCTTCGTCTGCGGTCACTGTCGAGGGGTAGTGAGTCGAGACCATGAGCGCGTAGATGTTGTTCGCGGAGATCGCGAGCCCGAAGTAGTCGCCAATGAACCCTCTGCCCTTGGCGCAGGGATCCGTGGCTCCCGCGCACGGGTACTGGGAGAGTCCGCCGAGGCGCTGTCCCGGCTGCTCCGGATCCCAGGTGAACTCCGAGATCCGCGTGTTGGATCCGACTGGCACGGCCCCGCTGCCGCTGTCCTTGTACACCTGCAACGACGTGTCGACGCAGAAGTTCATCCGTCCGACGTCGGCCGGCAGGACGCTCGGATCGTTCGGGCAAGCTTGGCGTCGGTCGTAGAACGCCACCGCCACCGCGCCGCCAGGGCCGGCCGCGACCGACGGCTGGAACTGGTCGGTCGGCACGCCCGCCGGGTCGACGTTGTCGTTGACCACGGCCGGCGTCGACCAGCTGATGCCCCCGTCGGTGGACTGAGTGAACTTGACGTCCGCCTGGCCGGCGACCGCGTCCCAGTCCTCGTAGGTGAGGTACAGATGTTCGCGATAGGTCGGGCTGGCGGCGAAGTTCTCGACAATGCCGCTGCGGAAGCGCGTGTTCGGATACACCTCGCCGGGCGGGATGGTCACGGTCGTGATCGGCACGAACGCGCTGAAGGTACGGCCGTCATCTGTCGAGTGAGCGACGTAGATCGTCGACGAGGTGCCGTTCGCGGGGAACGACACGACCGAGACGTAGAGGGTGCCCGCCGCGTCGATCTCCGGAAGGACGTAGGTGGCGCCAGGGCTCACCTCGGACGGCGTGCTGATCGTGATCGCCTTGTCGAAGGTCTGGCCGCGGTCACGCGAGACGGCCATCCTCACCTTGATCGACTGGCCGTTGAAGACCGCCCAGGCCGCGTAAACGTGGTCCTGGAACCTGTTGCCGACGATGTGGTTGACGGCGACCCATTGCTTGTCCTCGACGTGCCCGAGCTGCAGTGCCGAGGCGTTGTTCGGCGGCTCGAGCGCCACGCCGCCGTTGCCCTTCACCCAGTGGCGGCCCATGTCGTCGCTATAGGAAATGTCGATCTCGCCGTCCGGATGGAGCTTCGTTGCGTCGAAGTACGAGTTGAACGGCAGCATTGTCTGGTAGACGCGGCCCTTGGTGTCGAAGTCGACGTTCGGATCGGTGGTGTCGGTCCAGCTCGGCGGCATCTCTTGCGTCTTGGTCGAGATGCAGTCGTAGCCCTGGACCTGGTTGTTGCCCGACGGCGTCCCTGCCAGGAACCGGTAGGCGCCGAGGTAGAACATGTAGTAGGTGGAGTACTTGTCGAAGAAGAATTTCGACGATCCGACGAGATCGTCGGTTCCGGGCTTGACCGCAAGCCATGACTCAGAGTGGTTCGCGTTGAACGGCCCCTTGCGGCAGGTCCCCGCCACCGGGACACGCGAGCCTGGCGGTACGGGATAGCCGCCGCCCGTCGTCGGGGAGCTGGCGACCATGTTCGTGAACGGCACAGTCGTACTCCAGAGGCCGCCGCCGTCCGCGCTGGCGGCAGGCGCCGCGCAGAGTGGCAAAGCGGCAGCTCCGAGCGCCACCAGGGCCCTGGTCAATCGCTTCATCAGTCCTCCTTTCGCCCCCGGTAATGTGATGTCTACCACGTCTCCTCGCCGGGAACGATGGCGAACCGGTGGTGCTGGAGGAAAAGTGGCCGGTGCTGGGGCCGGCACGAGCGGGCGGCTGGGTGGCTGCGGGTCTGGACCGATCTCGGCCGGGCACCTCGAGCGATCGACGCCTACGGCCGCGCGCTGGCCGAGTACGTGGAATCACGGTCCTGATATGTTCTGAATGCCTGTCCTGGACGTTCATCCTCGGTGGCCGCTCGTAGCGATCGGCGTCCCGCCGTTCGGTACCAGGGCGCGTAAGAAGCCGATCAGCCCGTCGCGGGCCAGGTACCCGGCCACCGCGGCGATCCAGGTCGAGATGAGCAGGATGTGGACGCGCTCCACCGCGCCCACGCCATGGCCGGCGTAGATGAGCGGCACCTCAATCAACCCGAGGATGGACAGCAGCACCCAGCTCACCACGCAGGCCCGGGCGAGCCGAGGCGACCACGCGCAGACTCCTCGGGCCACGCTCAACAGCAGCATGGCCATGACGGCGGCGAACACGCCGAAGCTACCGGTCAACGCGTGCGGCTGGTGCAGCTGGACAAGGACCGGCACCTGGTCGATGCGCTGCTGGCAGGCGCGGTCGGTTGACGGGGTGCACGGCATCGGGTACCTCGCGTCGAGGACACCGGACAGCCCGAACGCGGCCAGAAACGCACAGCCCAGCGTGGCCGGCCGATCATGCGGCAGGCGATACCACAGCGCCACCGCGAAAACGGCGAGGACTAGTCCGCAGACAGCGTCGATCAGCCGGAACAGCCCGCTGGCCGGCTGGCCGGGCACCTCCAGTTCGCTGACGAACGAATCCACCGGGCTCAGGCGCGAGCCGACCACGCCGGCGACCAGGAACGAGCTGTACAGCACGGATCCCGTCAGCCCGGCCGCGCCACCGACCAGGTACACCAACGCCAGGCGCCCCTCGTGCCGCCACCCGCTACGCACATCCACCCCCTACCCCACGAGAAGCCCTCCCACGCGAGATGGCGTGGAGGTCGGACGCCGGTACAGCCGGTACCACGGTGCGGGCGCCCACCAGTTGGCTCGACCAGCCAGCGCATCACGGCTGTTGACCACGTTGTAGAGGCGGGCAGTCTTCGTGGCGTGGAGCGACCGGGATGGCGATCGCCATCTTGACGTGATCGAGGGTTGCGACGATCATGCCCGCATGGGCGGCGCGGCTGCTGGCGACGGTACCGGTTCGGCGTACGCGGTCGAGGTGCGCGCGCTGACCAAGTCCTACGGGGACGTCGCGGCTGTGCGGGGTGTCGACCTGCGGATCGGCCACGGTGAGGTCGTTGCGCTGCTCGGGCCCAACGGGGCGGGCAAGACCACGACGGTGGAGATCCTCGAGGGATATCTGCGACGCGACGGCGGCGAAGTAGCCGTACTCGGCCTCGACCCTGGACGGCAGCGAGCGAGGTTGAAGCCCCGCATCGGGATCGTGCTGCAGTCCACCGGCGTTGACCGCTACCTGACGGTCGCGGAAACGATCGCCATGTACTCCGGCTACTACCCCCACCCGCGCCCCGTCGACGACGTCATCGATGTGGTGGGCCTGACCGGCAAACGCAACAGCCGGGTGGTGAAACTCTCCGGCGGTCAGCAGCGACGCCTGGACGTGGCGATTGCGCTCGCCGGCGACCCCGAGCTGCTCTTCCTCGACGAGCCGACCACCGGTTTCGATCCTTCGGCCCGACACGAAGCCTGGCAGGTGGTCAAGAACCTCGCCGGGCTGGGCAAGACCGTCCTGCTGACCACCCACTACATGGACGAGGCACAGCACCTGGCCAACCGGGTTGCCGTCATAGCCGGCGGACGCATCGTGGCTGAGGGCACCCCGGCCAATCTCGCTGGCCGCGACGCGGCACGGCCACGCGTGCGGTACCGGTTGCCGCAATCAACCCCGCTACCGACCGATCTGGGCGGGCCGCCCACGCCCGACGGGATGGTGGAGTTCACCCCGGAGAATCTCACCCAGGCATTGCACCGCCTGACCGGCTGGGCGATCGAGCACGCAGTCACTCTCGACGACCTGCAGATCGTTCGGCCATCGCTCGAAGAGGTCTATCTCCAGCTCACCGGGCACCCAGCCGCGACAGCAGCGGACGGCGCCGATCCGTCGACCACAGGGACACCACGATGAACGGGCCGGTGCTGACGCTGACCCAGATGCGCTACGTCAACAAGGCGTTCTGGCGCAACCCGGCCTCGGCGTTCTTCACCTTCGCCCTGCCGCTGATGTTCCTCGTGATCTTCACAGCGCTGCTCGGCGACGACCAGGTACGCATCGGCGGCCGCCTGGTCCACCTGTCCACCTACTACGTCGCCGCCATGGCGTCGTTCGGGGTCGTCACCGCCTGTTACAACAACATTGCGATCAGCCTGACCTTCCAGCGCGACGCGGGTGTCCTCAAACGAACCAACGGCACACCGCTGCCCGCCACCGCATACTTCGCCGCGCGGGTGCTGCACGCCCTGCTCGTCTCCGTACTGCTGGTGGCTATCACCGCCGCGTTCGGCAAGACGCTGTACCACGCGGAGGTTCCCTCCGGCGCGACATTGGCGCGATTCTCCGTGATGCTCCTGGTCGGCGCCGCGACTTTCTGTGCGCTCGGCTTCGCGATCACCGCCGTCATACCGAACGACGACGCCGCAGCCCCGATCGTCTACGCGAGCATCCTGCCCCTGCTCTTCCTGTCCGGAATCTTCATCCCGATCGGCGACAACGCACCCGCGTGGATCCACTGGACCGGCCGCGTCTTCCCGGTCAAGCGCTTCGTCAACGGCATGCAAGCCGGCTTCCTCGGCACGACGTTCCACTGGAGCGACGTGCTCATCGTCGCCGCGTGGGGAGTCGGCGGTCTGCTCCTGGCGATCAGGTACTTCAGCTGGCAACCGCGCACGTAGGCGAAGACCCAAGACTCTTCCAGACCTGTGCCGTTGGGAAACCTGTGGGGTGCCAACCCCCTGACCGCAGTCGAGCAGGCGCAATGGTCCGCCCTCCCGTCGGGAAGGATCGTTCGCTGTGGCGCTGCGCCTGCTCTACCTCGTGTTCGGCCGTACCACCGAATGGCTGACCCCGCTCGCCAGGAGCAGCGCGGTCAAGGACGTGGAGAACGCCCGGCGGCTTGCGCGATGTCCGGTGCGGCAGGCAGGTCACCGGTAGGCGCCGGGCTGACGCTGGACCCAACGGTACTCGATCTCCGGGCGGCTGGCCTTGGTACGACCGGTCAATGCACGTGGCCGAGCACAACCCGGGCGAACGCTTCCTGCTTGGGCTTCAGCGTGGCCGGCGGGAGTTTGGTGAATCCTACGAGGTGGATCAGGATCGTCAGGTTCCCCTGCTGTACGCCGAGCTGGCCGCCGTCGTTGGAGACAAATGCCTTGTCGCCCAGGCCGGTGAGGTCGGTGCTGGCATAGGCGGACCGGTTGGTCGAGTAGAAGGTGGCGGCGTCCGAGCCGGACGCGACGTAGATGTACACCGAGTCGGCGCCGCCCGACTGGACGAACAGACAACCCTTCTGGCTGCCGGCGCCGGACGGCTTCCCGGTGTCGAACTGTTCGCCGAAGGTCGCCGTGACCTCCGTCGCGGTGGCGAGCGTGCAGGGGTCGGGCGCCCCGCCTGCCGGCGTTCCTGCCGTCGGCACCGACGTGCTCGGAGTCGATGGCGCCGTGGTCGTCGATGGGTTGGACGCACCGGTGGAGTTGGATGAGCACGCGGTGACCGCGAGCGCGAAGACCACGGCGGCCACGCAGCGGCGGGCCACGGCAACGGCAGACAGGTCCAGCATGATCGACGATGTTACGGGCGCTCCATACGCGCGTGCTGTGACCGTTGACACACCCGGCCCGATCAGGTCGTCTACCGCCCCGCGCGTCGACTCCTCAGGTGCGTATAGCGGCAGCATCGGCCAGATCGAGCGCCGCTGCTTGATGAAAGCCTCCATCGCTACGGCGCCAACGAGCGCCGTTTGGGCCTCGGCAGCGGTCGGGCGGTATCCGCGATGGACGACGCGGCCCTCCGATAGGCGACGTCAGTCGACCAGATCTTCAGGGCGCCATCCTGGGTCAGGTTCCAGGCGTCGGCCAGCCGGGTGTGAAATTCCCTACGGAGCTTGGTCTTCAACGTTTGGGTTGGGATCCGGCGCGATGAGTGACATGGTGGGCAGATGAACAACCTACGGCCGCAGCCGCTGTGGCGTGGAGTGGCCGTCGCCCTGGTGACCCTGTTCGAGCCCGACAGCGTACGGGTGGACGCCGCGGCCACCGCCGCGCACGCGGGCCGACTGGTCGACTTGGGCGTGGGTGGCGTGCTGGTGGCGGGCACCACCGGAGAGGCCGACGCGCTCACCGACGACGAGCGGATCGAGCTGATCGCCGCGGTCAGGGAAGCTTGCCCCGGAGTACCCGTCATCGCCGGTGCCTCCGGACCGTGGACACGCCCGGCGGTGGCGCGTACCCAGGCGGCGTTGAAGGCGGGCGCGGACGCGGTGCTCGTCGCGCCCCCGCCTCGCAGCCTCGGCCTGCCCGCTTACTACGCGGCGGTGGCGGACGCGGCCAGTCCGGCGCCCGTGCTGGCGTACCACCTTCCGGGGGTGGCCGGCGGGGAGGTACCCCTCGACGTACTGCCTGAGCTGCCCGTGGCCGGGCTCAAGGACTCCACGGGCAGTGCTGAGCGGCTGCTGGCCGAGTTGGACGCCTGGGACGGCTGGACCTACGTCGGCTCAGCCGCGCTGACCGGGTACGCGCGATCGCTGGGCGCCACGGGTGCCATCCTGGCGGTTGCCAACGCGGTACCCGAGGAAGCCATCGCTGCCTGGGATGGCGACGGGGCGGCCCAGCGGCGGCTGTTCGGACCACACCGCGCGGCGCAGACGCGGTTCCCGTACGGCCTGAAGGAGCTTGTGGCGCACCGGTTCGGCACCGCGACGGCTAGCCGGCTGGGGTAGACCGAGGCGAGCCGCGAGCCAAGCGTTGAGGTCGTCGTCGGTGTCGAGGTCGCAGGTGTGGTAGTCGATTGCGGTGAGGGTTGCGGTGCCGCCGCTGCGGCTGCGGTCTCGCCCGACGACGGGCTGCCATCGGGCGAGCAGGTTCTTGTCCTCGTCGGTGAGGCCGCTCCTCGTCGGTGAGGCAGCCTTCGTCGAGGGCGTACACGTCGATGGTTGCGGCGTGGTCGGCGATACCGGTGTGGCGCAGCGACTTCGTGAGCGCCGCGCGGTGGGGCGGGGCGACGGCGGTGTTCGCAGCGGAGTCCCCTCTCTTCGACACGGACTTCTCGATCGTATGCGGCGCGCGGTCGCCCAGACGCTGGGCTGACGCCGGACTCCTGACCGAAACGCTTGGCGACCCAACATCCGGCACGGTCTACCACTTGTCCGTTGGCGCCTCTGCAGCGAGCCCCAGGAGAACCTCAATGCGCGAGCGAGGGGCGTTTCCGTGGCTTGCGAGTTCGAGGGCCGTCATGCCGGCAAAAGCGGTGCACCAGTCACGCAGCCGCACTGAGTCGGCGCCGCTGCCTGCGGCCAGCCGCTCAGCGCGCGCTTCGATCGTCTGCACGTCATCTGCTTGCCAGAGGATCAGGTCGACCGCGTCGAACGCGGCGTCGCCGAGACAGGGTGCGGGGTCGATCGCGACGAGTCCGCGCTCGGCGCCGCCGTCGAGGATGTTGCTCGGTGTGAGGTCCCCGTGGAGGAGGACGATCGGCGTGGCGTACTGCGCGAGGCGCGTCGCGAGCCGACGCCCGCACTCGTACAGCTCCGGCGGGATCACTGCGGTCAGCTCCGGGTGGTGTTCGTAGAGCTTGGCCGAGGAGTCGAACAAGTAGGCGACGCGCTGCCCAACAGTCGGGTAGGAGGCGTCGGGAACGCCGCTGGCGTGCAGGGAGCTCAGGAGCTCGGCGACGCTTTCCGAGGCGGGATAGGTCGAGGAGACGACCAGCGGCGTTCCAGGTTTGATCGCCTCAATCAGCAGCGCACCGAGCTGGTCGTCGAGCGCGAGCACCGCCGGGGTGTGGACGGTTCGCCAGCCGGCGAGCGCGGCCGCCTCGTACGCCAAGCGTGCGCGGTCGGGGCTGGCCTTCAGCACGGCGCCCCTCCCGTCGGCCATCCGACAGCGGAAGACGACCGACACGCTTCCGCGCGGGATCGGCGCGCCGAGATCGAACCGCCACCGCTTCGCGAGAGCGACCAGCACGCCCGGCAACTGGTCGAACCACGCCTCTACCTCGCTGCCGAAGCGAACAGCGAGTCGCTGACGTGCTCCCGCGTCGACTTTGGGAGTCGACCTCATGGGCCGACGGTAGCGCAGCCGTGATCGGCGACAAGCGCTCTTGGCCTAGCCTCTCAGGCGAC
>WNGB01005032.1_pt1 | contig 38396 bp, 45 predicted proteins | sample 5400681 | NCBI WGS metagenome assembly WNGB01 (sample SAMN13153367, study PRJNA577476) | soil metagenome | isolation source: 115 cm soil or saprolite under grassland replicate 2 | place: USA:California | collected 2016-06-15 | reverse complement strand
GCGGCCTTCTAAGCCGCGGGTCGGGGGTTCGAATCCCTCCAGGCGCACCATGATAAGGCCCTGAAGACAGGGTTTTATCGTTTTCTGATTAGGCGCTCGCGCTACGGACGGCAAGCGGTCCGGCAAGCGGATCACTTTCGGTTGGAGGTGAGTACGGTGAGCTTGGTTGTCGCGCGCTACGGATCGATCCGCACCACCTCGCCGATGCCAGGCGAGCCGGCATTGATCGAGACGTAGAGCTTGCCGTCGGGCCCGAAGGCGAGCGAGCCGGGCTGGCTCAGCGGCGGGGTGACCGGCGTCTTCGTGCACCCTGGCCCGACCCGGACGACGTTTCCAGGGGTCGCGAAGAAGACGGGCCCGTTCGAGTACTGGGCGACGTACAGGGCGCCGTCCGGTCCCCAGGCGAGGTCCATGATCGTCGTGAAGCCGCCGCAGAACACCGTCGGCGCCTGGCCCGGAACGACCCTGTACACGTTCGCGTTGCCGGCGCAGAAGGGCGCGCCGGTCAACTCGCCCACGTAGTAGGCGCCGTCCGGCCCGACCGTGACCGCGTTCGGGACGGAATCGGTGACTGGCGGAAACGGCGGAAACACACAGGACGGATGCGGCGGCGTGGTCGACCGCGACGGGAACACCGCCACCGTCGAGATCTGCCCCTTGCTCACGTCGAGCAGGTCGTTGCCGCCCGCGTCCGTGACCAGCGCATGCTTCTCCCCTAGTCCGAGGATCCCGTACGGGTTCGAGTCGACCGGCCCGCCGTCGGGATTCGCGGCCGCCTCGTAGGCCGAGACATCGGCCTCGAGCCCCCACTTCCCCTGCCCTTCCAGGTAAGCGTGGGCGAGGTGACCGAACTGCTGCCAGACGGCGCTGGGCGGGGTGTTCCGTAAAGCAGGGTTCTCGCCCCACCCGATCGTGACCAGCGCCTGATGGCCGTGGAGGGCGAGGTCGTGCGGCCCCGTCGCACCCTGGCCGGAGGCGGTCGCGTAGGAAGGAAGCCCCGTGACGACCGGCTCCTGCTCGCCCCTCCAGTAGCGTGAGATCCGCCCCGTCGGGCCGTAGCAGGAGAGCGCACCGCCGAGGTCCGCAGGCCGCAGAACCTGGCAAGGGCCATCGCCGCCGCTTCCGGCTTCGGCGACGTAGAGCGCGCCCTCGGGCCCGAACGCGAGCCCGCGTGGATTGTCGAGCCCTGTCATCACCGGCGTCACCGTCGTCGCAGCAGCGGCGCTTGCCCCGAGCAAGGCGAAGACGATCGCCGGCAAGAGCGTGAAGCGAGTCAGCCTCGCCACGATTTTTCTCCCCATTCTCCCCGGGACGATGGTAACGCCGTGGGCGTTGGTTGTCTATGTCGTTTGACGCGCTTCCACGCTGCCTCTCACCAGTTCGCACACGCCGACGAGCCGTAGCGGCCGCCGCGGCGCAGGCGGGCGCGTTCCCGACTTGGCCGCACTTCACCAGGCCGACAAGGCCGAGCGAGCCTAGTTGCGGCGGCCGAAGTCCAGCGTGATCACTGTGACGTCGAGGCCCTGGAACACACCTGGGGCGGCTCGAGCGTGGACCGCAGAGACTCCGACCTCGCGCCAGCCGCGGCGAAGGAGGTTCGCCCGGTGCTCGGGGCTGTGCAGCCACAGGCGCAGTGCCTCTCGTGCGCCGATTGACGGTGATCCCCAGACGAGATTCTCGGCCACCGTCCAGCGACGGTAGCCGCCGGCCGGATAGTAGGCCGCGAGCCTGCGCGAAAACGAGGCGCCGATCCCATCGTGGGCGAAGTAGCCGCCGAGAGCCATCTCCATCGAATGTCGGCCGGCGGCGGCGGCAAGGGCGCCGCTCAGTCGCACCTTCGAGAGCCCGTGGGACGCGCGGACCGCGTTGACCTCCTCGAGGATTCGGGCGTCGAGCCTGAGCAGCTCGGTCGCTCTCGCCGGACGCGCAGAAACTCCAGCCCCTGCCGTGGGAGCAAGCAGGAAGGCGCAAACGACCGCCGCAACTACCCGGGGTCCCACGGGCACGGCGGCATTCTTCCCAAAACCACCGCGGTCTGAACCTCGAACCGTTCTGAACAGAGTGGGCATGTCCTGTCCGAACCTGCTGCTGGCGGCGCCAGTCGACGATGAGTACCTGGATGGCGCCCGCGACCGGGATCGCCCCGAGGGCACCGAGCACACCTGCGATCGAGGCGCCGATCAGGACGGCGACGAGAACCGCAAGGGGCGAGAGCTGCACCGTCCTTCCGTAGATCACGGGCTGGAGGACGTGGTTCTCGATCTGCTGATAGACGATGAAGAACACGATCACCACGATGCCGGCCGGGACCGAGTGGATGAAGGCGACGGTCCCGACGATGACGGCCGCGATCGTCGCGCCCGCGAGCGGTACGAGATCGAGGATTGCGACGAGCAGACCGAGTGCCAACGCGAAGGGCACTCCCATGATCCACAGCACGACGCCGGAGAAGACCCCCGCGATGACGCTGATGAGGAGGTTCCCGGTCACGTAGCCGCCGACCGCTGCCGCTATGTCCCGCCCCACTGCGCGCCAGCGCGCCTGCGACGTGGGGCGAAAGAGCGAGTAGATGCGCTCCATCCAGAGCGGGCCCTCGAGCAGCATGAAGAAGGTCAGGGCCGCGATCGTGATCACGGCGACGACGATCGTCAGCACGCTCCTCGTGATCGAGATCGCCGTCCCCGAGAGACCGAACACCTTCTTCGCCGCTCCCCCCTCCTCCACCGCGTGCCGAACCCGCTCGACGATGTCGTACTTCGTCTGGAGGAAACCCAGCCTGCCGCGGCCTTTGGTCAGGTCGTCCACGTAGTCCGGGACCTTGCGGGCGAAGTCGTTCACCTGGTCGACGAGCGGCGGGATCACCACCAGGCCGATCAGGGCGATCACGGAGACGAGGCCGATGATCGTGGTGCTGACCGCGAGGCCCCGACGCCTGAGCCCCCGCCGCTGCAGCCATTCGACCGCCGGGTTAAGGGCGAGCGCAAAGAAGAGGGCGATCAAGACCCACGTGAGCACCTCGCGCGCGATCCAGACCAGCTGCAGCATCCCCCACACCGAGATCGCGACCGCGAGCACGGTGAGGATCGTCCGGACGGGGAACCGGACCTCGGTCACGGGAGCAGGATCGCGAAGCGGTCGGACGGCCATGCGCTAGGGTGGCGACCGTGAGCGAGGCGGTTCTACAGACGAATCACGGAGCCGTGGGCCTCGAGCTCTTCGACGCCGACGCCCCGCAGACGGTGGAGAACTTCACCCGCCTGTCGCGCGAAGGGTTCTACGACGGCCTCACCTTCCACCGCGTGATCGAGGGCTTCATGATCCAGGGCGGCTGCCCGAAGGGCGACGGCATGGGCGGGCCGGGCTACTCGTTCGACGACGAGCCGAACGAGCGCCGGGTCGTCCGCGGCGCGCTGGCGATGGCGAACGCGGGACCCAATACGAACGGAAGCCAGTTCTTCATCGTCACCGCGGACGAATGCCCGTGGCTCGACGGCAAGCACACCGTCTTCGGACAGGTCACCTCGGGCATGAATGTCGTCGACGAGATCTCGAAGGTGGAGAGCGACGAACGCGACCGCCCGGTCGAGGCCGTGACGATCGACCGCGTCGAGCTGGGCTAACGCTCAGCGCTCGCACTGGACTTCAACGCAGCCACTCCGGGCGCTCGAAGCCCGCATATTCCTGAATTGCCCCGAAGATGCTCTGGAGGATCGCGGTGTCGTGCCGCACACACGGCACGTCCCGAAAGGAAGGCGATTCTTTCGCATGCGCTGGCTGTACTTGGAGTAGACGTTCACCGTCGACTTGGTCATGCACGAGCGCGAGAGCTCAAGCATGTCGAGCCAGAACTGCTCGACCTCGCGCTGGCGCTCGACGTGGTCGGCGAAGAGGTTGCATGTCACACGCACCCGTGTGTTCGGAATGCGGAAGTAGGCCCGGAGGAACGAGACGAAAAAGCGCAGGACCTCGGGGTCGGAGTTCGAGAGCGCAACGGTGTTGCGTCCCTTGCTGCCTTCAGCCCAGTAGAGCATGCACCCGGCGGCATGGAATGGGTCGCCGCGCCGAGCGAGCGCGCGTCCCTCTCGTTGAGAACGCTCACGCCGAGCCCGCCAACGAGCAGCGACCATAGCGTTCCCGCGCCGCTGGGCATCGGACTTCCCGTTGCGTTCTCGAAGAGCCGCGCGCTGCGCCGGCGTCAGCTCGATGTCCCGCACCCAGCGGCTGACGGAGGATCGGGAGACCCGCAGCGTCCTCTCGATTTGCTTCACCGAGAATCCGCACTCTCGCCGCAGACGCCGGGCTTCTTCGCGTTCGGCTGTCTTCATATGAGACAACAGCGTAGAGGTGAAGTCGGACTAAGCGGGCGGCGGGAATCGAACCCGCGTAACCAGGGTGGAAACCTGGAGCTCTACCATTGAGCTACGCCCGCGGCCGCCCGCTAGCGTACCCGCGTGCGGCCCGATCCGTACGCGTGGAGCATTGATCCGAGCGGGATCGCAGTCACGTCGAGCCTGCTCCTCGGATACGCCCTCGCCCTCCGCTCGTACCCGGCCTCTGGCCGGCGCATCGCCTGCTTCGGCGCCGGGGCGGGGCTCATCCTGGCGATCCACGTCACGCCGCTCGCGCCGCTCTCGAATCACTACCTGCTGAGCGCCCATCTCCTCCAGAACATCGCCCTCGCCGAATGGGCGCCGGCGCTCTGCGTGCTCGGCGTTCCGCCCGCCCTGGCAGCCGGGCTCGGCGCGGTCCCTGCGGCCCGGGTGCTCACCAACCCGCTCGTGGCACTCCCGCTCTGGCTCGGCACGTACTTCGCGTGGCACTTGCCGTGGGCGTACGACGCCGCCCTCGCCCATCCCGGGACGCTCCTGCACCTCGAGCACGCGTGCTACTTCGCGGCCGGATGTCTGCTCTGGTGGCCCGTCGTGCACCGCGAGCCCCAGCGCTTGACGTCGGGCGCAAAGGCCGTCTACCTCTTCGGCGCGTTCGTCTTCGTCAGCCCGCTCGGGCTGCTCCTCTCCCTGCTCCCCACCGCGATCTACGACTTCTACGTGGACGCGCCGCGCCTCTGGGGCCTCTCCCCGCTCGCCGACCAGCAACTGGCGGGCGTGACTATGACCGCGGCTGAGGCCGTCGTCTTCTTCGCAGCGTTCGCCTTCTACTTTGGGCGCTTCGTCCGCGAGCAGCAGTCCCCAGACACGGTCATTTCAGGCAGCCCGTGACCGAGGAGATGTCCTCCTCGGAGGGGTGCTCCTTCCAGAGCAGAACGGCGTTGTGGTCCGGGCGCAGGACGTCCTCGATCCCGATGTTCTTGCCGCGGAAACGCCGATACGCGCCGGCCAGCCGGTCCGCCTCGTCCTGATCCAGGCCGAAGGAGACGGTCACGTGGTTGCGGCTCGGCAGCTTGACGAGCATGCCGCCGCCGAGGGCGGTGTCGGCGATGAAGTCGACACGGTTCGTGATCCGTACGCCCTTCTCCTTCGCCAGGCACGCTCTCGTGTCGGCGAGCGAGTAGGACTTCGTTCCGCCGCAGCCCGTAGCGAGCAGCGAGAGGGCTGCGCAGGCAAGCACTGCGATGGTGAGCGAGCGGGCCACCGGAGGCGATTTTCGCACGGGCGGCGGCCGCCGGGAGAGGTTGCCGCAAATTGCGGATGATTCCCGGCGGCTGCCCCTTGCGGGCATGTCCGGCAAGCCCTAGTGTCCTGCCTGCGCCGAGCACGGGGCGCGAGTAGGTCGAAGCTCAGCCGGGCGGCAGGTACGCGGAAGCGGATGGTCGGCCGGAAGAGTGGACGAAAGCGCTACCGGCTCGGCGAACTCATGGTCCGGCGCGAAGCGCCCGTCCGCGAAGCGGACCGGTGGAGGGGGTCTGGGGGAACCGGGAGGTTCCCCAGGGAGCCGTCACCGACGGATCGCGCTCCTGACGAAGAAGAGCACGTTGGCCGGGCGCTCGGCCAGGCGCCGCATGAGGTACGGGTACCAGTCCGGGCCGAAGGGAGTGGCCACGAGCACGCGGAAGCCGCGCTGCACGAGCTCGAGCTGCAAGCGCGGTCGGACGCCGTAGAGCATCTGGAACTCGAAGCGCTCGCGCTCGATGCCCTTCCGCTCGGCGAAGGCGATCGCATGCTCGATCAGGCGCTTGTCGTGCGTGGCGACGGCAGTGAACCCCCCCTCACTCATGCACAGCTCCACGAGGCGCACGTAGGCGGTGTCGACGTCGCCCTTGTGCGGGTACGCGACCTCGGCCGGCTCCAGGTAGGCGCCCTTGACGATGCGGAGGTTGGGACGAAGCGGGAGCAGCGCCCGCAGGTCGCCCTCGGAGCGGTAGAGATACGACTGCAGCACCGTGCCGACGTTCTCGTGACCGGTCTCGCGGAGGCGCCGGTAGATGCGAAGCGTCGCGTTGACGTAGCCTGAGCTCTCCATGTCGATGCGGACGAAGTTCTCGAGCTCTGCCGCGCGCTCGACGATCCGCCGGAGGTTCTCGTAGGCGAGCTCCTCGTCCACGTCGAGGCCGAGCTGCGTCAACTTGACGGCCACGTTCGCGTCTAGGCGCTCCGCCGCGATGCGCTCCAGGATGTCCTGGTAGGCGGCAGCGATGAGCTCCGTCTGGCCTCGGTCGCGCACGCTCTCGCCGAGTAGCGTCGTGTTCGCCCGCAAGCCGCGGTCGTTCAGGCGCCGCAGCACCGGCACGATCTCCTCCAAGGACTCGCCGCCGACGAAGCGCGACGCGCCGAGGCGCAGACCGTGCCTGCGCACGAATCGCTGCAGTAGCGGGCTCGACGCTGCGGCGAGGATCGCCTGGCGAAGCGCATGGTTTACCGCCTCCGAGATCATCGGTCGGCCGTCGCCTCGAGCCAGGCCGGGACGAGCTCGTCCAGTCGGACCTGCTCGTCCTCGGTCAGGGGGCGCAGCGGCCGTCGAACGTCCGCCCGCACCGGGACCTCCCGCAGGCGGAGTACGCGCTTGAGCGCGGCGTGGCGAGGGAAGGTCTCGATCTGGACGCGAAGCTCGCGGAGGCGCTCGGACAACTCCACGCTGGGCGCGCGCACGCCTCGGGCCACGAGCTCCGGGAAGGCCGTGGCGAGCGCGGAGACGGCGCCGACCGCCCCTGCTTCCAGACCCCGCCGGATGAGCGCCTCAGGACCCACGAAGACGTCGAGGCCCTCGATCAGGTAGGGGCTGAAGCGCTCCCACGGCGTGTCCGACACCTTCAGCCCGGCGAGATTCGGCGCCTTCTCCCTCAGCAGCTCGACCACGTGGGGCGGTACGGGATAGCCGCTGGCCCGCTCGAACTCGTACAGGTAGAACGGAGTCGGCGTGCACGCGGCGGCGGCGGCGCACAGGTGCTCGAGAAGAGCCGTATCGTCGAGGGGGAAGTACGGCGGAGCGACCACTGCGATAGCGTCGGCACCGGCATCGGCTGCGTGCGCGGCCAGCGTGACGGTGTCGGCCGTGGTCTGTGCGCCGCAGTTCACGGCGACCGCGAGCCGCCCGCCGCTCGCCTCGAGGAAGAGTTCTGCGACGCGCATCCGCTCCGGTACCGAGAGCAGGATTCCCTCTCCCGTTGTCCCGAGAGCGAGCACGCCGTCGAGCCCGCCGGAGACGAGGAAGTCGCAGAGCGGGCCGACGCCGTTCTCGTCTAGGGCCAACCCTCCGTCTCGCAGGGGCGTGACTGCGGCCGCGAGGGCTCCTCGGAGCACGGCGCAACTCTACGGCCGCACAGCGGTCGGCGGGCCCGGAGACCCGCCGACGTGGTGACCCGCTAACGAGGATGCGCCTCCGGCTAGAGGAGCGTCGCGAGCCGCCTTCGATTGCGCGTCAGCTGCACGACTGCAATGCCGCCGAGCGCGATGCCGAGTCCGATGCCGATCCCCACGGTCGCATCGGCCCAATCGAAACCGCCACCGGTCGTCACGACCAGCGGCTTCGCCCCCACGATTCCGTCCTCGCCCCCGTAGAGAACCGCCTGCGCGCTGGTCGCGAAGCCGAGCGCGGCGACGGCGACTGCCAGCACGAGCCACTTCCTGATCCTGAACGGTCTCCGTCTCATCGCCCTGCCCCCTCACGGTCGATCCTCATGCCCACAAGACGCCCCCAGGCCGCCGGCGTTGCTGCTTCGGGACGCCGGCGACGCTCCATGTGTGACGTCCGTCACACTTCGCGCCGTGCTGGACTGGCAGATCTTCCAGGGACTCCCCGAACGCGAGCTGCGCCGTCTGGTCGCCGTGGCCCGGCGACGGCGCTTCGAGCGCCGGGAGATCGTCTTCCACCAGGGAGATCCGGCCGACACGCTTCACCTCGTCAGCCGGGGGCACTTCGCCGCGCGAATCGCCACGAGGCTGGGCAACACGACCACGCTGTCGGTGCACGGTCCCGGCGAGGCGTTCGGGGAGCTGGCGATCGTGGAGCCGGACTCTGCCCGCTCGACAACGGTGGCGGCACTCGAGGCCGGCGAGACCTACGCCGTCCACCGCACCGACTTCGGTCGCCTCCGGGAGCAGTATCCCTCGGTCAACGACCTGCTCGTGCGCCTGCTTGCCAGGCGGCTGCGGCGCGCCGGCGACCTCCTCGCCGAGGCGCTTTTCGTCCCTGCGGAGACGCGGGTGCTGCGGCGGTTGCTGGAGGTGGCGGCGCTCTACCGCGACGGTGCCGTGCCTCTCAGGCAGGAAGACCTGGCCGGTCTCGCCGGCACCTCGCGGGCGACGGTCAACCGCGTGCTGCGCGCGGAGGCCGAGCGCGGCTCGGTCGAGCTGCGTCGCGGGAAGACGGTGGTCGTCGATGCCGGCGCGCTCGCCCGCCGCGCCGGCTCACCGCTGCTCTAGCGCCCGCTCGCCGAGAAGTGCTGGTAGTCCTTGACTGAGCCCGCCCAGGCACCACCCCACCCCCAGCCGATCGAGCCGAACGCCTCCACAAGCCTGCCGCCCGAGTAGGCCATGCCCGGCCGGCGCCGTGAGCGGTCGAGGTATTTCCGGCTCGCCGGGTGCGACGTGCGGCCGCCCGAGACGTACGGGTTCTCGATCGGGTTGACGTCGATCGCGCGACCGTACGCGTGCTCCGACCAGCGGCTGGACCCGGTCGCACGTCGGCAGTTGAAGGCAGAGGTGTTGTCGGCCTCGATCGAGCGGAAGTCGTCGGCGCCGTAGTCGTCGACGAGACGCATGCGCCGGATCGGGAAGCGCGCGTCGTAGAGGCGTCGGAACGTCGAGACCACCGGCCGAGCGTACGCGGCGTCGACGACGAGCCGCCCTCTGTGCGGGCGTCCGTCGAAGCCCCAGTAGCCGAGAGTGAGCAGGCGCAGGCCCGAGAGCAGCACCGGGCAGCCTCTGTGCCAGGAAACGCCGGTCATGCGCGTGCGCAGCTCGGGCCCGATCTGCGAGACCGACCCGTGAAAGGGCGGGGCGGCCAGAGAGGCGACGGACGAAACGAGAGCGAGCAGGAGGCCCATCAGTCGGGACGGGCGGATTCGAACCGCCGGCTTCTGCCTCCCAAAGGCAGCGCTCTGACCAGGCTGAGCTACGTCCCGCTCAACGAAGTGTATGCGGCGCTCCCGCGATCCTCGTCCTCGGCACCCGACGAGCCGTGGAGACAGGAAGGCCCGCCGCTCGGGGGGTCAGCGCGGCGGGCCTGCCTGACTGCTCACCGCGGCTTTTCAGCAGGTACGCGCACCGCGGCGTGCATCGCCCAGTGATCTGACGTTATCTCCGAAGGCTGCCGAATAAAATAGGCCGGGAGGCCCATCTTTTGAAAGCGGTACGAGAACCGGCGCCTCGCTCGGCAGCTCTGGCTAGCATGATCCTCCGTGGTCAAGCGGGTGCTCCTCGCCTCGCCCCGCGGATTTTGCGCCGGGGTCGAGCGTGCCATCGAGACGGTCTCGCGGGCGCTCGAGCTCTACGGGCCGCCCATCTACGTCCGGCGGCAGATCGTTCACAACGCGCACGTCGTCCGCGAGCTCGAGCAGCGAGGAGCGGTCTTCGTCGAGAGCGAATCCGAGCCGCCGGAGGGCTCGATCCTCGTCCTCTCCGCCCACGGGGTCGCGCCGTCCGTGCTGGAGCGCGCTGCGGGGCGGCGGCTGAGGACGATCGACGCGACGTGCCCTCTCGTGAGCAAGGTGCACGCGGAGGCCCGCCGCTACGCCGGCGAGGGCTACTCGGTCGTGCTCATCGGGCACGAGGAGCACGAAGAGGTCGTGGGCACGCGGGGAGAGGCTCCGCAGGCGATCCGGGTGGTCACGTCGACCGCGGACGCAGAGGCGCTCCGGGTTCCGGACGCGGAGCGCGTCGCCTACGTCACCCAGACCACCCTGTCGGTTGACGAGACCGCCGAAATCCTCGCGGTCCTGAAGAGGCGTTTTCCCGGCATCCGCGGCCCGCGTCGGGAAGACATCTGCTACGCCACCACGAACCGGCAGCAGGCGGTCAAGGAGCTGGCCGACGCGGTCGACCTTCTGCTCGTGATCGGCTCCGAGAACAGCTCGAACTCGAAGCGCCTCGTCGAGGTCGCGCGCGCCGCCGGCGTCGAGTCGCACCTGATCGACGACGAGACGGAGATCGAGGAACGCTGGCTCGAAGGACACGAGACGGTCGGCCTGACGTCGGGTGCGTCTGCGCCGGAGACGCTCGTCGCCAGGGTCTGCGAGTGGTTCCGGCTCCGCGGCATCACGGACATCCGACCGCTCAGCTCGGTGGTCGAGGACGTCTTCTTCAGGTTGCCGGTCGAGCTGCGCCGAGCCGGGAGTTCGGCAGCTTAGTACCAGACGCTAGTCGGCCACGACGCGCTCGTGGATCTGGCGCGTCAGCAACTCGAGCTGCTCAGCGAGCCTCTTCGTCTCGGCTGTCAACTCCGTGTTCGATTCGAGCAGCTCGCGCAACTCTTTCCCGCCCTTCTCGATCATCCGCTCCCGGCGGAGGCCCGCCTGCGCCGTATCCTCGCGATGTTTCTCGATCGCGTCCGCATGGGCCTGTCGCGGTCCGCCTGCCGTGTCTGGGCAAGGAGGATCAAGGGCGCCGCGTAGGCAGCCTGAAGCGAGAAGCCCAGGTTAAGCAGAATGAACGGGTACGGATCGAAGTGGACGAAGATCGCGTACCCGTTGAAGATGATCCAGACGATGACGACGGCCGTCTGGCCGAGGATGTAGCGCGGCGTTCCGAAGAAGCGGGCGACCCGCTCGGAAACGCGCCCGAAGGTGTCTTCGCCGAAGGTTGACGTCGGGCGTTGCCGCGGACCCTCGAGACTTGTGGCGTGCTTGGCCATGCCGCGACTCTGTTCGCCGCCGGCAGCCTCAGGCCTTCGCGATCGCGAGCTCAGTCCCGTCGAGGCGCAGCTCGACGGCAAGCGTCTCGCGCTTGATCCACTCCTCGTGCGCGAGCAGGTCGGCCTCGGCCTCGGGCAGCGTGACGACGATGCGGTCGGTGAGCTCGAGCCCGGCCTCCTTGCGCATGGAGTTGAGCCGGTGGATCAGGTCGAGAACCCGTCCTTCGAGCACGAGCTCGTCGTCGAGGGCGAGATCGAGAGCGACGGAGAGAGAGTCGCTCTCGGCGACGGCAAAGCCCTCGACTGAAAGCCGCTCGCCGCGGATGACGTCCTCGGCCCTGAGCTCCTCGCCGGCCGCCCTGAGGCGTCCGTCGCCGAGCTCCTCGTAGTCGCCGGTCTCGAGAGCCGCGCGCACCTTCGGGAGCTTCGGCCCCAGGCGCGGACCCAGCACGGACAGGTTCGGCTTCAGCTGGACCCGCGCCAGGGGCCCCTCGTCGAAGCCCACCTCCTTCACGCGCAGCTCCTCGGCGATCTCGTCGGCGTACGCTCGCGCAGGCCCAGCCCCTCTCACGTAGACGCGCCGCAGCGGCTGGCGCAGCTTGATGCCCGCCTCGCCGCGCGCCTGGTGGCCGAGCCCGACCACCCGGCGCGTCTCCTCGATCTCCGCGAGCAGGCCCTCGTCGGGGTCCGGCGTCTCCGGCCACGGCGCGAGAAAGACGGAGCTCGGCGCGTCTTCGCACGCACCGGCGACGATATGTCGCCACAGGTGCTCCGAGAGAAACGGCATTACGGGCGAGATCACGCGCACGCCCTGGACGAGGCCGTACCAGAGAGTCCGCAGCGCCGCCTCGTCTCCCTCCCAGAAGCGCCGCCGAGAGCGGCGGATGTACCAGTTCGAGAGGTCGTCGACGAAGGATTCGAACGTCTGCGTGAGCCGCGGGGTGTCGTACAGCTCGTAGGCCTCCGTCACGTCGCGTACGAGCTCGTGCACGCGCGCGAAGAGCCAGCGGTCGAGCGGACGAAGCTCGCCGTCCGGGCGGGAGTCGAGCTCGGCATACACGGGCCTGAAGGACCCGATGTTTGCGTAGGTGACGAAGAAGCTCGCCGAGTGCCAGAGGGTCAGAAGCCTGCGCTTGACCTCGTCGGCGGGCCCGTAGCCGAACTTGATGTTCTGGCTCGGGGGCTGCTCGCAGAACAGCCAGCGCATGACGTCCGCTCCCATCCGCTCGAGCGCCTCGTCGACCTCGATGGCGTTGCCCCACGAGCGGTGCATCTCGCGACCCGTCTCGTCCAGCAGCTTCTCGTACGTGAGCACCCGCCGGTAGGGCGAGCGACCGACGAGCGCCACGGCCATGAACGATTGCGAGTAGAACCAGAGCCGGATCTGCTCGCGCATCTCCGAGACCCAGTCGGCCGGAAACCACCGCTCCCAGTACGCATGGTCGGGAAGGTCGGCCCCGGTCAGCCCCTCCGCAGCGCCCGTCGCATAGCCGCCCGGGACGTACTCCGGATTCTGCCAGCCGAGGGTCGCGAGGGGCACGATCCCGGCGTCGAGCCAGGCGTCGCCGACCTCGGGGATCCGGCGCACCTCCGCGTCGCAGCCCGCGCACCGGATGGGCACCTCGTCGATCCAGGGCCGGTGGAGCTCCTTCAACTGCTCGAGCCCCGACACCGCCCGCTCCTCGAGCTCGGCGCGGGAGCCGACCACCGTCAGCGCGCCGCAGTCGGCGCATGGATAGAAGGGCAGGGGCAGCCCGAAGTAGCGCTTGCGCGAGATGTTCCAGTCGTCCATGTTGCGCAGCCAGTCGTCCATGCGCTTCTTGTAGAAGGAGGGCGTCCACTCCACCGTCGCGTTGGCCTCCAGCATCGGCCCGCGGATCTCCTGGGCAGAGATGAACCAGTCGTCGACGACCCGGAAGACGAGCGGAGTCCCGCAGCGCCAGCAAGTCGGATAGCGGTGGACGATGCGGCCGGACTCAGAAAGGAGCCCGCGCCCTTCGAGATCCTGGATGATCGGCTCCTCGACCTCGTCGGTGGAAAGCCCGTCGAAACCGAAGCCCGGCAGCATCCGGCCTGCCTCGTCGATGGGCGCGAGCACCGGCAGCCCGTGGACGCGAGCGAGCTCGAAGTCTTCGGACCCGGCCCCCGGCGCGATGTGGACGATGCCGGTGCCCTCCTCGAGCGAGACGTCGTCCCACGGGATGACGCGATGGACGACTCCCTCCTGGGCCGGCAGGTGATCGAAGGGCCCCGCGTACTCGAGCCCGACGAGCTCCGACCCGAGCGCCGTCCGCACGGCCTTCGCCTCGGGATCCAGCTCCCGAAGGACCCACGTCCCGTCCTCCCGCAGGACGTACTCGGCGTCGGGCTTGACTGCCGCGGCCACGTTCGCCGGCAGCGTCCAGGGCGTCGTCGTCCAGACGGCGAGCGCCTCGCCCTCGCGGTCCACGAGTGGGAAGCGGACGGTGAGCGACGGATGGTCGAGCTCCTTGTACTCGCCCGCGAACAGCTCGTGCTGGGAGATGGAGGTGCCGCAGCGGGGGCACCAGACCGTCGAGCGGTGTCCCTTGTAGAGCCAGTCCCGCTCGTGCGCGACCTTGAGGAACCGCCAGATGTACTCGATGTTCGTGTCCGAGAAGGTGTGGTAGTCGTTGTCCCAGTCCATCCACATGCCGAGCCGCTTCGACTGCTCGGTGATCACCTCGGCGAAGCGGGCGACACGCTCCTTGCAGCGCTCGGCAAACTCGGCGAGCCCGTACTCCTCGATCTCGCGCTTCGAGTTCAGTCCCAGGGCCTTCTCGACCTCGACCTCCACCCACAGGCCCTGACAGTCGAAGCCGTTCTGGTAGCGCTGGTCGAAGCCGCGCAGCGCCTTGTAGCGCTGGAAGACGTCCTTCAGCGTCCGGCCCCAGGCATGGTGGACGCCCATCGGGTTGTTCGCCGTGATCGGGCCGTCCACGAAGCTGAAGCGCTCTGCGCCGCGATTTCGCTCCCGAAGGCGGTCGAAGATGCGCTCCTCCTCCCACCAGGCGAGCAGCTCGCGCCCGAGCGCCGGGTGGTCCGGCTTGTCGGCGAGCGGTTCGAAGGGACGGGACATGCGTTCGATTCTAGAGCCGGCCGGGAACACCGACCCCAGGCGGGCCGTTTACCCTCTTATGACTCTGGAGACCGAAAGGAACGAGATGACAGCCGTTGTGACCGAAGAGACCTTCGGGGTGGAGGTCCTGCAGAGCGACAAGCCGGTGCTCGTGGACTTCTGGGCCGAGTGGTGCGGACCCTGCCACGCCGTTGCACCGATCCTCGACAAGATCGTGGAGGAGCGTGCAGGCGACATTCAGCTCGTGAAGGTGAACATCGACGAGGAGCAGGAGCTCGCGCGGCGGTACGGCGTCATGTCGATCCCGACCATGATCCTGTTCAGGGGCGGCGAGCCCGCCGCGGTTGTCATCGGCGCACAGCCAAAAGGCGCGCTGGAGCGCCAGCTCGGCCTCGTCTAAGAACTCGCTTTAGGATGAAGCGCGCGTGTCCAGCACGCGAGCTGGAATCACCGTCTTGTGGACGCCGCGCTCGTTCCAGCTCACCTCGGGCATTTCCGGCCGCGTCGACTCGGAGCGCCGGCCTGATCGGCCCGGAGGCCACGAAGACCGAGCCGGAGGCCGCACCGACGGCGGCCAGGAAGACGACCGCGCCGGCGGCGGCCGTACGCCTCATGCCCCTTCCGCGGCCTCCTTCTCGGGCTTCGGGGCGGGCGAGACCGCCCGTTCGGTGGGCTCCTCGACGAGGCTCAGAACCCGCATCCCGTGGACGAAGACCACCGAGCCGCCCAGCCAGCCGCCGAGCGTCAGGAAGCCGAAGCCGATCAGGTTCAGGACAAACGGCCCGGACGTGACGTCGCCGCGCTGCCACCCGTCGTGGCCGAAAATCGCGGTCAGCCCGAAGAAGACGGTTGCGGTCACCATCAAGAGCAGGTGCCAAGTGGCGGTCCACCACAGCGGGCTCCGCCATTGCATCTGAAGCCAGTCCGCGAGCCCTGTCAAGGCCGTCGGCACCGTGAGGGCGAGACCGAAGAGCAGCGCCAGCCACCAGCCCCCGGCGGCGGCGTTGTTGCTCCACCCGAGCACATCGGCGAAGGCGAGCCCCGTCGCCACCGTGTACGTGCCGATCGTGGCGTCGGTCAGCGGCGGATGAAGGGGATGCCCCGGCAGGCCTCTCCACAGATAGCTGATCTTGAACATGCTCATCTTGCTACCCCGAGGACGTGCCGGCTACTCACTCCGGGCCCAGGCGGCGACCACGTCGGCGACGTGGAACGCGAAGTCCTCCGGAGGCGGCAGCTCGTCGAGTCGGAACCAACGCAACTCCGAGACGTCGTCCGCCGGCCGGGCCTCGCCCACGGCCGGACGGGCAGTCCAGTACAGGTTGAGCGTCCAGGGCGCCGTCTCGCCCTCGCCATAGCGGTCGATCCAGACGCCGACGAAGTCGCGCGGCTCGATCTCGAGGCCCGTCTCCTCGCGCAGCTCGCGGCGCAGGGCGTCGACCGGGTGCTCGCCTTCGTCCAGGAATCCTCCGGGCAGGTCCCACTTGCCCTGCTCGGGCCCGCCGGCCCGTCGCGCGAGCAGCAGCCGGCCGCTCTCGTCCGCGACGAGGGCGCAGGCGGTCGGCTGGGAGTGCGCGTAGGCCGTGAATCCGCACGCGGAGCAGACGACTCGTCCGCCCTGCGGGACGACCGCAGCTGCGCAGCGCGGACAGTGCCTCCATTCGGAGAGAACGCCCATCCGGCCGAGGATAGAGTGCCCCCGTGAGCCCGCGCTTCGTGCCTGCTACCGTCCACGAGCTGTCACGGATCGGATTGCTGGCCGAGCTGCCGGGTCAGCGGCTCTCCGACCTCGCCAAGCGGATGACGCGCGAGGAGGTGGCCCCCGGGGCCGCGCCGGTCATCGAGGGCGAGGCCGGCGAGCGCTTCTACGTCGTCCTCTCGGGCGTCTTCTCGGTCTCGAGTTTCGGCGGTCTCGGCGCTCGCCGCGTCCTGCGGCCGGGTGACTACTTCGGCGAGGTCGCGCTGGCAATGGACATCCCGCGCACCGCGTCCGTTCGGGCTCTCTCGCCGGCGGTCATCGCCTCGTGCGACAGGGACACGTTCGAGGAGTTCGTCCGCCCGCTGTTCGCCGACGACGGCTAGGCGGCTCAGAAGACGGAGAAGTTCCGTTTGCGGCCAACCCAGAACCCGTGCTTGTACCGGTTTCGGCAGGTCAGACCGCCGACCCGGCTCGAGCAGGTGAAGACGGCTGTCCCGCGTCTCGTGGAGCAGCGCTCGGCCAGGCCGGAGGTGACCGACCGGCACCGCCAGGCGAAGACACGGCCGGCGGGCAGGAGGGAATACCCCGGCGGGCGGAGACCCTCGACGTGTTCCTCGTGGACGTAGCCTGCCCTCGGGTGAGAAAGGCTGTGCACGAGCGAGAGCAGCAGGCCGTCACTCGGCGTCCAGCAGAGGAGGACTGGAACGGAAGGCTCGAGGTTGTCGAGGCTGAGTCCACAGTAGGCGCCGAAGGGCGTGCGGAAGAAGGGGCGCACGGTCGGCGCACGGCCGGGCGGCTGCACGTAGATGCGGTAGCCCCCGCGCCGCCCGATCCAGAAGGTGAGGCCGCTGTCGTAGTGCTTGCAGGTCAGGCCGCCGCGGCGACTCCAGCAGGTCATCACCTCGGCGTCGCTCGAGTACCACGTCTTCCCGAAGCGTATGAGCCGAAGGCGGCGGTTCCGGTACCCGCGATACCGGTCCCCGAAGCCCTTGGTGAAGGTGGGCTGCTTGCCCCACAGATGGCCGAGGCGTATGAAGAAGCCGTCGCGGGGCCGGAAGCAGAAGAAGCTGCCCGCCCCGAGATCGCAGTACGCCGCGTGGTCCGGCGTTCGGAAGGCAGTACCGACCTCGATGTCGTACGGAGGAATGACTGCGGCGACGCCTGCGCCCGCAGCAGTGACGGCGGCGAGTGTTGCCAGCCGCTTCACCGCGCCCAGCTTAGACGGCCTCTTTGAGCACGGCGTCCGACAGGCGGGGCCAGACCTCGAGCGCCCAGCCGCCGAAGTCGCGGTCGGTCAGGCAGGCGCAGGCCAGCCCCGCGTCCGGGTCCACCCAGAGGAAGGTTCCCGAGCCGCCGAAGTGGCCGAAGGTGCTCGGCGAGTTCTGCGTGCCGGTCCAGTGCGGCTCCTTGGCGTCCTTCAGCTCGAAGCCGAGGCCCCAGTCGTTCGGCTCGAAACGACCGAGGCCCGGCAGGACACCGCCGAGGCCCGGGAACTGGACGGAGGTCATCTCGGCGAAGGTCTCGGGGGCGACCAGGGTCGGCGCCAGCAGCTCGCGGCCGAGCGTGAGCAGGTCGTCGAGCGAGCCCTCGATTCCGGCCGCGGAAGAGCCTCTGAGCTCGGCGCGCAGCCCGAGCGGCTCGAGCACGGCCCGGCGCAGGTACTCGGCGAAGGGCATCTCCGCGTCGCCGGCCACGTGTTCCGCCAGCACCTCGAATCCGGTGTTGGAGTAGATCCGGCGGGTGCCCGGCCTGGCGATGGGCTCGGGCCCCTCGAACGGGAGCCCGGACGCGTGCGCGAGCAGGTGCCGGACCGTCGCGCCCGGGGGCCCGGCCGGCTCGTCGAGATCGACGACGCCTTCCTCGGCTGCGACCGCCGTCGCGAGGGCGCTGACCACCTTGGTGACCGAGGCCCAGCGGAGCTCCGCATGCCGAGGTCCATGCGTCCCGACGATCTCGCCCACTCGCACGACCCCGGCCGTCGCGGCACCGGCGCCCCAGTCGTCGATCTGGCGTAGTGCGTCCACGGCGCGGGATACTAGGCGCGTGGAGCGCAAGCTGATCTCGTCCGGGTCACCCTACGAGCGGGTGTTGGGCTACTCGCGGGCCGTTCGCGTCGGTCCGCATGTCTTCGTGGCAGGGACGGCGCCGATCATGCCCGGTGGCGCCGATCCGCCTCCGGACGCCTACGGGCAGACGCGGCGCTGCCTCGAGATCATCCAGGCCGCGCTCGAGGAGGCAGGCGCCGGTCTCGAGCACGTCGTGCGCACGCGCGTCTATCTGACCCGGCTCGAGGACTTCGACGATTTCGGCCGTGCCCACGGTGAGGTCTTCGGCGGGATCCGCCCCGTCAACACGACGATCCTCGCCGCCGGCCTGGTCGACTCGCGCTGGCTCGTCGAGATCGAAGCCGAGGCGGTCGTCTCCGCCGAGCACGGCTAAGGTCCCCGTACACGCTCGGGGTCGAGGAGGAGTACATGCTGCTCGACGCCGAGACGTTCGACCTCGTGCAGCACGTCGAGACGGTGCTCGCGGCCGTGTCGGAGGAGCGCGAGCAGCGCATCCACGCCGAGCTGATGCAGTCGGTGCTCGAGATCTCGACCCCGGTCTGCCGCACGGTCGCCGACGTGGAGCGCGAGCTCCGCGGGCTGCGCTCGTACGTCGCCGAGCTCGCCTCCGAGAACGGGCTACGGGTCGGCTCGGCGGGAACCCACCCGTTCAGCCTCTTCGAGCGCCAGCGGATCACCGCCCGCGACCGGTACCGCCAGCTCGTCGACCAGATGCAATACGTCGCCCGCCGCGAGTTGATCTTCGGCATGCACGTGCACGTAGCGGTGGGCGACCCCGAGAAGGCGATCCAGGTCGTCAACGGCCTGCTCGTCCATCTCCCCGAGCTGCTCGCGCTCGCCGCGAGCTCCCCGTTCTGGCGCGGCGAGCCGACCGGCCTGGCCTCGAGCAGGCAGATGGTCTTCGCCGCCTTCCCCCGGTCCGGCCCGCCGCCCCGTTTTCGCGACTACGCCGACTACGCCGAGGTCGTCGGCCAGCTCGAGCGCACCGGCTGCATCGCCGACTACACGCACATCTGGTGGGACATCCGGCTGCATCCACGGCTGGGCACGCTCGAGATCAGGATCTGCGACGCAGTCACGCGGCTCGACGACGCCGTCGCCATCGCCGCCTACTGCCAGGCCCTCGTGAAGCTCTACTCGGAGCGTCACGACGAAGGCAAGGAGATTCCCTCGTACCACCGCATCCTGACGAGCGAGAACAAGTGGCTCTCGGCTCGGTACGGCCTCGAAGCCCCGGTGATGGACCTCGTGACCGGGCGGCGAAACCGGGTGCCGGTCGCCCAGATCATCCGGCGCGTCCTGCGGGAGCTTGCGCCACACGCCCGCGAGCTCGGCTCGGAGGCCGAGCTCGACGGCATTCGCGCGATCGTGGCACGCGGAAACGGCGCCGATCGGCAGCTGCGCGTCTGGGGTGCGAACCGCGACATCGTCGAGGTCGCGCGCGAGATCGCAGAGGTCACCGAGGTGGCTGCAGTGCCGGTCTGAGGCGTTAGGGCGTCCTCAGCACGATCATGCGTCCCTTGCCTCGGAGGACGAGCTTCGACCCATCGGGGCTGAGCAGCATCCGCATCCTCCAGAGGGCGTTCTGCGAGCCGTGCCAGGGAAGGTCGAGGCAGACGGCCTCGCCCTTCTCCGAGTCGAGCGCGTGGACGAACGGCCCCGCGCCCTGCCGCGTGTAGAGCGTGTACACCCAGCGGCCGTCGGCGCCCGTGACGCGCCTGACGGGCTGCCCGCGCATCTTCTCGCCGGGCTCGCGCCGGTCGACGATCGGGCGGGCGAGCAGGCGCTGCCGCTGGAGGTCGTACGCCCGCACGCGGTAGTGGTTCACGTTCTGCGGGTCGACGTACTCGATCAGGTAGAGCTTGCCGGCGTCCGGCGAGAGCGCATCGAAGGAGAACGTGCCGCGCAGCGTGACGACCTGCCGCACTCGGAACGTCTTCGTGCTCACGAATGCGAACCGGCTCACGGGCGCGCCGGGCTGGGTCGAGAGGACGAGGGTCTTGCCGTCGTGGGAGAGACCGCCGGCCTGCCCGCCGTAGGTCACCATGGGAACGCCGTAGATGCCGCGGATGACGGCGAAGCTCTGCACGCGGCCGCCACGGACCAGGACCGCCTCGACGACGGTTCTCGCGCCGCCGCCGGGCACGGCCACGTACCGAATCTTCCCGCCGGGTGCGAGAACGCCGTCCCAGCCGGTCGCGACGCCGGGCGAGGGACCGCCGTCGGCGGCGGCCGCAGTGGCGGTCACAGCGGCGGCGAGGACGCAGAGGCAGAACACGGTGCGCACCGGAACCTCCTTGCTCGTTTTCACTACTACGCCGCTCGGGCCGAAAAGGGTCCACGGACCTCTGTGGAGCCGGCCGTCGTATCTGCGGCGATGGACCTCTTCGGGACGCCCATTCGTATAGTCGGCGCGCGATGGCGGGTTCACGGCAGGAGCGCGCTTGGATTCGCGGCGCGCAGGCCGGCTCGGCTTCGGACTTCGAAGCCCTCTTCCGCGTGCACTGGCCGCCCGCCTTCGGCGCCGCCTACCTCGTCGTCCACGACGCCGCGGCTGCCGAGGACATCGTCCAGGAGGCCTTCCTCGCGGCCATCCGAGCGCTCGACCGCTTCGATCGCCGCCGGCCCTTCGGGCCGTGGCTGCACCGGATCGTCGTCAACCGGGCAATCGACTGGGCGCGGGCCCGGAAGCTGCGCGGCGAGCAAGGGCTCGAGGACGTCGCGGCCGACTCGTCCGGGCCAGAAGTCGGCTCGGAGCTCGTCGCCGCCATCGGCTCGCTGTCGCCGGAGCATCGCGCAGTGATCGTGCTCCGCCACCTGCTCGAGTACACGCCCGCAGAGATCGCGGCGATGCTCGACCTGCCCCGTGGAACCGTCAACTCCCGGCTCCGCCGCGGCCTGGACGAGCTCAAGGAGCGGCTCTCGTGAGGCTCGAGGGCATCGCGATCCCGGGCGAGGAGGCCGCGGAGGAGCGCGTGTGGCGGGTCCTCGCGTCGGGCTTCGAGGAGCGAACGCCCGCGCCGCGAGAGCGACGACTGTGGCGGCCCGCGCTCGTGCTCGCTGCAGTCGCACTGCTTGCCGGGGTGATCGCGAGCCCGCCGGGGCGCGCCGTGCTGGGCGACCTGCGCGAGGCCGTGGGCGTGAAGAAGGCGGCGCCGGCCCTCTTCTCGCTCCCGGCGCCGGGCCGCTTGCTCGTTCTCGCGGACCAGGGCCCGTGGGTCGTGCAGGCCGACGGGTCGAAGCGGCTCCTCGGCCCCTATCGCGACGCGTCGTGGTCTCCGCACGGGCTCTACCTGGCAGCGACCAGGGCGAACGAGCTTCTGGCGCTGGACCCGAAGGGCACGGTCCGCTGGTCGCTGGCGCGGCCGGCCGTGCGCTTCCCGCGCTGGGTGGGGACACGCACCGACACGCGGATCGCGTATCTGACGACCAGCCGGCTGCACCTCGTCGCCGGCGACGGTACCCGCGACGTCGACCTGTGCGGAGAGCCCGCTGCGGCTCGGGTCGCGCCGGCCTGGCGCCCCGCCCCGGGCCGCGTGCTCGCGTACGCGACCACAAAAGGGCGTATCTACGTGCTCGACACCGACCACTGCTCGCTCTCGTGGCGGTCGGCCCCCGGACCTGTTCCGACTCGGCTCGAGTGGTCGAGCGACGGCCGGCTGCTGCTCGCCTTCGCTCCCTACGGGCTCCGCGTCTACAACGGTCGCGGCCGGGTCGTCGCCCAGGACGATCCCTCGGACGCGACGAGGGACGCAGACGCGACCTTCATCCCGGGGACGCACAAGGTGGCCGTGATCAGGGTGCACGGCTCCCAGAGCGACGTCTTCCTGCTGCAGACAGGTCGACTGCTCTTCCGCGGTACGGGCGAGTTCCGCGAGCTCGCGGCGTCACCCGACGGCCGCTGGCTGCTCGTCACGTGGCCGACGGCCGACCAGTGGGTCTTCGTCCGCGTCGTGGGCCGACGGAGGATCGTCGCCGTCTCGGGCCTCACCCGTCAGTTCGGCAGCGTCCCGACCCTCGCCGGCTGGTGCTGCGCGTCCTGATCGCTTGGGCCGTGGCCCTTGCAGCTGTGTCCGGGGGCCTGGCACCTGGACATGGCTCGATTGGCCCGCTCGCCTTCGTCTCGGTCGAGGACGCCTCGCAGCTCGTCGCGGTCGACCTCGACACGAAGCGAGTCGTCACGCGCATTCACGTTCCCCGCAGCCCCCACAATGTCGCGGCGGCCGGACGCCTCGTGCTCGTAACGAGCCCGCCCGCGGGAGCGGTGACGCTCGTGGATGCGCCTTCCCGCCGAGTACTGCACCTCTTCTCCGGCCTGGTGTCTCCCCACGACGTCGAGATCTCGCCGTCTGGCCGCTTCGCGTACGTGACCGAGGAGCGCGCGGGACGGATCGCCGTTCTTGACCTGCGCACGCGGCGCCTCGTGGCCCGAACACCGGTGGGTACGGGACCGCATGACCTCGCGATCTCTCCGAACGGCCGGCGTATCTGGGTCACGCACGGACCGCACGGCCGCTCACCGACGATACTGGACGCGACGGATCCGGCCAGACCCAAGCTGGTCGCCTACGCCGGCGGAGGCGGCGAGCACGACATCGCGTTCGATCGTCGTGGCCTCTTCGTCTGGGTCACCTACTGGGACTCTGGATCCGTCGGGGCGAGCATCGTCGGTCAGATCCGCGCGTACCCCCGCACGGGCCGCCTTCGCCGGCAGGAGCGGGTCGGCTTGCTCGTCCACCACGTGTACGTGGACACGGCGGGCCGCGTGTGGGCGACGGATCACCTGACGGGCGACGTCTACCTGATCGGCGAGATGGTGCGGCGAGTGTTCTCCGGCTGTCCCGGAGCACACCACGTCGCGCTCGCCGGGACAACTCGCGTGGTGGTCGCGTGCCACGACGCGAACGCGATCGCCGTCTACGATACGGCCACGGGGCGGCGGACGATGATCCCCGTCGGCGCCGGCCCGCACGGGGTCGCGGTCGTCCTCGCCCGGTGAGGGCCACGGCCGCGTCGGCCCTGCTGGCCGTTGCAGCCGTGTCCGGGGGCCTGGCACCTGGACATGGCTCGATCCGACACGTCCAGCTCGGACGCTCGGCGCTCGGCTCGCCCATCGGCGCCGAGCACGTCGGCTCGGGCCCGCCGGTCGTCCTCGTCGTCGGCTGCATCCACGGCACCGAGTGCGCCGGGCTCGACGTCGTGCGCAGACTCGAGCGAGCGCATCCCCGTTTCACGCTCTGGCTCCTCCCGAACCTGAACCCGGACGGCCTCCGCCTGGGACGCCGGCAGAACGGCCGCGGCATCGACCTGAACCGCAACTTCCCCTCTGGCTGGATCGCCGGCGGCCGGCGCTGGGAACCCGAGTATCCCGGCCCGCGGCCTGCGTCGGAGCGCGAGACGCGGATCGCCATGCGGCTGATCCTGCGGCTCCGGCCGCGCGTGACGATCTGGTTCCACCAGCCGCAGGGCCTCGTCCGTGCCTGGGGTGGGAGCATTCCGGCCGCACGCCGGTACGCGCGCCTGGCCGGCGTGCCGTTCCGACGTCTGCCCTGGTTCGCCGGGACGGCGCCGAACTGGCAGAACCACCGTCTCGCCGGGACGGCGTCCTTCGTGATCGAGCTGCCGCCGGGCCGGTTGAGCCCAACCTCGGCAGCGCGCTACGCCCGGGCGGTGCTCCGGCTTGGACAGTAGGCTGCGGCCCGATGAGGTGGGTCGCTCTGGTCGCGCTCGGGACGGGTGGCTTCGTCGTGACCACCCCGCCGCGGCCGCCGTTCCCCGCGCCGATGACGAGCGCGGCCGCGCCAACTCACATGCGCATCGTGTCTTCGCAGTACCACGCCCCGTCCGCGAGCGGCCAGAGCGTCATCCCCCACGGGGTCCCACAACGCTTCCAAGGTGCGCCCCTACTCATCGGCTTCACGCAGGGGACGTCGGCGTTTGTGCTCTACGGCAAGGAGGGCGGATCGGCCCGCTACCTGCTCGCGTTCGGGTCGAAGGCCCGCTTTCGCTACGGCTTCGACTTCAAGCGGTACGTCTGGCCGCCGCGGATCCGGCCCGGCGAGCGCGAGTTCGTCTACGAGGAGGTCGTCTGGGCGCGGGAGGCGAGCGGCGTCCTCTACGTCGAGAACGCCCACTCGACGTACGCCCGCTCCTCCTACGACCGCAACGCGTATGTCACGGCGATCGACCTCGAGACGAAGAGGCGCATCTGGCGCAGCGCGGCCCTGGTTGCCAACGCGAAGACCTTCGTGCTCGCCGGCCGCTACCTCGTCACCGGCTACGGCTTCACGGCCGAGCCCGACCACCTCTACCTGCTCGACCGGAAGACCGGCCGCGTGGTCGAGCGGCTGAAGATGCCGAGCGCCCCCGAGCGGATCATCCGTCACGGGAACCGACTCGCGGTCCGCACGTACGACCACGACGTCGTCGTCGCACTCGAGAACGCCTGATGCTGCGGGAGGGCGACCGGGTTCCCCTCGAGGCGCTCGTGTGGCTCGGGCCACACGAGCGGATGAGCTTCGCCGAGATCGTCGAGTCGGGCCCGATCCTGCTGCTCTTCTACCTCTTCGACTGGACCTCGACCTGAACGAACGAGATGGAGCTCCTGCGTGACAGGAGACAGGAGTTCGAGGAGGCCGGCGTGCGGCCGCTCGCCATCTCCCGTGACTCGCCCTGGACGCACATCGCCTGGGCCCAGGCGCTGGACCTCGATTTCGGCCTCCTGTCGGACTGGAACGCCGAGGCGGTACGAGGGTTCGGCGTCGCGCAGGAGTACAGAGGACTCGAGGAGGTGGCGCAGCGGTCGGCGTTCCTGATCGGCACAGACGGAACGGTGAAGAGGGCCTGGAGCTACGGGAGCTCGGAGGTTCCCGACTTCGACGCGTTGCTCGACGCCGCCCGGGCTTTGTAGCCCTCGCCTGCGCGCTGTACCTCGTCGCGGGGGTGGTCGCGACCGCGCCTGCGATCCGCCACGGAGGCACGCACTTCCTGGCCGACGGAGCTCCCGGGCTCGGCGAGGCCGCGCCGGGAGACCATCTCCAGACCGCCTACCACTTCTGGCTCGTTGGCGACGACCTCGAGCACGGACGCGCGCCCTGGCGCGACCCCTACTCGTTCCGCCCCGAGGCGCGCTGGACGCTGAACCCGGCCGCCTGGCCCTTCGGCCTTGGCTTCTGGCCGCTCTGGCGGGCGCTGGGCGTCGTCCTAGCCTGGAACGTCTTCGTGTTGCTCTCCTTCGTCGCGGCGGGCGGCCTCGCGTGCGCCTGGCTTCGCGAGCTCCGCCTCTCGCGTGGGGCGGCCCTGGCGGGAGGCCTCGCGTTCGCGCTCGCCCCCTACCGGGTCGCACAGAGCACGGGTCACCTGCTCGGGCCGATCTCGATCCTGCTCCCCCTCGCGCTCTTCGCGCTCGAGCGCGGACTCCGCGCGAGCCGCTGGTGGCTCGTGCTCTCGGTCGCCGCACTTGCCTCGATTCCCCTGTCGGGACAGGTCCATCTCGCTCTCGCAGCTGTGCCCTTCTACGTCGCGTACGCGCTCGTCCGGTCACGCGGGCGCTGGACGCTCGCGGCGGTCGGGACCGCGGTCGTCCTCGCCGCGGCCGCCGGAGCGCTCATCCGTTATGAGGTGATCAGAGGCTCGATTGCTGCGAGGGGTCGACCGCTTCAGGCCGCGGACGAGTACTCGGCCGAGTGGCTGGACTTCGTAATCCGCCACGAACGGCACGGGCTCGAGCCCTTCGTCTTTCTCGGCTGGCTCGTGCCCCTCGCGGCCCTGCTCGGGCTCGCCCTGCTGTGGCGGCGCGGCGACGGTGGGCTGGCGGTCGTCCTCGCAGCCGGCGCGCTGGTCCCGATGGTGCTTGCCCTGGGGACGAACACGCCGCTCTACCGGGCGACTCGCTTCGTGTTTCCTCCCCTCAGGTACCCGCGCGTGCCCGAGCGTCTGATGCCGCTCGCCTGCCTGTGTCTCGCCGCGCTCGTCGCCTACGTGGTCGCGGAGACGGAGGAACGTGGAGCCGCGCGGGCAGCTCGGGCTTTGCAGAGGATCGGGAGGGGCCTGGTCTCGGTCCCGGGCGCGTTCGCACTCGTGGCGCTGTGCCTGGTCCTCCTCTTCCTCGACCTCCGCGTGAACGTCTTCGGAGCGAGCTCCGCCGACGGGGGGAATCGCGCCTACGCCGCCCTTCGCCACGAGGGGCCGGGCCGGCTGGCGGAGCTCCCTTACTTCCGGCCCGGCTCCGATCTCGGCAGCGCATACCTCTACTACGAGCTGCAGTCGAGACGCGAGCGCCCGGGCGGCTACTCGACCACCGCCCCGTCCGCCGCGGACCGGGTCGGGAAGGCGCTCGTCCAGCTCAACTGCGGCGACTGGAGCGCCGGCCGCGGACGCCTTCTGCGGCAATTCGGCGTCACGGCGATCGCCTTCCACCGTGGCCTCTTCAAGACCGGCGGCGCCAGGTCGGACACCGCCTGGTTCGCCTGGCAGGGCCTGATCCGTAACGGCTGGAAGCGCTTCGCCCGGGACGGAGCCGTGACCATGCTCGCCCGCCACGGCTGGGTTCCTCCCGTTCCCGCGCGCGAGCCTTCCCACCGAGAGGTGCTCTTCTGCGACGGCTGGTACGAGAACGACGGCCGGGGCCGGCAGATGAGCCTCGATCACGCCCCGATCTGGGTCTACGACTCGGGCGATCTAAGACTGTTCCTCGAGGCCGACCAACCGTTGCGGCTGACCATCACCGTGAACGGGCATCCGGTTGTCCACCGCGTTGTCTCGCGACTCGCCGAGGTGCGCGTTCCGGTCGGCGGCGCGGGCTGGCACCTCGTCGCGCTCGACGCCGCACTGCCGAAGATCCACGGACGCAGGACCGGAGCCCGCCTGGTTGGATGGGCACGTTCTTGACCGGCGCACCGTGATCCGGTGGTTAGCCCCGCGCTCGCGCTGACTTCCTAGGCCTGGTTCAAGGAGATCAGGCGGCTCCGTCAGGCGTGCGCGTGGTGGTGGCCGTGCTCGTGCCCGCCGGCCGGCTCGCTCATCGCGCGGAGCATGGGCAAGCCGCCGCTCGAGACGAAGCGCCAGACGAGCGCGGCGGCCAGGCAGAGGAACACGATGTTGAGCACGGTCGTGTAGTTCCAGGTGACGCTCGCCTCGACGACTTTCGCGTTTCGGTCGTCCGGGATCAGGCCGAGCCCGTCGAAGATCCATTCCACGGCCAGACCCGCGGCGACCATGGTCGCGTAGAAGCTGCCGAGCAGGAAGATGGCCATCCGCCAGCCGTAGTACTTGCGGTAGATGTCGAGGATCGGCAGCACGATCAGATCGGCGAAGATGAAGGCGAGCACGCCGCCGAAGGAGATCCCCCCGTTCCAGAGCACGGCGGCAAGCGGCACGTTTCCGATCGAGCAGACGAAGCTGAGGATCGCCACCAGCGGGCCGATCAGCGGCCCCCAGAACGCCGCGAACGTGTGGTGGCTCTCGAAGAAGATCGCCTGCCACCAGGAGTGCGGCACCCACGCGGCGAGCGCGCCGGCGATGAGCAGGCCGCCGACGATGTCGACCCAGATCGCCGCCCAGTCCATGACGAAGTAATCGGCCGTGGCCTTGAAGCCCGCGGGCGACGCCAGGCGCCGCCAGAGCGGGCCCCGCTCGTGGATGGACATGTCCATCTCGGCGTGACCCTCCATGCGGCCGACCACGCCCCGCTCGGCCTCCGCGCGGGCCTCCTCGATCAACTGGGACTTGAGGAAGGCGCGGAAGAGAATCGCCAGCAGCACGATCATCAGCGGGCCGCCGACGAACTCGCCGAGGGTGAACTGCCAGCCGAGAATCAGCGCCATGAGGATGCCGAGCTCGACGACGAGGTTGGTCGAGGCGAACTGGAAGGTCATTGCCGCCGTGAAGTTCGCTCCCCTGCGAAAGAGCGAGCGTGCCAGAGCGACGGCGGCGTACGAGCAGGAGGAGGACGCGGCGCCCAGCCCGCAGGCGATGCCGATCGTCCGCGGCGAGTCGTCGGGGAGCAGGCGCCGCATCTCACCCTTCGTCACCACGGCCTGCACGGCGCCCGAGAGCGCGAAGCCGAGGATCAGGGCCCAGAGGACCTCCCAGAACATCCCGAAGGCGAACGAGAGCGCCTGGACGAGCTCGTGGCCGAGAGCTATGGCGAGAAGGTCCACGCCGGCGATCCGTCGGCTAGCGGGTTCGCGCGAATCGCTGCACGGCCTCGAGCAGCTCCTGGGTCTTCGCGCCGGCAGCGGTCACGTCGCCCGATCGGAGCGCGCCGGCGACGCAGTGGCGCACGTGCTCGTCGAGGATCTTGAAGGCGAGCGCCTCGAGTGCGGTGTTGACGGCCGCGATCTGGGTGAGGATGTCGATGCAGTAGCGGTCCTCCTCGACCATCCCTTCGATCCCGCGGACCTGTCCCTCGATGCGGTGGAGGCGCTTGACGAGTGCGTCCTTGTCTTTCGTGTATCCGTAGTCCATGTCGGCGAGTATATACCCCTACAGGGTATGATCAGCGACAATGGCGAGCCCGACGACGCACGTCGCCCTCTTGCGCGGCATCAACCTGGGCGCGCGCAACAAGGTGTCGATGGCGCACCTGCGTGCGCTCTTCGCCGACCTGGGCTTCGAGGAAGTGACGACGTATGTCCAGAGCGGGAACGTCGTCTTCAAGACCTCGCTTGCCGAATCGGACGTGATCCAGGCCGTCGAAGGGCAGATCACGCGCCGACTCCGCCTCAGCGTGACCGTCCTGGTCCGCACGAAGGCGCAGCTCGCGCGGGTGCTGGCCTCCAACCCGTACGCGGGCGGCAAGAGAGAGCCGGCGAAGCTCCATGTCACGTTCCTGGCCGACAGACCGAGCCGCGCCCGCGTCCGCGAGCTCGAAGCGCAAGCCTTCGAGCCCGACGAGTTTCACGTCGTCGGGCGGGAGGTCTACCTGCACTGCCCGAACGGCTACGGGAAGTCGAAGCTCAGCAATGCCTTTCTCGAGAAGCAGCTCGGCGTCGCGGCCACCACTCGGAGCTGGAAGACGGTGACGAAGCTGGGCGAGCTCGCCGGCGCGTAGCGCCCATCCGCGAAGCGGACCTGCCCTACATCCCCATGGAGTGATATCCCGCGTCGACGTACAGCGTCGTCGCCGTCACGCTCGCGGCCGCGTCCGAGAGCAGGTAGGCCGCGGCACCCGCCACGTCGTCCGCCTCGATGTTGCGCCGGAGGGGCGAGTGCTCCTCGACGATCGCCTCCATCGTCGGGAAGCCCGCGATCGAGCGCGCGGCGAGCGTGCGAACGGGGCCGGCGGAGATCGCGTTCACCCGGATCCCCTTCTCTCCGAGGTCCCAGGCGAGGTAGCGCACCGACGCGTTGAGTGCGGCCTTCGCCACTCCCATCACGTTGTAGTGCGGCACGGCGCGCTCGCCGCCGAGGTACGTCATGGTCAGGATCGAGCCGCCGCCCGACGCCTCCATCAGGGGCTCGGCGGCGCGTGCGCAGGCCACGAGGGAGTAAGCGCTGACGTCGACGGCGAGCCAGAAGCGGTCGCGCGGAGTGTCGGTGAAGCGGCCGGCGAGGTCCTCGGCGGCGGCGAACGCGACCGAGTGGACGAGCAGGTCGAGGCCGCCGCCGAAGGTCTTTTCCACCTCCGAGAACACGCGCGCGACGTCCTCGTCCGAGCGGACGTCGCAGGAGGTGACGAGGGGGCTCGAGACGCTCTCGGCCAGCTCGCGCACGGCCCTTTCGATCCTTTCGCCCTGAAATGTGAAGGCGAGCTCGGCGCCCTCGTCGGCAAGTAAGCGCGCGATCGCCCACGCGATCGAGCGCTTGTTGGCCACGCCCAGGACGAGGCCTCGCTTCCCGGCGAACGCGTTCCTCACGGCGGGCGCGAGTCTAACTTCCTGAGGTACTCTGGCTCGGACGGTGCGCCGCTCGATCGCCTTCCTCGCCTTCGCGGCGTCCTTCGGTTTTGCCTCGAGTGTTGCCGCCGCGCTTCAGCCGGTCCGGCGGGACTTCGGCGAGCGGAGCGTCCCGCGCGTGCACAGGGGGACGGTGCAGATTCCCGCCGCCCATGCCTCGGGCCGGCTGCGCGTCATCGTCGCGCTCCGGCTGCCCCCACTCGCCGTCGCCCACAGCCGCACGCTCGCGCTACGCGAAAGCGTGCGCCGGAGACTCGACGTCGAGTCGGCCTTCTCCCGCGCGTACCTCGCCCGTGAAGACGCGGCGCAGCGCGCCGCGATCGCGGCGCTGCGGCGGTCGATCCCCGAGGCGCGGGTCTCATGGCGCTACCGCGTCGTACTGGACGGCTTCGCCGTCAGCCTCCCTTACCGGCGTCTGCCCGACCTCCTGCAGCTCGGCTTCGCCGAGAAGGTGTACTCCAGCGGCCGCTACAAACTCGACCTCAACCGCAGCCCCTCGCTGATCGGCGCGCCTCAGCTTTCCGAAGGGAGCGGAGCCCGCGGCGACGGGGTCAAGGTCGGCATCATCGACGACGGGATCGACCAGACGAGCTCGTTCTTCAACCCGGCCGGCTTCAGCTATCCGGCCGGGTTCCCGAAGGGGTCTGCGGCCTTCACGACGCCGAAGGTGATCGTCGCGCGCGCGTTCCCCGGGCCGGGCTCGGGAGCCGCAGGCAAGCTGCCGGTCGACCGCCGCACGTCCTTCCACGGCACGCATGTCGGTGGGATCGCTGCCGGTGACGCGGGCACGTTCGCCCCGGCCGGGATCGACCATCCCGCAATCGCGGGACTCTCCGGCGTGGCGCCGCGCGCGTGGCTCGGCAACTACCGGATCTTCAACGTGCCCGTCCCCTTCACCGGTTGCTGTGTCGCCGAGGATCCGGAGATCGTCAAGGCGATGGACGCCGCGGTCGCCGACGGCATGGACGTGATCAACATGTCCCTCGGCGCGCCCGAGACCGATCCGGCGACGAGCGCGCTCGTCGCCGCCGTGAAGAACGTGACCGCGGCGGGTGTCGTGGCCGCGGTCGCGGCCGGGAACGACCGCGACTCCTTCGGCCTCGGCTCGATCGGCGTCCCCGGGTCGGCCCCGGACGCGATTACCGTCGCGGCGGTCGACAACAGCCACTTCTTCGGGCGGGCCCTCACGGTCGTCTCGCCGAGCGCTCCGGGCCTCTCCCAGCTCGCGGTCGTCCCCGGTGCGGGCGGCGTCCCGACGGCGTGGGCGACGGCGGACCAGCGCATCGTCGACGTGGGTGCGATCACGGGCACCAACGGGAGTCCGGTCGATCGCGACCTCTGCGGCCTCGGCGGAGATCTCAACGGCCCCTCGTCGACGCTACCTCCGGGCTCGTTGAGCGGAGCAATCGCCCTCGTCTCACGCGGCCACTGCACCTTCATCTCCAAGGGCGACCGGGTCAAAGCCGCGGGCGGAATCGGAATGATCCTCGTGGACAACCGACCGGGCGATCCCAATCCCATCTCAGTCCAGACAGCTGTCCCTGCCGCGATGATCTCGATCGGCGACGGGGCGAAGTTCCGGACGGCGCTTGCCTCGGCGGGCGGACGTGGGTCGATCCGCATCGGCCGAGACGAACTCGAGATCACGACCGCTAACGCCGGTGTGCCGACGAGCTTCTCCTCCGCCGGGCTGACGGATTTCACGCACGAGCTGAAGCCCGACATCTCCGCTCCGGGCGCCAACGTCCTCTCCTCGACCCTGACCGAGTTCGCAGGCGAGGCCTTTGCGCCCTTCAGCGGGACGAGCATGGCGACCCCGCACATTGCCGGAGCGGCGGCGCTCCTGCGCCAGCTCCATCCCGGGTGGACGCCGAAGCAGGTCAAGTCCGCGCTGATGTCCACCGCGTCGCCCACCTACTCCGACTCGGACCATTCCAGCGAGGCGTCCGTTCTGCTCGAGGGAGCCGGCCTCGCACAGCTCACGGCGGCTGCGAACCCGAAGGTGTTCACCGGGCCGCAGTCGCTCTCGTTCGGCTACTTGAACGTTCTCGCAGGCGCCGCGAGCCGCCAGATCGCCCTCTCGGTCACGGACGCGGGCGGTGGCGCCGGGAGCTGGCAGGTGTCCGTCGAGCCCCAGAGCTCCAGCGCCGGAGCCTCGGTGGCCGTGCCGGGATCGATCGCCGTTCCCGCAGGTGGCAGTGCCACCCTGACGATCTCGGCGAACGCGGCGGCCGGGGCGGCGGCCGGCGACGACTACGGCTTCGTGGTGTTGACGCAGGCCGGCGTGCGGCGCCGTATCCCGTACGCGTTCATCGTCACTCGGCCCCAGCTTGCCGGGGTGAAGGCGGTGGCGCTGCGGCGCTCCCAGGCGGGCGACACGCGCAAGGGAGCGAACCATGCCCAGGCCTACCGCTGGCCCACCGCGGGACTCGGGCCCTTCGTCAGCAGCGTGCTCGGCCCTGTGTCGGAGGACGCCGCCGAAAAGCTCTACGTGACCAGCGTGGAGAAGCGCGTGGTCAACGTGGGCGTCGCCGTGGTCTCGGAGTCGGCGACCACACTCGTGGATCCCTGGTTCCTCGGCTCGCAGGACGAGAACGACGTACAGGGCTACGCCGGCACGCCAACGGCGGTCAATTCGTCCCTGCCGCTCGAGTTCGGGCTTCCGATCGGCGCCGCAGGCGCTCTGTTCGTCAGGCCCGGCCGCTACTACGTCGCCGTCGATTCCGGCCGCAATCAGTTCACCGGCCGCTCGTTCGCAGGTCGCTACGTCTTGCACTCCTGGGTCAACGACGTCAAGCCGCCTCGCGTCAAGCTGGTCACGACGAGCGTCGCGGCCGGCCGGCCCACGCTCGTCCTGCGCGCGCTCGACGCGAAGGCGGGCGTGGATCCCTTCTCGATCCTGATCGGCTACAACCGCGCGCTCGTCCTCGCCGCGGCGTTCGATCCGAAGACGGGCATCGCACTCGTGCCCCTCCCCCTCCAGGCGCCCCCGATCGAGCGCGGCAGCACCCAGGTGCTGCTGATCGCGTCCGACTACCAGGAGTCGAAGAACATCAACACGATCGGAACGAACGTGATGCCGAACACCGTGTTCAAGACCCAGCGCCTGAGCGCGGGCAGCGGCCCGACGCTTCACTGGGTGCTGCCGAATGCCAACACGTGCGCGACGAAGAAGACGCACGTGCTGGTCGTGGGCAGCGACACGGCGAAGATCTCGTCCGTCCAGTTCTTCGACGGTCGCCGCAAGTTCGCCACGGTGAGGAAGAACGTCGCCGGGCTGTTCTCGGCCACCTGGAAGACGAGCGGAGCGGCCAGGGGCGAGCATGCGCTGCGCGCCGTCCTGGCCGACCGCGCTGGGAGGCGTGCGACGACGAAGCGCATCCTGCGCGTGTGCGGTAAGAAGTCATAATCGAACGCGTCGCCGTCGTCACCGGTGGATCGAGCGGCATCGGGCTAGCCATTGCCCGGGCTCTGTCCGGTCGCAGCTACCGCTGCGTCTTGCTCGCCCGGAACCAGGAGAAGCTCCGTGCCGTCGCCGGCGCCCTCGGAGCCGAGCACGAGGTCTGCGACGTGGGCGACCGCGAGGCGGTCGAGCGCGCCGCGGGCGCCGTTCTCGCCAGGCACCCCGCCGTGCACGTGCTCGTGAACAACGCCGGTGTGCCGGGCCGCGCCGGGTTCGTGGATGCCGCTCCGGAGCAGATCGAGGAGGTGACCCGGATCAACTACCTCGGCGGCGTCTGGTGCGTGCGGGCCTTGCTCCCCGCCCTCGAGGCGGCCGCTCCTTCCGACGTCGTGAACGTCGTCTCCGTCGCTGGCACCGTGGCCGCCGGCACATCCGGCCTCTACGCGGCTGCGAAGCACGCGCAGCTCGCCTTCTCCCGCTCTCTCGGCGCGGAGGTCGCCGCCCGCGGCATCCGGGTGCACGCGGTTCTCCCGGGCTTCATCGAGACCGAGGGCTTTCCGCAGTACGAGATCTATCCGCGGTGGATGCACCCGCTGGTGGGCACGCCCGAGGACGTGGCGCGCGCGGTGCTGCGCACGCTCGACCGCAACCGCTCCGAGGTCACCGTCCCCCGCTATTACCGGGTGGCGACCCTTGCCCAATGGCTCTTCCCCGGGCTCGTGGGGCGTGTCGGACGCTCCGGTCGCCTGCGCAAGCCGGCCTGACTTGCCCGGCCGGCCTCGCCCTCTGGGGCGTCGCTGGCCAAGGAGGCGGGCCCGAGGCCCGACGGACAGTACAAAGAGGTACGGCCGAGGGCCGAGGGCGACGCATTCTGCCGTCAGCGGCGTCAGGCTCCTCTGCGGAAGGCCGGCTTTGCCGGCCGGCGGCAGGAGCCGCCCAGAGGCGCGAGACTAGAGCTGCCAGATACCGCCGGTGAGCACCGGGATCCGCGCCCCCTCGCGGGTGATGCCGGTCACCGAGACGTCGGCGCCCCCAATCATGAAGTCGACGTGGATCGCGCTCCGGTTCGATCTCGCGCGGTCCTCCTCCGACAACCCCGACTCTTCCCCTGCCCCGAGCGCAATGTGGCTGACGGCGTTCTCGTCGAGCAGGGTGTCGTAGAACACGGTGCCGAGCTCCGCGATCCGGCTCTCGCGGTCGACCAGCGCCACCTCGCCGAGTCGCGAGGCACCGGCGTCCATGGCCGCCCGCCCCCGCATGATCTCGGCCCCCTCCTCGGCGTCGATTCGTACGGCGCGGCCGCCGGCGAACTCCACCTCCAGGCCCCGAATGAGGCTGCCGTCGAAGAGGACGAGCGGACGGGTGGAGCGGACGCGACCTTCTGCCCGCGCCGGATCCGGAGTGGCGTAGACCTCTTCACTCGGCAGGTTGGCGATGTGGACGATCCCCTCCACCGTCTCCATGCGGGCCGACTGCCAGATGGAGCTCGGCAGCAGGCCAACAGTGAGGTCGCTTCCCCGGCCCTCGAAGTGGAGCGCGTCGAAATGGCGCTCGTTCAGCCTGCGGGCGATCGCCTCCAGCGTGTCGGCCCGCTCCTGCCAGGCTGCAGATGGATCGGCCTCGTCGAGGCGCAGCACGCGGGCGATCTCCTCGCAGAGCCGGTCCAGGGCCTCGCCGTCGCCGAGCTCGGGATGGACCAGCGTTGCCCACGCGGTTGTAGGGCAGGGAATGACCGTCCAGGAGAGGACCCGCTCGTGGATAACGGTCAGGGTCTCCTTCAGGAATGGGAGCTGGTCGCGGCCCAGCCTCGCCGGGTCGAGGCCGTCCAGTGCCCCAGGGGCCGTGGGACCGGCCAGGGCGATGTTTGCGCCTCGCTCCTTGCCGAGAGCGAGCACGCGCTCGCCGTACCACGGAGGGACGTAGTCGAGGGTCTCCTCGGCCGCGAGCTCGATCCGGGCGCGCTTCACGTACGGGTCGTAGTAGCGCACGTCGACGAACCGCGCACCGCGCCTGTACGCAGCCTCCGCGACGACGCGGGCCATCTCCTCCTGCCCGAGATCGGCCCCCACCCCGACGACCTGTCCGGGCTGGACGTTTGCGCCGGCACTCACCGCGAGCTCGGCCAGCTGCTCCAGGATCCGCCCGCGCATCGCGCTGAGCTTACGCGCCGGCCGGCTTGACGGCCAGGTACCAGCCGATCGTCACGGAGAGCTCGGGGGGCGCGAGCGCCACCGCCTGCCTTCGAAGCTCGCCCTCGCACGCGGCCAGGTCCAGGTAGGGCTCCAGCGCGCGCTCCTCTCGCTCGAAACCGGAGCGCAGGACCACCAGGCTGTTCGCCTCGAGCAGCGCCCGGACGTCGGTGTCCGGCAACGTCCGCGTGTGGGAGGGATCACGAGCCCGCTCGAAGCGGTCGAGCTCGAGGGCCGCCAGCGGGTCGACCGGGGCAAGCTGGTCGACGAGGAGCACCCGGCCGTCGGCCCGCGTGACCCGCGCGAGCTCGGCGACCACGAGCTCCGGACGCCGGACATGATGCAACGTGCGCAGCGTCCCCGCGAGGTCGAACGCCCCACCCTCGAAATCGAGGTGCATGGCATCACCTTCCACGAACGTGACGTTGGGAAAGGGAGCGCTTCGGCGGCGGCCTTCCTCCAGCAGCTCGGGGACGACGTCGACCGCCGTCACCTCCCTGACGAGCGGCGCGAGGGCAAGCGCGAGGGCTCCGGTCCCCGACCCGGCATCGAGCACGCGCTCGTCGCCGTGCAGCTCGAGGAAGACGCGAAGCTTCTCGCGCAGTGCTTCCCGACCCAGCTCCTCACGCTGCGCGATGCGCGCGGCGGACTTGACGAAACGCTCCTGCACCGCGTCAGCGTGATCCTGCGTGACGTCGGACGTAGTCGAGCGCCTCCTCTCTCGTCGTAATCGTGCCTACCGCACGCTCCTCCTCGATCAGCTCGAGCAAGCGTCCGATCTCGGGCCCCGGAGGGAGTCCGAGCTCGTCCCCCCGCACCAGCGGCTCCGCGTGATCGCGGGAGCGCGCCTCGCGGACGGCCGCGGCAAGGTCGTTCCGACCGTGGAAGGCAAGCGCCTCGATCGCCCAGGGCTCGGTCCCCCGGCGAAAGCGATGGACGGCGCGTGGGGAGGCGTCCTCTGGCGGGGAGCTCCGTAGGAGCGCCAGGGCGAAGCGGCGTAGCTCCTTCGAGATCGGGAGCGTGCCGACCGCCTCGCCCAGGAAGACGACGAGCCTGTACCGGGCCGACTCCACGGCGTCGGCACGGTCGGCGCGCTCGAGGGAGCCGCCCAGCGGGTGGAGGAGCCCGAGGTCGGCGAGACGCCCGTAGCCGGCGGTCGAGAGGCGGCACAGCTCGCCGAGGATGCGCTCGCCGGCAGGACTGGTCACGAGCCGGGCGTGGTCGCGGATCAGGCCCTCGGTACGCGGCTCGATCCGGAAGCCCAGCTCGTCCTCGAGACGAACGGCGCGCAGCAGGCGCAGGGGATCGTCGTCGAAGACGTGCTCGGAGACGGCGCGGATCACCTGAGCCTCGAGGTCGGCGCGTCCTTCGAAGGGATCGACGAGCTCCGCTGCTGCAAGCGGTCTGGCGACGGCGTTGATGGTGAAGTCGCGCGTCGCCAGGTCCTCCTCGATCGACCCGCGCAGCGGCGTGAAGTCGATCGTCCGGCCGTCCTCCAGCGCCACACGCCAGGCGCCGTGCCGCTCCGAGAGCGGGAACGGGGCTCCGCCTTGCCGCTTTCCGTACGCCCGCGCCGCGCGCGCGGGATCGCGGCAGGCGATGTCGACGTCGACGACCGGCTTGCCCAGCAGCTCGTCGCGGACGGCCCCTCCGACCACGAAGGCCTCCTCCCCGGCGAGAATCTCCTGCGCGGCCTCGATCACCGGCCCGTCACCCGCCGGGCGGCGCGCTCGGGGTTCACGCCGATGCGAGAGACGATCTCGTAGGTGATCGTGCCGGCCACGCGTGCATGCTCCTCGGCGAGCAGTCCGTCGCCGATCAGCGTCACCGGCGTTCCCGCCGGCAGCTCCCGGTCCAGCTCGACGGCGAACGAGTCCATGGAGACGGTGCCGACGACGCGGTGTCTCTGCTCCGCGACCAGCACCTCGGTCCCGGTCAGGTCGCGTCGAAAGCCGTCGGCATAGCCGACGGGAACGATCCCGATCCACGTTGGCTGCTCGGCGACGAACCGGCGGTCGTAGCCTGTGCTCTCGCCCGGCTCGAGCAGCTTCGCCTGGGCGAGCTCGCTGCGCCACGAGAGGACCGGTTCGAGGCCGTCCTCGGCCGGGTCGGTCCCGAAGGGAGAGAGGCCGTACAGGGCGATCCCGCACCGGGCTGCATGAAGACGCGACTCGGGGAGCCGGAGAGCGGCGGCGGAGTTGGCCACGTGCGTCTCGAGCCCGGGATGGGCTTTCACGACTGCCAGGAAGCGCGCCAGCTGGTCGCGCGCGAACGCCAGATCGGAGTCGGCGGTCGCCAGGTGGCTCATCAGCCCGATGGCGTTGTCCGGCAGCGCCGGCAGCTCCCGCACCCCGTACCGCCCCATGCCCGTGTCGACCTTGACGTGGACCGGCAAACCTGAGGGAGCGCGGGTATCGGCCAGCGCGAGCTCGAGGCGCGCTTCCTTCGCCTGCGCGAGCTCGGTGTCCGACACCGGGCCCATGACGAGGATGCGCGCCCCACCGAACGACCGGCGAAGAGCGAGGCCCTCGCCGACGGTGGCCACGCAGAGCGCGGCGGCCCCTTCCTCGAGCGCGGCTCCGGATACGTCTTGCGCCCCATGCCCGTAGGCGTCGGCCTTGACGACGGCCCAGAGCTGCGAGCCCCGAAGAGCGTCCAGCAGCCGCCGGGCGTTGCGGCGAACCGCGTCCAGGTCGATCGTGACCTCAGATCTCGGCGTCGAGCACCTCCGGTAGCGCCCCGATCACGTCCCCCGCGACGAGCCCGCGCGCGGGGCCGAGCCAGGCGGCGAGGCCGCA
>WNGB01006115.1_pt1 | contig 38398 bp, 39 predicted proteins | sample 5400681 | NCBI WGS metagenome assembly WNGB01 (sample SAMN13153367, study PRJNA577476) | soil metagenome | isolation source: 115 cm soil or saprolite under grassland replicate 2 | place: USA:California | collected 2016-06-15 | reverse complement strand
CGTCGCCGCGACGCATGAGGCGGAGGTCGCGGACGGCGGCGGCGAGCTCGTCGCTGTTCGTCGAGATCAGCCCGCCCTCGCCGGCCGCGATGTTCTTCGTCGCGTACAGCGAGAAGCAGGTGGCCTTCGAGATCGAGCCGATCTTGCGGCCGCGATAGCGGCTCTCGGCCGCATGGGCCGCGTCCTCGACGACCGGCACGCCGAGCTCGAGCAAGGGCTCCATGTCGCACGGCTGTCCGGCGAGATGCACAGGCAGGATCGCCTTTGTCCGCTCCGACACCGCGTCAGCCACATGGGCGGGATCGATGTTCAGATCCGCCTCGCGGACGTCGACGAAGACCGGGGTGGCCCCGCTGTGCACGATCACGTTCGCGGTGGCGGGCCACGTGATCGGCGTCGTGATCACCTCGTCGCCGGGCCCGACCCCGAGCGCGACGAGCGCCAAGTGGAGGGCGGCCGTACCGGATGCGAGCGCGAGCACGTGCTCGGCCTCGAGGTACTCCGTTAGCCGCCGCTCGAGCTCGGCCGCGCGCGGGCCGGTCGTCAGCCAGCCGGAGCGCAGTGTCTCGGCGACCGCCGCGATCTCCTCGTCGCCGATCGCGGGCGGCTGGAAGCCGAGCATCGTCGCCCGGCGGCTCCGTTCCCTAGACGAGAGCTTCGACATCGACCGTGTGGAACCGGATCAGCTCGGCGGCGCGGTCGGCGCGCGCGAGCGCGTCTTCGCGGCTGTCGCCGAGGGCGAGGATCGCCCCCGCACGATCCGCGCCGCGGAGCAGCGGACCGAAGCGGTGGCCCTCCTTGCGGTAGAGGCGGATGCCGCGGATCCCCTCGAGCGCGAACGCCTCGTCGAGACCGGACGCGTCCCGCAACTCGCCGGGCGGCGCGACGAGGAAGCGGACGCAGCCGCCGCCCGCCTGCGCCGCCGGCGCCAGCGCCGTCGCCGGAAGCTCGTGGCCGAGCGCCGCGGCCAGCGCGAGCCCGTTGAGGTCGACGCCGAGGACGGCCTTGCACAGCTCGGCGTCGTGGCCGCCGCCGAGGCGTGCCGCGAGCTCGCCCACCTTCGCACCGTCCGGCCCGACGAGCACCTGCGTGTAGCTGGGCCCGTCCTCGATTCCGACCGCATCGGCGGCGGCCGCGGCAGCCTCGATCGCGGCCCCGATCGCCTCGGGCGGAAGCTCGCTCGGCCAGGCATGGGCCAGCGCGACGCCGAATGCCGGCGGCTCGGCGGTGATGCGATCGGTCACGGTCAGCGGCCGGAGCTTCCCGCCGACCGAGAACGCGTTCACGGTCACCTCGTGTCCTGCGACGTGCTCCTCCACGAGCAGCGTCGCGCTGCGCGAAGCGTCGAGCGCGATTTCGACGGCGGTCTCCATCCGCCTTGCGTCGGTCACGAAGCTGAGCCCGCGCTGGCCCTGCCGGTCGGGCGCCTTCACGACGCACGGATAGCCCAGACGCTCGGCCGCAGCGGCGGCCTCCTCCGCGCCGGAGCAGACCTCGTAGGCCGGCTGCGGCACGCGCCTTTCTGCGAAGCGCTCGCGCTGGCGCAGCTTCGACGTCGACAGCGCCGCCGTCTCGGAGGAGTAGGGGTGCGGCAGCCCGAGCCGTTCGGCCACACGCGCCGCGATTGCTACCGGCCAGTCGATCCCGGGCGCGATGATCCCGTCGACGCGCTCGGCGCCCGCGAGCCGCTCGATCCCGGACTCGTCCTCGGTGGACAGGATCGCGCGGCGGTCGGCATAGCGGAATCCGGGCGCCGACGGGTCGCGGTCGACGGCGATCACGTGCAGCTCGCGCGCCCGGGCGGCCGCGAGCAATCCGAGCTGCGCGGGCCCGGCGCCTAGGACGAGGAGACGGTCGGCTCTCGCTCCAGAATCCCCCGCCACCACGCCTCATTCTCGCGGTACCAGGCGATGGTGCGCTCGAGTCCCTCCGCGAAGGAGGTGTGCGCGCGCCAGCCCGTCAGCCGCTCCATCTTCTCCGTCGAGCCGATGTGCCGATCGACCTGCCCCGGCCGCTCGGTGACGAACTCCTTCAGCGACGACGGCTTGCCGAGCGCGTCGAGGACGGCATCCGCGATGTCGTCGACGGAGATGTCCACGCCTGTCGCGACGTTCAGCACCTCGCCGGCGACGTTCTCGAGCGGCGCGCCGATCACGGCCTCGATCGCCTCGGCGTCGTCGTCGACGTACAGCCAGTCGCGGCTCGCATGCCCGTCGCCGTGGATCGTCAGTGCCCGCTCCTGCAACGCCTGCGTGACGAACCGCGGCACGACCTTCTCCGGGTGCTGGCGCGGCCCGTAGTTGTTGAACGGCCGCACGATCACCACCGGGAGGCCGTACGTGACGAAGTACGAGTACGCGAGCCGATCGGCTCCCGCCTTCGTCGCCGCGTAGGGCGACCGCGGGTTGAGCGGATGCTCCTCGTCCATCGGGTCGCGCTCCGCCGTCCCGTACACCTCGCTCGAGGAGAAGAGGATGAACCGCTCGACCGGAGCCTCCCGCACTGCGTCGAGGAGGATCTGCGTCCCCTCCACGTTCGTCGTCACGAACTCTCGCGCTCCCTCGGCGATCGACTTCTCCACGTGCGACTCGGCGGCGGCGTTGACGATCACGTCCACCTCGGCGACGACCTCGCGGACGAGATCCGCATCGCGAATGTCGCCGTGCACGAACGAGAGCCGCTCGTGCGACATCACGTCGGCGAGGTTGTCGACGTTCCCGGCGTACGTGAGCGCGTCCAGCGAGACGACGTCGTACGCCGTCTTCGCAAGCAGATGACGGATGAAGTTGGACGGGATGAATCCCGCGCCGCCCGTTACGAGCACGCGTTTGGCCACGGCGCGCAGCCTAGCTGTCGCTCAGAGCTCGCGATCGATCGTGTACAGCGGCCGCCCTTCGACGTCGCGCTGAATCCTCCCCAGGTACTCGCCGACGAGAGCGAGGATGAACCCCTGGATGCCGAGCACGAAGAGGACGGCGACGCCGCCGAACAGCGGCCCCGGGAAGTTCGACTCGTCCACCCAGTAGACGACGCCGTAGATCCCGAGCGCGAGCGCCAGCAGCGAGCAGACGATCCCGAGCGCGACGCCGATCCACTGGATCGGTTGCGGCCAGAACCCGGCGAGCACGTGCAGGGCGAGCCGCGTCAGCCGCAGGGGCGAGTAGCGCGAGGATCCCTGCCGCGGCGCATGCCTGACGTCGACCTCGACGACGCTCGCCCCGCCCGAGAGGACGAGCGCCTTCGTGAACTTCTGCTTGCCGATCGATCCCAGCATCGGCACGACCGCGTCGCGCCGGTACGCGTTGAAGGCGCAGCCGAAGTCGGAGATGTAGACGCCCGTGAAGCGGCGCAGCATCCCGTTGATCAGCCGCGAAGGCAATGTTCGGCCCCACGAGTCGCGGCGGCCGGCGCGGCAGCCGCTCGCGACGTCGTTGCCGGCCTCGACCGCTTCGACGAGCCGCGGGATGTCCTCGGGCGCGTTCTGGAGGTCGCCGTCCATCGTCACGACCACGTCGCCGCGGGCGCGAACGAGGCCGGCGTGCATCGCCGGATGCTGGCCGAAGTTCCGCTTGAACCGGACGGCGCGCAAGCGCGAGTCGCCGGCGTGCAGCATCTCCAACCGAGCCCAGGTGCCGTCCGTGGAGCCGTCGTCGACGAAGATCAGCTCGTAGGTGCGCGGGCCCGGCTCCAGGGCGGCGATCGTCCGCCGGTAGAGCTCGTCGAGCGAGCGGGCCTCGTTGAAGACGGGGATGACGACGGACACGTCCGGTGCGGGTAGCTCAGCCTCCTCGCCCCGATCGAGCCCGCGGACATCCGTCTCGACCATGAGCGAGAGCCTACCCCGGCGTCCCTCGAACGAGGGAGGCGCAGCGCCCCGCGAGGGCCGATCCTCCGTAGAGGTGATTGCGGCCACCACACATCGGCGTCTACTCACGATCACGGCTCTGATCGCGTTCGCAGCCGTCTTCGCGGCGTTCCTCGCCTTCGAGGTCCCCGGTCTCGGCACGGGGCACTTCTTCTACGTGCCGATCGCGCTGCTCGCCCTCTCGTACGGCGTCTGGGGCGGAGCGCTCGGCGGCGCGCTCGCGACGGCTCTCTACGCCCTTGCCACGATCATCAGCCCCCGGATCCCGTCGAGCGACGTCATCACGGTCTCGACAGGAATCCGCTGCGTCACCTTCACGACGCTCGGCCTCGTGATCGGCTGGTTCGCGGTCTCGAACCGCCGGCTGGTCGACCGCCTGCAGGATCTCGCCGAACGCGACTTCCTCACGGGCCTGGTCAACACCCGCGTCTTCGACGAAGCGCTCACGCGCCGTTGCGCAGCCGGAGAGCCGTTCGTGCTCGTCCTCGGCGACATCGACAACCTGAAGGAGATCAACGACGCCCACGGTCACGCCGAGGGGAACGACGTCATCCGGCGGCTCGCGGTCTCCTTCAGCGCGCACGTCGGGCCCCAGGACCAGCTCGCCCGCGTCGGCGGGGACGAGTTCGCGCTGCTCACGCGGAGCGAGGTCTCGACCGCCGGCGAGCTCTGCGCGAGGCTCCGCCGCAGGCTCGAGCGCGAAGGCTTCGAGATCAGCTTCGGCTGGGCGGCGATGCCTGAGGACGGCACCGTGCCGCTCGAGCTCTTCCGCAAGGCGGACGATCGGCTCTACGGCGCGAAGCTGCTGGGCCGAAACCGGCGCGCCGTAGTGGCGCTGTCGGCCGCCGTCAACTCCTAGGACCGGCGTCCCGACCCCCGGTGGGAGCTGCCGAAGCTGCCACCGGGGGTGGGACGTAGTCGAGCCCTAGGCGGCCTCGAGCAGCGCCTCGGCTTCGACCGGAACTTCGGCCTCGGCCGCGCGCTTGCGGCTCGGGATCAGGAACGCAGCCACCGCGCCGACGAGCACGATCGCGGCGCCGATCCAGAGCGCCGGCAGCATCCCGTCGACGAACGACGGACCGGAGGAGTAGCTGCCGTACTGCGACCAGACCGAGGCGAGCACCGCGACGCCGAAGACGCCGCCGAGCTCGCGGATCGCGTTCTGCGCGCCCGACGCCTGGCCTTCTTCCTCCCGGCGCACGGCGGAGAGCACGACGTTGGCGACCGGCGCCCAGAACATCGCCATGCCGAGACCGGAGACCATGAACGGCCCGACCAGCTCCCAGTACGGGATCGTCGCGGTCGAGAGCGCCGCCATGGACGCGAGCCCGGCAGCCTGGAGCGTCAGGCCGATTCCCATGATCCGCGCACCGCCGATCCTGTCTGAGAGCGCACCGGCGATCGGCGCGACGAACATCGGCATGATCGTCCACGGAAGGATCCGCAGCCCCGAGCCGATCGGGGAGTAGCCCTGCACCGTCTGGAAGAACTGCGACAGCAGGAAGATCGACCCGAACATCCCGAAGAACATCAGCAGGGACGCGAGGTTCGCGAGCGCGAAGACGCGGTTGCGGAAGAAGCGCATCGGCAGCATCGGCGCCTCCGCGCGCAGCTCCCAGAGCACGAACGCGACGAGCACGACCGCACCGGCAGCGAGCGCCGTCACGATCTCCGGCGACGTCCAGCCCTGGCCGTTTCCGCGCACGAGGCCCCAGACGATCCCGAGGAGACCCCCGCTGGCCAGGGCGAGCCCGGGCAGGTCGAGTCGGCTCGAGGGCCCGTAGGTCTCGTCCAGCCGCCTCAGCGCGAGCGGGATGAGGATCACGCCGATCGGCACGTTCAGCCAGAAGATCCAGTGCCAGGAGATGCCGGAGACGACCGCACCGCCGACGAGCGGGCCGAAGGCGACGGCGAGACCGGCGATCCCGCTCCAGGCGCCGATGAAGGCTCCACGCTTCGCGGCCGGAACGCCGGCACTCAGAATCGTCAGCGTCAGCGGCATGATGATCGCGCCCCCGACTCCCTGAGCTGCGCGGGCGGCGATCAGCGCGCCTGCGGACGGAGCGAGAGCGGCAGCGGCGGAGGCGACGGTAAAGATCCCGAGCCCGACCGCGAGCATGCGCCGGCGGCCGAAGCGGTCGCCGAGGGCCGCGCCGGTGAGCAGAAGAACGGCGAACGTGAGCGTGTACGCGTTCACCGTCCATTCGAGGGTCTCGATCGAGGCGTGCAGGTCCTTCCGGATCACTGGCAGCGCCGTCGTGACCACGAGGTTGTCGAGCGTGGCCATGAAGACGGCGACCGAGGTGATCGCAAACGTCCAGATGGTCTTCCGTTGCATTTGGGGGACTCCTTCTTGGTTCGACGGCCTTCGTACTGATCCAACCTGCGCGGAGCGGCGGTTTCGGTGGGGCGCTCCGGCGTCTGGGCGTACGGATAACCGGCCTGTTGCTTGTGAGTAGTTACTTACCTCCGCTGCAAATTTTTTTAACGACTTCCTTCCTTGCAGCCTGCGATCAGACGGTCCGCCCACGGCTCGCCCGGCTCGGGGAGGCCCATCGACGCCACGACATTGAACAGCATTCCACGGGCGAAGAAGGCGCTCACCTCCGCCGGCGGCAGGCCGGAGACCCGCTCGACGTAGGCATGGAGATCGCCGAAGCCGTTCCGCACGACCTCACAGATCTCCGGGTCGTCGCAGGCCGCATAGGCCTGCATCTGGGCGCGGAGGAGGTGCGGGTTCTGAGCCAGCCGCTCGGCGTACGCCTCGCCCATGGCGTCGCAGGCAGCAGCTCCGCGCTTTCCCTCGGCGGCGCGTTGAAACGACTCCAGCGTCTCCCGGAAGCAACGGGCCGCCGACGCCCGGAAGAGCTCCTTCTTCGTTCCGAAGAGCCGGAACACGTATGGCTGGGAGATGCCGGCCCTCTTGGCGATCGCCTCGGTCGATGCCCCGTGCAGGCCGCGGGCGGCGAATTCCTCGACAGCGGCGTCGAGGACGGCCTCACGCCGCTCCTCGGCTGTCTTGCGTTCTGTGGCGACGACCACCGTCGCATTGTAAGCGTTGACTTACTACTTCGTCAAGATCGCCATGCCCCGGGCGAGCCGAAGTGCCCGCCGGCTCTCCTGCTTTGCGAACCGGGCGAACGCCTCGGTCGAGTTGACGTCGTCGGAGACGAGGACGCCCCCCTCGCGCAGCCGGGGCCACGCGGCGTTGAACTCGAACCACATGCAGTCGAACGAGTGCTCGCTGTCGTGCATGAAGAAGTCGATCGTGCCGACGCGCTCGAGCAGGGGCGGGAGCTCCTCCTGGCTGCGGCCCAGGATCAGCGTCCAGCGCTCCCGAAGCTCGTCGGGGACGAGCCAGCCCGGTTCGGAGCCGGGCGGGATCCCGGCCCGGCCCTCACCCTCGTAGAACGTTCCGGGCTCGTACGCACGGCCGACCTCGCGCGGGAGGTCGATCGAGTGGAGCCGCCCCTCCCCGTTCGCGTGCAGCGCCTGTAGCAGGAACGCCGTCGAGAAGCCGTTGGCGACCCCGGTCTCGACCGCCACCTGCGGCCGCAGGGTGCGCACCACGGTATAGAGATAGGTGCCTTCCGCGTAGCCGATCGCGCCGAGCGAGAACTGCTCGCCGCTCCGCTCGACCGCGGCCTTGTGCTCCCGGCCCCGCTCGAGCAGGTACTCGCGGAGGCCGGTCGCGCGCAACTCGCGCTCGTAGCGGGCGAGGGTCTCACGGTCACCGCCCACGAACCGCTCGACGAACTCGCTCCTGATCCGTCGCGCCTCGGCGAGGCGCCGCGGATTGCGTGCGTTGCGCGCGGCGCGGTACAGCGTCCGTCTGAGATCGAGCGCCGCCAAGAGCCGCGGATCGTATCGTTGAGCGCTGTGGATGCCCGCGTCCTTCATCTCCCGGTCAACCTCGCCGGCACCGGCTGGGCGCACGTCAACGCGCTCCGCCGCAAGGGCGTCGACGCGCGCCTGCTCGTCTTCTGGCCGCAGAAGTGGCGGCCCGACGAGTACGACATCAACCTCGACCTGCCGCGGAAGGGCTTCCTGCGCCAGCAGGCGGTCCTCTGGCCGGCGCTCGCGCGCTACCTGCCGCAGACTGACATCTTCCACTTCTACTTCGGGAAGACACTCGTTCCGAAGTCGCTGAACATGCCGATCCTGAAGGCGGCGCGGAAGAAGTCGGTGATGCACTTCCTCGGCGCCGACATCCGCGGCAAGCCGCCGGAGGAGCTCGAGTACCGCAAGAAGTTCGACGCGTGGATCGTCGGTTCGTACGCGGCCACGCGCTGGGTGCCGGATGCGATCGTGATCCCGCCGGGTCTCGACCTGCGCGACTACCAGCCGGTCCCGCCGGTCGAGCGCGAGCGGCCGCTGGTCGTCCACGCGCCGTCCGATCCCGACAAGAAGGGGACCCGCCACGTCGTCGAAGCGTGCGAGCAGCTGCCGGTCGACCTCGACGTCGTCCACGGCGTGCCCCACGACGAGGCGGTCGAGCGGTTCAAGCGCGCCGACATCGTCGTCGACCAGATGCACTACGTCTGGCACGGCGTCTTCGCGATCGAGTCGATGGCCTACGGGAAGCCGGTCGTGACGCACCTCGATCCGGACGCCGTCGCTCAGACCGAGGAGGCCTTCGGCTTGAAGGTGCCGATCGTGCGCGCGACGAAGGACGACCTCGTGGAGAAGCTGCGACCGCTGGTCGAGTCGTTCGAGCTGCGCAAACGCCTCGGCTGGGAGGGCCGCGCCTACGTCGAGCGCGTCCACGACCTCGACAAGGTCGCCGACCGGTTCATCGAGATCTACCGCTCCATACTTTGACCGGATGATCGAGCGGCTGAAGGAGCTGCTGCGCCACTCCGCGATCTACGGGCTCGGGAGCATCGTCGCGCGCATCCTCGGCGTCCTCCTGCTGCCGCTGTACACGCGCTACCTCTCGCCTGGGGACTACGGGCTGATCGAGACGCTCGTGGCGCTGTCGGCCGTGCTCGCGGCGCTCGTCGCCCAGGGGATGAAGAGCGCCTTCTTCCGCTTCTACTTCGACTCGGCCGAGGAGGAGCGGCGGCTGCTCGTCGTCCGGACGGCGTTCTGGTACGTGGTCGCGGCCGCAACCGCCGTGCTCGTGCTCGGCGTCTCGCTGGCGCGCCCGATCTCCTGGCTCCTGTTCGGGACGAACGACCACGCCGGCCTCGTCGTCGCCGCCTTCGTCGGCCTCTGGGCGGCGATGAACTACGAGCAGATGACGTCGCTGTTCCGCGTCGAGCAGCGGTCGACCGCGTACGTGGCGGCGACGCTCGCAAACGTCGGCGTGACGATCGCGGCGACCGTGCTCCTGGTCGTCGTCTTCGACAAGGGGCCGCTCGGCGTGATCGTCGGCAACTTCACGGGGACGCTGATCGTCTACGCGGCGTTGCTCGCCTACAGCCGCGGCCGGCTCGGGCTCCAGTTCGACCGCTCGCTCTACCGTGCGATGAACCGGTTCGGGCTGCCACTGGTGCCGTCGGCGCTCGCGCTCTGGCTGACGAACTTCAGCGACCGGTTCTTCCTCGTCAAGCTGGCCGACCCACACGAGGTCGGGCTGTACTCGATCGGCGTCCGGATCGCCTCGGCGATCCTGCTCCTGCTGACCGCGTTCCGGATGGCCTGGCCCGCGTTTGCCTACTCGATCGAGGACGACCGGGAAGCGCAGCGGACGTACAGCTTCGTCCTCACCTACGTCGTCTTCGTGACCTGCTGGCTGGCGCTTGCCCTTGGCCTGCTCGCGCCGTGGATCGTGCGGCTGATCGCGACGCGGCCGTTCTATCCGGCGCAGAACGTGGTCGCGCCGCTCGCGTTCGGCGCAGCCGCGTTCGGCGCCTACATCGTCGTCCAGATCGGGACCGGGCGTGCCCGCCGCACCGGCTCGAACTGGCTCGTCACCGGCCTCGGCGCGCTCGTCAACGTCGCCCTGAACCTGGCGCTGATCCCGTCCTTCGGCCGGGCCGGCGCCGCGGTGGCGACGGTTACGGCCTACACGCTCTTGTTCCTCGTGATGGCGTGGCGCGCAAATCGGGTGTTTCCGGTCTCGTACCAGTGGCGGCGCGTGGCCACGCTCGCGGTTGCGGCCGTCGGGCTGACCGTGCTCGGGAAGGCGCTCGACGCGCCGCTCGCGCTGGCACTGGCGCTCACCGCCGCCTATCCGCTCGTGCTCGCGCTGCTCGGCTTCTACCTCCCGGCCGAGCGGCGGCGTTTGCGTCGCCTCTTTCCCAGGCAAGCTTAGGATCGAGATGTTTGGGGCGATGAGTTCAATGGTGTCGGCCGGTCATCGCAGACGGACGCCCGGGCAAAGCCCGTGCGTCCTGGTGTCGGCACCGCAAGCGGTGCCTTAGGTGTTCGCCTTCCTCGCATTCCTCGCAGCCCTCGTCGCCTCGACCTCGCTCCACATCACGGTCTGGCCAAACGGCCCCGACAGTGCGAAGCGGGCCTGGACGCTGCGTTGCGCACCTGTCGGGGGGACGCTTCCCCATCGCGCCACGGCCTGCCGGCGCCTGCTCGGCATGACCCGACCCTTCCGGCCCGTGCCGAAGGACGCGGCCTGCACCGAGATCTACGGCGGCCCGCAGACCGCGTTCGTAACCGGACGACTACAAGGTCGTCGGGTGCGCGCGAGCTTCAACCGGCACGACGGCTGCGAGATCGGACGCTGGGATCGCGTCCGCTTCCTGTTCCCCATCGCCACCGGCGTCCGCTAGCGCGATCGTCGCAGCCTCGCCCCTCGTCACGGCGGCGGAGAAGCCGACCGCGCCGATGGTGAATCCGACGGCGACGACCAGGAAGACGAGCGTCAGCGAGACGTACTGAAGGCTCTCGCCGGCCGCCAGGAAGCCCAGCGGCCCGACGACACCCGAGATGGTCATCACCGCCGTCATCACCTTCGGCCGCAGGGCCTCCGGCGTCCGCACGGTCAGCACGGCGATCATCGGCGCATTTACGAGCGGTGCGCAGAGCCCGAACGCTGCGAGCACCACGATCACGAGCCACCAGGGCATCTGCACCGCGAGCAGCCAAAGGGGTAGGGCCATCGCGAGGATCGCGACGGACGCGACGCGCATCAGCGGAACCTTCCGCACGACCTGCGAGGCGATCACGCTGCCCACGAGCGCCCCGCCGCCGAACGCGGCAAACAGGAAGCCGACGATCTTGGCGTCGGCTCCGTAACGACGAACGACCAACACAGGCAGCGTCGCGATCAGTCCCTGCGCGACGAGGTTGAGGATCGAGGCCGCCGCGAGTGTCGGGCCGAGCAGCCGGTCGCGGGCCAGGTAGCGGATGCCGGCGAAGAGACCCCGCGAAGTCTCGTCCGGCGCGACCCGCTTTCCGGCACGCACGAACAGCAGGATGACCGCGAACGAGAACGCGTACGTACACGCGTCGATCAGGAGGACGCCCGGCGCGGAGATCCAGGCAATCAGGAGCCCGCCCAGGATCGGGCCGCTGAGCTGAGTGAGCTGAGTCGCCGCCTGGACGAACGCCGAGCCCTGCGCCACGAGCTGCTCGTCGTCCCCGACCACCTCGGGCAGCACGAGTCGCGACGACGCGTAGTACGGCGCCAGGAAGCAGCCCATCACGAACGTGAGCGCGAGCAGGAGCGGGAACGAGAGGTGGCCGGTCCAGTGGAGAACGGGGATCGCAGTCAGCAACGGAACGCGCGCCGCGTCCGAGATGTTCATGGTCACCTTCGCGCCGAGGCGGGCGATCACGCTTCCCGATGGGATGCCGAGCAGGCCCACGGGGACGAGCTCTGCGGCGAAGACCCACCCCATCCGTGCCGTCGAGCCGGTGGTGACGAGGACGAACCACGGCAGCGCGATGAAGGTCATCGAGGAGCCGGTCAGCGAGACCAGCTCCGCAACGAGCAGCGCGCCGAGGGAGCGATTCCTCAGGATGCTCATGGACGAAGATAATAAAACGTCTGTACGGTTTTGTAAAGTGAGGATCGTGCCGAAGGTCAGTGACGAGCATCTCGAGGCGCGCCGGGAGGAGATCCTGGAAGGCGCGCGACGGGCATTCGCCCGCTACGGCTACGAGGGCGCGACCGTCGTCCGGCTCGAGGAGGAGATCGGGCTCTCCCGGGGAGCGATCTTCAACTACTTCCCCGACAAGTGGTCACTGTTCTTCGAGCTGGCCGCGCGTGACCAGCACGAGCTGCTGACGATGCTCGTGGACGACGGTCTCGACGCGACGCTGCGGCACCTGACGACCGAGAATCCGGACTGGCTCGCCGTCTACATCGAGATCACCCGTCACCTGCGGACGAATCCCGAGTTGATGCAGGAGTTCCAGCAGCGCGGCGGCGAAGAGCTCGGCGAGCGGGTAACCGAGCGATTCAAGACGCTCCACGCCGAAGGCACCTTCCGAGAGGATGTCTCGCTGGACAACCTGATCACCTTCATCAACATCGTCGCCAACGGCGCCGCGCTGGCGCGCGCGCTCCGGCTCGAGCTCGATCCCGAATCGCTCGTCAAACTCGTCCACACGGGGATCGACCCTCAGAGCACCTAAGTAGCATCGCGCCGTGGAGAGCGCCCTCGGGCACCGCGTCGCGATGCGCCGCCTGCTGGCCGAGCACGGCGTGCGGCAGCCGGCGTTCGCGGCCGTCCGCACGCTGCACGAGGGCCAGGCCGCGCTCGACGCGGTCGGAGTGCCGGCGATCCTGCGGCCGGCGAACGGGCCTCGCGGTCGCGGCCTCTTCGTGGTCGAGTCCGCGGCCGACCTCGAGCGGCATCTGCACGCCGCGCTCGCCGAGTCGCCCACCCAGGAGGCGATCCTCGAACATGCCGGGGACGGCACCGGATTCGTCGCGGTCGTGCAGGTCGACCGCGAGCACGTCGGTCCTGAGGCGCTGCTGGAAGCGATCCCGCTCCCGGGAACGGGCTGGTTCTCTCCGTCGGCATTGTTCGGAGACGCGCTCGAAGCGGTCGAGGAAGCTGCCGTCCGAGCCGTGCGCGCGCTCGAGCTGGGCGACGGCGTCGCGTGCGTCGACCTGCTGGTCGGCGGCGACGGCGTCCAGGTGCTCGAGATCTCGGCAGCGCCGCCGCGTGCCGAGCTCGCGGCACTCCTGCGCGCTGCCGCACAGCGACCCGCGGCGGTGTGCCTCCTCACGGGCCCGCCGGGCCCGCTGCCGGCCGGCCGCGTACGGCGCGTCGGCACGCTCGACAAGGTGCTCGCCTTTCCGGGAGTGGCCGCGGCCGACATCGACGTGTCGGTCGGTGAGACGATCGATCCGATGCGGCCCGAAGACGAGCCGCGCGGGCACGTGCTCGCGACGGGAGAGACGAACCTCGAAGCGGTCGAGCGGGCCGAGGCTGCCGCGCGTCTCATCGACGTCGAGGTCTGGTGAGAGCGATCACCGTCCTCGTGACGGCGTCGGGCGCGCCGGGAACGGCGGCGCTGCTGCGGGCGTTGCGGATGAACGGCGAGCGCTCGGTGCGGCTGGTGGGAACGGACATGTCCCCGCAGGCGGTCGGCCGCCACTTCTGCGACCGCTTCTACGTCGTTCCACGTGGGAGCGATCCCGCGTTCGCGGACACGCTGCTCGAGGTCGCCGCCGGCGAACGCGTCGACGCCATCCTGCCGCAGTCGTCCTTCGATCTGCTCGGCCTCGCAGAAGCCCGGGAACGGTTCGCGGAGGCCGGCATCGCCGTGCTTGTCTCCCCCCCGGACGCGATCCGGCGCGCAAACGACAAGGCGGAGGCGTACGCCCTGCTCCAGCGCATCGGCGTGCGGGCGCCGTCGTGGCGGCGCGTCACCGGCGGGCGCGAGCTGCGGGACGCCGCGCAGGAACTCGGCTATCCGGACCGGCCGGTCTGCTTCAAGCCCGTCTTCTCGTCGGGGTCACGTGGGTTCCGCGTGCTCGATCCGACCGTCGACCGCGCGAAGCAGCTGCTGGAGGGGCGGCCCGGCAGCGTGGCGATGCGGCTGACGGAGGCCCTCGAGGTCCTGCCGGAGACGGGCGGTCCGGAGCTGCTCGTGATGGAGCTCGCGGAGGGCAAGGAGCGGACGATCGACGGGATCGCCCGCGACGGCCGCATTGTCGTGGGCCATCCGAAGACACGGGAGGCGATGCGGGCCGGCCTGGCGATGTATTTCGAGACGCAGCAGGATCCCGACCTGACGGAGATCGCCCGGCGAATCGTCGCGGAGCTCGGCATCGACCACTTTTTCAACATCCAGCTCGTCGGCGACCACGTGATCGAGATCAATCCGCGGATCTCGACGATCGTCTACCAGGAGGACCTGAACATTCCCTACCTGGGCGTCAAGCACGCGCTGGGCGAGATCACGTCGGACGAGCTGGCGACGTATGCGGGCCGCGTCCGGCCCACGCGTCGCGCACTGCGGTTTTTCGACCAGGTCGAATGGGACGAGACCTAGCAGGACACGTCCAGTGCCTGGCACCAGTTATGACTCGGAGAGCCATGGCCGCGCTTCGTCGACCAGAGCGCCGGCCGAGACGCAGACGCCTCCGCGCGACGTGACCTCTTCGAGCACGCGGTAATAGAGGCTGTCCCAGCCGGCCGAGGTGGCCGGATCGAACCGATCCGCATGCCAGAGGACGGCGAAGCCGCCCCCGTTGGCCGCGGCCCAGTCGAGGAGTCTCTCGAGCCGCGGCCACGCTGCTCGCGCGGACAGTCCGAGGTATCGGTCCTCGGCGAGCGTCACGTCCATGGCGGCGAGCGGGAGCTCGATCAGATCGAGCGGCTGATCGGCCTCGAAGTCCCACGGCCTGAACGGATGCGCGATGCCGGCTCGGAACCCGGTCGCATCCGGGAAGGCGAGCGTCGTGTCGTACGCGATCCCGAGCTCTTGCAGCGGCCCGAGGTTCCGGTGGGGGTCGACTCGGAGGTAGTGGTAACGGTGCCCCGAGACCCGAGTGATGGCTGTGTATACAGACATCACTTCGAGAAGTGTGTCGCGCTCGTCGCGAAGGAGCGCCAAATCGTCGGCGCTTCGGTAGCTGCCGTGGAGCCCGACCTCGCCACCGTGCTCGAGCAACGTCTCGACGAGTCGCGGCCGCAACCGCTCGTACGTCTCCGGCCGGGCGCCGTCGTGCGGGTCGTGATGGCCGGCGAGGACGAAGAAGGTCGAGGCCCCGCCGCGGGCACGCTCCTCCGCGAGCAGCTCCTCGAACCGCCAGTTCGGGTCCGTTCCGCGCAGGCGGTGAATCGGCACCTGCGCGAGACCGCGACCCTCCCGCAGCGCCGGGCCCACGCGACCTGCGAGGACGTGACCCTTCAGCCGCGCCGCGCCCCCACGCAACCCGCTCCGAGTCCAACGCCAGGGCGTGTCGACGTCGTGCGTCAGCGCCACCGCGAAGCGCGCGCCGCCCCAGCGGGGGGGCTCGAGCCCCAGCTTCAGCCGTAGCCGCTCGAGCGGCGGGTCGAGCGGATCGAGGCACGACCAGGCCGCCCGGAACCGGCCGTGCTCGTCGCGGCGCCCGCCACGCTCCTCCACGCGCGCGAGGTGAAAGAACGCCTCCGCGAGCTCGTCGCCCGCGGGAAGCTCGCCCCGCTCCACCTGCTCCCACGCGCCGGCGCGGTAGGGCAGATCGTCGCCAAAGCCCACGTCCCGCGCGCCGAGCGTGTCGAGCACCCAGCGCGCGCGACGCTCGACCGCTGCCGGGATCACGAGCGCACGACGCGCGCCAGGTGGACGAGCGCAGGCTTCGGGTCGTCGAGCGCCCAGACCGCGTCGACGTACGGCGGGCGCTGGAAGGCGGCCCGTTCCCCGGCGAGCAAGGTGATCGCCCACCGCTTCCCGTCGCCGTCCATGCGGACGTCGGTCGGCGTCTGGCCGGTCAGATCCGCGTACGCGATCCGCGGCAGGTCGACGCCGCACGCGGCGGCGAGCCCGTGCCATTGCCACAGACGAGGGTTGATCTCCATCAGCTTGAAGCGACCGTCGCGCGCGTCTCGCTTGAACTCCACCTGCGAGAGACCGTGGTAGCCGAAGGCGCCGAGCAGGCGCAGCGCGGCGTCGACGACCTCGTCCACCCAGACAGCCTCGCCGACCCGGCAGGTGCCGATTCCGGGCGGCGTCTGCTGCAGCTTCCGCCCGCAGAAGACGCCGAGCGCACGCCCGTCTCGCGCCAGATAGCTGCCGACGCTGTAGAGCGCGTCGTCTCCACCCGGAACGAGCTCCTGCACCATCGGCTCGAACTCCTCCGCGCGGGCGTAAGCCTGCTCCAGCTCGCCCGCCGTCTCGCACCGGAACGCCTGCCGCCGGAAGCGCCGCTTGAAGGCGATCGGGTCGCCCGGCTTCACGAGCACCGGAAAGCCGAGCTCCTCCCCGGCAGACCGCGCCTCGGCTGCCGAGCTGGGATGGCGCGTTTCCGGGACGTCGATGCCGGCAGCCGTCGCGCGCTCGAGCTGGGAACGCTTGCTCTGAACCTCCGCGAGTCTCTCCCACGCCGGAAAGGGGGCCAGCAGGGAGTCGTCGAGGTTCCTTGCGAGCGCATTCAACGGCGGATCGTGGGTGGGGAACACGGGCAGTGCAGCACCGGTACGCCGGGCGAGCGTCCGCACCGCTTCGACGAACCCCGCCTCGTCCTCCACCGGGTCGGCGACGAGGACGGGTTCCGCATACCGCGAGCGGAAGCCCAGCGCGCTCGGTCGGTGATCGACGGCGAACACGCGAACGCCGGATCGGCCCAGCGACCGAATCGCAGCAAGGCCGTTGACCCAGCCGACGTCGGCGACAATGGCTGGCGTCTTCGCCGGCGAACCGATCATGGAGTGGCTCTGTCCGCCGTCTCGCGCTCGAGGACATCGAGCACTTCACGGGCGAGATACAACGTCGGACGCGAATCCCCGCCGGCGGGCTCGACAATCTCGGCGCGTTGGAGGGTGGCGATCACGTACTGAGCCCCCTGCCTCGTCAAGCCGAGGTCCGCCGCCAGCCTCGGGACGGTGACGAATGGATTGCCGATAAGTCCTTCGGCGGCGTCGATTGCCTGACCTCTCGCGCGGACGCTACGAAGCTGTTCACGAAAGCGCGACCCCAGCCTGATCAGTGCTTCCGCCGTCTCCGTGGCCGAACGGGCTTGTGCGGAAACGGCATGAAGAAAGAACGTCACCCACTCTTCGTAGGCCCCTTCTTCCCTCACCCGCTGCAGGTGCTCGACATAGGTGTCGCGATTCCGCTCGAAATACGCGGATAGGTAGAGCAGGGGCTGCCGAAGCGCACCGCGTTCGACGAGGTAGAAGACGATCAAGAGACGCCCGAGCCGTCCGTTCCCGTCGAGAAACGGGTGGATTGTCTCGAACTGGTAGTGGATCAAGGCACAGCGGATCAACAACGGGAGAGGGACGTCCTCGTGGAGGTATCGCTCGAGATCGTCTAGTGCCTCGAGCATCCGCTGTGGATGCGGCGGAACGAAAACTGCATCCACCGGACCACGGCCGCCGATCCAGTTCGGAGAGCGCCGGAATTCGCCTGGAGTCCGCTCCTCACCGCGAACGCCGCGAAGGAGTTCGGCATGCATCTCTCGCAGAAGCCGGTTGCTCAGCGGGAGTGTCTTGAGGCGATCGAGCCCTACTTCCAGGGCGCGTACGTAATTCAAGACCTCACGAAGGTCAGGATCCTCGGGAAGAAGCCGGAGTTGCGCCTCTGCCGAAAAGACTTCACCCAGCGTGGACTGCGTGCCTTCGATCCGCGTACTCGACACGGCCTCACGCCGGACATAGGGCTGAATGAGCAGGTGAGGATTCGGCAGCAGCCCACCGAGACCTACAAGTCGCCCCACCTCCCTAGGACGAGATCGGGTGTCAGCTCGAGTTCCCGAGGCGTCGGCTTTGGGTCAAATGTGTAGAACGAAGCCTCTCCCCGTCCGATCCGGATCACGCGGCCGGCCCGCACCGACTTGAAGCGCGCTGGATCCATGACAAGAGATTAGCGGATTGTCTTGCTGTATCTCTGGCCTCGACAAGAACCCTTGCCGATCCCACCGGGGCTACCTGATCGCGTTCAGCGCCGCGACGTCCTCGGCGCTCGGCTCCCACCCACCGGCGGCGACGTTCGATCGCACCTGCTCCGGCCTGGTCGCGCCCGCGATCACCGAGGCTACGGCCGGCTGGGCGAGCAGGCCGCCGACGGCCACGTCCAGCAGGGTCACGCCACGCTCCTTGGCGAACGCCTCCAGCGCCTCGAGCTTGTCGAACGTCTCGTCCGTGAACACCTCGGCGCGGCCCGAGAGACGGGTTCCCTCGGGGGTCGGGTGCCCGCGACGGTATTTCCCCGTCAGAAGGCCGCTCGCGAGCGGGAAGTAGGGGAGGACACCGAGCCCGAGGCGCTCGCACGTCGGCTGCAGCTCCTTTTCGGCCTCACGCCGGAGCAGCGAATACTGGTTCTGGGCGCTGACGAAGCGCGCCGTTCCGCCCTCGCGCGCGATGCGCTCCGCCTCGTCGACCTGCGCCGCCGAGAAGTTCGACGAGCCGATGAAGCGCACCTTGCCCTCGTCGACCAGCTCGTTCAGCGCCCCGAGCGTCTCCTCGATCGGCGTAACGCCGTCGGGCACGTGGTACTGATAGAGGTCGATCCAGCCGGTGCGCAGGCGCCGCAGCGACGCTTCGACCGCCTTCACGATGTGGCCGCGGGATCCTCCGCCCCGACCCTCCATCCGCCCGCCGAACTTCGTCGCGAGCACGACGCGGTCGCGACGTCCTTGCAGCACCTCGCCCAGGAAGCTCTCGCTCCCGCCGTCGTTGCCGTAGGTGTCAGCAGTGTCGAGCAGAGTGACCCCGGCGTCGAGCGCGGCGTCGACGACGACGCGCGTGCCCCCCAGATCGACGCGCATGCCGAAGTTGTTGCAGCCGAGGCCCACGACCGAGACCTCGGGCCCGTCCTTTCCCAAGCGCCGCGTCCGCACCGGGCGAGGTTACCGATTCGGACTCTTACCGACTTCTTAGGGGCGTCTTAGTCCGCTCTCACCCAGGCCTGGTTCGCTTCGCCTGGTGTTCTACGTCGGCTACATGCTCAGCGAGCTTCGGCGCCGCCGCGGACGAACCGTGCTCACCGCCCTCGGCCTCGCTGTCGGAGTCGGCCTCGTCGTCACCGTCACCGCCCTCTCGACCGGCCTCGACCGTGCGCAGGCCAAGGTGCTGAAGCCGTTGACCGGCGTCGGCACGGACCTCTCGGTCACACGGCCTGCGCAACCTCGGCAAGCCGGGCAGCCACTTCTCCCGCGACTCGTTCGTCGCGACCTCACAACTCAGTTTCGCCGCGAGCCGGGTCGCGAAGATCCGCGCGCTCGCAGGCGTCAAGAACGCCGCCGGCGGCCTCACGCTCGCCTCGATCCACGTGGAGGGCACCGTTCCCGATCAGAGCCAGCAACCACAAGGCGGGTCCGTCGGGCCGCCCGGTGGCGGCCAGAACGGCGGGCCGCGCAACATCGACCTCAGCTCGATCAGTGTCACCGGCGTTGACCAGAGACATCCGGGGCTCGGCGCCGTTACCTCGGGCCAGCTCCAGCGGGGCCGATACTTCTCGCGAGCCGGTTCGGGCCGGGAGGCGATCCTCAACGGCAGCTACGCCCGCCGGAAGGGGCTCGGGCTGAACGACAAGATCGAGCTCGGCGGCAAGACCTTCACCGTGATCGGCCTCGCGCGCACGCCGCTCGGGGGGCAGGCCTCGGACGTGTACGTCAAGCTCGCGACGCTCCAGAAGCTCTCCGGCCGCGTCGGGCGGGTGAACGCCGTATACGTCCGCGCCACCTCTTCCGATCAGGTCTCAGCCGTGGCGAGCGCGATCAAGTCGAGCTTCGCCGGCGCCTCCGTCACCACCGCGAAGGACCTCGCCGACCGCGTCTCGGGCTCGCTGATCGACGCGAAGAACCTGACCAAGAAGCTCGGCACCGCGCTCGAGATCGTCGGCCTGCTCGCCGCGTTCCTGATCGCCTCGCTGCTGACGCTCTCGTCGGTCGCGAAGCGGATCCGGGAGCTCGGCACGCTGAAGGCCCTCGGCTGGTCACAGCGGCTCGTCGTTCGCCAGGTGACCGGAGAATCGGTCTTGCAGGGCGTGCTCGGCGGTGTCCTGGGCGTCCTGCTCGGCCTCGGCGGAGCCGCCCTCATCAGTGCGCTCGCTCCGAGCCTGAAGGCGACCGTCGCGTCGGCGGCCTCTCAGGGGCCCGCGCTGCTGGGACCGTTCGGCCAAGGCGGGGTCACGTCGGGGTCGACGAGCGTCTCGCTCACCGCGCCCGTGAGCATCGGCCTGATCGCGCTGGCCGTCGGGCTCGCGCTCCTGGGGGGTGTCGTCTCGGGCGCAGTCGGCGGCCTGCGCGCGGCGCGGCTCCGTCCGGCCGAAGCCCTTCGCCACATCGACTGAGAGGAATCGATGACCGTGACCGACCTGAACCGCCACCCCGTCTTCGAGCTCCGAGGCGTGAGCCGCGTCTACGAGCAAGGTGCAAACGAGGTCCGTGCGGTCGATTCGGTCGACCTCCGGATCGAGCCCGGAGAGTTCGTCGTCGTCGCCGGCCCGAGCGGTTCCGGCAAGACGACGCTCCTCCAGCTGCTCGGGGCACTCGACCGACCAACCGCGGGCGTGATCCTCTTCGAAGGACGCGACCTCGCCCAGCTGAGGGACGCCGACCTGACCGAGCTCCGGCTGCGGACGATCGGCTTCATCTTCCAGCAGTTCAACTTGATTCCGACGCTCACCGCCCGCGAGAACGTCGAGATCGCGCTTGCTCCAACCGGCCTTCGAGGCGCGGATCGCGAGGACGCCGCGTCGACGCTGCTCGCCACGGTCGGCCTCGGCCGGCGCGGCGACCACCTTCCCTCGCAGCTCTCGGGCGGCGAGCAGCAGCGAGTTGCGATTGCGCGGGCGCTGGCGAACGAGCCGGACGTCCTCCTGGCGGACGAGCCGACGGGAAACCTCGACTCGACGACCGGCGAGGAGATCATCGCGCTGCTCCGCGCGCTCTCGGACGACGGCGGGCAGACCGTCGTCCTCATCACCCACGACCTGGAGATCGCGAAACAGGCGCCACGTGTACTGCGGATGCAGGACGGCCGCCTGCTCGCGAACGAGCCGGCAGCCGTAGCCTAGCCCCGACCGGGGCTGGTACAGCTTCCGGGCGTGCGCTACCGCCGCCTCGGCTCGTCCGACCTCGACGTCTCGGAGATCAGCCTCGGATCCTGGCTGACCTACGGCGGCGGCGTCGGCCGCGATCAGGCTGAAGCGTGCGTGGCGAAGGCCTTCGAGGTCGGGATCAACTTCATCGACACCGCGAACGTCTACGGCCGCGGGGGTGCGGAGCAGCTCCTCGGCGAGGTGCTCGCCGGCCGCCCGCGCGACTCGTACGTCCTGGCGACGAAGCTCTTCTTCCCGATGGGCCGCGACCGCGGGCTCTCGCGGAAGCAGGTCTTCAAGCAGCTCGATGCCTCGCTCGAGCGGCTGCGCACCGATTACGTCGATCTCTACCAGTGCCATCGGTACGACGTGGAGACGCCTCTCGAGGAGACGATGGAGGCCCTGACCGAGGTCGTCCGGGAGGGAAAGACGCGCTACATCGGCTTCAGCGAGTGGACGGCCGAGCAGATCCAGGCCGCCCTCGATCTCGTTCCGCAGGTCGAGACGTTCGTCTCCAGCCAGCCGCAGTACTCGCTGCTCTACCGCGTTCCGGAGCGGGAGGTGATCCCGCTCTGCGCCGCCAACGGGATCTCCCAGATCGTCTGGTCGCCGCTCGCACAGGGTGCGCTGACCGGGAAGTACACGCCTGGCGAGCCGCCGCCGGCCGGGACGCGCGCCGCCTCGCGGGAGATGGGGTGGGCGATGGATCGCTTCCGCGACGACGACGTGCTCGAGGCCGTGCAGCGCTTGCGGCCGATCGCCGACGGCCTCGGCATCACGATGGCGCAGCTCGCGCTTGCGTGGGTCCTGCGCGAGCCGAACGTGGCGTCGGCGATCGTCGGCGCCTCGCGACCCGAACAGGTGGAGGAAAACGCGGCCGCGTCTGGGATCGAGCTGGACGAGGCGACGCTGGAGTCGATCGACCAGGCCGTTGGCCCGGTCTCAGTCGGCTGAGTCCTCGGCCCGCGCGCGCTCGCCGTCGGGCTTCCCGTTGCCTCCTTCGGCAAGCAGTCGCCGGAGCATCGGGACCGTCGAGATGCCCGCGCCTACGACCTGATTCAAGAGCTGCGTGATGCCCTCGCCACCGTTGAGCACGGTCAATTGGTCGATGTTCCCGAAGGCCTTTGCTCCCTCCGCGACGATCTGCGGAAGCTCGTTGACGATCTGCTGGTTGATCACCGCTTCCTGGTTGTCGCGCAGGGCCTCGGCGCGCGCCCTGATCGCATCCGCCTCAGCCATACCCCGCGCCCGAGTGGCGGCGCCCTCCGCCTCTCCCCGCACTTCGGTCGCCGCCGCCTCGGCCTCGCCGAATTGCTTGGTGCGCGTGGCGCCGGCTTCGGCGTCGAGCTTCACGCGCTTGGCATCGGCCTGGGCCTGGAGCTCGACCTCGCGTGCATTGGCCTCGGCCTGCGAGATGCGCGCATCGCGGTCGGCCTCGGCGATCGTCCGCTTCTTGTACGCCTCGGCGTCGGCGGGCTTCCGAACCTCGGCCTGCAGTCGCTGCTCCGTCCGTTCCGCCTCGAGTTGCGCGACCTTCGTCTCCTGGACGACGACGTCCTGGCGGGCGGTCGCGGCCGCAAGAGGGCCGGACTGCTCCGCCGTCGCCTGCGCCCGCTGGGCCTCCGCAGCCACCTCGGCCTGGCGGATCTGGGATTGGCTGCGGGCTGCGGCCATCAACGCCTCGGCCTCCTGCTCGCGCTCCGTCGCCTCGCGATCCGCACTCGCCTGTGCGATCCGCGCATCCTTCGCAACGCGGGCGGCCTCCGGCAGTCCCAGGTTGTCGATGTATCCGGTCGGGTCCGCGATCTCCTGGATCTGGAGCGAGTCGATCGTGAGGCCGAGGCGCTGCATCTCGTGGGACGACGACTCGCGCGTCGCCTGCGTCAACTTGTCGCGGTTCCGAATCAGGTCTTCCACCGTCATCGTCCCGACGATCGAGCGGAGATGGCCGGCGAAGACGTTGTGGACCTTGACGTCCATCTGCTCCTCCTGCTCGAGGAAGCGGCGCGCCGCGTTCGCGATCGACTGGTAGTCGTCCGCGATCTTGTAGATGACGACGGCCTTGACGCCGACCGGGATTCCCTGCGTCGTCACGCACTGGAGATCGAGCTCCGCCTCGTGGATGTCAAGCGAGAGCCTCCGGACCTTCTGCAGACCCCACAGGACGAACGCGCCCTTGCCGACGACGATCTTGAAGCCGAGGCCGGCAGCGTCCCCGTCGGCCCCCCGGTGCGCGCGAAACCCGGAAACGATCAGCGCCTCGTTCGGTTCGGCGACTCGATAGAAGAACAACGTCTGCCTCCTCAGTAGGCGATGCGGGTCACGGTGACGGTGCGCGGCGGCTCGTAGTCGACGACGACGATCCGCGTCCCCGGCGCGAGGATCTCCTCGCCGTCCGCGGGGTAGGCGTAGTACGCCTCGGAGCCACCGCGGACCGGGAGCATCACCTCGCCGACCGTCCCGGGGGCCACGAGGCCGCTGACGCGGCCCACCTTGCCGACGACGCCGTGGTCGGCGGCGCCTAGGCTGGCCATGGTCGGGAGGATCGGCGGCTGGTCGGAATCTCGGAGGTCACGGCGGCTGATTCTGCGTGGGAAAGTCCCGTCACAGGAATCGGCCGAACCTCACTGACGACGCTCCCTCGTTCGAGTGACGGCGGCGCGCCGCCGCCTACGCGACGACCCGGTAGACCTCGAACACCTCGGCGAACTCGCGGTTGACGTTGATGCCGTGCGTGCGCGCCACATTGCGGATGTACTCCGGATCGCTGTAGCGCCGGTGCTGCTGCGACGCGTACTTCGCCAGCGCGGCGACCTTCCGGTCGACATGCGACTCCTCGAGAGCGAAGTAGGCCTGGTAGGCGAAGTCGAAGTTGTTCCAGGGGATCTCGTAGCCCAGGATCGTCGTCCGCTTGAACGCGCGCATCCCTTCCGCCGCGATCACCTGGTGGTCCTGGTGGATGTCGTGGAGGCTCGGTTGGAACACGGCATCGGGCTGCCACTCTTCCCAGAGGGCCACGAGCAGCTCGAGGATGTCCTGGCGGTGCTGCGGAAACGTGCGGACGTCGAAGTCGTGGACTGTCAGGTTCGACTCCGGGATGCCGAGCTCGGCCGTCGCCTCCTTCACCTCCTGCGAGAGCGTGTCCGGCGGAAAGCCCTCCGGGAGAGAGCGCGTCGCGATCGAGAAGGCGACGTAGCGCACGTCCGCGCCTGACTCGACCAGGCGGGCCATCGTCCCGCCCGCCCCGAATTCCCCGTCGTCGGTGTGCGGCGCAAGCACCACCACTCGTTCCCACGCGCCGATCATGCGGCGGTTCCTATCAGAGGAAGGTTCGCTCCGGTTTCGGGTGGCGTTCGATGGGTCTCGGCCGGTCAGCGCAGACGGACGCGCGGGCTGAGCCCGCACGTCCTGACGACGGCGCCGCAAGCGGCGCCTTAGGCTTGTTCCGCTTTGCTCGACGCGGCGGCTCTCCTCGGCGCGCTCGGCGCCGTGCTCGTCCTGGTCGCGGGCCGGCGCGAGCTGCTCCTCGCGGGCTTCGCCGTGCTCGCAGTGGCGGAGGTGCTACTCGCGCATCACGGCGGGCTCTCGTACTCTGCGGGCCTCGTCGCAGCCGGAGTGGTCGCGCTCGTCCTCCTCGGCGCGGCCGCGGCGGTGCTGCGGCGCAAACGCTGGCTCGTGCTGCCGCTGCTGCTCCTGGCTGCACCGTTCCGCCTCCCGCTCGACTTCGGCCGGGAGCACCGCTTCTACGTCGTGGTCGCGCACGGCGGCCAGCTCGGGCGACTGCTACCGCTTTACGGGATTCTCGGAGTCGCCGCACTGGCCCTCGTCTGGGACGCGGTAACCGGGGTTCGACTTGTGGCGATTCCCCGCGAGATCGCCGTCCCGGCGGGCGCCTTCCTCGCGTTCGCGTCGCTCTCGGTGCTCTGGTCGAGCGATGCGGGGTCGGGACGGAACCTGCTCGAGTTCTTCCTCCTGCCATTCGCCGTCCTCGTCGCCGTCGGCGCCCGGGCGCCGTTTCCCGACCGTCTGCCGCGTGTGCTCGCCACGCTCGCGATCGCGCTCGCCTCCCTCTTCGCGGTCGTCGGGATCGTCGAGGCGGCGACTCACGGGCTGATCTTCTATTCGCACAATCTCGCGGTCTCGAACACGTACACCTCGTTCTTCCGGGTCACCTCGCTTTTCCGCGACCCGAGCCTCTACGGACGCCACGTCGTGCTCGGGCTCGCCGTTCTGGTCGTCTGCCTATGGCTCCGCCGAATCGAGCTCGTGCCCGCGGCGGCCCTGATCGCCGTCCTTTGGACGGGGTTGTACTTCTCCTACTCGCAGTCGAGCCTCGCGGCGCTGTTCGCCGTCGTCCTCTTCGTCACGATCGTCGTGGGCGAGGGGCGCGTCCGCTGGATCGCGATCGCGACCGCCCTGGCCGTGGCGCTGGTCGGCGCGGGGATCGCGGCGTCGAGGGTGGCCGACACGTCCGTGCGGAAGGCGACCAGCGACCGCTCACGCCGCGTCGAGCTGACGGCGAAGGTGTGGGTGCACCATCCGTTCGCCGGAGTGGGCCTCGGGGCACAGCCGCGCGAGAGCCAGAAGCTGGCCGACCGCTTCGGGCCGTTGCCGAACTTCGTCTCGCACACGACGCCGCTCACGGTTGCGGCCGAGCTCGGGATCGTCGGGTTCCTGCTCTACGTCGCGCTGCTCGCGGGCGGCGCCTGGGCGCTCGACGCCGTCCGGCGGCGGCATGAAGCTCTGGGCTTGGCGCTCGCGGCCGTCTTCCTGGCCTTGTTCGTGCACTCGCTCGCGTACAGCGGTTTCTTCGAGGATCCGATCACGTGGCTCGTGCTCGCGATTACCTCCGCGTTCCTCTCGCGGCCACGACCGGCACCACCGCCCGCCGCGCCTCCGATCGTGGAGCCGCGCCGCGAGGCCGTTCCCGCTCGATGAGGTGCGTCTCGTCGCGCGGCGCCTGGGCTGTGCTCGCGACGCTCGGGCTGCTGGTCGCGATCGTCGTCCCCGAGCTCGGCTCGGATCCGTGGCCGTTCCACCCGCCCTCAGTGCACCCGCACGATGTGCTCGGCCCGATCGTCCGTGCGGCCGACCGCCACTGGGACCTCGGCTTCGTCCGCACACCCGGGATTCTCGCCGGGGTGGTGATCGCCGCAGTCGCGATCGCCTGCTGGCGGCGATCGACGTGGCGCGCAGACGTCCTCGGCGGGCTCTGCGTCCTCGTCGCCGCCGCACTGCTCGTCCCGGCGGTTCTCCTACAGGTCGGGCTCCGGCAGGCGACCCATCCCTGGTACCACGTCAACGACTCCACTTTCCAGATCGAGCTCGCCGGCGACCTCGTCCGCCACGGGCACGATCCGTACGGATTCGACTACGCGCAAACCGGCCTCTACCAGTGGTATCCCGCCGCCGGGTTCGATCCGGATTTCCGGCAGGTTGCCTTGCAGCACTTCGCCTACTTTCCCGGGACAGCGTTGACAGCGGCGGCCTGGGGATCGTTCTCCGACCAAGCCGGCGACTATCGGTTCTTCGACCTGCTGGCGACGCTCGGCCTGTTCGGAGCGTTCCTGCTCTTCCGTGCGCCGCTCGCATGGCGCTTCGCCCTGGGAGCGGTCGCCGCTGCGAATCCGCTCGCGGTGCGCGCCGTCTGGTTCGGCACCGCCGACGCACCCAGCCTCCTCTGCCTCGTGCTCGCGTTCGCGTTCCTGAGCCGGCGGCGCCTCGTCTGGGCAGCGCTACTGCTGGGCTTCGCCGTCCTGCTCAAGCAGTTCGCGCTCGTCGCCCTGCCCTTCTTCGCGGTCGCGCTGCTGGCGCTGCGGCCGCCGCGCGCCGTTCTCCGCAATGCCGTCCTCGCGTTCGTCGTTCCGGTCGCCGCGGGCATCCTGCCGTTCTTCGTCGCAAACCCGGGCGCGTTCTGGCGCGACACGATCACCTACGGCGGCAGCACCTACCGGATCGTCGGCTACGGCCTGTCGAACCTGTTCCTGAAGGCCGGGATCGTCGACGACCGCTTCGGCTCGTACCCGTTCTTCTGGCTCGCGCTCCTGGTCTGGTTGCCGGTGACGGTCTGGCTGCTGTGGAACCAGCGGCGGGCGGGACGGCTCTGGGTCGCGGCCGCGGCGTTCGCCGTGTCGATCTTCGTCCTCTTCTTCGTCAGCCGCGTCTTCCAGACCTCGTACCTGACCTGGCCGCTGACGGCCCTGCTCGTCGCGGCCGCGCTAGCGGCGGATCCTGACGACGAACGGGCGCGTGCGAGGCCCGACGTTCCCGGCGAGGTCGATCGCAGCGAGCTGGAGCCGGTGGCGGCCCCGCCGTAGCCGCGCGAACCACTGGAACTGGGCGGTCAGCGCCTTGGCGTTCCCGGTGACGACGCGTCGCCCGTCCACGTAGAGGAGTGGGTGAGCGACTTCGCTGACCCGATAGCGAATCCGGACGCGGTGGCCGCGCCGGACCCGTCGAGGCTCGATCGAGATCAGCCTGGCCTTCGGCGCAACCGAGTCGACCCGAATCGGATTGGGCGGGTCGAACGTCCGCCCGTTGTCGAGGACGAAGCGGGGGTCGTACTGACCGTCGGGAACCCGCCGGCCGGTGTCGTCGCGGCCGAGCCAGCGCACGGCGAAGACCCCGTCCCGCACGGTGTGCTCTTCGGCGAGCGTGCGCACCACGTGTCCGCGCGCGTCGAGGATCTCGACGGTCAACACGTGCGTCCGCCGGAAGCGCAGGGCGATCGTCGCGCCGTTGCTCGAGCAGCGACACACCGGCGAGAGGCCGTCGTCGACCCGGACGACAGCGAACGGTGTCTTCTCGAGCTTCTGACGTTCTGTGGTCGCGAACGCGACAGCCGTCGCCGCGAGCAGCACGAGCACGACAACGGTGGGACCCCAGCGCTTCACGGTCGCTTCTGCCGCTTCGGCCTGTGCTTGCGGCGCGGCTCGAACCCGTAGACGTGCGTCCGCCCGACGACGTAGATCCGCTCGCTGTCGGCCACCACCGGCGAATACTGCCCGTCGGTGAAGCGCCAGACGAGCCGGCCCGTGCGCGCGTCGAGGCCGAACGTCCCGCGCGGGCCGCGCTTCGCCGAACGCGAGCCGTGCGAGCCGCACGTGGGACAGGTCGAGAAGTAGACGATCCCGGCGAGGACGGTCGGCGCGCCATGGATCGCGGCCGGCGCCTCGTGGCGCCAGACCGTGCCGCCGGTGGCGGCGTTCAGCGCCAGCATGTGGCCGTCGTAGGTGCCGACGTAGATCTTCCGGTTCCAGACGGCGGGCGCCGTGTAGACGTAGCTGCCGACGTGGTTCGCCCAGAGGAGGTGGCCCGTCCGGGCGCCGAAGGCGTAGACCGTGCCGTCGGTGTTGCCGGCGTAGACACGCCCGTACGCGACCGTCGGGGTGGCGTAGAACTGCTCGCGCCGTCCGAAGCGCGAGTAGGAGCCGGAATGCCACCGGAGCCTGCCCGTTCGCGCGTCGACGGCGTAGAGCGACCCGCCGTTCGTCCCGAAGTAGACGAGCCCGCCGCCGTAGGCAGGCGAGCTGTTGACCTCGTTGTCGGCGTGGAACGTCCAGAGCAGCCGCGGGTGCGTCCGCACGCTCACGTCGAGCGCGTACACCTTGTGGTTCCAGGAGCCGAAGTAGAGGACGTTGTTCACGAGCAGCGGCGAAGACTCGATCGCGCCACCGTGGAAGCGCCACAGCACCTTCGTCTTCCGGAGCAGCACCCCCTTGCGGTTCCGGATCAGGATCGCCGCCAGGAATCCCGGCTGGCTACGGGGATAGCGCCGGCACGGATACGGCTGCATGTAGGCGACGTAGAGGATGTCCTTGCCGACGACGGGCGAGGCCGCCGCACAGTTGAACCAGCGCCTCCGCCACTGCCGCTTGCCGGTCGCCGCATTGACCGCGAAGAGACGGCCACGGTACTGGTTGACGAACAGCAGCCCATACCCGACGACGGGCGGGAACTCGATGATGTTGCCGACCCGCAGCGTCCAGAGCTTCCTGAACGGCGGCCGGACGTGAAACTGGATCGGGTCGCGTGTGCGCGCCGGGTCGTAGCCGTACATCGGCCACGGGATCGTCTCCAGGCTCCGCTTCGCCCGCTTCTTCACCGCCGGCGCGGTGGTGACGAACTCGATGGTGGAGGAGCCGCGCTTCTCGTGTGTCCGCGTCTGGTCGCGGTAGTACCATGCTCCGGCGGCGCCGCCGGCCACGAGGATCAGCGCGGCGAGAGCGAGGACGACGCGGCGCACCGACCCCAGTCTAGGTGGGCTAGTCGAAGCCTCGGGCGGGGAGCGGTCGCGGCCGGTTCACCCATGCCGTGACGGCCCACGCTGCGAACGCGGCGACGCCGGCCACGAGTCCGATCGCGATCACCCAGTTCGATTCCGGCACGTTGAGCAGCTTGATCCCGCTCAGCGCGAGCACGCCCGCGAGCGCGAGCCGGAGTGCGCGATCCGGGATTCGCACCGTGAACTGACTCGCGATCAGAATCCCCGGAACCGAGCCGAGCAAGAGCCAGCCCATCGCGCGCAAATCGACGTTCCCCTGGACGAGGTGGCCGATGCCGGCGACCCACAGCAGCGCCGCCGCGTGGAAGATGTCCGTCCCGACGATCTTCGCGACGGTCAGCGGATAGACCATCACCATCACGAGGCCGAAGAACGTGCCGCTGCCGACTGACGTCAGTCCGACGATGAAGCCGAAGACGGCACCGATGATCACGGCCCGGATCCGATCCTTCCGCTCGAGGATGAACGGCGCGTTACTCGGCTGGACGCCGCGCTTGACGAACGTCTTGAGGACGAGCCCGATCGCGCCGAGGATCAGTGCCGCGCCGATCGCGTACCGCTCGGCCGACTCGACACCGTCACCGTAGGCGCCGGCGAGCCAGCCGGCGACCGCGACGCCGAGCAGGGACATCGGGCCGGAGCCGAGGAACATCCACAAAGTCAGGTGCCCGTGGACCGTGCCGAGCCGCCGGTGCCGGATCGCGCCGAACGTCTTGAAGACGGCGCCGTGGAGGATGTCGGTGCCGACGGCGTACGTCGGCTTGAAGCCGAAGAAGATCACGAGGATCGGCGTCAGCAGCGCTCCACCGCCCATCCCCGTCAGGCCGACGAGCGCGCCGATCAGCAGCCCCGTGAGCGTGAACTGCCAGGTCATCGATTCAGGTGCGGTACGCCTCGATCAGGACCTCGGCCACCTCGGGCCTCGAGAACTGCATCGGCGGCAGCTCGCCGTTGCCGAGCATCTCCCGGACCTTCGTCCCGGACAGGAAGACGTGCTGCTCCCGGTCGTGCGGACACGTCTTCGCCGACGCCATCGACCCGCAGGCGCGGCACCAGAAGGAGTGTTCGAAGAACATCGGCTCGACGTCGAGCTCATGCGGCTCGAACTCGTCGAAGATCAGCTGCGCGTCGTAGGTGCCGTAGTAGTCGCCGACGCCGGCATGGTCGCGGCCGACGATGAAGTGCGAGCAGCCGTAGTTCTTGCGGCAGATCGCGTGCCAGATCGCCTCGCGCGGCCCCGCGTAGCGCATCGCTGCCGGGAACGCGGAGAGGACGACGCGGTCGGCCGGGTAGTACCCGTCCAGAAGGACGCGATAGCACTCGACCCGCGTCGCCGCCGGAACGTCGTCGGACTTCGTCTCGCCGACGAGCGGATGGATCAGGAGGCCGTCGACCGTCTCGAGCGCGACTTTGGTCAGGTACTCGTGGGCGCGATGGATCGGGTTCCGCGTCTGGAAGCCGACGACGCGCTTCCAGCCGCGCTCTGTGAACTCGGCGCGCGTTTCAGCCGGATCCTTCGACAGCTCGGGGAAGGGTGGATCGACTCGGTCGAACACGGTGACCGGGCCGGACACGTACAGAGGGGCCTGGTCGTACAGACGAGCCACGCCCGGATGGGCCGCGTCGGTCGTCCCGAACGCGCGCTCGGCCTCGACCTCCTTGCTGTAGGTGTACACAGCCATCACGTCGAGGACGCCGTAAACGCGCCCCGACCCGTCCGCAAGGGCCACGCGGTCGCCTTTCGGCGCCTCCTCGACGGCGAGACAGACGGGCAACGCCCACGGCAGACAGTTCGCGAGCCGCATCGACTCCAGCACCGAGTCGTAGTCCTCCTGGCCCATGAAGCCCTCGAGCGGCGAGAGCGCGCCCGAGGCGAGCATGTCCAGGTCGGACAGCTCGCGCGAGGCGAGCGTCACGGTTTCGAGCCGGTCGAACCCGTCCGGACGGTCGCCCGTGCGGTCGACGAGCTCGCCGCCGTGCGGCGCAATCAGGCGGGTTTCCGTAGCGACGCTCACGCGGTCACGGCCGATGCGATCAGGCCCTTGATCTCCAGCAGGGCGACGATCTTCTCGGCGCTCTCCTCGGGCGACTCGTTGTCGGAGTCGATCCGGATCTCCGGGTCCTCCGGCCGTTCGTACGGATCGGAGACGCCGGTGAAGTTCTGGATCTCGCCCTTGAGCGCCTTCTCGTACAGGCCCTTGGTGTCACGGCGCGCGGCCTCCTCGATCGAGACGTCGACGAAGACCTCGATGAAGGGGCCGAACTCCTCGACCAGCTCGCGCGCGTGTTGCCGCGCCTCCGCGTAGGGCGAGATGGCGGACGCAATCACGGCGGCACCGTGCCGCGTCAACCGAGAAGCGACCCAGCCGATGCGCTCGATGTTCGCGTCGCGATCCTCCTTCGAGAAGCCGAGGCCTTTCGAGAGGCGCGTTCGCACCGTGTCGCCGTCGAGGTACTCGACGATCGGGCCGCGCTCCTCGATCGCCGGCCCGACGAGGTGCGCGATTGTGGTCTTGCCCGAGCCCGACAGGCCGGTGAACCAGAGCGTGAAACCGCCTTCGCGGCGGCGGTCGGTCTCCGGATGCTCGTGCGCGTAGATGTGGTCAGTCACTGGACTCCTTGATCAGCGGGGCGTTGACGTGGATGCCGCACTCGAGCTTCCCTGAGCCGGACCAGCGTCCGGCGCGCTCGTCCTCGCCCGCTCGGACGGGACGCGTGCACGGGATGCAGCCGATCGACGGGTATCCGCGGTCGTGCAGCGGGTTGTAGGGAATCTCGTTGACGTGGATGTAGGCCTGGACGCGCTTCGCGTCCCAGTCGACGAGCGGCTGGATCTTCCAGACGCCGTAGCGCTCCGACCATTCGACCTTCTGCGCATTGGCGCGGGTCGGGCTCTGCTCGCGGCGGATGCCGGTGATCCACGCGTCGTGTTCGGCCAGCGCGCGCTCGAGCGGCTCGACCTTGCGGATGTGGCAGCAGCGGTCGGCGTCGCTCTCCCAGAGGCGATCGGGCGCGTCGATCGGGCGGAACGACCTCAGATCGAGCCCGTAGCGCTCGACGAGGCGGTCGCGGGTGGCGTAGCTCTCGGGAAAGAGCACCTGCGTGTCGAGCTCGATCACGGGAATGTCGAGGCCGAGCTCGCCGAAAACCATGTGCACCAGCACGGAGCTCTGCCGCTGCCACGAGCAGGTGAGGCACATGCTGCCGCCGAACTGCTCGTACCCCCACAGGATCGCCTCCTCGGCGCTCAACGCCTCGACGTCAGGAAGCTGGAGTGCCGGCGCGGTCGCCAAGCAGCACCTCCTTGAGCGTGTCGCCCCGGAGGCCGAGGCGGAGCGTCTCGAGCGGGATCACTTCGTCGGGCGGGATGTTCCCGAGGTTGACCGACGGCCCGAACTTCTTGATGAACCAGGCCTGGGCGGCCTTCGTCGGCGCCTCGAAGACGACGTTCACGGGTCCGACGGTCATCGCGATCTCGCCGATCAGCTCGGTGCGCATGCCGCCGGACGAATCGAAGATCCCGGCAGTGCCGCCTTCGCGCGCCTCCGTGATCACCTTCCAGGCGCCGGCGTCGAGCTCCTCCTGAAGCCACTGCACCCACTGCTCGGCCTTGTACTCGACGGACGAGTCCTTCGAGCCGACCTCGGAGAGGACTGTGAAGTCGCGGGCGAAGTCCGCGATGAGCTCGAGCTTGCGCTCGCGCGGGATCTCGACGGTTCCGTCGGAGATCTCGACGTGCTGCAGCCCGAGACCCTGGAGCCACGACTTGTACTCGTCGAGCTTCCCCTTCGAGTAGACGACCTCGAAGTACGTCCCGCCGATGACGACCGGCTTCTCGCGGAGCACCTCGAGCTTTCGCTCCAGGTTCTGCGTCACGGCTGCGGTGCCCCACCCGAGCTTGACGATCGAGATGTGGTCGCCGGCAACCTCGAGGATGTCCTCCCACGCGCGCGGACCGAGTCCCTTGTCGATGACGTGGGTCAGACCATGGTGCGGCTCAAAGACGAGCATAGAGCTCCTCCAGCTTCTGCTTGGCCCGCTCCTGGACGTCGTGGAACAGGGAGTTGCCGTGGCTGTCGATTCCGACCGTGAGCGGACCGAAGTCCTTGACCCGGAACTTCCAGAGGCACTCGGGCATCAGCTCCTCCCAAGCGACCTCCTCGATCTCCTCGATCTGGGTCGTCTCGAGCGCAGCCGCCCCGCCGACGATCGCGAAATAGACCATGCCCAGCCGCCGCATCGGCTCGATCGCCTCGTCCGGGAGTCCGCCCTTGCCGCAGATCGCGCGGACGCCGTACTTTTCGCCGAGCCCTTCCGTGAAGCGAACCATCCGGGCTGAGGTCGTCGTCCCGATGCAGACCTTCTCGTACTTGCCCGGCCCCAGCTTCCGGACTCCGGGCGCGGTGTGCAGGAGGAAGGCGCCGCTCAGGTCCATCGGCGGCTCGACGCCCTCGTCGAAGATCCGGATCTGCGTTCGGTCGCGGATGCCGATGATGTGGCCGTCGACGAGCACCTCGTCGCCGGCGTGCAGCTCCCGGATCGCCTCCTCGGTCGTCGGGAAGATCAAGCGTTTCGCCTCAGAACTCACGGTCGTACTCCACTTCTCCCTCGGGACCGACGTGTGCGGTCGCGCGGCGCGCGGCCCAGCACTGGTAGTTGACGGCGACAGGATTGAGCGTCATGTGCGTGTCCGCGTGCTCGACGTGGCACTGGAGCACGGTGACGTCGCCGCCGAGCCCCATCGGCCCGATCCCGGTCTCGTTGAGGAGCCCGAACAGCTCCTCCTCGAGCTTGGCGACGTGCGGGTCGGGATTGCGCGTTCCGACGGGGCGGGCGATCGCCTCCTTGGCGAGGTACATGGCGTAGTCGGCCGAGCCGCCGATGCCGACGCCGACGATCCCCGGCGGGCACGGCTTGCCACCGGCGCCGACGATCGACTCGAGCACGAACTGCTTGATCCCCTTCACGCCGTCGGCGGGGACGCACATCTTCAGGAAGCTCATGTTCTCCGAGCCGGAGCCCTTGGGGACGCACTTGACGTCGAGCCCGTCCCAGTCCGGCACGAACTCCCAGTGGACGATCGGGAGCCGGTGGCCCGTGTTCGGCCCGGTGTTCTCGCGAGTGATCGTGTGGACGGCGTTCGAGCGCAGCGGATGCTCGACGGTCGCGCGCTCGGTTCCGGCCTTTAGCGCGGCATAGATTCGCGCCGGATGGAGGGGAAAATGCTCGCCGACGTGGCATGTGTAGACGGCGATGCCGGTGTCCTGGCAGACGAGGTTCTTCTGCTCGTCCGCGATCTCGACGTTCTTCAGGATCGTGGAGAGGACGCGCCGGCCGGGCACGCTCGTCTCGCGCTCGGCCGCGTCCGCGAGCGCGTCGCGGAGGTCCTGCGGGATGTCCTTCAGCGCCCAGACGTACAGATGCGCGGCGGCGTCCTCGACGATGCCTTCGAGATCGGTGGTGATCATGCCTTGGCCTTCTCTGCGGCGGCCCGACCGGCACGCCGTCCGAAGACGCAGCACTCGAGCAGCGAATTCCCCATCATGCGGTTGCGGCCGTGCGTGCCGCCCGCGATCTCGCCGCACGCGTAGAGGCCCTCGACCGTCGTTTGGGCGTTTTCGTCGATCACGAGGCCGCCGTTCTGGTAATGGAGGACGGGGTAGGTGAAGATCGGCTCCAGGAGCGGGTCGATGCCGCCGGCACGGTAGCGGCGCAGCATGTAGGGCAGCGAGACGTTCGCGTCGGCCTCCGGGATGCGGGTCGTGTCGAGGTAGACCGCCGGGCGCCCGTCGGGCGTCTCGACGCCCTTTCCTTTGGCCACCTCGTCGACGATCGCCTGACTGACCTCGTCGCGCGGGCCGAGCGAGTCCGTGAACTCCTCGCCGTCGGCATTGATGAGGACGGCCCCGTACGCGCGGGTTGTCTCCGGGATCGAATAACCCTGCATGGTCTCGGGCCACGCGCCGCCGTTGGGGTGGTACTGGAGCGCGTCGAAGTCGCGCACTTCGGCACCGAGGCCGCGCGCGATCTGCGTCACCTCGCCGGTCGCGCCGGGATGGTTGGTCGAGAGCTCGCCCCGTTCCTTCGCTTCTTTCCAGCAGCGGCCTCCGGCCGCCAGGACAACGGTGGCGGCATCGATCAGGTGCTCGCCGCAGCAGCCGTTCGGCGTCCGCTCGAGCGCCGTCAGGGGCGACTTCGGAAAGGTCTCGGCGGAGGAGGCCTCGATTGCCTCGCGCAGGGCGGTCGTGATCGCGTGGCCCGTGCGGTCGCCGACCTGGAGGAGGCGCTTCCGCGAAGCGCCGCCGCAGCGGGCAAGCCGATAGCCGCCATTTTCCCGCGTGAATTCGACGCCGAGCCCCTCGAGCCAGTGGATCGCCGATGGGGCCTCGGAGGTGAGGATCTCGACCAGCCCGCGATCGGCAGTCTCGTGCGACGACTTCCAGACGTCCTCGGCGTGCTGCTCGGGCGAGTCGTCCTCGCCGAACGCCGCCTGGATCCCGCCCTGCGCCTTCGCCGAGTTACAGGATTGGAGAGCGCCTTTCGCCGCCACCGCAACGCGCGCGCCGGCCCGCTCTGCCGACACCGCTGCGGCGAGGCCGGAGGCCCCGCTTCCGATCACGAGCACGTCGAAAGGGACCGAGGTCGGCACGCCGGCGAGTCTACCACCCTTGCGCTAATTTCGAGTATTAGGCGGTGTTATCGAAGCTGCTACCAGATCTCCCGGAGTAACCGCTCGAGCTCGGACGGTGTTGCAGGTCGCGGATTGGCCTGGTTGCCGGCTCGTCCCGCTGCCGCCTCCGCCACGGCGGCCAGCTCGTCCTCAGGTACGCCGAAGTCCCGCAGCCGCTCGAAGCCGCCGAGCCGGGCCAGCTCCTCGACTCGCCCCGCCGCCTCCTGCGTGCCGAGCGCCTCCCCGAAGCGGCGCACCGCTTCGGGCGCCAGCTTCTCGTTGAAGCGCAACGCTGCCGGAAGGCACAGGGCGTTCATCGCCCCGTGCGGCAGGCCGTAACGCCCGCCCAGTGCCTGCGCCATGGCATGGCCGAGTGCGAGCATCGACTTTCCCAGCGCCATGCCACCGTGCATCGCGCCTGCGAGCAGCCGCGTGCGCGCCGCGAGGTCGTCCGGCCGCTCGACGACCTGCGGCAGCCACTCGCCGATCAGGCGTGCGCCCTCGAGCGCGTGGGCGTCGGCCTCGTCGTTGCGCCCCTGGACGTAGAGCGCTTCCGCACAGTGCGCGAGCGCATTCAATGCGGTCCCGACGGTCTCCTCGCGGGGCAACGAGAGCGTCAGACGGGGCTCGTAGACCACCCCGGCAGGGTGCGCCCCCGCGCCGCCGCCTCGCAGCTTCCGGTCGGAATCGCGGACGCCGAAGTACGGCGTCCACTCGGCTCCGGCATACGTGGTCGGCACCGACACGAGCGGGACATCGGCCTCGGCCGAGATCGCCTTGCCGAGGTCGATCGCGCTGCCGCCGCCGAGCGCGACCACGCCGTCTCCCGCCTGTTCCGCCGCCTCGGCGATCCGGTGCGACGGCACTTCGGTCCACGCTGCTGACGGCTGGATTGGCAACGGCTCCTCCGACCAGCGCGGGCTGGCAACCAGCAGCGGCCGGGAAGTGCCGAGCTCGTCGACCACACCGCCCAGCTCTACCAGGCCCCAGCGGACGATCACGTGGGCAAATGCTGGCGGGCGTAGCCGACGAACGCACGCGCCGCGCGGGTCTCGCTCCGGCCGGCGGAGCGCGCGAGGAAGATCTCGCGCACCGGGTCGAGCCCCTGCACGCGTGCGATCGCGATCGTGCCCGCGGCGAGATCCGCGTCGAGCGCCGAGCGGGAGATGAACGTGACGCCGTGGCCGGCGGCCACAGCGCTCCGGACCGACTCCTGCAAGCCCAGCTCCACGCGGACGCCGAGATCCCGCAGTCGAACCCCGGCGTCGCGCAGCTCGTCCTCGATCACCTGGCGCACGCCCGCACCCTCCTGCATCACAAGGACGCGCTCGGCACGGAGGTCGTCCAGCGTCACCGTCTTCCCGGCGAAGCGATGGCCAACCGGGCATGCGAGCACGACCTCGTCGCGGAAGAACGGCTCGAAGACGACGCCCCGGTGCCGCCTTGCGGCGCCGACGACACCGAGCTCGAGCTCGCGCTCGGCGACCTGCGCGACCACGGTCTGGGTGTCCGAGACCGCGAGACGAACCCGGACCTCGGGGTTGAGCTCCTGAAACTGGCACAGGAGCACCGGGACGACGGCCCCGCCCGGGCCCGTCGATGCTCCGAGCTCGAGGGTGCCGGTGAGCTCGCCCTCCTCGTCGCCGACAACGTCCTCGAGCAGCTGGTCCTCGAGCGCGAGCAGCCGCTGCGCGCTTGCGTAGAGGCGAAGGCCCGCCTCGGTCGGCTCGACCCGCCGCCCCGAGCGGTCGAGCAGCTGCCGCCCGAGCCGCTGCTCGAGCGACCGAATCTGGAGGCTGACCGCCGGCTGCGTGACACCGAGCCGCTCCGCGGCCTGCGAGAAGCTCTTGCGCTCGACGACAGCACAGAAGGCTGCGAGCTGACGCGTATCCATAAGGATCCAGGGGATTATTTACTTGACGAACCCAAGTAGCTCCCCTAGCCTCCCTTCCGCATGGCAAGCAGACGAATAAGGGAAGCTTATCTAAGCGTCACAAAGGGTGATATGGGCCTTGACCAGGTCCGGCAGGGTGGCTACCGTGAGGACAACATCCCTGGTCGCTTCGGCTGCCAGGGCTGGGGCCGCCTCCGGGCGGCCTCGGCGCTTCTAGAGAAGTTTCCTAGAGTTAGCGAATGCGCCCGGTCGCCCACGTCTACATCGACGGCTTCAACCTCTACAACGGCCTGAAGCGGCGCGCGAAGGCGAAGGGTCTCAGTGAGCCGCAGTACCGCTGGCTGAATCTCGCCAAGCTCGCCGAGTTCGTACTTCCTGAGTTTGAAGTACAGGTCGTCCGGTACTTCACATCACCTGTCAAACGTCGGCCCGCCGATCCTGGCGCAGGACAGCGGCAGCAGGTTTTCCTGCGAGCCCTCCGAACGCTGCCCAACCTCACCATTCACGAGGGGTACTTCCAGAAGAACGAGGTCTATCGACACTTCGCGCACGATCCGGAAGATGGTGCCGTCGTGA
>WNGB01005541.1_pt1 | contig 38425 bp, 31 predicted proteins | sample 5400681 | NCBI WGS metagenome assembly WNGB01 (sample SAMN13153367, study PRJNA577476) | soil metagenome | isolation source: 115 cm soil or saprolite under grassland replicate 2 | place: USA:California | collected 2016-06-15 | reverse complement strand
GCTGATCGAAAGCAATGATGGTAGTAGACTTCATCACGACCGACCTCCTTTGTATGCGGCTCTGCGTTGAACCCTCACACGGTCAGCGTAACCCGCGTGAGATGCAAAGCCGAGGTCGGTCTTTCCATATGGTCTAGGGTGTGGCGGTAGACAGTAAACAGTAGACGGTAATGGGCTGCGTTAGACCTCCCAGCCGCGGTCTATCCCAGACAAATACCGTTTACTGTCTACTGCTTACTGTCTACCGTCGACCGACCGCTCATTTCACGGTCGGGGACATGCTCGTCGTCTGCTGCAGGTTGAGCATCGTCTGGCCGCTCACGAAGCACGCGGTGTACTTCGCCCACAGATCCTGCGCTTCGTTGGGAAACGCCTCGGTGAGGATCCCGGATACGGTGTAGTCCTCGTCCTTCACGGCAGGGTCCATGAAAAAGACGTAGACGACATTGCCGCCCGGGCCGGCTTCGAGTCCTTTGAAGACCCGCCAGCCGAGCGCCTGCTGCTTGCGCTTCGGATCGCTGCTCTTGCCGAGCGCTTCCTTGACGCGCGCCATGATCGCCTCGAAGTCGGCGACCTTGTCCGGTTTGATGACGTTGAAGATGATGCCCGAGTCCGACGTGAACTTACGCGATGCGGGGACCGCGGGTTGCGCCGCCGCCGGGGGCTGTCCGGCCGGCGGCGGAGTGACCGGTGGAATCTGGGGTGCGGGAGGTTGCGCCGCGGCGCGGACCGCCGCGAGCGCCATCATTAGTGCGAGCGAACGAACCTTCAAGAACCGCCCTTACATCCCGCCGAGGGGAGTCAGGCTCAGCTTGCTGAGACCGGCCGCGAACGCGTCAGCGTAACGCTTCCACATCGCCTGCACGCCTTCGGCACGCTGCTCTTCCGGCGTCATCGTGCGCAGCAGCATGTTGAACAACTCGTACTCGGAGTTCGGCACGGTGGGTTCAAGTTGCACGACGTACAGCGTGTTCGGGCCGAAGGGTTCCGTGGACTTGTACACCTTAAAGCCGGCGGCCTGCTTCTTCAGCGTTTCGTCCTGGGTCTTCGCGAACCCGGCCCTCAGCTTGCCGACCATTTCTTCGAAGTCAGCGGTCTTGTCCGGCTTGATCTGCACGAGCAGAATCCCGGCGGGCGTGGAGAACGGCACTTTCGGCGCCGCAGGTGCCGACGCGGCGGCGGCCGGGGGCTGCTGCTGCGTCGTCGTGGCGGTTCCGGACGTCGTTGTCTGGGCGAACGATGCAGCGGGCGCGAGCGCCACCGCGAAGACGAAAGCACTAGTTACGAAAGAACGCATTCCCAATCTCCTCCTTGGGCGAAACTCGGAATCGCCACTCTATCACACGAATATGGCCATCACTTCGTTGGCCATCAACATGCCGTCTCGCGTCAGCCGGAGCCGGCGCCCGTCCCTGACAAGCCAGCCCGCCTCGACAAACGGCTGCAATTCGTTACCGTACTTGGCCCAGACATCGACGCCGTATCGCGCCGCAAAACGGTCGAGATCGATGCCGTTTCGCAGCCGCAAGCCGGTAAACACCGCCTCCTCGAGCCGGTCATGCGCAGAAAGCATGCGGCGCTCGGCGACGAGATCGAAGCCGCTGTTTACACGGTTGATGTACTCGGCGGTCGCCGCGACGTTCTTCCAGCGGACGCCGCCATACGTCGAATGCGCGCCGCATCCAAAGGCAAGCCACTCTCCGTCGGTCCAGTATTTGACGTTGTGGCGCGACTCCTGGCCGGGGCGCGCGACGTTCGAAATTTCGTACTGCTCGAGTCCCGCGGCCTCCAGCCTCTCCATCGCCCGCAGGTACATCTCTGCCGCGTCGTCATCCGGCGCGAGCGACCATCCGCCGCGCGCCATGTCTTCCTTGAGCGGCGCGTTCGGGTAGAGCTCGAGCAGATAGAGCGACGCGTGATCCGGATTCGCGGCGATCAATGCGTCCACGTTCGCAAGCCAGGACTCCACGCTCTGTCCCGGCAGCCACATCATCAGGTCCAGGCTCACGTTGTCGAAGCCCGCGGCCCGCGCTTCACGCACCGCGGCGCGCGCCCGCTCCGCCGAGTGAATCCGCCCGAGGCGTTTCAACTCGTCGTCGTGGAACGACTGGACACCGAAGCTCAGTCGATTGACACCGGCTTTCCGAAAACGTTCCAGCTTCTGTCGATCGACGGTCTCCGGATTTGTCTCGAGGGTGATTTCGGACTGCGGATCGAGCGCGAAGCGCTCGCGGACCGCGCCGATGATCGACGCGACCTCGTCAGGCTCTAACAGGGATGGAGTACCTCCGCCGAAAAAGATCGTATCGGCGGCGAGGCCGGCAGGCGCGTTCGCGATCTCCTGCCGCAGCGCGGCGACATACCGCGTCTTCAGCGCCTCGTCGTAAAGGCCCCGGTTGAAGTTGCAGTAGTTGCAGATTGCCGAACAGAACGGGATGTGGACGTAGATGCCGAGGAGGTCGGAGGCCGGACGCCGGAGGTCGGGTGTTCTAGGTTCCGGCTTTTCCACCAGACCAGCCTAACTCTTTTCCGGGCTTCATCTGCGCGCGGATCGGACCCTTTGCCCTGGAGGGAAGCGCTCGTTTTCCCGTAATCTGTGACTTGCGTTTCCAGGCCATCAGCAGGTCTTCAGGACCCGCATTGGTGGGCGCGTGACGAAAGTCCGCACCATCCCACTCCAGGAAGTCACACATTTCGTGCAGCCGCGAATGAATGCGGAAACCGATGCGTTCCTTGAGGCTGAAGTCCGTGTTCTCAGTTTCCGCATCATCCGGCGTGTCTTCGTAATTTGACGTGAAGATGGTGAGCCGCCGCTCGTTATAACGCGTGTTCACGATCAAGTTCATGGTCTCCTCGACCCATTCGGACGTCTTCTCCGAGCCCATGTCATCGAGGACGAGCAGGTCCGCTTCCATCACCGGCCGCAGGATATCCATCTCGGCAGTGCGCACGAGCGGATTGTAGGTGCTGCGGATCAGCCGTAGCAGGTCGCGCGTGTCGTAGAAGAGGCCGCGCGCCCCGCGCGTGAGGATCGCCTTGCGCAGGATCGCGACCGCGAGGTGGGTCTTGCCGATCCCCGGAGGACCGATGAGACACAGCCCCTTGCGCGCAAACTCACCGGCTGGAAAATCGTCGGCGAATTTCTGCGCCCGCCGCACCGCGCCGGCCAGTTTTTCGTTGGGATAGATGATGAACGTCTCGAGCTCGCAGCCGCGATAGCGCGGCGGGATGCGCGCTTCGTCGAGCAGGCGCGCCGTCACGCCTTCGCGCCAGCAATCGCAGCGCACAACTCTGCGGACACCGTCAGTCGTTACAGCTTTCCAACCGGTGTCGTCGCAACGCTCGCACGCCATTGGGAGATGCGGATTGTAACACCGCACGGACCTGACGGCTTCAACTCGAAGGCACAAAAGCACGAAGACACAAAGTAAATATTTTTTTTGTGTCTTTGTACCTTAGTGGTCTTTGTGATTGACCCGTTTTGGCGTTTCAGTCTCGCTGGCTGGTTCTTCGATAGGTGGAGGAGGTGTCGCGCGCACGAGCTCCGTCGGCGACGATTTCACCATCGCGGTGCTGAGGCGCTGCTCCCAGTCGCCGAGCCCGCGCGCGAGCTCGTGCTTCACGTATTCCATGAACTGGTTCACCTCTCCCTGCATCTGTTCCATCTTGCGACGCATGTTGAGAATGATCTCGACGCCGGCAAGATTCACGCCGAGGTCGCGCGTGAGCGAGAGGATGGTTTCGAGCTGTTCGAGATCTTCTTCCGAGTACAACCGGGTGTTGCCTTCCGTGCGCGACGGCTTCAACAGCCCTTCACGTTCGTACAGGCGCAGCGTCTGCGGGTGGATGTTGTACTTCTGCGCCACCGCGCTGATCATGTAATACGCGCGTCCGCCACGCTTAGCCATACAACTTCCCGAATTCGCGCATCAACTCTTTGCCGCGCTCGTCCACGACCTGGGGAAGGACAATGCGCACTTCAACCAGGAGATCGCCGCGCCCGCCGGCCGTCGTCGGCGCGCCGCGCTCGCGGAGGCGGAACCGCTGGCCGGCCTGCGTGCCCGGCGGAATCCGCAGCTTCACGGGACCTTCGAGCGACGGAACCTCCACTCGGGCGCCCAGCACCGCGTCGTGCACGCCGATCGGCAGCACGATGCAGAGGTCGTCCCCCTGCCGGCGGAACATCGCGTGCGGCTGCACATGGACGGTCACGTAGAGATCGCCGTTTCGCGCGCCGCGCCGGCCGGCATGGCCGCGATCCGCAATGCGGAGCCGCGTGCCCTCCTGGATGCCGGCGGGAATCGTCACCTGCACCGCTTCGCTGCGGACGTGCAGCCCCTGACCCGCGCACACGCCGCACCGCGCTGTTCGCTGGCGCCCACTGCCCTGGCACGCCGCGCAGCTCTTGGTGAACACCATATGCCCGCGCGCCCAGCGCACTTTGCCTGTGCCGTGGCACGGCGCGCAGCGCCCTTCCGGCGTACGCACGACGCCCGTCCCGCCGCACCCCGAGCAGACGTCCTGCCGCGTGACGACGACCTGGCGCTCGACGCCTCGCATCGAGTCTTCGAAAGGAATCGTGACCGCCGCGTGAATGTCCGCACCCGGCTGCGGCCGGCCAGTGTCCGGTGATACCGGCGGATGAAGAACTTCGGCGAAGAGCTCGGTGAACGTCGCCGCCTGCGGCCCATGCGCGGCGGCCGAGAAATCAAACCCGGTGAATTCGAACGTAGTGTCTCCCTGCTCCGCCGCCTGCCCGCCGGACGAATCGTACGAGCGCCGCCGATCGGGATCGAGGAGCGTCTCGTACGCTTCCGAGATTCGTTTGTACAGGGACTCGGCCGTGCGGTCGCCCGGGTTTATGTCCGGATGAAACCGACGCGAGAGCCGGCGGTACGCCCGCTTGATTTCAGCGGGCGTCGCGCCGGGTTGCAATCCGAGAAGAGAGTAGAGGTCCATTCCACTCCTACTTCTTCTCTTCCTCCACTACTTCAGCATCGATGACGTCGCTTTTGTCGGCGGTCGACTGCTGCGACGAGGCCGACGCGCCTCCGCCGGGCTGACCGCCGCCCGCGGCGGCGCCGGCCGCCGACGCGCTCTTGTACATCGCCTCCGCGGCCCGGTGCTGTGCGCTGTTCAGCGCCTCCATCGTCCGCTTCATCTCGGCGACGTCGTTCTTCTCGATCGCCTTCTTCAGGTCCTCGATGGCGGACTCGATCGGCTGCCGGTCGGACGGCGAGAGCTTGTCTCCCGCATCCTTCAGCATCTTCTCCGCCGCGTACGCCGCCTGGTCCGCGTGGTTGCGCGTCTCGATCTCTTCCTTGCGCTTGCGGTCTTCTTCGGCGTGCGACTCCGCTTCGCGCATCATCTTGTCGACCTCTTCCTTGCTGAGGCCGCTCGACGCGGTGATCTGGATCTTCTGCTCCTTCTGCGTCGCCATGTCCTTCGCGGACACGTTGACGATGCCGTTGGCGTCGATGTCGAAGGTGACTTCGATCTGCGGCACGCCGCGCGGCGCGGGCGGCAGACCCGCCAGATGGAACCGGCCCAGCGTGCGGTTGTCGCGCGCCATCGGGCGCTCGCCCTGCAGCACGTGCACCTCGACGCTGGTCTGGTTGTCCGCCGCGGTCGAGAACATCTCGCTCTTGCGCGTCGGAATCGTCGTGTTGCGCGGGATCAGCGTCGTCATCACTCCGCCCATCGTCTCGATGCCGAGCGAGAGCGGCGTCACGTCGAGCAGCAGCAGGTCCTTGACCTCACCCGCGAGCACGCCCGCCTGGATCGCCGCGCCGACCGCGACGACTTCGTCCGGGTTCACTCCCTTGTGGGGGTCCTTGCCGAACAGCTCCTTGACGATCGCCTGCACGCGCGGGATGCGCGTCGACCCGCCGACGAGCACGACCTCGTCGATTTTGCTGGGATCGATACCCGCATCTGTGAGCGCCTGCTTCGTCGGGCCAACGGTTTTCTGCAACAGCTCTTCGACGAGCTGCTCGAACTTGGACCGCGTCAGCTTCTTCACCATGTGCTTCGGCCCGGTGGCGTCCGCGGTAATGAAGGGCAGGTTGATGTCCGTCTCCATGACGGTCGAGAGCTCCATCTTCGCTTTCTCCGCCGCTTCCTTCAGGCGCTGAAGCGCCATCCGGTCCTTGCCGAGATCGATGCCCTCGTCCTTCCTGAACTCGTCAATGATCCAGTCGATGATCCGCTGGTCGAGATTGTCGCCGCCGAGGTGTGTGTCGCCGTTGGTCGCTTTGACCTCGACGACCCCCTCGCCAACTTCCAGGATCGAGATGTCGAACGTGCCGCCGCCGAAGTCATACACGGCGATCGTCTCGTCCTTCTTTTTGTCCAGACCGTAGGCCAGCGCCGCCGCGGTCGGCTCGTTCACGATGCGCATCACTTCGAGGCCCGCGATCTGGCCGGCGTCCTTGGTGGCCTGGCGCTGCGCGTCGTTGAAGTACGCGGGAACGGTGATGACCGCCTTGCTGACGGCGCTGCCGAGGTATTCCTCCGCGGCCTGCTTGAGCTTCTGCAGGATCATCGCGGAGATTTCGGGAGGCGAGTACTCTTTGCCGCCCACGTGCACGCGGACGTCACCGTTCGACGCGCGCACCACCTGGTACGGCACCATCTTCATTTCTTCGTTTACTTCGTCGAACTTGCGGCCCATGAACCGCTTGATGGAGAACACGGTGTTCTCCGGGTTCGTGACGGCCTGCCGCTTGGCGACCTGCCCGACGAGCCGCTCAGCCGACTTGGTAAAGCCCACCACGGACGGCGTGATCCGACTGCCCTCCGGGTTGGTGATAACGACGGGCTCGCCCCCTTCCATCACCGCGACCACGGAGTTCGTCGTCCCCAGGTCGATGCCAATGATCTTGCTCATGTCGTATGTCCTCGCCTTCCGGTAATCTTTATAACGATGTAAATATAAAATGTGAGCCGATGCATGTCAAGGCCAGCCGTTGATCCGTGAGAAAGTCGCCGTAAGTTAGTGCTATACTGCGAATTGCCAGTCTGCCCAGCCGTAAGAGGTCGACCCATGCTCCCCCGTTCGGCTCTGACCCTTGCCCTCGCGGTTTTTCTTTGCCCCGCGAGCCTGTTCGCCCAGTCGTCACAGCCTGAAACCTACGGTGTTGCCCCGGCGCATATCGCGCATGTGGAAGGCGCCGTGACGCTCGAGCGCGAGGGGCGCCCGGAGAATTCCCCGCTGAATATGCCGCTCCTGAGCGGCGATCGTTTGAAGACGCTGGACGGCCGCGTGGAGGTGCTCTTCGCGGACGGCAGCGCGCTGCATCTGGATTCGCGCACCACTCTCGACGTGCAGTCCGACGATCTCGTACGGATGATCGATGGACGCCTGCGCCTGGCGATCGTCGGTCCGGCGCGGCTCGTCGCCTATCGCATCGATTCCCCCGCGGGATCCGTGCGGATCACGCAGCCCGGGGAATATCGTGTGTCGCTGCTCCGCGGACAGGAAGAGACGCAGCTGGAGCTTGCGGTCATCCGCGGCGCCGGTGAGATCTTCACGGACCAGGGCAGCACGCCCGTTCGCGCCGGCGAGCGCGCGTATGCGAGCGCGGGACTCGCGCCCTCATATCCCTACACGTACAACTCCGCTAACTGGGACGCGTTCGATCGCTGGTCGGAAGCACGGCGTGACGTGCGCCTCGGCGTCTCGTCGCAGTACCTGCCGGAGGACGTCCGGCCGTACTCCTCCACATTCGATGAGTACGGCGACTGGCGCTATCAGCAGACCTACGGCTACGTCTGGTATCCGCGCGTCGCCGCGACATGGCGTCCTTATTACTATGGCCGGTGGATGTCCTACCCTCGATACGGGTGGACGTGGATCGGCGCGGACGGTTTCGCGTGGCCGACGCATCACTACGGCCGCTGGGGCTTCTCCGCCGGCGCGTGGTTCTGGATTCCGTCTTCGCGCTGGGCGCCCGCGTATGTATCGTGGGCCTACGCGCCCGGTTACGTGAGCTGGTGTCCGCTCGGCTGGAACAATCGCCCCGTCATCTCGATCAACATCTTCAATGTCGGCCCGGGCTACTATTCGTCGGCCCGCGCATGGACCCTGGTCTCGTACTCGCACTTCGGGCGCGACTATTACGTGCACCAGCGCGCCGTAGACTGGAACCGTTTCGATCGGGATCGGCGCCCGCACCTCGAGATTGCGCCATCGGCGCCGGCGTACCGCAACGTTGCGGTCGCGCGGAATTCGACCGGGGCTCAGCGCGCCCCGAGCAGCGCCGAGGGGCGGAATTCGACGCCCATTCGCTGGGCGGGGTCGCGGGATAGGGTTGATCTTCCGGCTAAAGCCGGAAGCCACACTGCAGGGGAATCTAGATCCGAGTGGCTTCCACCCTCAGGTGGAAGATCCGCTGCGCCGAGATACACCAACCGGGGAAATGAGGTGATCCGCTCGCAGACAGAACGGCCGACGTCGCCGGCGCGCGATGCGTCCAATGCGCGCGACGGGTACGCAGTGCAGCGCACGGCGCCTGGCGGTCCCGCGAGGCGCGCGGACGTCGCGCCACAAGTCTCCGAGTCACCCGCACGCGAATATCGCCAGCCCTCATCGCCGATGTCCGGACGCGTCCCGCCCGGGTATGACCGGCGGCCTGACAGCTATGCAGCGCCGGACATGCGAAGGGCGCAGCCGCGCAACGATGCACCCGTGTATCAGCCACGCGCCACCGGCCCGCGCGCGGATTCGCCGGCCCCTGCACCGCGAAGCGGTGACGACCCGGCCTATCGTCCGCGCTACGAACCGTCGTCGCGTCAGCCCGAGTACGCGCGACCACGAGGCGGCGGCCCCGAGGCGCCTCCCCCGACTCGCATCGAGGGGCCTCCACCGAGCCGCGGCGAGGGACCTGCCCCGAGTCGGGGCGAGGGGCGCGAGCGGCAGGCGCCGCCCCAGCGTTCCGCTCCCCCACCGGAGCGCTCAGCGCCGCGAGAAACAGCCGTCCCACGCAACGCTCCGCACGGCGGCGGCGGATCGAACACCGCCGCCCGCCCCCGAGGCCGCGGCGGCCTCTAATTGGCGAATGGCGATTGCAGATTGCCGATTAACGAATTGGCGATTGCCGATTGGCGATTGACGGATTGAGGATTGCTGATTGGAGCTCACGAATCACGGCCGCCCGACTTCCATGCGCCAATCATCAATCGACATTCGCCGATTCGTTTAATCTTCAATCTGCATTCGCCAATCGCCAATGGCTAAATACGTTGTCCGTTTAGCGAAGAACGCCGGCATCGTCCTGCTGTTCGTCGTCGCCGCGATTCTGGGGACGGTGAGCGGTGTCCTGTTCGCGTTCGCGGGGGACCTGCCGCAGATCTCGGCGCTGGATGACTATGCGCCGAGCACCATCACCCGGGTCTACGGCGCGCGCGGCGAGGTGGTCGGTGAGTTCTCGACGCAGCGCCGTGTCGTCATCCCGTACGACGCGATTTCGCCGCGATTGAGGCAGGCGATCATCGCGGCCGAGGACGCGCAGTTCGAGGAGCATCTCGGCCTGAGCATTCCGCACATCATGATGGCGGCGACGCGTGATGTCCTCGGCAGCGTCAAGGGGGTGGTCACGGGCGCGCGCCAGCGGCGCCCCAAGGGGGCGAGCACGATCACGCAGCAGCTCGCGCGCGGCCTGTTCCCCGAGGCGGTGGGCTTCCAGGTCGGCGACGTGAGCCCCGAGCGCAAGATCAAGGAAGCGATCGTCGCAATCCAGATCGAGAAGCGCTACACGAAACGCGAGATTCTCACCTTCTACGCGAACCAGATGTATCTGGGTGAGGGAGCGTACGGCGTCGAGTCCGCGTCACGCACGTACTTCGGCAAGTCGGCGAAAGACCTGAACCTCGACGAGGCCGCGATGATCGCGGGCGTCTTCCAGACGTGGCGCAACGCGCCGACGGTCAACATGGAGCGCGCCAAGCGCCGGCAGGCGTACGTGCTCCAGCAGATGGCGGACGAGCACTTCATCACGCAGCCGGAAGCGGACGACGCAAAGGGGCGGCCGATCGTGCTGGCGCAGTCCGCGGGACGATCGGACTCGATTGCTCCGTACTTCGTCGAAGAGATCCGCAAAGAGCTGGAAGGCCGTTACGGCGCAAAGACGCTCTACGAGAATGGCCTCAGCGTGCAGACGGCGCTCGACCTCAAGCTGCAGGAGGTCGCAAATCGCGCCATCGACGCCGGCGTGCGCCGCATCGATCATATTCATGGCTTCCGGAAGCCGAAGCGCAACGTGCTCGAGGAGCGGCACACCCTAGACGCGTTCAAGCATCCGCGCTGGGATCGCCCGTTCAACGCGGGTGAAATAGTGCCTGCGGTCGTCATGGATCTCGACTCGACGACGATCCATGCGCGCGCCGGGAAGTTCGCCGTCACGATCGACAAGAAGGGCTACGCCTGGACGCGGAAGACTTCTCCAGCGCAGCTGGTGCGCCGTGGCGATCTGATCGAGGCGAAGTTGTTGACGCTCGACGAGGGGGCGCGCACCGCGACAGGGTTGCTCGACCAGCCACCGCTGGTCGAAGGGGCCGCGCTCGCGATCGACAACCGTACGGGGCAGATCAAATTGATGGTCGGCGGCTTCAGCTTCGAGCGCAGCAAGTTCAATCGCGCGACGCAGGCGCTCCGGCAGGTCGGCTCGGCGTTCAAGCCGTTCGTGTACACGACGGCGATCGATCGCGGCTACACGCCGTCCACGCTGCTGCAGGATGCGCCGGTGACGTACCCCGCGGGCCCGGGTCAGCCGCCGTACTCGCCGCAGAACTACGAGAAGGATTTCTGGGGCCCGATCACCGTCCGCCGCGCGCTCGAACACTCGCGCAACGTGCCGGCGATCCGCCTGATGGACGCGCTCGGTCCGAAGCAGGTCATCGCCTACGCGCGCCGCTTCGGCCTGACCGCGCCGCTCCCGCCGTACTTGCCCATCGCGCTCGGCGCCGGTGACGAGACGCTGCTCGAGATGACGAGCGCGTACTCGGTGTTTCCGAACCAGGGCGTCCGCATGGCGCCGTACTCGGTGCTCAAAATCACGGACCGCGAAGGAAACCTGCTGGAGGAAAACCGTCCCGAACCGCAGGACGCGATCCGCGCCGACACGGCGTACGTCATGACCAGCCTCCTGCGCGGGGTCGTCGAACACGGCACCGCCGCCAAGGCCGCCGCGCTGAACTGGCCAATCGCCGGCAAGACCGGCACGACCGACGACTTCAGCGACGCATGGTTCATCGGATTCGATCCCGACATCACGCTCGGCGTGTGGGTCGGGTACGACCAGAAGAAGCCGCTCGGCCAGGGCATGTCGGGCGCCGAGGCAGCGCTCCCGATCTGGATCGACATCTTCAAGACCTGGATCGGCGAGCGCAAGGACGCCCCGAAATTCGATCCTCCCGGCAACATCGTCTTCGTCGCCGTCGACAAGGCATCGGGCAACGCGACCGATGCCGGCACGCCTGGCGCGATCACCGAAGCCTTCATCGCCGGAACCCAGCCCGGCTCCATTCGGCAGTAGCAATCATTAGCGGCTGGCGCGGCGCAGCCTTCCCAGCCGTGGCAATTTTTGCCATTCGTGCAACGCAGGATGGTTTAGAAAACCGCGTACTTCGTTGAACACGGAACTCGAGATTCAGGGTTTTTCCTCGAGATTCCGGTTGGCGTGGCGAATGCTATTCCGGCGGCATGCAGCTCCAGGCGCTCAGCATCCAGAATCGCACCTCGCGATTAGTCGGCGGCGTAGAGAAACTGATCCCATTTGTCGATACGGGACCACGAGGACGAGCGATTTCGACGAGTGCGCTCACGGCTTGCAAGGCAATGGACGATGGATACCGCCATGCATGCTCGAGTGCGTCGCCTACTGAGTTCATCTCGCGCATTTCGACCGTGGCGCGGCAGGCAAAGAAGACGAAGGCGGCGCTGATGTTGCTCGCGCAACTGGGATATGCGCCTATTGCCTCAATTCGCGAGTTGATTATTGAGGCGCGCAGATTGGAAAACATCTTTGTGTCATCACGCAATACCGCCAAGCGGCGTCAACCCGGACGGCTGGTTTCGGTACGAGACTCCTTTAAACCCCTTTGAGCGCGTCGACGGTTCGACAGGACGAAAAGGATCCCGGAGGCGCTGAAATCCGCGTGTGACGAAGTGGGGCCCCCACGCTTCCGACCCTCGACGATGCTCGGGTCGCCCTGAGCGAAGTCGAAGGGCGCCGACAAGTCGCCGCAGGGGTGCTTTTCCGACGCGCGAAACGAGGTTTCGTAGCGGAACCAGCCGTCCGCGGACGCGCGGCCTGCGGAGGCGGGATTTCGACGCGGAGTAGTGTGCCGACTATCGAGCGCCGGGCGGTCTGACCTGCGAAGGTGGGATTTTCCTACGGAGTATCGCGGCTACGAGCGCGGTCCACTCATTCGACGTCGTCCTCGGTTGCCGCGGAGAGTGCGCCGGCGGCTTTCTTCATCAAGTACGACTTGATGAAGACGTCGATGTCGCCGTCGAGGATGCGGTTGACGTCGCCGACCTGTTCCTTCGTCCGGTGATCCTTGACCATCTGATATGGATGCAGCACGTAGCTGCGGATCTGGCTGCCGAAGGCGATGTCGCGCTTTTCGCCGCCGAGCTGCGCGAGCCTGGCTTCCTGCTCCTTCATCCTCATGTCGAACAGGCGCGACTTCAGCACCTTCATCGCCTGCGCGCGGTTCTTGTGCTGCGAGCGCTCGTTCTGGCAGGAGACGACGATGCCCGTCGGGACGTGCGTGATGCGGATGGCGGAGTCGGTCACGTTGACGTGCTGGCCGCCGGCGCCGCTCGAGCGGAACGTGTCCACGCGCAGATCTTTCTCGTCGATCTCGACATCGGCGTCGTCGGGCAGTTCCGGCCAGACATAAAGCGACGCGAACGACGTATGCCGGCGTGCGGCCTGGTCGAACGGCGAGATGCGAACGAGCCGATGGACACCGGCTTCGGCGAGGAGCAGGCCGTAGGCATAGTCGCCATAGACCGTCAGCGTCGCGCTCTTGATGCCCGCTTCGTCGCCCGGCTGCATGTCCATGACTTCGCGCTTGAAGCCGCGGCGTTCCGTCCAGCGCAGGTACATGCGCAGGAGCATCTCGGCCCAGTCCTGCGACTCGGTGCCTCCGGCGCCGGGATGGATGGTGATGATCGCGTTCTTGCGATCGTGCTCGCCGCCGAGCATCTTTTTGGTCTCCCCCGCCTCGACTTCCGCAGCGAGCTCGTCGAGCCCGCGCGCGAGATCTTCGAGGACAGGTTCCCCCGCCTGCAACCACTCGACGAGCACCGCGATGTCGTCCACGCGTGCTTTCAGCGAGTCCCGCAGCTTCGCGTCGTCCTCCAGGCGGCGGCGGCGCTGCAGCAGTTTCTGCGCGCCGGCCTGGTCCTTCCAGAAGTCCGGATCGGAAACGCGCTGTTCTATCTTCGCGAGTTCGTCGGAGGGGCGAGCGGCGTCAAAGATAGCTCCGCAGATCGGACGCGCGCTTGGCGAGATCCTGATACCGGCGGAGCTGCTCGTCTAACTGGATGGCGGCCATAACGTATCGAGATTCGAGGTTCGAGGACCGGCTTCTATCTTAGCTTGCGGCGGGCGGCCACGACGGCAGCTATTGTGAAAGCGACAGCCATCCATCCCGCCACATCGCCGATTCGACTGTAAATGGTCCGTTCCGTGATGAATCGCACGTCTTCGGCCATCACGGCGCTCTGGAACATGTTCGATTTCTGCAGGACGCGTCCGTACGGATCGACGAAGCCGCTGATCCCCGTGTTCGCGGCGCGCGCGAGATAGCGTCCCTCCTCGATCGTGCGCAGCGACGCTTGTTCCCAGTGCTGGTACGCGGCCGACGACCAGCCGTACCACGCGTCGTTCGTAATCGTCGTGAGCAGCTCGCTGCCGTGCGACACGAACTCGCGAATCAGACTGGAGTAGATCACTTCGTAGCAGATCGCCGTGCTCGCCGCGTGGCCGGCGACGGGCAGGACGACAGCCTGCGTCCCAGGCGTAAAGGGGGACATGTCTCCGACAGCGGAGATGATCGGGCCTACAAAAGACAGCAACCGGCTGAACGGCACATATTCGCCGAAGGGTACGAGGTGGATCTTTCTATAGATCGCCGCGGTCGATCCGTCGGGCTGAATGAGATACGCGGCATTGTAGCTGCGCGTCTCCGGTTTCGGCTGCGCGACGGGACGAACCGGTTCGACCTGGTCGCTGCCGACGAGGATCGTGACGTGCGCTTCGCGGGCGAGCCGGCGGATCGATTCTCCGCGCGCGAGATCTGCCTCGTACGGCAGCGGCGTCGCCGACTCCGGCCACAGAATGAACTGCGCGTGGCGCCCGATCGCTTCGCGCGTCATGTTGATATACCGCTGCATGATCGCGTCGCGCATCGCCGGATCCCATTTCTGATCCTGCAGGATGTTCCCCTGCAGCACCGCGACGCGGATCCCCGATCCCGACGACAGCAGCGAACCGCGCGCGACGCGGAACGTTCCCCACACGCTCGTTGCGAGGATCACGGCCGCGACGATGGCCGCCACGCGCCAGCGGCGCCGGGATCGTTCCACTGCGGCGTACGCGGCGGCGGCGCTCACCAGCGCGACGAGTCCGGAGAGCCCGTAGACGCCGACGACGCTTGCGATCTGCGCGACCGGCAGCACCGTCGCCTGGCTGTAGCCGAGAAGCTCCCACGGGAATCCGTCCAGCACGTAGGTGCGCCCCATTTCCGTCGCGACCCAGATCGCAGGCGCTGCCAGCAGCCAGCTCCTTCCGAAGGCGCGCAACAACCGCGCCTGGATGATGGCGAACACCGCGGGAAACAGCGAGAGGTACGCGATGAGGAGCGCCGCGGCGATCGTTGCGAGCGCCTTATTCAGGCCGCCGAACGTGGTCATCGTCTCGACCAGCCAGTAAAGCGTTCCGGAGAAGTAGACCACGCCCGTGACAAGGCCGAGCAGGAACGCGCGGCGTGACCCTGTCGGGCGTTGAGCGATCGCGGCGAGCAGCGGCGCGAGTGCGATCCACGCGAGGGCCGGGTGACCGAACTTCGGAAAGCTCAGCGCGAGCAGCGCGCCGGAAAGGAGCGCGAGGACGAAATCCAAGCGAGTGTCAGCGGGAGCGAACGAGCGGCTTGTACTGCTCGTCCTTCTCGAGCCGGCGCGAGGCCTGCTCGGCGTCGTTCCTGTCGGCGTAGCCGCCAACCTGGACGCGGTAGATGCGTGGCGCGCCCTCCGGAGGATCGAGCACGAACGCGGGATAACCTTTCGCCGCGAGCCGCCTGGCGATCGCAGTTGCGCCAGCGCGATCCTGCAGCGAGATCACCTGGACGATCCATGCACCGGGGCGGCCGGTGCTGGCGGCCGTGGCCGGCTTCGGCTCGGGCTTCGCCGGTTCCGCCGGCGGCGGCGTTGCGACGCGCGGCGACGGTTGCTCCGCGGGAGGCTTGAGCTTCTCGGCTGGCGCCGAGTCAGACTGCAGGCGCTTCGCGTAACTCAGCTCGTCTTCAGGTTCCGGTGCAGGCGCCGGCGGTTCGGCGGCGGGCGGGCCGCTCGACGCGACTGGCTGCGATGGTGTCGAGGCGGCCTGAGGCGCTGCGGCCGACGTGAGCGCGTCCGTCGAATCCGCCGACGCCACGCGATCGCCCTTGACCTCGCGTCCAATCTTCACACCGAGCAGGAAGACCGCCACCAGGATCAGCGTGGTCGCCATAAACGCGAACACGAGCTGCTTCCCCGAGAGCTGGATCTCGTGAAAGCCGTCGTCCGCGTCGTGGTGTGAGAGTTCGGTCACGTCAGAGCTTGGGTTTGAGCAGGTTCAACAATTCGATCGGCAGCGGGAAGATGATGGTCGAGTTCTTCTCCGAGGCGATCTCGGTGAGGGTCTGGAGATAGCGCAGCGTGATCGTCATCGGTTCGACCGCCATGGCGGTTGCCGCGGACGCGAGCTTCTCCGATGCTTCGAGCTCACCGGCTGCGTGAATGATCTTAGCACGCTTCTCGCGCTCGGCTTCCGCCTGCTTGGCCATCGCGCGCTGCATGTCTGGCGGCAGATCGACGTGCTTGACCTCCACCGACGACACTTTGATCCCCCATGGGTCGGTGTGCAGGTCGAGGATCTGCTGCAGCTGGGAGTTGAGCCGCTCGCGCTCCGACAGCAGGTCGTCGAGCTCGACCTGTCCGAGCACGCTGCGCAGCGTCGTCTGCGCCAGCTGCGACGTTGCGTAGTGATAGCTCTCGACCTCTACGATCGCGCGTCGCGGATCCATGACGCGGAAGTACACGACCGCGTTCACCTTGACCGAGACGTTGTCGCGCGTGATGACGTCCTGCGGCGGAACGTCCATGACGATCGTGCGCAGGCTCACCCGCGCCATTCGATCGATCGGCGCGAATACGAGGATCACGCCGGGCCCTTTTGGCTGGTCGAGCAGCTTGCCGAGCCGGAATATCACCGCCCTTTCGTACTCGTTCAGGATCTTGATCGAGCTCAGGAGGTAGAACGCGAGGATGACGACGATGATGAGAATCGGTGAAATCAGCACAAGGCCTCCATCCGCATTACGCGCGCCTGACCGTCAGCAGCAACCCCTTCACGCCCGTGACGATCACGAGATCGCCGGCGTGAATGGATTCCGCAGCGGTCGCCGTCCAGATCTCGCCGTGGGTCGCGACGCGTCCCGTGCCGCCTGGGACAATCGCCGTGAGGGCCTGTCCGGTTGCGAGCAGCATACCGCTTTCACCCGTGACCGCGGGCCTGCGCTGGGCCTGCACGCCGAGGCGCACCAGGAACAGGAGGATGCCCGCCAGCGTGAGCGTCACGGGCAGGATCAGCCGGAGGCCGATCTGCATCTCCGGCAGCGGCGAATCGAACAGCATCAGCGAGCCGAAAAGGAGGCTGGCTATACCGCCTACCCCGAGCACCCCGTGGCTCGTGACCTTGACTTCGAGGACGAGAAGCATGAAGCCAAGCATGATCAGGAGCACGCCGGCGTAGCTGACAGGCAGGACCTGCAGTGCGAAGAACGCGAGCAGCAGCGCGATGCCGCCGGCGACACCCGGAACTACGGCGCCGGGGCTCCATAGCTCGATCGTCAATCCAAGCGTCCCGAGCGTCAGCAGCAGATACGCGATTTGCGGGTGTGCAATCGCACTGAGAATCTGCTGCGGCAGGGTCATCTCGATCTTGCGGACGTCGGCGTTGGCGAGCTTCAGCGTGACGGTGCTGCCGTTGAAGCGGCGGATCGATCGGCCATCGAGCTTGCGCACCAGGTCGCCCACGTCGGACGCGATGATGTCGATCAATGGCGGCGACGCCGTGGACGCCTCCTGCTCGGTGAACGAGCGGCTCTCGGTGACCGCCTGCTCGACGAGCGAGACGTTCCTGCCGCGCTGTGCCGCGAGCGTCCGCGCGTACGCGGCCGTGTCGGATGCCATCTTCTTCGCCATCACCTCATCGATCTTCTCGCCGTTGCCGGCAACCGGGTGCGCCGCGCCGATGTGCGTCCCTGGCGCCATGGCGGCCACGTCAGCGGTGATGGTGATGAGAAAGCCGGCGGATGCCGCGCGATAACCGGCCGGGCCGACGAATACGGCGACCGGCGTCTTCGCCGCGATGATCGCGTTGTTGATGTCGCGGGTCGAATCGAGCAGGCCGCCGGGCGTGTGCAGGGTGAAGACGATCAGCGCCGCCCCCTCTGCATCCGCGCGAGCGATTGCCGATCGCATGAACTCCGAGGTGACCGGGTGGATGATTCCATCCACCGTTGCCGTATCGACAATGGGGGCACGATCAGCCGCGGCGAGCGTCGCGCCGCAGGCGACCAACCCGACGAAGACGAGCACGCGTAGTCGCACCATTACTGGCCTCCGCGTTCTATTTTCTCAAGGAGGGTCCGGGCTTCAGATGACAAGGGATCGAGGAAGACTGCTTTCTGCGCGTGCACCTTGGCGGCGGGAAGGTCTTTCAAGCGCAGGTACGCGTCCGCGAGGGCGGTGCGCGCCGCGGCCGTGTCACGGCTCCAGATGGAAATCTTCAGCGCGGCGACCGCTTCGCGAGGCCGCCCGGCCCGCAAGTGGATCCGCCCGAGCAGCAGGTGCGCCTCCGCTTCGTACGGCGACAGGAAGATCGCGCGGCGCAGCTCTCCTACTGCTTCTCGATCCTGCTCCGCGTCGAACAACCTGCGTCCGCGGTCGAGGTGAAACTGCGCAAGGTCGCGCTGATCGCGCTGCGCGGTGCTGACGATCGCCTGGTCCACGCCGCTGGCACGCCACGATTCGAGATCCTGCTCGATGCGCGCGAGGCCGCGCGGCAGCTCCCGCCTGGCCGTCGCATCCGCATAGCTGGACGAGAGTTGCGCGGCAAGCTCGCGCTCGCGACCCGCTTCGACAGTGTTGCCCGAAGCCTCGAGCGCAGACGCCAGCACGAAGTGCGCGTCCGCGTCGGTGGGATCACGTCGCAATGCTTCACGCAGCCAGTAGATCGCGCCCTGGGGATCGCGATCCAGCGCGTACGCATAACCAAGATTGAACAGCACATCTGCGGCGTCTGGCGCCAGCTCCGCGGACTTCGTAAAGAAGTACACGGGCTTTCCGTCGTCAACCGACGCATTGCGGCGGAGCTGGACGACACCGATGTTGTTGAGGATTGTCGCGGCCGGCGCGGCCGCCTGCAGTTCCTTGTAAAGTGTGAACGCCTCGTCGTACTGCTTCAACGAGATCAGCGACACGCCGGAGAGAAAAGGCGCGCCCGCTCGTACGCGGGATCGAGTTTCATCGCCCCTTCGAGAAACGCCGCGCGGCTCGCGGGCTGTTCGGCGAGGAGTCCTTTGACGTACTTCTCGAACGCCTGGAGCGATGGCGTCGCGGCTGCCGCGACTTCCGGGCCGCCCGGCACCGCCCGACGGCCGACCTTCCGGACGACTGCGAAGAAGTCAGCCAGACTGCCGCGCTCGACGATCTCCGAGTCGGCGCGCCCCACGTCGATGCGGATGTGCCGCGCCCGCACGGTCAGCGCGTCGCCGTCAACATCCACTTCTCCGACAATCACCTGCGCGGCGCCCACGATCTCGCCGACCTTGATTACCGTCGCGCGGCTGAGCACCGCCGTGGGTGGCAGATGCAGTTGCTCGTACGCGCGCTCGCGGACCGGCCGCGTGATCGCGCCGAGGCCGCGCGCGTTGATGTCGTCGGCCACCAGGAGCGCGACCGCTTCGCCGAGCCAGTACGTGCGGCCATCGCGCGCGGACGTTTCGAAGGGAACGACGAGGATGCGGGGTGCGGGAAGCGCCGGCACCGCGGGTTGCGTGCGCACCGGCGCCGGGCCCAGGGCCAGCGCGGCGCACACGAGCGCGGCAATCATGCCGCGACCGCGCGGTCCGTCGCGCGGCCCGAAAGGGTCACTGACAACTGGCAGCCACGCGTCGCGCCGGAGGCGCGGCACTCGGCGACGCGCGCGTCCGCCGTCACGTCGAACAGCTTGAGCACGCCGGCAATCGCCGAGGCGTAGAAGCCGCACAGCGGCTCGACCGTGGTCTCGCGAACCTCACAGAACAGCGATCCGCGCAGGTCCACGGTGACGACGCCACGTTTGACGCGGGTGATCGCGCGGGAACTCGGATACGTCGCCTTCACGAGCGCCCGCGCCGTGCGCAGCGCCGCGCGCGCGCGCAGCCCCGCGGGAAGCGCGCGAACGATCCGGCGTTCGAACGCGGGCACGTTCTCGAAAGTCCATGCCGCGGCGTACTCCCCCGCGCGCTGCGTGATGAGCGCGTAGGCGTGCCCCTCGGTCCGCAGAAAGCTCAGGACGGCAGTCAGCGGCGCCAGGCCGATGGTCCCTTCGCGGAGACCGGCGACGTTCAGCCAGTTCTCGTAGAACTCGAGCCGCGTCGGCAGCAGGTCCGCAATGGCCTGGTGCAGACTCGCTACGAGTACTCTTCCGATTCTGGCTTCACTCATAACGGCCGTGGTAAGGTCGAGCGTGGAACTCGGCGTCTCGGCGGCCATCCTTGCCGGAGGCCGCGCGCGGCGGTTCGGCGGCGCCGACAAGGCGTCGCTGCCCGTCGGACGCGCGCGCATCATCGATCGTCAGCTCGCAGCGCTCTCGGCCGTGGCGGACGATATTCGGATCGTCGCCAACGACATGGACCGGTACGCCGCCATCGGCGTTCGGGTGATTCCGGACGCGATCGCGGGCGCCGGGCCGCTCGGCGGCATTTATTCCGCGCTGCTCGACGCGCGGCACGATCGCGTCGTCGTGCTCGCCTGCGATCTTCCGTTTGTCACGGCGGCACTGCTCCAGCGCCTCGTGGCGGAGCTCGGGTCCGGCGAGGAGATTGATGCGGTGGTTCCCCGCTCCGCGCGCGGGCTGGAATCGCTCTGTGCCGTTTACAGCCGGCGATGCGCCGCTGCGGCGCGAGCGCGCATCGAGCGCGGAGCGCTCCAGGTTACCGGGCTGCTGGACGACGTGCGTGTCCGCGTGCTGCAAGGGGACGCGCTGGCGCCGTACGACGCCGGAGCGTTGTTCGAGAACGTCAACACGCCGCATGATCACGAACGCGCGAGGGGCTGGGTTGAACTGAATGAGAAACCGTTCGAAGATCCTATCACGGAATAACTTACAGTGATTCTTCCCGTCCACCAGCTCGTTCGCTCGCGCATGGGCGAAACCGTTGGCCGCCTGTATAGCCTGCCCGCTGACGATCCCGCGATCGCCGAGATGTCGCTGGAAACACCGCCACGACGGGCGCTTGGCGACATCGCGGTGCCGATCGCCTTTACACTCGCGCGCCGCCTCCGCAAGGCCCCACGTGCGATCGCGCAGGAACTCGCGGGCGCGCTCGGGTCGATTGAAGGGGTCTCGCGTGTAGAGGCGGCGCCTAACGGGTACCTCAATCTGTTCCTTGACAGAGCCTATTGGCTTCAACGCTGGCTGTCCTTCCGCCTGAAGGCGGAAGCTACACGGCAATTGAAAGAGAAGACGATCGTTGAGCATACGGCTATCAATCCGAACAAGGCCGCGCACATTGGGCATCTGCGGAATGCCACGACGGGGGATGCGTTCGGGCGGCTGCTCCGCTTCCAGGGGCGCGACGTCGAGATCCAGAATTACATCGATGACACGGGCGTCCAGGTTGCGGACGTCGTCGTCGGCTTTCGCGAGCTCGAGAAGAAATCGCTGGACGAGGTCCGCGCGATCGCGGATTCGACGCGCTTCGACTACTACTGCTGGGACCTCTACGCAAACGTCACCGAATGGTATGGGGGAGACAAGGAGCGGCTGAAGATCCGCAGCGCGGCGCTGCACGCGATCGAGCGCGGCGGCAACGACACCGCCACGATGGGCGCGTTCATCGCCGACCGCATCGTCCGATGTCACCTCGAGACCATGAGGCGATTGAATATCCGCTACGACCTGCTCACCTGGGAGGGGGACATCCTGCGCCTGCACTTCTGGGTGCACGCGTTCGAGTTTCTCAAGCAGACGGGGGACGTGTATCTACAGACGGAAGGCAAACTCGCCGGCTGCTGGGTAATGAGGATAGACGAGAAGACGGAAGACGAGAAGACGGAAGACGAGAAGACGGAAGACGAAAAGACGGAAGACGAAAAGAAGGAAGACGAAAAGAAGGAAGAAGGAAGAGAAGAACGAAAAGAAGAAGGAAAACAAAAAGAAGAGCAGAAAGAGAAAGTCATCGTGCGATCCGACGGGACGGTGACGTACGTCGGGAAGGACATGGCGTACCAGATGTGGAAGTTCGGCGTACTCGGGAAGGACTTCTACTATCGCGTCTTCCAGGAACAGCCCGATGGCCGGCTGCTCTTTTCGACGACATCAGATCCTGCCGCGGATGTTGCGTCGCATCCGCAGTTCGGACGCGCGGCGATGGTCTGCAACGTCATCGACACGCGGCAGGCATATCTGCAGAAGCTGCTCAAGCAGGCGCTCGCCGCATTGGGATTCGAGGAACAGGCGCGGCGATCGGTGCACTATTCCTACGAGATGGTCGCGCTGACGCACAACACGGCGCGCGAGCTCGGGTACGACGCGACGGAAGATGGCGGCAAGCCGTTCGTCGAAGTGTCGGGGCGTAAGGGCCTCGGCGTGAAGGCCGACGACCTGATCGACCAGATGACCGAGAAGGCGGCGGTGGAAGTCGCGAAACGCAACGCCGACTTCAGTCCTGACGAAGTCCGTCGTACCGCGGAGATGATCGCAATCGCCGCGGTCCGCTACTTCATGGTCAAGTTCTCGCGCGGAAAGGTGATCGCCTTCGACATCGACGAGGCGCTCAGCTTCGAAGGAGAAAGCGGCCCGTACCTGCAGTACGCCGTCGTCCGCGCGAACAACATTTTCGCTAAATTGAAAGATCGCGAGGGTGTGGACGCTGCGGCGGTCATTGACGCGCTGCCGTCGCTCGCGACGGACGCGATTGCCGACGGCAGCGACGACTCGCACGAATTGTGGGGGCTGGTGCTCGAAGCGGCGCGGCTCGACGATGTTGTGGAGCAGGCGGTGCGGACCCTGGAACTGTCTGTCGTCGCCAAGTATGCGTTCGGCCTCGCGCAGCAGTTCAACGGCTTCTATCACGCATATCCTGTCCTGAAGGAAGAGCGCGCCGACGTCCGCACGTGGCGGGCCGCGGCGATCGCGTATTACCGCGGACAACTCACGCAGGCCCTCGACCTGATGGGATGCTCCGTGCCGGAGCGGATGTAGGGGCCGGTGCGCAGATGACAAAGCCCGTGATTGGAATCACGCCCTGTTCGCGCGTCGATGACTACGTCGAGTCGGTGAAACGTGCCGGAGGCAAGCCGCGCGTCTTGAAGAACACGGACGATCCGGCGAAGGTCGTCGCCGAGGTGGATGGCGTACTCCTGACGGGCGGCCTCGACGTCGACCCCGCGCTCTACGGCGAAACGCCGCACCAGGCGACCGCGATCGCGCCCGAGCGGGATCGATTCGAGATCCCGCTGTCAAAGGCCGCGGTCGCGGCGGATGTGCCGCTCTTTGCCATATGCCGCGGCGTGCAGGTGCTGAACGTGGCGGCGGGCGGATCGCTGGTGCAGGACATTCCTACGGCCGTGACGTCGGATCTGAATCACTCGATCGACGTCCCCAAGAACCACGTCGCCCATACGGTCCGCGTGACGCCAGGCACACGACTCGCGCAGGCGCTGGGATCGAGCGCGAATCTCGAGACCTGCGCGGTGAACAGCCGCCACCACCAGTCGGTCGCACGCGTCGCTCCCGCCTTCGTCACCTCCGCCGTGTCGCCCGACGGGGTGGTCGAAGCAATCGAGCGCCCGGACGCGACGTTCTGCGTCGGCGTGCAGTGGCATCCGGAGAATTTCTGGCGGACGGGAGAATTCGGCGGCCTGTTCGAGCGGTTCGTCGAGGCAGCACGTTCCAGACGACCGCGCCCCTGAACGTCGGGCGAGGCTGATCTTCATCGACCCGCCGCGCGGCTTCCGCGTGGCCGTCATGCCCGTCGCCGGGCCGCCGAATCCGCACGGCGGGAAATCGTTTCGGCTTGTACGCTCGCGCACTGCGTGCGCTCGACGCCGCGGCGAGTAGGGATGCGCTTCAGCAGCTTCTGCCAGGTGTACTGCACCGCCACGGGTGCACAGTGACGGCACGGATCACAGGGACCAGACTGGCCGCGAGAATCGCCTCGCCGATTCCCGGCTTCGCCTTGCGCTCGCCGTGCTCCACGGCGTCCGTCGCCGGGCATGACGGCCACGCGCGCCGCGCGAGATCGATTCCCGTGGGTCCGGCCGAAGTGCACGCGTGATCGCCGACGGATGTTTCGCGAAGCAATCCCTGCGGAGCAGGCCGCGCAGCGATCTGGAAAATGCTGCGGAGGGGCTGAAGTCCGCGTGGGGTGACGTAGTTGGGGCCCCACGCTGCCGCCGACAAATCCCCGCAGCAGCGTTTTTCCGGCCTGCGTAGCCGGGATTGCGCAGCGAAACGTCCGCCGGCCACGCGCATTTTCATCAACACACCTAGAAGCGGCAGTTCGGTGAAGACCAGTAGCAAAACCACGCTCCTACGAATCTGCGCGCAGGCGTGTGAAGACGGCCAGGGCCTCGACGTGCGGTGTATTGGGAAAGAGATCGAATGCGCGCAGCGAGTGCAGCCGGTAGCCGGCATCGAGTAGACGCCGCGCGTCGCGCGCCAGCGTCGGCGGATCGCAGGAGACGTAGACGAGCCGCGCCGGTGAGAGACGCACGATTGTTTCGGTTGCTTCCTTTGACAGTCCTGTCCGTGGCGGATCGATGATCGCTGTCGCTGGCGGCGCCTGGCGTCGTGAGGCGAGATAAGCTTCGACGCTTCCGACACGCGCGTCGAGTCCGGTTGCGTGCGCGCGCGCGTTCTCGCGCAGATCGGATCCGCTCGTTCGATCCCCTTCGACAGCGGTGACCTCGAGACGTCCCATCGCGGCGAGCGCCACCGAGAACAGTCCGACGCCGGCGTACAGGTCGAGTACTTCGCCAGAGTCCGGCGTCGCGTCGGCGACGGCGTTGACCAGCGACGCGAGCAGGTAGCGATTGCCCTGGAAGAAACTCTCGGCGTGCCGCTGCAGCGTTCCTTCAGTCACGCGCCCCGCGGTCACGTCCGCAAGCGTGTCGGTGACGACCGGAGTACCCGCGACGACGGGCTGCCCCGTCTTCAGGTCCTGGGTGCTGATCCCTCGCAGATCCGCGGCAGTCATCGCACGTGTCAGCACCAGCTCGGAGAGCTGCGCGCCCGGCGTGAGTTCCACGTGCGCCGCACGCTCGCTGCCGGGCATGTTCTCGGTTACGGCAATGGATGCGACGGCGCCGGGCGCCGCCTCGTGCAGCGCAGCGGCCAGCGTGACGACGGAGGTCACGGCCTCGCTGCGAAGCTGCTTCGTCGGCGCCGCGTCGCACAACTGATGCGTGCCCTCGCGAAAAAAGCCCGCACGCGCGCCGTGGACGTGAAAACGCGCGCGCAAGCGGTAGCCCTCTTCAGGCGAGCCGGCGACGTCAACCGGTTGTTCGATCGGATACTTGCCGAGCCGTGCGAACGCATCGCGAATCACGTCGGACTTGATCGCAAGCTGTCTCGCGTAGGCGATGTGCGAGTAGAGCGCGCCCCCGCAGAGCGGATCCGCGGCTGCGGCTCGACGGTCCGGCGACGCGTCCAGCACCTCGCGTGTCATCGCATACGCCATCCGCTTTTCCGCCCGCTCGATCCAGGCGACGACACGCTCGCCGGGAATGGCGCCCCGCACGAGCACCACTTGTCCGAGATGGCGCGCGATCATGCGGCCGCCAGACGCGGGCTTCTCGACCGTGAGCTCGACCGCCTGACCCTCGACGAGGCTCATGACTTATCGCTCATCGCTCATGACGGGAAGACCCGCGGCGTCGCGGACGAGCCGATCGAACGCCGCGTCGATCGCACGATCGCGCGCGTCCGCGGGCATGCGAGCGGCGAAGGGCGCGATCTCCGCCTCGGCTGCCGCGCGCAGTTCTGCGCTTCGCGGCGCATCGAGTTCGGCGCGCGCGGCGCCCATCAGATCGCGATCGAGCGCCTCGAGACGCTCCAGGATCTGCGCGCGCGCATCTCCTCTCGCCTGCTTCGCCGTCGCACGCAGGCGATCCAGTTCGCGGACGGCCGTGTCGACTCGCGCATCGAACGCCGCCGAAAGCCTGCCGCCGCGCAGCGTCGTCAGGCGCGCGATCAAGCGATCGAGATGTGCCGGAAGCGAATCGGACTTCGGCGTCGACGCGTCGTCCATACCTTCTCCGTCGAGCCGTGTCACCCCGACGGCGCGACGCCAATCGTCGAACAGCGAAAGAATGTCCGCCTCGCAGAACTCGATACGGACCGGCCGGCGCCGCGATCCTTTTGCGTAGTAACGCTCGCAGTACTGGTCGATGCCGCGGAAGGCGACGGCAAGCGGGACGCCCTGCGCGGCCCAGCCCGTTACCTGCTCGAACGCGGGGCCGACGATGCGAATGAGATGACCTTCGTTCTTCCGGCAGAGATACGTTTCGATCTGCCGGCAGTACTCGGCGGGATCGATCATTGGCGAGTGACGATTGCGGACTGAAGATTCACGGATTGACGATTACTCGATTGTAGATTGACGGATTGGTGATTGCCGACGGGAGGCCAATCTCCAGTCGACAATGCGTCACTCGGCAATCTCCAATTCGCCAATTCATTAATCGGCAGTCTGCAGTCGCCATTCATCAATGATTGCGTTGCCAAATCAGGCGCAAGCCGTCAAGGGTGAGGTTTTGATCGACGTGCTGAATTGCGGCGCTCTCGCCGGAGATGACCTCCGCGAGGCCGCCGGTTGCGATCACGATGGCGCGATCGCCCGCTTCCAGTGCGGCGCGCATCCGGCGCACGAGGCCGTCGACCATCTCGACATAGCCGAAGAACAGGCCTGACTGCATCGCGTTGACCGTGTTCTGGCCGATTACCGACGCGGGCTTGCGCACGTCAACTCGTGGCAGGCGCGCCGCGCGCTGGAAGAGCGCTTCGGCGGAAATGTTGATGCCGGGACAGATGACGCCGCCGAGGTATTCACCCGCCGCCGAAATCACGTCGAACGTCGTCCCGGTGCCGAAGTCGACGACGATGAGAGGCGCGCCCGCCGTCCTGCCGTACTTCTCCCACGCGGCGACGGCGTTCACGATGCGGTCCGCGCCCACGTCACCAACCGGCGAGTAATGCACCGGCATGCCGGCGTTCATGGCGTCGACGATGAGCGCCGTGTGCGAGAAGTAGCGCTCGCACATTTCCTCCATGGGGCGCGTCAGCGGCGGCACCACCGACGCGACCGCGATACCGTCGACGGTTCCGATCGGGACGTGCACCTGTTCGAAGAGCCGCGTGACGAAGATGCCGAGTTCGTCGGCGGTGCGTTCGCGCAGGGCGGCGAGGCGCCAGCTATGCACCAGGCGATCGCCGTCGAAGACGCCGATCGTCACGTTCGTGTTGCCGACGTCGATGGCTAGCAGCATGGGCTACAACCAGCGTACCTCACCTGCGATGATGCGCGCGACACCGCCAGGCGTCCGGGCGAGGAGCGCGCCGTCTTCCGCGAGTCCGGCGGTGATGCCGGTCTGCGCGCCGTGCGGGCCGTCCCATTCGATCGTCTCGCCGCGCGCCGAGGGAGCCAGCGACGTCCAGCGCGCCAGCAGCGCGTGCGGACCCTCTGTTTCCACGAGCGTCACCGTTCCGTTCAACGAGGCGAGGATCTGGGCGAGCACCAGGCCCATGTCCACGTCGCGCCCGAGTTCGGTCTCGATCGACGTCGCGCGATCGGCGAGCTCCGGCGGAAACGACGCGCGCCGCAGGTTGATGCCCATGCCGAGCACGATGTGCTGCACTCCCTCGGGTCCGGACGATGCCTCGGCGAGAATGCCGGCAATCTTCCGTCGCGCGCGGAAGCCCGCGCCGCTGACGGACACGATGTCGTTCGGCCATTTGATCTGGACCGGCAGTCCCGTCGCAGAGCGGATCCCCTCGGCGACCGCGACGCCACCGGCGAGGGTGATCCATGGCGCAAGCAGACGTCGCCGAACGATCGTCGAGATGTAGAGGCCTGCGCCTGGAGGCGAGAACCACGTCCGGCCGAGCCGCCCGCGCCCCGCCGTCTGCGCGCCCGCCACGAACGTCGTCCCCTCGGGCTCGCCGCGCTCGGCCGCCGCCGCGGCGAGGTCGTTGGTCGAGGCGACTTCGGCCGCATAGAACAGCCGTGCGCCGAACGCACCGCGCTCGGCGACAGTTGCCGCTAGCGCCGCAGACAATTCATCTGGCAACACGCAGAACACGGAGACAATTCTCGTAGGGGCGGTTCGCGAACCGCCCCTACTCTGGCTCGAGCTCGAAACTGAGATCCGCGGCGGGCGCGGAGTGTGTGAGCGCGCCGACGGAGACGTAGTTGGCGCCGGTCTTCGCGAGCTCGGGGATGCGTTCGATCGTGACGCCGCCGGAGAGCTCGATTTTCGCGCGGCCGCCGACGCGCTTGACGCCTTCGCGAATCGTCTCGATCGGAAGATTGTCGAACAGGATGATGTCGGCGCCCGCGGCGATCGCCTCGTCGATCTGATCGAGGCTCTGCGCCTCGACTTCGATCGGCATCTCGGGATCCGCGTCTTTCATCCGCTTCACGGCCTCGCGCACCCCGCCGGCCAGGCGGATGTGGTTGTCCTTGATCAAGACCCCGTCGTCCAACCCCGCGCGATGGTTCGTACCTGCGCCGGCGCGGACTGCGTACTTTTCGAGTGCGCGCAGCGTCGGCGTGGTCTTGCGCGTGTCGAGGACGATGATCGAGCCCCCGGTGGCCTCGACGAACTGCCGCGTGATCGTCGCGATCCCGGAGAGCCTCTGAAGGAAGTTCAGAGCGGTGCGTTCCGCAGTGAGCATAGCCGCGGCACGGCCGCGTACTTCCGCGACGACGTCGCCGCCGTGGCAGCGATCCCCCTCCTTGGCTTTGCGCTCGAATACGCATCCGGGATCGAGCTGGGCGAACGTTTCAGCGGCGACGTCGAGACCGGCGATGACGCAGGGACATTTCGCGAGGATGCTGCCGCGCGCGCGCAAGTCCGCCGGGACGGTTGCCTCCGTCGTCACGTCCCCCCACCCCAAATCTTCCGCGAGGGCACGCCGCACGACCTCGCGGTACAGCGCAGGATCCAGCGGCTGGAAGGGTACGGTCCTCATTTCTTTGCCCGGGGGGCTTCGCCCCCGCGGTCCCCCCTACACGCTCGCTCGCGGGCGCCCGCTTCGCTGCCCGCTGCGCTCGCGTGGCTCGCTCGCTGCGCTCGCTCGCTCCGGACGAGAAGCACCGCAGTCATGCGCTGCGCTCCTGCGGTGGCTCCGGCGCTGCGAGCTGCACCGTCACGTGCAGCGCTTCGCCGGCCTCCACGATCAGTTCCTGGATCAATCCGGATGCGCGCAGGTCGGCTTCGGCTTTCGACAGCAACGCGCGATCGGATTCCGGCAGCCGGACGACGGCGCGCGCGACGGCGGTTTTCAGCGGCCGCTGTTCTTCGCTCTTTTTCTTGCGAATCTCGCCGAGGATCGCCGCGGCGAGCTCCAGCGTCCGTGCGGCGTCCGCGTCCTCGCCGCCCGCGACGTCAAAGAGCTCCTGTGCCGTGGGCCATGGCGCGGCGTGTACGGAACCTGGACGCCACCACGACCAGACTTCCTCGGTCACGAACGGCAGGTAGGGCGCGAAGAGGCGCAGCAACCCAGAGAGCGCGTTGAGCAGCGCGGAATTCGCGGATCCCGCGGCGGCGGCTCCCTGGTCACCATACCGGCGCGACTTCACGAGCTCGAGATAGTTGTCGCAGAAGAACCAGAACAGCGTCTCCGCCTTCTGCAGCACGCTCGCGTAGTTGTAGTCCTCGAGATCCTGTGTCGATTCCCGCACCAGCCTGCCGACCATCGTGAGCAGACCGCGATCGACGGGCTCGAACACGTCGCTCCTAGGCTCCGGATTCGCGAGCACGAACTTCGACGCGTTGAGCAGCTTGATCGCCAGCCGGCGGCCGACGCGCATCTGCCCCGTGTCGAATGCCGTGTCGGTACCCGGACGTCCGCTCGCGGCCCAGTAGCGCACGCCGTCGGCGCCGTGTTCCTCGAGAAGTCCCATCGGCGTCACGACGTTGCCCTTGGACTTCGACATCTTCTTCCGATCCGGATCGAGGACCCATCCGGAAATCGCGGCGTTCGCCCACGGAAGGGATCCGAATTCGAGATGGGCGCGAAGGACCGTCGAGAACAGCCAGGTACGGATGATGTCGTGCGCCTGCGGGCGCACGTCCATCGGGGACACGCGCGCGAAGAGATCCGGATCCTCCAGCCACCGCCCGGCGATCTGCGGCGTGAGCGATGACGTCGCCCACGTGTCCATGACGTCAGGATCGCCGCTGAAGCCACCCGGCCGATCGCGCTGATCGACGCGGTATCCGGCCGGCACAGCGGTGGATGGATCGAGAGGCAGCTGATCTTCCGAGGGGACGATTGCATTTGCGTAATCGCGGCTGCCGTCCTCGAGCACCGGATACCAGACCGGGAACGGCACGCCGAAGAACCGCTGCCGGCTCACGCACCAGTCTCCGTTCAGACCGTTGATCCAGTTTTCGAGCCGTGTCTGCATGTACGCGGGATGCCAGTGCAGCTCCCGCGCGCGCTCGAGCAGCACGTCCCGGAACTGCAGCGTCTTGATGAACCACTGCCGGCTCGTGACGATCTCGACGGGACGATCCCCTTTCTCGTAGAACTTCACCGCGTGCGTGATCGGGCGCGGCTCGCCGATGAGATCGCCGCTCTCCTTCAGAAGCTCCACGATCTTCGCGCGGGCCTTCGCGGCCGAGAGATTCGCAAGCTGATCGTAGGCCTGCTGCGCGCGTGGCGCGTCGGTCGATTCCCATCCGGCGCTGCCCCACGCGATCGGCTTCAGGGCGCCGTTCGGCTGGATGATCGCGCGGACGGGCAACGAGAGCGCACGCCACCAGATCACGTCGGTGACGTCGCCGAACGTGCAGATCATCGCGATGCCGGATCCCTTCTCCGGCTCCGCGAGCTCGTGCGGGCGTATGGGCACGCGCACGCCGAACAGCGGCGTGATGGCGTCGGTGCCGAACAGCGGCTTGTAGCGCTCGTCGTCGGGGTGCGCGACGAGCGCAACGCAGGCTGGAATCAACTCCGGCCGCGTCGTTTCGATCGCCACCTTCCGTCGATCGTTGGCGAGCGCGAACTCGATGCGGTGATATGCGCCTGGCTGTTCGCGATCCTCGAGCTCCGCCTGTGCGACAGCAGTGCGGAAGTCGACGTCCCATAACGTCGGCGCCTCGAGCTGATAGGCGTGTCCCTGTTTGAACAGGCGCAGGAACGAGACCTGCGACACACGCTGCGCGCGCGCGCCGATGGTCGCGTACGTCATGTCCCAGTCCACCGACAGGCCGAGATAGCGCCACAGCGCCTCGAATGCCTTTTCGTCTTCGGCTGTCAGCCGCGTGCACAGCTCGATGAAATTCGGCCGCGATACCGAGATCGGCTGCTTGCCCGGCTTGTCAGGCGCCTGGAACGCGGGGTCGTACGGCAGCGATGGATCGCAGCGGACACCAAAGTAGTTCTGCACGCGCCGCTCCGTCGCCAGCCCGTTGTCGTCCCATCCCATCGGATAGAACACGGCCTTGCCGCGCATGCGCTGAAAGCGCGCGACGATGTCGGTGTGCGTGAAGGAGAAGACGTGTCCGACGTGAAGGGATCCGCTGACCGTGGGGGGCGGCGTGTCGACCGAGTAGACCTCTTCCCGCGGACGCGTGCGGTCGAAGCGGTAGACGCCCGTTTCTTCCCACGTGTGCATCCACTTCGGTTCGAGCCCTTCGAGCGCGGGCTTTTCCGGCACACGAACGGGATGATTCAGGTCGATACCGACGGGCATAACTGACGGATCTTACTCAATTACCCGCTCGCTTGATCCGTTCGATTTCCTCGCGGACGAGTTTTTCGGCGACGTCGAGGATCGTGGGACGTGACTGCTCGGTCAGCCGGGCGAGCACGCGCGCGGATACCGCTTCGATCATTTCGTCGGTAATCGGCGCAGGGGCCTGCGATCCGGGCGCGGGCGTGGCGGTCGTAGCTGCGGAAGGGGCGAGCCCGATCTTTTGTTCCGCGGCGAGCAGCGCGGCGAACGCATCAACGAGCGACGCGGGAAGCGGCGCGGCCTGTGGCGGCGCGGCCTGTGGCGGCGCTGCAGCCGGTGCGGGTGGTTGTGTCACCGGTGCAGGGGCGGCCTGGACCGGAACCGGGGGCGGCGCTGCAGCGACCGTGCGGGCTGCAGGCTCCGGACGGCGCGCGACGGGGATCGATTCACGCTTCGGAGGCGCCGCGGGTGTGGGCGCGGATGCGCTGGGTGGCGCGATCCCCGCGAAGGGATCGGCTCCACCAGTAGTACTGGTGGAGGCGAACGCGGCGTCGAGCTGATCGAAGTACGCCTCGAGCGGATCGGGTGATGATGCCGAGCCCTGCGCGGGCCGCATGTCGAAATCCTTCGGCGCCTGCCGGACCGGCCCCTGCGCGGCAGGCGCAGCGCTCCACATGCCCGACGGCTGCCGCCCGGCAAGCAGGTCCTTGACACGGCTGATCACGAGTTGCGGCTCGAACGGCTTCACGAGGACGCCGTCGCAGCCGACGGATCGCGCGCGTCCTTCGTCAACCGGCTCGAACGCGCCCGTCAGCAGCACGACGGGGATGTGCGCGGTCGCGGGGTTGCCTTTGACGAACGCAGCGACCTCGTAGCCGTTACGCTCCGGCATCCCGACGTCCGCAAGAATGATGTCGGGGCGATCGCGCTGCACGCTATCGATCGCTTCCTGTCCGTTCCCGACGGCGACGACGTGCACGTCCTCATCCGCGAACGTCAACTCGATGACGCGCTGGATCGTGACGCTGTCGTCCGCAAGCAGGAGCTTGTGCGGCATGGCTCCATGATACCTTGAGCGGGCATCCACGCATGATTCCGCCGCGCCTGAGGACCCGTGCGTTCTGGGTCACGCTCGTCGACGTCGCCGTCATCCTCTTCGCCTCTTCGGCCCTCGTGGTCGTGCTCGGCGGACGCACGCGCATCGACGTCGACGGCGTTCGCGTGTCCATTCGCGGCGCCACGAATCTCTTCCTGCTTGCCGCCGCGTTCGGCGTCTTCCGTCTCGCGATTGGACGGCGCCTCGGACCGCTTCCTGCCGTCCGGCCTGGCGATTTCAGCCGGTTCGAAGAGGAGCGGCTGCGTCTGGCGCGAACGGATCCGGCCTCGCGCGAGGTGTGGATCTGTGCCGGGCTCACGCTCGCGGGATCGCTGATCTGGATCGCGCCGCACCTGTGGCATATTCGCGCGGTTCCGGACCCGGGCGATCCGCTGTATTCGGCCTGGAGCATCGCGCGGCTGATCCATCAGCTCACGACCGACCCGCGGCATCTCTTCGACGGCAACATCTTTTTCCCGCTGCCGCGGACGCTCACGTATTCCGACATGCGCTTTCTCGAGGCGTTCGTCGGCGCGCCGTTCCTGATCGCCGGCGTCGACCCGCTCATCGTCGCGAACGCGCTGATGCTGGTCGCCTTTCCTGCGTGTGGCCTCGCGACCTTCTATGCGGCGTGGCGATTGACCGGCGATCCCCGCGCAGCGCTTGTGGCGGGCATGCTGGGCGCCTGGCATCCATTTCACGCGGAACACTACAGTCACTTGGAGCTGAACTGGGTGATGTTCGTGCCGCTGGCGACGATCGCCGGGCTGCGGCTCATCGCGGCTCCGAGCCGTCGCCGCGGATTCATCTTCGGACTCGCGGTTGCCGGGCAGTGGCTCGCGTCGATGTACATCGGCGTGATGCTGATGTCGTTTCTCGTACCGTTGCTGGCGGTCGCCGCGATCGCCTGGCGCCTCCGGCCGACGCGCGGGCTTCTCGCGGCGGCGCTCGCCGCGGGAGTCGTCCTCGCGCCGGCGCTCGCGATGCTCGGCTATCCATACATGAGGGGCCGCGAGGCGCATGGCGAGCGCGGCCTGCAGGAAGTGCAGGACGGGAGCGCGGTACCGACCGACTACGGGGCGACGCACATCCGGCTGACCACGTACAGCTGGCACACCCGACGCGGCAACCACGGGGAGCGTGAGATCTTTCCTGGAACCTCGATCCTGGCGCTCGGCGCGATCGGGATGATTCCGCCGCTCACGGGCGCGTCGATCGCGGCGATCGTCGCCGGCGCGGCCGCATTCGACTGGTCTCTCGGGCTGAACGGGCTCACCTACGACGACCTGAACAAACGTTTGCTCGTCTACCGCGGCATGCGAGTCCCCGCCCGCTTCAGCGTCATCCTCGGCTCCGCGCTTGCGTTGCTCGGAGCGATCGGGGCGCGACGGTTAATCCGGCTGGGCCGATCGCCGCGCACACAGGCCGCGATCTGCGGCGTGCTCGCCGCCGGCGTTCTGTTCGATTTGCGTTTCGACCCGCGGCTGCGGTCCTACTTTCCGACGATGCCGGCGATCTACGACCGCGTCACGCCCGACATGGTTCTGGCGGAACTGCCGCGGGACAATCACGATATCGACTACATGTATTTCTCGACCCGCCACTGGGCGCATCTGATCGGCGGGTACAGCGGCTACATCCCGATCGCCAGCGACGTGCGGTACGGGTTCCAGCACTTCCCGGAGCCGGACGCTCTGGCACGCCTGCATGCGTTCGGCGCGACGCACGTGACGTACAACTGTGCGTTCGAATCGCGGCCGTGGCGCTGCGACGCGGCGTTGAAGGCGCTGGCGGAGAATCCGACGCTGGAGCTGGTGGCCGGAGAACGATGGCAGAACGCGCAGGTCGCGCTCTATAAGTTCAAATAGCTTCGGCGCGCGGGCGCGACGCACCTCACCACCTCACGTACAACTGCGCGCTCGAAGAACGCCCGTGGCGCTGCGCGACGGCGCTGGAGATGCTCGACGTACAGCCGCCCTCGAACGGATGGCGAGCGGACTCTGGCAGGGAAAGGAAACGAGCCTCTACAGGATCAGGTAGTTCAGACCGCTTCCGCGCGTTTGCGGACGTTCTGGTTGATGAAGTCAATGATCTGCTGCATCGGGCTGCCTGGCAGGAAGATGCCTTTCACCCCCATCGCCTGCAGCTTCGGGATATCCACGTCGGGAATGATTCCCCCAACGACGACGAGCACGTCGTCCAGTCCCTTTTCCTTCAGCAGCTCCATCACGCGCGGACAGGCGTGCATGTGCGCGCCCGAAAGGATCGACATGCCGATCACGTCGGCGTCTTCCTGCAGCGCGGCGCCGACGATCTGTTCGGGGGTCTGGCGCAGCCCGGTGTAGATGACTTCCATGCCGGCGTCGCGCAGCGCGCGCGCGATGACTTTCGCGCCGCGATCGTGCCCGTCGAGCCCGGGCTTCGCGATAACCACCCTGATCTTCGTCATATCTATTTGTGCTTCCGCCTGAAGGCGGAAGCGACAGCGCTCTCACCCACCAGCTGTGTAGCTTCCGCCTTTAGGCGGAAGTCTAGATCGAGGGAACTTCCTCGTACTCTCCCCATACGTCTCGGAGCGCGTCGCACATTTCGCCGACGGTGGCATACGCGCGAACGCAATCCATCAGCGGATACATCGTGTTGCCCCGGCCGCGCGCGATGTCGCGCAGCGCGTCGAGCGAGCGGCGGACCTTGTCGTTGTCGCGCGTCGTCTTCAGCTCCTCCAAGTGCGCGAGCTGGCGTTCGGCGGTGGTCTCGTCGATATAGAGGGTCCGGATCTGCGTCTCGTCTTCCTGCACGAAGTCGTTGACGCCGACGATGATCTTGTCGCGCATCTCGACCGACTGCTGGAAGCGATAGGACGCCTCGGCGATTTCCTTCTGCGGGAAGCCCTGCTCGATCGCTTCGACCATGCCGCCCATGCGGTCGATGATGTCGAAGTAGTTCTTCGCGTCGCGCTCCATGTCGAGGGTGAGGCGCTCGAGGAAGTAGGAGCCGCCAAGCGGGTCCACCACATTCGTGACGCCGCTTTCGTGCGCGATGATCTGCTGCGTGCGGAGCGCGAGTGTCGCCGCTTCCGCCGTAGGCAGCGCGAGCGCCTCGTCGAGCGAGTTCGTGTGCAGCGAGTTCGTGCCGCCGAGCACCGCGGCCAGCGCCTGGAGCGCGGTCCGGACCACGTTGTTGTAGGGCTGCTGCGCCGTGAGCGATACGCCCGCGGTCTGCGTATGGAAACGCAGCTTCCACGAGCGCTCGCTCTTCGCCTTGAACCGATCGCGCATCACTTCCGCCCAGATCTTGCGGGCGGCGCGGAACTTCGCGATCTCCTCGAAGAAGTCGCTGTGCGAGTTGAAGAAGAACGAGATCTGCGGCGCGAACGCGTCGACGTCGAGGCCCGCGTCGATCCCGTACTGCACGTACTCGATGCCGTCGCGCAGCGTGAACGCCAGCTCCTGTGCCGCCGTCGATCCCGCTTCGCGGATGTGATAGCCGCTCACTGAAATCGTGTTCCACCTGGGAACTTCCTTCGGGCAGAACGCGAAGATGTCGGTGATCAGCCGCATCGATTCGCGCGGCGGAAAGATGTACTCCTTCTGCGCGATGAACTCTTTGAGGATGTCGTTCTGGATCGTCCCGGAGAGCTTCTTCCAGTCCGCGCCCTGCTTCTCCGCAACCGCGAGATACATCGCGAAAATCATCGGCGCCGGCGAGTTGATCGTCATCGACGTCGTGATGTCGCCGAGCGCGATGCCGTCGAACAGCCGCTCCATGTCGGCGAGCGACACGATGCTGACGCCGCACTTCCCCACTTCTCCGAGTGACAGCTCGTGGTCCGGATCGCGTCCCATCAGCGTCGGCAGATCGAACGCGACGCTCAGGCCGCCCCCGCCCGCCTTGAGGAGCTCCTTGAAGCGCTGGTTCGTCTCCTCCGGCGTTCCGAAGCCCGCGAACTGCCGCATCGTCCAGAGTCGGCCGCGGTAGCCGGTGGGGTGAATGCCCCGCGTGTAAGGAAACTCGCCAGGCTCCGGCAGCTCGCGGTTTGGAACATCGGCTGCCGTGTAGAGACGCTCGATCGGCCTGCCGGAGATCGTCGTGAACGGGATATCCCGCTCGGACGATTTCTTCGCCGCCGGGTCCGCCGTCACGCTCTTCATACCTCGTGATTATAGCCGCACTGCGCGGAATCGAATTTGCTGCGGCGGTCGCCGCGCCTTCCGGTAGCGCGCGCGTGAACCTGCGCGTCTGTCGGTAAACGCTGCGCATCCAGGTCTGCGAGGACGGCGTCGCGATCGATCAGATCGTCCTCTCCGCGGTGAAGTACAAAACGTCCGCGCCGGGCGCGGCGAAGAACGAGGCCACCATTCTTCCCAGGACTCTCCAGCCTTGACGCAGGCGGAAAAACCGCAGTACCGTGATCCGTTTGCTATGGCCGGCCGGGACCGTTCCGGCCGGACCTTCACTGCGGGAGTCACATGGAAGCAACGGGCAGCAGCATTTTTGACGCGATGCTCCAGGAGTTCGATGGAGCCGCGCGCCTGCTCGGCCTCGACCCGGGCATCTGGAAAGTCCTCACGCATCCGAAGCGGCAGATCATCGTGTCGTGTCCGATCCAGATGGATAACGGGGAGATCGAAGTCTTCACCGGCTATCGCGTGCAATACAACATCACCCTCGGTCCCGCAAAGGGGGGCATCCGCTATCACCCCGGAGTGACGCTCGACGAGATCACCGCGCTTGCCGCCTGGATGACGTGGAAGTGCGCCGTCGCCCACGTGCCGTTCGGCGGCGGCAAGGGAGGCATCATCGTCGATCCCAACCGCCTGTCTCGCCGCGAGCTCGAAGCGCTCACGCGGCGCTACGTCGCGGAGATCGTGGACGCGATCGGGCCGGAGAAAGATGTCCCCGCTCCCGACGTCAACACGAACGACCAGATCATGGCGTGGATCATGGACACCTACAGCATGCACGTCGGCCACACCGCGACGGCAGTGGTCACCGGCAAGCCGATCGAAATGGGCGGATCGCTCGGACGCCGCGAGGCCACAGGCCGCGGCGTGATGATCGTCACGCGCGAGGCAGCCAAGCATCTCGGCCTCCAGATCCAGGGCGCTACGGTGGCGGTGCAGGGATTCGGGAATGTAGGCTCAGTGTCCGCCGACCTGCTCCAGAAGCTCGGCGCGAAGATCGTCGCCGTGACGGACTGGAAAGGGGGCGTCTACAACGACAAGGGACTCGACATCACGAAGATGCTCGACTACGCCAAGCAGCATCGAACGATCGATGGTTTCCCCGGCGCCGAACCGCTGGAGAACACCAAGCTCTTCACCCTTCCGGTCGACGTCCTCATTCCCGCAGCCCTCGAAAACCAGATCACGATGGAGAACGCGCCGTCGATCCGAGCGAAGATCATCGCCGAGGGGGCGAATGGACCGACAACGCCGGACGCGCACAAACACCTGCACGAGCGCGGAGTGTTCGTGATCCCCGACATCCTGGCGAACGCCGGAGGCGTCACGACCTCGTACTTCGAGTGGGTCCAGGACCGCTACGGGTACTTCTGGGAAGAGCAAGAGGTCAACCGGCGCCTCGAGTCGAAGATGTGCGAGGCGTTCGAGGACGTGCTGAAGACGTCGCTCCGTTACAAGACCGATCTCCGTACCGCCGCCTACATCGTGGCCATCGCCCGGGTCGCGACCGTGACGAAAATGCGCGGAATGTATGCGTAGCTTTGACGTCTGTCGCAGGGGCTGACGCGTGCCGGGCAGAGACCCTGCCCGACATGGATCGCCCTGCCCGACAAGGATCGCCCTGCCCGACAAGGATCGCCCTGCCCGACAAGCATCGCCCCTGCCCGACAAGCATCGCCCCTGCCCGACAAGCATC
>WNGB01002068.1_pt1 | contig 38480 bp, 43 predicted proteins | sample 5400681 | NCBI WGS metagenome assembly WNGB01 (sample SAMN13153367, study PRJNA577476) | soil metagenome | isolation source: 115 cm soil or saprolite under grassland replicate 2 | place: USA:California | collected 2016-06-15 | reverse complement strand
ATCAACGCCGACGAGCCCGAGGTCGCCGCGGCTGCGCTACCCGCCGAAGCCGGCTCACTGCCTGGCACCGCCGCACTCGAGGACGAGGACGATCTCGAAGAGGAAGAGGTAGAAGAGCAAGCAGACGAGGACGAGGAGTAGCTGTCATCCCGCGCTTGCGAGGGATCTCGCCTGTCTGAGCGTCGCACAATAGCGAGCAACATGCGCGCGAGATTCCCCGCAGGCTCGGAATGACACGACGTCTGCTGCTCGCGCTCGCGCTTGTCGTCATCGTTTCCATTGAGACGGGTCTGCGCCTGGGCGCCAACTCGCCTGATACACGGTTCACCCTGCCGGGCTATGGCCTGGGCTACTTCTGGGACACGCCGCTCGGCTGGACCGGCCTCGTCGACGGCGTCACCGTCAATCGAGACGCCGAGCAGTTCTCTTCGCTCGCCGGCTTCCTGCACGGCCAGCCAGTCCCTGTGCCGCCCGCGGACAACGTCTATGTCCGCTTCGCGGGCTACGCGCTGATCGGCTCGAGCCTTGCCCCACTCGTCGGCGTCTACGCCAGCTTCGTGCTGATCAACATGGCCTTTTGGGTGGCCGCCGCGCTGGCCACATACGTGCTGGCGGTGCGCCGCACCAGCGACCAGCGCATCGCCGTGCTGGCGGCACTGCTGGTCAGCACCGCGCCTGCCTTTGCCGCGCTCGCTGGCCAGCCGTTGCCCTATGTCGCCTCGTACGGCCTGTTCGCGCTGGCCTTGCTGCTGTTCGACCAGGTCCGTCTGTTCGAGCGCGGCACGAAGCTGTCGACCGCCGCCGCGGCTGGGTTCGCCGCCGGTCTCGGCCTGCTCGTGTACGACCTGTACATGCTGCCCGCGTTCGTCGTCGCATACGGCCTGCTGCGGCGCACCTCGTGGCGCACCCTCGCCGTCGTCCTGGTCGCCATGGCGCTGCCACGCCTGGCCTGGAGCGGCTACTGGCAGCTCATGCATCTGCCGTCGTACTCGCACAACGAGACTCACCCCATTGAGGCGCTGTACGCCTGGTTCGACGACGCTCGGACGGGCACGGGCGTCCTGGCCAAGATCAAGGGCTACCTGATGCTGGCTGGGCACGGTGCGCTGAACATCGGTGCCGCGTTCATGTTCTGGCCGGTGCTGCTGGCGATCTGGGAGCTCTGGCAGCGACGCCGCTGGCCGGAAGCCAGATGGTTTGCCGCGGTGGCCGTCGCAGGCTTTGGGCCGGCGCTGTTCATGCTGTCGACGTGGCCGCACCTCCCGCGCTGGTACGGCTATGCCTTCCCGGCCGTGTACATCCTTGCCGCGGCCGGCGCCGTACGCATTGCTGGATCGCTTTCGGTCCCGCATGTATCGGTCGTCCGCCGGGCTAGCCTCGCCGCGGCCGTGCTGGTGCCCGCCGTGCTCATGGCCAACCTCGACGCACTGGGTTACACGAAAATCATGGAGCTGTTGCTGTTCCAGCCTGAGCGGTGGTCGTACTTGTGGTCGCCATAGCGTCAGCCGCTGAGCGCTCCGCGGTGCGCATACGCGAGCGGGCCATGACCTGGCTCGTCGGCGCGCTGCTGGTCCTGATGGCCGGCTCGTTAGTGCGCCTCGCTTTGGCCGGTTTCAACGTGCCGAGCCTGTCGGCGGCGGTGCTGGGCGCCATCCTGTGGATCTGTGTGTGGGTAGTCGCGTTGTTGCTGGCGAACCCGCGGGTGGCATTCATCGTCGGCCTGATTGCGATGGCCATCTTGACGCTCGGGGCCCTGCCACCGCGCACCTCAGTCGAGTACGACGAACGCCAAGCGCTGTACCGCACCGATCAAGCCATCTCCGCCCACTTGGCACCCGCCCGGGGCGACACGCTGCTGCTCGCCGTGGTCGAACCGGTGTTCACCGGCCCCCAACCCCGCTTCGGTCTGGTCGGCGACCTCGGCACCACGCGCGTCACCTGGACGTGCCCCTTCCAGCACGGTGTCCAACGCCTGGCGCTGCCACTGCCCCAGGGCAGCACCGCACCGATCGACCTCAAACTCGGCCTGACCGGCACGCCAGCGCGGGACGGCGACTATCTCCTGGTGTACGGGTCAGCCCGCCAGGGCGGCCCACTGCTGACGACGGTCAGTCCAGCGGCAGTCGATGGTGCGGTTGTCAGCTGCGCGAGCGTCTAGCGCGCGGCCAGCAGCGCAGTCACCGCGTCGAGCACACGCTCGGCCACGTCTGTTTTGGCCATCCGCGGCAACTGTTCGCGTCGGCCATCCGCCCACAACAGTGTGACCTCGTTGCTGTCGGAGCCGAAGACGTCGCCGCTGACGTCGTTGGCGACGATCAGGTCGAGGCTCTTGCGCGCGAGCTTATCGGCCGCGTTGGCGTGCAGATCATCTGTCTCGGCGGCGAAGCCGACGCGCACGGGGCGCGGCTCGACGGCGAGTGCTGCCGTCGTCGCGATGAGGTCCGGGTTGGGCACCAGGTGCAGGTCCAGGGCAGTCTCACCGCGTTTGACCTTACGCTCGGCCGGCTGTCCGACTCGGAAGTCGGCAACCGCGGCGACCATCAGCAGCGCGTCGAGCCTCGGGTAGTGCTCCGTCATCGCGCGCAACATGTCCCGGGCGCTGCTCACGTTGACGAAGTTCATGCCGCCTGGCCTGCGCAGCGCCGTCGGGCCACTCACCAGCACCACCTCGGCGCCACGATCGCGCGCCGCCTCGGCGATCGCATAACCCATCTTGCCCGACGAATGGTTGCCAATGTAGCGCACCGGATCGATGGCTTCGCGCGTCCCGCCCGCCGTCACCAGCACCTGCCTGCCAGACAGGTCGCCAGCTTTGCCTAATGTCGCCCGGATGGCATCGACGATAGTGTCGGCGTCCGCCAGCCGGCCCAGGCCAACCAGGCCACTCGCCAGGTGACCCAACTCGGGCTCCACCACGATGACGGCTCGCTGCTTGAGCACGGTGACGTTCGCGGCAGTCGCGGGATGCGTGTACATCCCTGCGTCCATAGCGGGCGCCACGATCACCGGGCAGCGCGCCGCGAGCGCCGTCACCGACACGGGATCATCCGCGAAACCCTGCGCTAGCTTGGCCAGGGTGTGCGCCGTGGCCGGCGCGATGACGATCACGTCGCTCTCCCTGCCGAGCGTCACGTGCGCGATGTCGGTCTCAATGCCTGGTGCCCACAGATCGGCGAACACCGGACGATGGGTAATCGCCTGGAACGACAGCGGCTGCACGAAGCGCTGCGCATCAGGGGTCATTGCCACGTCGACGATGGCACCGGCCTGGTGCAACGTGCTGGCCAGGCCAACTGCCTTGAACGCGGCGATGCTGCCCGTGACGCCGAGCGTGATGCGTTTGCCGTTCAGGACACGCACGACACGTTGCGCTCGTAATACAGGCTCAGCCCCTTGAGCGTGAGCATCGGATCATGCACGTCGGCCACCCTGGTCTCGTTCAGGATGTAGTCGGCCAGACCGCCCGTCGCGATCACGAGCGCGTCCTCGCCGAGTTGGCGTTTGATGCGCGCGACCAGGCCCTCGACCAGACCGACGTAGCCGTAGACCCAGCCTGAACGCAGCGCGGCGACCGTGCTGCGACCAATGACCTCGGTCGGCGCCTCGAGCTCGATACGCGACAGCCGCGCCGCGCGTAAGAACAGGCCGTCCATCGCTGTTCTGAGCCCTGGCGCGAGCGACGTCCCAAGTAAGCGGCCGTCGCGATCGACGGCGTCAAAGGTCGTCGCGGTGCCGAAGTCGACGATGATCGCCGGCAAGCGGTACAGCTCCTTCGCCGCGAGCGCGTCGACGATGCGGTCGGCGCCCATCTCGCGCGGGTTCTCGATTTCGATCCGCACCCCGGTGTTGCCGAAGGCGTTGACCTCGACCAGCGGACAGTGCGGTCGGAAGTAGTTCGCGACTAGCTCCTTGATGACCGGCACCATGGCTGGCACGGTGCTCGACAGGCTGACGCCGTCGATGTCGTCGAAGCTCATCCCGCGGCGGTGCAGCAGCCAATCGAGCACGGCCGCATACTCGTCCGGCATGCGTCGGGCGTCCGTCTCGAGCCGAAAGTTTGCTGTTAGCTCGCGGTCCCTGAATGTGCCGAGCTTGACGTTGGTGTTGCCAACGTCGATGGCCAGGACGAGACCGCCCACGGCCTCAGTGTAGCCGCAAGCCGGCAGTGGTCCCGTCATCGAGCAAACGCCGCCGTCTCCCCACGCGCCCACGCGGGGAATGACTTTTCTCTTCCAAATCGGTTATCGGTTTGGAGGGGCCGTGGTAATCGTGCCGCCCGGCTTCCTCCACACCTTCTACATGGGGCCCAGGTCTCGTAGCGGCACTCCCATGTACCCCTCTGGAAGAGAAAAATCCTAGTCCCGCGCGGCGCGTGGAGTGACGGCGACCTTCGCCGTCAGACGTGCGCCCGCTGCCTGCCGACAGCTCTCGATAAACCACTCGTGCAGCGCTGTGTCGGGCGTCAGTTCGGGGTGGAAGGCGGTGGCCAATAGATTGCCCTGTCGGGCGGCCACGACGCGACCATCGGGCAGCGTAGCCAGCGCCTCGGCTTCGGGGCCGACGCGCTCGACCAGCGGCGCGCGGATGAAGACCGCATGGATCGGATGATCGAGGCCCGCGAACGGCAAGGACACTTCGAACGAGTCGATCTGTCGGCCAAAGGCGTTGCGCTGGACGGTCAGGTCCATCAGCCCGATGCGGCCGTCGGGCTGCGTACCGACAATGTCGCGCGCGAGCAGGATCATGCCTGCGCACGTGCCCCACACGGGCAGCCCGTGCTCAGCGGCAGAGCGGATCGGCGCCTCGAGTCCATAAGCCACCAGAAGCTTGCCAATCGTCGTGCTCTCGCCGCCCGGCACGATCAACCCATCGAGGCCGTCCAGGTCGCGCGGCGTACGCACCTCGCGCACGCCAATTTCGATACCCCGCGCGTGCGCCGCCCGACGCAACATGGCCGCGTGCTCGGCAAAGTCACCCTGGACGGCCAGGACGCCGATGACGAGGGGGTTGGGGGTTGGGGGTTGGGGGTTAGGAGACGCGCCTGCCAACCCCTAGCCCCTAATCCCTAACCCCGCGAGCGCAGCGAGCATTACCAGCCTCGACCAGCCATCTGCGACGCCTCGGGCAGCGTGCGCGCCGAGATGCCGACCATCGGCTCGCCCAGGCCTTTCGAGACCTCGACCAGGATGGACGGATCCTTGTAATGGGTCGTGGCCTTCACAATCGCCGCCGCGCGCCGCGCCGGATCGCCACTCTTGAAGATGCCCGAGCCAACGAACACGCCCTCCGAGCCAAGCTGCATCATCAGCGACGCGTCGGCCGGCGTGGCAATGCCACCCGCCGTGAACAGCACCACCGGCAGGCGTCCGTCGCGCGCGACCTGGCGCACGAGCTCGTACGGCGCACCAAGCTCCTTGGCTTCGTGCATCAGCTCCTCGTCACCCAGTGTCCCAAGCCGACGGATGTGCCCGGTGATGGCGCGGATGTGGCGTACCGCTTCGACCACGTCGCCGGTACCAGCCTCGCCCTTGGAGCGGATCATCGCCGCGCCCTCGCCGATGCGCCGCAGCGCCTCGCCGAGGTTGCGCGCGCCACACACGAACGGGACCTTGAATGGGTGTTTGTAGACGTGGTGCTCCTCGTCGGCTGGAGTGAGAACCTCGGATTCGTCGATGTAGTCCACGCCCATCGACTCGAGGATCTGCGCCTCGGCGAAGTGCCCGATGCGGCACTTGGCCATGACCGGGATCGAGACGACGTCGATGATGCCCTGGATCAGCTCCGGGTCGGACATGCGCGCCACACCGCCATCGCGGCGGATGTCGGCGGGCACCCGCTCGAGGGCCATCACGGCAACCGCGCCGGCGTCCTCGGCGATCTTGGCTTGATCGGCGGTGACGACGTCCATGATCACGCCGCCTTTGAGCATCTGGGCCAAGCCGCGCTTGGCGGTCCAGGTGCCCGTCTCGGGCGCATGGCCATTGGTGGTGGGTGTGCTGGGCGCGATTGGATCGACAGTCACAGGCTGGCTCCCTAAGATTGTATGGCCTCGATACCCGTACACTTCACAGTGTATGTACGGATGTACGGCTAAGCATACCAGGCGGGCCCCGCCCCGAGCCAGGCGGCCGGTAGCCTTGCTCCAACGTGCCGCACAGGGTCTATATCGATTGTTTCAGCGGCGCCTCGGGCGACATGCTGCTGGGCGCGCTGCTCGACGCTGGCCTATCGCTGGACGCACTGCGCCAAGGGCTTGCGACGCTGCCCGTCAGCGGTTGGCAACTGCACGCCGTGCCCATACAGGTGCATGGCCTGCGCGGCACGCGTGCGAACGTGGTGCTCGATGCGGCCGACCAGCCCCACCGCCACCTCGGCGACATCCTCTCCATCATCAATGGGGCTAACCTGCCGAAGGCCGTGGGCGAGCGCGCCAACGGTGTCTTCCAGCGTTTGGCCGAAGTCGAAGCGTTCATCCATGGCACGTCCACAGACGAGGTCGAGTTCCACGAAGTCGGCGCCATTGACGCGATCGTGGACGTCGTCGGCGTGATCCTCGGCTTACACCTGTTGGACGTTGACTGGTCTGCCGTTCACGCATCGGGGCTGCCGTTAGGCTCGGGCTGGGTGCGCAGCCAGCATGGGCGCCTGCCTGTCCCCGCACCCGCCACTCTGGAATTACTCCGGCGCGCCAATTTCCCGGTACGGCGCGCGCCGAGCGATGGCGAGACTGGCGAGCTGACCACGCCGACGGGCGCGGCGCTGTTGACCGTGCTGGCACGGCCCGGCCAACCCCCCGCGGCCGCGATCGAGCGGATCGGCTATGGCTTCGGCACGCGTGAGCCGGCCTGGCCCAACGCGGTCCGCCTGTGGCTCGGTGCCGCCACGAGTCTCGAACACGACCAGGTCGTCCAGATCGAAACCAACCTGGACGACGCCAGCCCCGAAGAGCTTGGCTTCGCGATGCAGCTGCTGCTCGAAGCAGGCGCGCTGGACGTCGCGTTTTCGCCGCTCCAGATGAAGAAGAATCGCCCTGGCGTACTGGTGCGCGTGCTGGCGCGGCCCGAAGACGGTCACCGCCTGGCCGAGCTCGTGCTCGCGCACACCACCGCGCTGGGCGTACGCGTCGAGAACATCTCCCGTCTCATTGCGCGGCGTTCCGAACGTATGGTTGAGACCCCCTGGGGCAGCGTCCGCGTGAAGATCAAGCACCTCCCCACGCGCGATGTGGCCGCACCCGAGTACGAAGACTGCGCGCGCGCTGCTCGTACGGCGGGTGTGTCGTTGCGCCAGGTGTACGACGCCGCGCGTGCCGCCGCCAACGGCTAGCCGCCGGTGCTGAGGACTTGCTGTGCTTTGTCGACCACCCTGGCTTCGTTCGGATACGACAGCCGCCGCAGCGCCTCGCCGATCGGGAACCACTCGACGACGTCGTATTCGCCATCGTGATTGGCGGTGTCCCCGCCCACCATCTGCATCAGATAGAAGTGGACCGTCTTGAAGTGGCGGACGCCGCCCCAAACGAACCAGTACTGAATCTGGTCCAGCGGCTGTTCGATGCGCACCAGCAGACCCGTCTCTTCGCCCACCTCGCGGACGGCCGTGCCCTCGAGCGTTTCGCCGACCTCGGGCGTTCCCTTCGGCAGCGCCCACCGGCGCGGACGAATGCGCCCCACCAGAGCGACTTCGACGCCGTTGTTGTCGTCCCCGCGCCGGTAGACGACTCCGCCGGCCGAGACGTCGCGCACCAGGGGCGGTCGCGCTCCGCCCTGGCCCTGCGGGTGAGACGCCGCGCTCGAAACGCCCGCCGCGGCACCATGAGCGGGTGTGGCCGACGAGGCCTGCTGACCCTGCTGGCCATCACCGCGCCGATTCTGCGCACGCCTGAACCGCCTCCCCGCCCGTGACACCGTTTAGACCGTAACGAGCGCGGCACTCGGCTGGCAAGCGCGCTGTCATCCTGAGCGCAGCGACGGATCCGCTTGCCGAAAGGTGTGTGCTCGCGGATGCATCCGGAACGCGAAGCGGGAGTGGGTTCCGCGGTTCCGAAGAGCGATGATGCCTAGCGCGGCGGCGCGGTCGGAGCGATACCTGGGTTGGTGCCCGGCTTCGGTGTGGCCTGGGGCGCGGCGGGCTTGGCAGTGGCCTGTGGCAAGCTCGGCGTGGCGGTGGCTGCCGGCGTTGTCCCGGGTTTGGGCACCGCCGTCGGCTGACTGGCGGGTGTGGGCCCAGTGGTCGCGGCCGCGGCTGGTGTCGCGGACGTGGCGGCACCGGGCGATGGCGTGGCCTTGGCTTCGAGCGCCGGCTTCTGTGCGTCGAGCACCTTCTGAATCGCCTCGTCGATGCTGACGCCCGCCGGCTTGCCCGCCGAGCCGACCAGGGTGACGGTGTGCGCTGGCTGGTAGGTGCTCTTCAGGTTGAGCGTGCGCGGCGTCGCGCCATCGTTCGGGATGACGCGCCGCGTCACCTCGACGTCGAACCCGTCGCGCGCCGTCTCGACCGCGAGCGTCCGACCCCACTGCATCGTCGGCTCTTCTTGCACGATCGGCTTCGGATCGGGCGGCGTGCGATTGCTTACCACCGCGTCGTCGACCTGGACATTCCAAGACGGTTTCTTGCCATACAGGCCGAAATACACCTTTTCGTCATCGCTATCGGCCTGGACCAGGATGTAGCTAGGGGTCGTATTGGTCCATTTGAAGTCCAGCCCGGCGTCCGGATCGACAGTCACGTCCAACCCAACCACGCCGCGCGACGTGTACGCGGGGATCCAGTACAGGTGCCAGTACCGCTCCTCGAGTTGGAAGCCCGACCAGAACACAGGCTGAAACAGCGTCGTCGCCACCTGGCAGATCCCGCCCGCGACGCTGGGCACCGTCTTTGGTCCGTCATTCCCCGAGGTGATGCCGAAGCCCCACTTGAAGCCCGCATCGAGCGTGGTTGGACCGACTGCCTGGTTGAACGAGAACGTTCCGCCAGGTGCCACAACGACGCCGCTGATGCGCTCGGCGGCCAGCTTGATGTTGTGCTTCTTCTCGGGAATCGAGCCCGCGAACGAGGTGTTACCGCGGTCGATCAGCTCGGTGATGCCCAACGCCTGCGGGTTCTCCGAGGACACTGACGGCTCGATTACGGCGATGGGCAGGGGTACGGTCTGCTCGCCTTTCAATAGCGCCGCGCGCACCGCTTGAACGGTTGCTTCCTGATCGAGCTTGCGTCCCTGGCGGCTGGGCTTGATGACCTGCAGCGCACCGTTGGCGAAGCGAAAGCGCGCGTCCTGTACCGTTTGATCGGTCTCCTTACCGATCCGAGCCGCCCAGGCGCGCAACGGCGCCTCGTCGATGTTCACGGTCGCTGGCTGGCCCGGACGGTTGCCGCCGCTCAGCGTGATCAGCCCGAGCAGGTCGGCGCGTTCCATGGGCCAGGTTTGCTGGCCAAATGTGAGCTGCAGCGGCTGCGCGGATAGGCCGAGCATGTGCTCGAGCTGCTCGCGGGCGGTGCTCACCTCGGCATCCGCGATGGTTGCCGGTACGGCTCGCGTGACGAGCTCGACCGCCTGGATGCCGCTGTTCAGGGCCTGCGCGATTTGATCGCGCGAGGCGCCGACGTCGACCGCCAGACCGTTCTCTGCCGCAACCGACTGGAGCGTGCCATTGGTGGCCAGGCTGAGCTGCGCGTCTCGCGCCGGACGAACGATCTGCAGAGCCATCGCCCTCAGCGAGGCGTCGAGGGCAGCTTGATCGGTCGTGCTGGCGGGCGACACCGTTTTGCCGTGCAGGAAGACGTCGATCTGGTCGCCCAGGCGGTCCTAGCTCGGCCGGATCGAGGCGCAACCCGAGCTCGCGTGGCGTCGTGCGCCACGTCTGCGTGCCGCCACGAATGTCGAGTGGCCGATCCAGCAGTTGCTGGACCCCCGGCGCGAGGCGGGCCATGGCCTCAGTACGCGACAGTCCACCGACCGGCGTCCCGACGGCGGTGACGCCAGGCGTGATTTTGTCCCAGTTGCTGAGCTCGAAGATGACCAGGCCGGCGAGCGCGATGACAGCGACTGCGCCGAGCACAGGGGCGTAGCGCGGCATTGACCGAGGCCGGTTGTAGCACATCCGTGCGCGGGCGAGAAACGCCCCGTGATGGGTTTGTGACGGCTCAGCCGTCAGCCGTCAGCCGTCAGCCGTCAGCCGTCAGCCGTCAGCCGTCAGCCGTCAGCCGTCAGCCGTCAGCCGTCAGCCGTCAGCCGTCAGCCGTCAGCCGTCAGCCGTCAGCCGGCACGCAGGCAACAGCCCTCGGGCCTCAGCAGTCGCGCCCGCCACACGCTGTCGAACTTGCCTAAACCCCCCCTGTGGACGAGAAAAGTCATTCTCCGCGCGGGCGCGCGCTAATCGTGGAGGTGGCGCGGAATGACCACGTCGTCCCCGCGCGCGCGAATCATCTCATGCTCGCTCAGGTCGGCGGCACGCATGATCGCCTCGCTGACGTGCAGCAGCTCGCCGTTCCACCACACCTGCTCGGCCGGTCCTCCACGGCGCACGCGCGCCCGCAGCCGTTGAATCAGTTGCTCGCGATCCATAGCCCCCGTTCCCTTGCGCTAACCGTTCTCCACCTTGCGTTCAAAAAGGCAGGAGACGTGCCACTTTGTGGACACATTGTTTCCCGAAATGCAAACGGTTTGTCACTCGCGCGTGCGGCTCCTGCCAACCGTCTTGTCTGAACACAAATGCGCGCTGGCCTGATATCCTCGGTCGCGCCCCGCGCGTAGTGGGGCACAACTGCGCTACAAGCGATTGCGCAGCACATTTGCGCTATTCGTTGCGCTCTTGTGTGGGTCGGCTGACTCCGCTAAGCTGCGCGCTAGTCGACCGCATGGATAGACGCCCGCTCTCTCGGGACGTTCGTTACCCTGGGGGGATTCGAGCAATTTGGTAGCGGCCGCGGCAACCAAGGCGATTCGGCTTGGCCATCCCAGTTACGTCTGGCGGCGGGGGCAGGATCGACGGCTCGCCTTGATGCGACAGTATGTCGAGCTGCGCGCCAAACGCATCCTCGACATCGGCTGCGGTCTGGGCATGTACGTCTCGCGCTTCCGACAGTTCAGCGATGACGTGTATGGCGTCGACGTCGACCCTGACAAGATCGCGCGCGCAAGCGACTGGCTACCGAATTTGCAAGTCGCGCCCGCTGAAGAATTGCCTTTCGATAGCGAGAGCTTCGACATCATCCTGCTCAACGAGGTCATCGAGCACGTCGACGACGATCGGCGCAGCATTCAAGAGGCGTTTCGGGTGCTGGCACCCGGTGGCCACATCATCGTGTATGCGCCGAATCGACTCTACCCGTTCGAAACGCACGGCTTTTTCTTCGGCGGCAAATACTACGGACCGTGCAACCTGCCAATTGTGGCTAACTGGGTGCCCGACATCGTGCGTAACGTCTTCGCGCCGCACGTGCGCATCTACACCCAGTCACAGATCCGGGCACTGTTCGATGGGCTCAACGTCGAATTCGTCGTCCAGTCACATATTTTCCCCGGCTGTGATAATTGGGCCGAACGGGGCATTATGGGCCGCCTGTTCCGCGACGTCATGCACCTGGCGGAGAATTCGCCATTACGGCGGTTTGGGATCTCGCACTTCGTGGTGGCGCGGAAGCGAGCCTGATCAGGCTCTCGTGCAATCCGAATAGGACGATTCCCAGCGCGACCAGGCACGGTCCGACAACCTCGAGCCCAAGGCGCGCCGCGAGCACGCCGACCAGACCTGGCAGCGTCGCGCCGCCCAGCACGGCGCCCGCGACCTGCAGGCCAATCGCGTCGGCGGTGTGTTGTTGTTTGAAGCGACTGGGCGAGGTGGCGATCAGCGACGGGAAGATCGGCGCCAGCACCAGGCCAATCATCGCCAGGGCTCCCAGCGGCAGCACGTTGAACCAGACCATCGCCCCACCGACGACCGCCACGAGCATGCACGTGCGCAGCAAATTGTCGACGTTGACATGGCTGACGACGACGCCGAACAGGACCCGGCCGATCGTCAGGCTGGCCCAGTAGGCGCTGACCCAGACGCCGGCCATGCTCGCCGCGATGCCTCGGCCCTCGGTAAACAGGCTGAACGACCACTGGCCGGTCGCGACCTCCAAACCGGCATACACCGCAAACAGCAGCATGCTCACCCAGGCGACCGCCTCGCGCAGGAGGGCGCGCATCGACGCGGGGTCGACGTGGGCCTCGGCCTGACCGCTCGATTTGGCATGTGAGGTAGAAAAGCGCCCACGCAGGACGCCGTAGCTGACGCACAGGGCCAGTTGGGCAACGCCCACGAACAGGTATCCGAGGTTCCACGAGCCGCCGCGGGTCAGGATGCTGGTCATGATCAGCGGCCCAACCGCCGCGCCGAGGCCGAACGCCGCGTGCATCCAGTTCAGGACCCGCGGTCCGTGTTTCACCGCCGCATAGACATTCAGCGCCGCGTCAATCGTCCCGCCGCCCGCGCCAGCGGCTGCCGCCAGGGCGACCATCGCCGGCCACGATGGGGCGAGCGAATATCCGATCAAGCACAGGCCCGTCAGCCCGCAGCTCGCGGACAGGACGGTGCCGACGCCCGCGCGCGCCAGCACCCGGCCGTTGACCGCGGACGCCACGAAGTACCCCGTGGCGAAGGACGCCAGGAGCATCCCGAGCGCGTCGAGACTCAGTCCGAACGTCGCCCTGATCGACGGCCAGCCCACGCCCAGCAGCCCCTCGGGCAAGCCGAGGCTGACGAACCCAGCCGAGGCCAGGGTGAGCGTGAGCACGTTGGCACGTCGTCGCATGTGGCCAAGAGCATGCCAGACGCACTCGTACGCCACGGCAAGGCGCTCGTGCTCTATGTCCATTCTTCCAAAACAAAACGATTCAGGACGAGCGCTTTCCAAAATCGAGAGCGACCGTGTGCTACAGTGCCGCCGTACTTTCTAACTGAAGACGCCCTTATCCAGAGAGGTGGAGGGAAACGGCCCGATGAAGCCCGGCAACCCTCCCGGCGCGAGCGGTGCTCGCCCGGAGACGGTGCCAATTCCGCCGATGCACATTGCGTCGGAAGATGAGGGAGGTTCCGTCAGCACGACGGAACGCACGCGAAGCACCGCGCTCGTGAGCCCTCCGCCTGGATAGAAACGCACAGCCTCGGGAGGGACACATGAGCATAACTGTCGGCGACCGACTCGCCGCGCCGGACACGGCGCGACGCATTCGCGGTCTGCAATGTCGCGAGTGCGGCCAGTTATATGCCGCCGAAGCACGCCATGTTTGCGACCTCTGCTTCGGCCCTCTCGAAGTCGCCTATGACTACGACCTGATCCGCCAAACCCTGTCGCGCGAAAGCATTGCCAGCGGTCCCGACACGTTGTGGCGCTACAAGGCACTGCTGCCCATCGAAGGCGAGTACGTCGTCGACACGCACACTGGCTTCACGCCGCTGATTCCCGCGCACAACCTCGGCAAACAGCTTGGCTTGAACAGCCTGTGGCTGAAGAACGACACCGTCAATCCGACGTTCTCGTTCAAAGACCGGCCCGTGTCGATCGCCGCGACGCGCGCCAGGGAGCTTGGCTTTGACGTGCTGTCGTGTTCGTCGACGGGCAACCTGGCAGGTAGTGTTGCCGCCCATGCCGCGAAGGCGGGGATGCGCGCGTGCATCTTCATTCCGGCGGACCTCGAACCGGCCAAGATTGTCGGCGCGGCCGTGTACGAGCCGACGATCATCGCCGTCGACGGCAACTACGACGACGTCAACCGTCTGAGCAGCGAGATCGGCGACCTGTACAACTGGGCCTTCGTCAACATCAATCTGCGTCCCTATTATTCCGAAGGCTCGAAGACACTCGCGTTCGAGGTCGCCGAGCAGCTCGGCTGGCGGCTGCCCGATCGCGTCGTGGCGCCGATTGCCAGTGGCTCGATGTTCACCAAGGTGCATAAGGGCTTTACTGAGCTCCAGAAGGTGGGCCTGGTGCCGTCAGGGACGGTCAAGATGGTCGGCGCCCAAGCCGAAGGCTGCTCGCCCGTCGTCCAGGCGGCACGCGCGCACACCTACGACGTTCGACCGGTCAGGCCGAACACGATCGCCAAGAGTCTGGCGATCGGCAATCCCGCCGATGGCTACTACGCGCTCAAGATCGTCGAGCAGACCGACGGCGCGCTCGAGGCGGTGACCGACCCGGAGATTGTCGAGGGTATTCGCCTGCTGGCCCGTACCGAAGGTATTTTTGCCGAGACTGCCGGCGGAGTAACCATCGGAGTGTTGAAGAAGCTCGCGCGGGCGGGCAAGATCGACCCGGATGAGCTGGTGGTGGCATACATCACCGGCAATGGCCTGAAGACGGTCGACGCGGTGGCCGATCACGTGGCGCCAGTGCTGCGTGTCGCTCCGACCCTCGCGTCGTTCGAGGCCGTCTATAACGGCCAGCGCTAGGAGGGAGCGTTTTGTCATGGCTACCGAACGCGTCAAGTTCACGTTTCCGCCCGACCTGGTCAATCAACCAGTGATCTACAACATGGGCAAGCAGTTCGGCGTGGTGACCAATATCCGCCGCGCCAACCTGAGTCACGATCGTGGCTGGGTCATCCTGGAGGTCGTCGGCAACGCCGAGGATGTCGAGAAGTCGCTCTCGTGGGCGCGCGAACAGGGCGTGCGCGTCGAGCCGATGGGGGTCGAGACCGCATGACCGTACGCGTGCGCATCCCGACGCCACTGCGGGCCGCGACCGATGGTGTCGCCGAGCTCTCGCTCAACGCCGCCACGGTGCTCGGCCTGATCGAGGATCTGGAGACGCGTTATCCAGGCATTCGCGGCCGCCTGCGCGACGACTCGGGCGAGATGCGGCGTTTCATCAACCTGTACGTGAACGGCGAGGACGTCCGCTTTCGCGAGGGCCTGCAGACAGGTCTCAAAGAAGGCGATGAGCTGAGCATCGTCCCCGCCGTCGCCGGCGGCTAACGCGGCTCGACCTCGACCGGATCGCCGCGGCGCACGCCGAGCACCGAGGCGGCACTCGCATTACGCGCCGAAATCTCGATCAGGCCGCTGCTACCCACCAACGCGAGCAGCTCGCCGGCCTGGACGGCGGCATAGTGGGGCCGCCGCGGCACGCCGCGTCCAGCAATGCGGACCGTGAACACCTCGGGCAAAACGGTGGCGGCCAGGTTCGTGATCAGGTTGCCGTAGGCGTCAGTGTGGATGACCTGACCGCGGCGTCCGGTGGCGAAGTGCAGCTCGAACGGCCGCAGCAGGCTCACTTGTCCACCCAGCTTTTCCAGCGGCTCACCACTGGCCAGGTGGCCGGCCACTGGGCCGAAGATATCTCGGCCATGAAACGTCCCTGACGGATGTGCACGCCAGTACTCCGCGCGGGTGAGCTCGATGGCCAAAACGCAGCCGCCCAGGCGGTCGAGCGCGGGCACCAGCAGACCGTTGTCGGGACCGACGAAGTAGTCGCCACGCGCCGCCCGAGCGGCAACGGCGCGGCGGGCCGAGCCCACGCCGGGGTCCACGACCGCCAGGTGCACCGAGCCCGGCGGCACGGTCTCGACGGCAGACCACAGCTGGAATGCCCCGCCGAAGACGTCCTGCGGCGGGACGGCATGCGTCAGGTCGACCAGCGTGGCAGCAGGCGCCACAGCCAACACCGAAGCCTTCATTTGGCCAACGTACGTGTCGGTCAGCCCGAAGTCCGTCAGCAGTGAGACGATCACGGTCATAGCATGCCGCGCCGCGAATTTCTTAGAATGTTGAGCGGATTACTTAGCAATGCGACTCACACGCGGTTCCGACTACGGCGCTCACGCGGTCATCGAGTTGGCCAGCCACTACGGCCAGGGGCCGCTGCAGTGCGCCGAAATCGCCGCGCGGCAGAAGATCCCGGAGGCCTACCTCGACCAGATCTTGAGCAGCCTGCGGCGCGTTGGCATCGTCCGCAGCTCGCGCGGGCCGCACGGCGGTCACGAGTTGGCGCGCGATCCGCGTGAAATCACGCTGGGCGACATCGTGACCGCGGTCGAAGGACCCGTGGTCCCGCAAGAGTTCGTCCAACACGTGGATGGCGAAGCGACGGACTGGCTGACCGCGTGCGCCGTACGCACTGCCTGGCATGCGGCCGCGGAGGCATCGCAGCGAGTTCTCGACAACACATCGATCCAGGCCCTGGTTGAAGAGCAGCGCACGATTCGCGCGAATCGGGCGCGGGGAATCGACCAGCGCCCACCAGCGTTACTCACATCAGACCACTGAACTGGATCTCTGGAGCACAAGTGACGTCCTCTAACGGCACGACCAACGGAACCGTACTCGGCCCAGCGCTTTCGCTGGACCAGGCGCGCCGCTACGCGCGTCACATCATCCTGCCCGAGGTCGGGTCGATTGGCCAGCGCAAACTGCTCGCGGCAAAGGTGTTGCTGATCGGCGCGGGCGGTCTGGGTTCGCCCGCGGCTATGTACCTGGCCGCGGCGGGCGTGGGCACGATTGGCGTCGTCGACTACGACGTGGTCGATCTGAGCAACCTCCACCGCCAGATCATTCACGGCCATCACAACCTCGGCCGGACCAAGGTCGACTCGGTTCGCGAGCGCCTGGCCGACATCAACCCCGACGTCAACGTCGTCGGCTTTAACGAGCCAATCTCCTCGGCCAACGCCATGGAGATCCTCAAAGACTTCGATGTTGTCGTGAACGGCTCGGACAACTTTCCGACACGCTACCTCGTAAACGACGCGGCGTACCTGCTCAAAAAGCCGCTGGTCGATGGCACGCTGTTCCGGTTCGAGGGTCGCGCCAATGTCTTCCTGCCTGGCCAGGGCTGCTATCGCTGCCTGTTCCCAGCCCCGCCGCCACCCGGCGCGGTGCCTAGCTGCGCCGAGGCCGGCGTGCTCGGTGCCATGTGCGGCGTGATCGGCACGATCCAGGCGACCGAGACGATCAAGCTCCTCCTCGATCTCGGCGAGCCGCTGGTAAACAGGTTGCTGCTGTTCGACAGCTTGAGCATGGAGTTCCGCGAAGTGCGCATTCCGCGCGATCCGAACTGCCCATTGTGTGGCGACAACCCCACGATCCACGAGCTAATCGATTACGAAGCGTTCTGCGGCGCGCCCGTCACGACGCTCGGCTGAGTGAGAGAATGGCCAACGTCCGCGTTCCATCCATGCTCCGACCAGCCGTCGGCGGCGAGCGCATAGTCGCCGCCGATGGCGCGACGCTACGCGAGCTCATCGACAACGTCGATCGACGCCATCCCGGCTTCGCCGGTCAATTGCTCGAGGCGACTGGCGATCAGCGCCGCTTCGTCAACATCTACGTCAACGACGAGGATGTGCGCTATCTGAACGGCCTCGAAACACCTGTCAGCGAAGGTGATGTGATCTCGATTTTGCCCGCGGTCGCGGGGGGCTGAACGTGGTTTTGGAGGCGACGCGCAGCCGTTCGACGATCGAGCATGCCATCGGCAACACGCCGCTGATCGAGCTGCCCAGTTTCAGCCCGCGGTCGGGCGTGCGGCTATGGGCGAAGTTGGAAGGCGCTAACCCGTCCGGCAGCGTCAAGGACCGCATCGCGTTGGCAATGCTCGATCGGGCCGAGGCGCGTGGCGAGCTACGGCCGGGTACCGAGCGCATCATCATCGAGCCGACGAGCGGCAACACCGGGATTGCGTTGGCGATGCTCGCCAAGCGACGTGGCTATCGGTTTCTGGCGGTATTACCCGAGAACGTGAGTAGTGAACGCCGCCAGCTGCTCGAGGCGTACGGGGCCGCGCTCGAGTTCACACCCGGCGAGCTTGGCTCAAACGGCGCCATCCGCCGTGCTCAGGAGCTCGTCGCTCAGCATCCCGAGCGCTTCTACATGCCCTACCAGTACGGCAATGAGGCCAATCCAGGCGCGCATTACGCCACAACGGCGCCCGAGATCTTGCGCGACCTGCCCCAGATCACGCACTTCGTGGCTGGCCTGGGCACCGGTGGCACACTGACCGGCATCGGCCGGCGTCTCAAAGAGGACAAACCGGGCGTGCGCATCATTGCCGCGGAGCCACACCCGGGCGACGGGGTGCAGGGCTTGCGCAGCCTGGACGATGGCTTCATCCCACCCGTGCTCGATCCACTGATCCTGGATCGCAAGATCCTGGTCACCTCAGATGATGCGCTGATCATGACCCGCCGCCTGGCCGAACAGGAAGGCGTCTTCGCGGGTATCTCCTCTGGTGCGGTGCTGCACGCGGCGCTCCGCGCGGCACGCGACCTCGAAACTGGCGAGCTGGTGTGCTTGTTCGCTGATAGTGGCTGGAAATATCTCAGCCTTGGCGTGTGGTCGCGCTCGCTCGACGAGGCGCGGGAGACGGTGCGCGACAAAGTCTGGTGGTGATCTTTCCCACCACGCTGCGTCAACAATTGATCTCGCACGCGCAGGCTGAGGCACCCGATGAGGTGTGCGGTATCCTCGCGGGCCGCGCTGATCGTGTGGAACGCGTGCTTCCCGTGCACAATACAGCCGATTCAGTCGGCGCCGAGCGCGGCGTCTTCCGCGATCGCGAATCGGGTACGCCTTCGGCAGGCCGACGCGGAGTGCACTACTACATGGATCCGCGCGATCAGTTGCGCGTCTACAACGAGATCGACGACCTGGGCCTGGATGTGCTGGGCTACTACCACTCGCACACCCACACGGAAGCGCGGCCGTCGCCGACCGACATTCGCCTGGCCAGCGACCTGGCGGCGATGTACGTGCTGGTCAGCCTGCGCGACCAGGAGCCCGTGGTCCGCGCGTGGCGCATCGTCAAGGCGGATCCCGCCGAGGAGACAGGCGAGCTTATCGAGGTCGATATCAAGGACTGAGAGAAGAACAATAGAATCTCAAGCGATGGCGCGAGTGATTGTCGGCATGTCCGGCGGCGTGGACAGCTCCGTAACGGCCGCTCTGCTCAAGGAGCAGGGTCACGACGTCATCGGCGTCACGCTCAACGTGTGGCCCGATCTGCCGAATATGCCCGAGATGCAGCGCGAAGACGCGTGCTGCGCCCTGGGCGCGGTAGAGGATGCGCGAAGGGTCGCCGACAAACTCGACATCCCGTACTACGTGCTGAACTTCAAAGAGGTCTTCGAGGACAAAGTCATCAAGGACTTCGTCCAGACCTATGCGAGCGGACGCACGCCCAATCCATGCATTCGCTGTAACCAGTTCATCAAGTTCGACGCCTTGCTGGTCAAGGCTCGGCAGCTGCAGGCGGACTACGTGGCCACCGGCCACTACGCGCGTATCGAGCACGGCACGCCCAATCGCCTGCGCAAAGCTCAGGACCCGACCAAGGACCAGTCGTACGTGCTGTACGTCATGACCCAGGACCGGCTACGGCAGGCGCTGATGCCGCTGGGCCAGCACACCAAGCAGGACACCCGGCACCTCGCCCATGAGATGGGCTTGGCGGTGGCGAACAAGCCCGAAAGTCAGGACATCTGTTTCGTGCCCTTCAAGCGCTACACCGAGTTCATCGAGCTGTACGCGCCCGAAGTGCTCCAGCCCGGCCCCATCGTCAACTCCGATGGCCAGCATGTAGGCGAACACAAAGGCGTGGCGCTGCACACGATTGGCCAACGCCGCGGCCTGGGCATCGCGGCCGGCCAGCCCTTGTTCGTCACCGAGCTCCAGCCCGAAACGAATACTGTCGTCGTCGGTGGCCCCGAAGCGCTGCTCAAGAAGACCTGCACGCTGGATGAAGTGAACTGGATCGACGGTCAGCCACCGACCGAGCCGCGCCGCGCAGCGGCCAAGGCGCGCTACCGGGCCGCCGAAGTGCCGTGCACGGCGATCGCCGACGGGGCTGGCCTCAGGGTCGACTTTGACGAGCCACAGAGGGCGATTACGCCTGGCCAGGCGCTCGTCCTGTACGACGGCGAATACGTCTTGGGCGGCGGAACGATCACCCGTTAGATGCCGCCACGGGCTATACTCGGGCGTTAGTCTGGATCATGCCGCGCGTTAATCGCGATCTTCAGCGTCGTATGGCGGCTCGCCGTGAGCGTGAGCGCCGGCGTCCGCCTGGTGAGCGACGGTACCGCGTCGAGTCACCCGAGGCGATCGATCCGCTCGCGGAGCCCGACGGCGAGCTATTCGACAGCGCGCCCGAGATGCTGCCCGAGACGGCCTCGCGCTCCGCGCGCTCGGTAGCCGCGCCGCGCGCCGCCAGCGTGCCGCGCACCACGCCGCGTGCGGCACCAAAGCCATTTTCGGCTTACCGTGAGGAGTACGCGTACGTTGGCGCCGATCTCCGACGCATCGTGCTCGTCATCGGCTCGCTGCTGGTGGTTCTGATCGTGCTCCACTTCGTCCTGGTTCGTTGAGGCTGTCCACGCAACGGACATGGCCACCATTCGCTCCGGGCTGAGCGAGCCAGCAGGCCAGCCCTCGCTGCGCCTGTTCCGCCTGTTCGGCATCCAGTTCACGGCAAACTGGAGTTGGCTGCTGCTGCTCGGTCTGCTGGTGTACATCGCCTACACGACGCTGCGCGTGCAGCTTGGGTTTGGCTGGTCGACGCAGTTCATCTGGGCGCTGTCGGCGTTGGCCGCCGTGCTGGCGATCGCCAGCCTGTACGGCCACGAGCTCGCACACGCGCTGGTCGCCCGCCGCTTCGGCATCCCGGTGCGCACCATCAGCCTGTTTTTGCTGGGCGGTATGGCGCATATCACGCGCGAATCGCCAACGCCGCGGGCGGAGTTCTTGATCGCACTCGCCGGGCCGCTGGCCAGCCTGACCATTGGCCTGGTCGCCGCGCTGGCCGCCTGGCCGCTCCAGCCGGTCGCGCCCGCCGCGGCCGCGGTGTGTTTGTGGCTGGCGATGGTCAATGTCCCGCTGGCCATATTCAACCTGGTGCCGGCCTATCCGCTCGATGGCGGACGGGTGCTGCGCGCGATCCTGTGGTTTGCGGGCCAGGATCTGCGCTGGGGCAGTACGATCGCCGCCCGCGTCGGCCAGCTTGCCGCGATGGCCCTGCTCTTCGCCGGTGTGTGGATCTTGTTCGACGGCAGCAGCGGCGCGCTCAGTGGACTGTGGCTGATCATGATCGCCTGGTTCATGTACGCGGGCGCGGCGAGCTCGCAACACGCATCACTGTTTCAGGACGCATTGCGCAGACTGACCGTCGCGTCGGTCATGGACCGAGATTTTGTCAAAGTCCAGGCGGGCGTCTCGGTGCAGACCTTTGCTGAGGAGCATCTGCTCGAGCGGCCGACCGTCGGCCGCGGCACGCCTCGGTCGTATGCCGTGTACCGCGACGACTACTTGGTCGGCCTGCTGAGCCTTCGTCAGCTGGGCCGGATTCCAGTGCACAGCTGGCCACAAACGAGCATCGAACGGGCGACGCTGCCAATCGAGTCAGCGCCGTCGATGGAGCCGGGCGCCCCGGCGCTCGGCGCACTGCACCTGATGCTCGAGGAGGGGGCCGAGCTGATCGCCATCATGGCCGATGGCCGCCTGCTCGGCCTGGTGACGCGCGACGAGCTCGCCCGCGCCACCGCGACCGCGAAGCGCTAGCGGATCAGTCCCAGAGGCGCGTGGCGCCCACGTAGTGGGACGCCCAGTAGCTCGAGTTGATGCTCGAGACGGTCACACCCGTGCGCTCATCGCTGGCATGCACGAACTGCCCGCCACCGATGTAGATACCGTCATGCGACAGCCCAGCCATATAGGTGTTGGCGAAGAACACGGTGTCGCCTGGCTGCAGCGCGGACTGTGGAATGTGCGCGCCGCCGTTGTACTGCTGCCACATGCCGCGGCCAACTGGCGCACCGCTCCGGTTGTGGATGTAGTACACGAATCCCGAGCAGTCGAACCCGGCCGGCGACGTGCCGCCGAACACATAACGGTAGCCGACGAACTTCATGGCGTTGGCCACAATGTTCGCGCCGCCGGGGCCGACAACCGTCTGAGGCGCGAGGGCGGCCGGTTTCGCCGCTGGCTTTGGCGCTGGTGCCGGTGCCGGCGCCGGCTTGGTAACGACCGCCGCGCCAGCCGGACCAGTTCGCGCTGCCGGGACTTCGACCACCGGCGCAGGAATGGCTTCCGCGCGCAGTTTGCCACCGGGCACGACGAGCTTGGCACCGACATGAATCACGTCCGGGTCGTTCAGGTCGTTGTAGTCCAGCAGCAGGCCCAGGTCGACCTGGTACTTCCACGAGATGTCGGCGAGCGTCTCACCCGTCTGAACGGCGTACTCGAGACCCTTCACGGGCAGGATGCGTAGCTCACTGCCGGGCTTGATCGTGTCCGGGTCGTCGATGCCGTTGCTCGACAGAATCGTATCGACGTCGACGCCAAACGTGTCGGCGATCGAGTGCAGCGTGTCGCCAGTTTGCACCTCGTACGTCCGCGTGCTCGGCGCGACGCGCTGTGTGTCGATCGGCAGACGTTCGCCACCACCGATCGCGGCCGCCTGCTGGTCGCCGTCGTCCGCCTGCGCGACGGCGCGGCGGGTGTTGGGCAGCACTGGCTCGGCGCCCGGTACGACGACTTCCGTGCCCGTCTGAACGACGTCTGGATTACCGAGATCGTTAGCCTTGATGACGTCGGCCATTTCCACGCCGTAGCGTTCGGCAACGCGGCGGATCGATTCACCCGCGCGCAGCGTGTGCAGCACGCCGTCGGTGGGCAGGATCGTCAGCTCTTGGCCGACCTGGAGCAGGTCAGGGTCACGCAGATTGTTCGCCGCGAGGATCGTTGCGGGATCGAGGCTATATTTGGCGGCGAGCATGCGGATGGTCTCGCCTTCCTCGACGATGTGGACAAATGGCTTGGGCGGCGCCACGTGCGCTTCTTCTTCGGTAGGTGTCGCGACCGGCGCTTCAGTCGGCTGGGCCGGCGGGGGCTCGTCGACTTCGAGCGCGAGCAGTGGCGGACTGGGATTGACGACAACGGCTTGCGCATTCGTGCCCGCCGGTGTCGTTCGCGGCTGAACAGCGAGCGCGGAAACGGTCGTCAGGCCAATCAGTCCGACGATGGCGTGCAGCAGATAACGGGGTCGGGAACTTGCGAGCCACGTGAGAGTGGCCAGTGCTGCTTGCAACGCCACGGCCGCGAGGGCCGGTGTGCGGTTAGTCCGCTGCACTATTCCTCGGTTTCCTGGGGGAGGTTGCCGCTGTCAGGCAAGGTAACGCCTCCGCGAAGGTAGTGGAGGCGGCGGAGCGGACCCCAGCCGCCTGGCCACTGTATACACCCGTTGTTAAGAGGGTCAATAGCGCGCACCCGCAATTTGCTTTGTCTTCTCGTACATTCTCACACCATCCCACGACACCGCGCCGGCACTGCCAGGTGCTGCGCTACGCTCCACCAGACGCGTCTATGCCAACGTATCTGGGCCGCCCCATCCGCCGCCGCGAAGATGCCGCGCTGCTGACCGGCCGTGGCCACTTCGTCGACGACCTGAGCCTACCGGGCATGGTCTACCTTCAGTTCGCACGCAGCCCGCATGCTCACGCGCGCATCCTGCGGCTAGACATAGCGCCCGCCCTGCAGTTGGACGGCGTGATGACCGTGCTCACGGCCCAGGACCTCGCCCATCTGCCAGACATGCCGCTCAATCAGCGCGCGCGCAGCATGACCGTCCCACCCAACCCCATCCTGGCGCGGGACACCGTCAATGCCGTGGGTGCGCCTGTCGCCGCGGTCGTCGCCGAAAGCCCGGCCCAGGCCGAGGACGCCGTGGCGGCGATCGAGATCGACTACGAGCCATTGGCTGGCATTGGCGACGCGGCGGCGGCGCTTGCGCCCGATGCGCCACGCGCCTGGCAAGCAGTGGAGCGCAACCTCGTCTTCACCAACCAGCGCACCGGGGGTGCGCCAGATCGCGCCTTCGCCGAGGCCGAGCACATCGTCTCTGTCGACGTCTTCAGCCCACGCCTGGCTGGCGCGGCTATCGAGCCCCGTGCGGTCCTCGTCGCGCCCGAGCCGATGGGCGACGGCCTGACAATCTGGGTTTCGGCCCAATCGCCGTTTCGATTGCGCACGCCACTGTCGCGTCTGCTCGGCATCGCCGAAAACCGCATCCGCGTCGTCACGCCTGATGTGGGCGGCGCGTTTGGCGTGAAGAACAACGTCTATCGTGAGTACGCCATCGCAGCCCTGCTCGCGCTGCGCCTGAAGCGACCGGTGAAGTGGGTTGCTACGCGTGGCGAGGAGTTCGTGGCCATGCAGCAGGGCCGCGACATGCGCATCACCGTCGATCTGGCGCTTCACGAGGACGGTACGTTCTCGGGACTCAGCGTCCGCAACGTGGCCAATGTTGGTGCCTACTTGCAGCCCGCCGCCGTTGGACCTGCCGGGCGGCCACTGACGCAATCGCCGGGCTGCTATCGGATTCCGAACGTAGCTGTCGAGATCGCCGGTGTCGTGACCAACACCACCGGGACTGGCCCGTACCGCGGCGCTGGCCGGCCCGAGTCGGTGCTGCTGATCGAACGTGTGGTCGACGCCGCCGCGCGCCAGCTCGCGATGGACCCGGTCGATATCCGTCGCCGCAACTTCGTCCCGCCGGACGCATTCCCGTATACCAATGCGCTGGGCGCGGTGTATGACTCGGGTGACTATGCGCTCGCGCTGGACCGAGCACTCGCGTTGGCCGATTGGCCAGCGTTGATCGAAGAACGGGACACCGCGCGGCGACGCGGTGACGTGGTGGGTGTTGGCCTGGCGACGTTCATCGAGCCAAGCGCTGGCGCCGGCTTCGAAAGCGGCATCGTGCGCATCGAAGCGACGGGCAAGGTCACTGCGATCACCGGTTCCAGTGCCCACGGCCAGGGCCACGAAACGGCATTTGCGCAGGTCGTCGCAGACCGGCTCGGGGTCGCTATGGACGACATCGTCGTACTGCACGGCGATACCCACGGCGTACCGCAGGCGGTCGGCACGTTCGGCAGCCGCAGCGCGGCGCTCGGCGGCAGTGCGCTCGTGGTCGCTTCGGAGCGCGTCCTGACCAAGGCGCGTCGCATGGCCGCCCATCTGCTCGAGGCCTCGCCGGAGGACGTCGACCTGCGCGACGGCGGATTCTCGATCGCCGGTGCCCCAGATCGACGGGTGACATGGGTCGACCTGGCCAGCGCGGCCTATTCGACCTTGAACCTGCCCGATGGCGAGGAGCCGGGCCTCGAGGCAACGGCCTTCTTCACGCCCGAGGGGGAGGTCTATGGCTTTGGTGCACATATCGCAGTGGTCCGCGTTGACCGCGACACCGGCCAGGTGCGGCTGGAGCGCTTGATCTGTGTCGACGACTGCGGGCGCGTGCTCAACCCGCTCCTCGTCGAAGGGCAAGTCGTGGGCGGCATCGCCCAGGGTGTGGGCCAGGCGTTGATGGAACAGGTCGTCTTCGACGCGGGCGGACAGGTGCTGTCGGCGTCACTCGGCGACTATGCAGTGCCGCGTGCCGTGGACATGCCCGCGCTCGACGCATTGGTGCTGGCGCATACCGTGACGCCGTCACCGTGGAACCCGCTCGGCGTCAAAGGCGTCGGCGAGTCGGGCACGGTCGGCGCGCCCGCGGCCATCGTGAATGCCGTCGTCGATGCGTTGGCGCCGTTCGGCGTGACCCATGTGGACATGCCATTCACCGCGGAGAAGCTGTGGCGGCTGATAGGTGACTTGTCATCCTGAGGCGAGGAACGAGCCGAAGGATCCGCTTGCTGGCTGTCCACCGATTGACAAGCGGATCCTTCGCAGGCTCAGGATGACAATAGGCTGCGTTATCGTTTTGCCATCGAACTCGATCAGATGAGCGCCGCCCGCGCATTTGGTGCCAACTACTTCAACCTGCTCCGCCGCGGTGCCGACGGTTCGCTTGTCCTGTCCGCGGATCACTGGCGGCTCGAGCTCGACAAGACCACGCCCGAGGCCTTCTGCTTCTCGGCCAGGGAAGACGACGCGCCCGAGTTGATCGTGCCCATGGAACAGGTTGAAAAGCTGACCTGGGACCGCCTGCCCAAGCAGCAGCAGCGCTCGCAGATTCGTTTCTACCTGAGTAACGGCGATCTGTGGACGTTCAGCGGCAGCGTCGACGAGTCGGCCTTGCCCGAGCGCTAGCCGCCGACGATGTTCGGCTGCGGCGAACCTGTCCGGTCGTGGAGCCTGCCCCCGCACCCAGCGGTCGCGCGCCTGCTCGAGCGGCCCGAGCTCAAGCAGGCCGCACTGGAGCGTGTCCTGCAGGCCCGCTCGCGCAGCCGATGGCCGCTGGTAGTCATCGGCGGCGCACTCGGCATCGTCGGTGCCGTCGGCGCCGCACTGGCCAATTTCGGCGGACCAACGGCCAACGGACGCGTGCACACCGTGCCGTCCGACGAGCGCAGCGTGCGCCTCGGCGTCTTCGACTCGAGCCTGCCCAACCTTCTGGAGATCGATTCAGGCGACGTAGTTGTCTATCCCAATACCTGGTCGCATTTCCTGAATCGGCTACAGCCAGGCGTGTCGATCGACGACCTGGCGAGGCTCAGGCGCGAAAACCCTGGCAAAGGACCGCATTCCATCATCGGCCCAATTGGCGTGCGCGGCGCCGAGCACGGTGACATGCTGGCAATCCACTTCCAGCGCCTGGTGCCCGTCGACTGGGGTGCGACGTTCGTCAATCCCGGCGACCTGGGCACGGGCACCTTGCCGGACGAGTTCCCGCGGGGCCAGGCGCGCTATCTGCCGCTCGATCTCGCCACGATGACCGCGCAGTTCCTGCCGGGCATCCACGTGCCACTCGGACCGTTCCAGGGCACCGTCGCCACCGCGCCGGCCGAGGACGGCGTGACCAGCTCGGTTCCACCCGGTCAGTACGCTGGCAACATCGACTTACGTGAGCTGACCGAGGGCTCGATCCTGTACATCCCGGTCTGGCAGCCCGGGGCCAAGCTGTTCACGGGCGACTCGCACGCCGCGCAGGGCGACGGCGAAGTCAATAATCAGGCGCTCGAATCGGCCATGCGCGAGGTGCGTATCCAGGTCGTGCTGCACAAGCAGGTGCCGTGGACGTGGCCGATGGCCGAGACCACGACGCACTGGATTGTCATGGGCATCGATCGCGATCTTAACGAAGCGTTCCGGATCGCCACTCGGAACACGATCGACTTCCTATCGCTGCGCACCGGCATGTCCAGACTCGACGCGTACAGTCTGGCCAGCATCGCGGTCAGCTTCCGCGTGACGCAGTTCGTCGATCAGACCCGCGGCATCCACGCCATGATCCCCAAGGCGCTGTTCGCCGAGGAGCTTCGTCGCACCGTCGCAATCGTCTGAGCCGACCGTACAATGTGGCCAAATGGCCCAGACCGCGACTGCCACCAACGTCCTCGACACGCTCCGCGAGCGTGGCTTCGTCGCTCAGGTGTCGGACGAGCCCGCCTTCCGCCGCGTGCTGGACAGTGGCCCGATCACGGTCTACCAGGGCTTCGACCCGACGGCCACCAGCCTGCACGTCGGCAACCTCGTCGGCATTATGACCCTGGCGCACTTCCAGCGCGCCGGCCATCGACCGATCGCCGTGGTCGGCGGCGGAACGGGCATGATCGGCGATCCCAGCGATCGCAAGGACACCCGTCCGCTGCTCACCGTCGAGCAGATCGAGCACAACCTCAGCGGCATCCGCCGCCACTTCGAGCGTTACCTCGACTTGACGAACGATCGCGCCCAGCTCGTCAACAATGCCGACTGGCTGCTGGGCCTCAAGTACATCGAATTCCTGCGCGACGTGGGCCGCCATTTCACGATCAACCAGTTGATGCAGCATGGCACCTACTGGGAACGCTTCCAGGCCGAGAGCTTCAGCTTCGTCGAGCTGAACTACGCCATCATCCAGGCCTACGATTTCCTGCACCTGTATCGGACCGAGCGCTGCGTCCTGCAGATCGGCGGCAACGACCAGTGGTTCAACATCCTGGCCGGGCGCGATCTCATTCGCCGCTCGGAAGGTGGCGAGGCGTTTGCGTTGACCACTCCGCTGATCACCAATGTGTCGGGCGATAAGCTCGGTAAGTCGGTTGGCAATGCCGTCTGGCTCGATCCCGAGCAGACCTCGCCGCACGAGTACTACCAGTACTGGCGCAACGTCGAGGACGCCGATGTCGGACGTTTCCTGCGCATGTTTACGTTCCTGCCGCTCGACGAGATCGTGCAGCTCGAGCAGCGCAGCGGCGCAGACATTAACTCGGCCAAGGAAATGCTGGCGTTCGAGGCCACGCGGATCACCCATGGTGAGGATGAGGCGCGTCGCGCCCAGGCCACCGCGCGCGCCTGGTTCAGCGGCCAGGGCACGGCCGAAGGACCGAATATCGTCGTGCGCAAGCCAACGCGACTCGAAGAGCTGGCCATCGAGGCCGGCCTGGTCGACTCGTTGAGCGACGCCAAGCGTCACATCCGCTCAGGCGGCCTGCGCTTGAACGGTCAGCCGCAGGAGCGTGACCGCGTGGTCGACCCCGCCGAGCTGCCGCTGCTGCTCAGCCTGGGCAAGCGCAAAGTCCAGCTCATCAGCGGGTAGCGAGCCCCTTACCCCCACCCTGCTGCCCGGCATAGGCCATATCGTCCGCGACGCCGGGCAGGGGTTCGAGGTCTGTGGTCGGGTCACGGCCGACTGCCTTCAGGCAGGCTGGTGTGACACTCGCTCGATTCGAAACGGCTCTCGGCCGTGGCCGCCGCTGGCAGGAGCGCCAGGCCAAAACTTAGCCAGCTAGCGAGTGCCCAACGCAGTACGCGACGGCTCACGCGCCGCCAGTTGCATCAGACGTGCCCGTTGCTGGGCTGCGCGAACTGACCGACCACCCGGACCAGATCGTCCAGGTCGAACGGCTTGGCCACGCACGCGTGGACCGGCACTTCCGTGATCCGCCGCAGCGCATCTTGCACGGCCGAGATGACCACGATCGGTACATCCGTGCACAAGCGCTCTTTGTGACACTCCTCGATGAACGAGAAGCCGTCCATAACGGGCATCATCAGGTCGAGCACCACCGTCGCGGGCCTGCGCACGCGCATCGCCTCGAGTGCCTCGCGGCCGTGGGCCGCGAGATCGACGGTATAGCCCTCATCACGCAGCGCGTCGCCGACGAGGCCACGGATGGCGGGATCGTCGTCGACCACCAGGACGTACGGATAGACCATCTCCGGGCGCGCCGGAGTATGCCACAAACTACCTGGTGTGGCCGTTCTGGCGTCCGCGCGACGCTTCGTCCAGTGCGGCTTCGGCGCGATCCGCGGCGACCGTGGCGTCGGTGCTGCCGATGATCGTGTCGATCAGGCCGTACTCGCGCGCTTCGATGGCGCTCATCCAGTAATCACGATTGATGTCCTTCGAAATGCGCTCGAGGTCCTGGCCCGTATCGGTCGACAGCAATTGTTTGATGCGCGCGTTCAGGCGCAGGATCTCGCGCGCGTGGATCTCGATGTCCGCGGCAGTGCCTTGCGCCCCGGCTGAGGCCTGGTGAATCAGCATGCGCGAGTTCGGCAGGGCTGCGCGGCGGCCTTTGGCGCCACCGGCCAGGATCACCGCCGCGGCGCTCGCGGCCATGCCGACACAGGTCGTCGCGACGGTCGGCTGGATGAGTTGCATCGTGTCGTAGATTGCCAGCCCCGCGTCGGCTTCGCCGCCTGGGCTGTTGATGTACAGCTGGATTTCACGGTCCGGATCGTCCTGGTCCAGGAACAACAATTGGGCCACGATCACGTTGGCGACCTCGTCGGTCACCGGTGTGCCGAGAAACACGATGCGATTGCGCAGCAGCAGCGAAAAGATGTCGTAGGCGCGCTCACCGCGACTGCTCTGTTCCACCACCATCGGCACGGTGTACGCGCGGGGCAGGCTGAATCGACTCATATGCACGCTGACCTCGCTCCTGAAGAAGAAGAAGAAGAAGTGCTAGTTGCGGAAGCCGAGTGGCCGATCGCCCGGCGGGGCGCCGGGTTCGTCGCGCGCCATTGACTCGCGCACGACCCGCCGCGCCGAGCTTCCCAGCCCTTCGGCCAGCGCCACGCAGGCATCGACGTAGGCGCGCCACATGCTGCGTGGCAGGCGCGTCTGCATCGCTTCACGCAAGCGCGCCTGGAGCGCTTGCAGCTCGGATTCGGTTTCGGGTTCGGCGCCAGGTCCAGCCGCGCTCGCCTCGGCCACCGGGTAGCCAACGAGTCGATCCAGCGTCGAGCGCTCGACGCCGAACGTGTCGGCGAGCCGCTGCAGGTATTGCACGGTTGGCACGACCTGACCGCGCCGCCAGCGCGAAACCTGTGTGTCCGCGACGCGGACCGAGCGGGCGAGCTGCGCCTGGGTCAGTCCCCGACTCTGCATCGTATTGGCGAGCCAGCCGGCGAAGCGTTCGCGTTCCTCGTTGCCAGGCATAACCCAGTATGACACGTGGGCGATATTGCTGACAAGAAAGCAAAGTGAGTCGACTACAATCGGACGCCGGTGACGTTCAGTATCGTCGGCTGTGATCGTGCGACGGGCGATCTGGGAATCGCGGTCGCCTCCAAGTTCCTGGCGGTCGGTGCCGTCGTGCCGTGGGCCGAGGCCGGCGTTGGCGCCGTGGCCACCCAGGCCCACGCCAACACGTCGTATGGCCCTCATGCCTTGACCCTGTTGCGCGCTGGGCTCGATGCGGCGCGGACCCTCGAGCGTCTGCAAGCCAACGATGATGACCCTGCGGCCGTGTCCATGCGCCAGGTCGGCATCGTCGATGCGCACGGCCGCGGCGCGAGCTTTAGCGGGCCCGAGTGCCAGCGTTGGGCGGGCGGTCGCACTGGTGATGGCTTGGCTGGTCAGGGCAACATCCTTAGCGGCCCGGCCGTCGTCGATGCATTAGCCGAGACGTTTCTGCAGGCCACCGGCGACCTGGCGGATCGACTCGTGGCCGCCCTCGCGGCCGGCCAAGAGGCCGGCGGTGACCGCCGCGGCCAGCAGTCGGCGGCGCTGCTCGTCGTCCGCACCGGAGGGGGCTACGGCGGTCGCAACGACCGTTACATCGACATCCGCGTCGACGATCACCGACACCCTGTCGACGAGCTACGGCGGCTCCTGCGCTTGTGGCGCGTCTACTTCGAGACGCCCAATCCGCGTGATCTGATCCCACTCACGCCTGAACTGATCCGAGAAGTCCAACGACTGCTAGGCCGTCAGCCAAGCGGTATCTGGGACCAGTCCACCGCCATCGCCCTGCGCACATGGGCAGGCATCGAAAACCTCGAAGAGCGCCTGTGCACGGGTGGCATCGATCCGATCGTGCTGCGCATGTTGCGCGAGCAGCACGCGCGGTGAGCGCGTCGGCCGATCGCGAGATCTACGCGGGCCGCATTCTGACGTTACGGCTGACGCACGTGCCGACAGCTGACGGCCGACTCGCGGCGCGTGAGATCGTCGACCACGCCCCGGGCGCTGCCGTGGTTGCCGTGGACGATCAGGGCAAGGTGCTGCTGGTGCGTCAGTGGCGGCCGGCTGTCCGCGCAGCGCTGCTGGAGCTGCCGGCCGGGCTCGTCGATCCCGGCGAACGCCCGATCGACTGCGCTGCGCGCGAGCTGGCCGAAGAGACTGGCTTCAGCGCTCGTCACCTCGAGCCACTGGCCACGTTCTATTCGTCGCCCGGCTTCTGCACTGAGGTGCTGCACCTCTTCACCGCGTCCGGCCTGCTGCCGTCGAGCGTGCCCCGCGACGAAGACGAGCACATCGAGGTGGTGCGCCTGCCGCTCGCGGATGCCATCGCCCAGGTCATGGACAACGAGATCAGCGACGCCAAGACGATCACCGGCCTGCTGGCCTATGCGCGCCGCACGTCGTAACCCCCGGCCGCCAGTCCGTCGCCAGGCCTGCCGCTTCCTTCCTTTCAACCGTCTCGGACCGGGAGCGCGCGAAGCGCGAGGACGTTCGGACGGCGCTGCCTGCAGAGCCGAAGGCTGCGTTGGGCCGGGCGTTAGAGGATGTCGAGCGGCCGCTCGATCATCGGGCGACCTGGATGGAACGGGTTGTCGTCGCGGCCTAGCCGACCCAGCACCGTATCGATGACGATGCGGCTGCCGCCGCCGCTGCCCATGATGCCGTGGCCGCTGTAGCCGCAGTTCAGGTACAGGCCGGGCGCCGCGCTCGGCCCGAGCAGCGGACGATGATCGGTCGTGTAGGCGTACTGGCCGGCTTGGAGCACCCAGTTCACATCGTGGTCCGACCACACCCGCTCCCAGATCGGGCTCAGCTTCGCCAGGGATCGCTCCGAGCGCGGATCGAGTAGTCCGAAGGCAAAGTCGGCATTCGTCGGCACGTTCTCGAGTGGCTCGCCCGCGGGCGTGCCGGCTTCGGTCCACAGCCCGTAGCAGCCGCGCAAGCCTGGCCGCCAGTGCGCGGCCGTTTCCTCGTGGATGGTCATGGGTGAGTCCTGCGGGATGGCCGGCAGGTCGGGAATGACCAGCTTGTGGCGGATAGTCGGACGCAGATCGACGTGTACACCGGCCAGTGCAGCTACTTTGGCGGCGAACGGGCCAGCCGCGACCACCACGTTGGCGCAGGCGATGCTGCCTCTTGGCGTCTTGACACCGATGACCTGACCGTCGCGCTCGTCGAAGCCGGTCGCCGGTGTTTGCAGACAGATCGTCGCGCCACTAGCCCGCGCATAGCCCAGCGTGAGCCGCTTCGGATCGAGCCAGCCGTCACCGTTGCGGAAGCGCGCCTGGACGATGCCCTGGCTCTCCACGAAGTAGCGTTGCCTGGTGGCGCCGTCCTCAGTTGTGGCGCAGAACAAGTAGCCCTGCTTCTTGATGGCCAGGTCATACCCGGGTAGCTCGGCAATCTCTTGGAACTGGTCGAACACGCCGATGCCCTCGCGGACCAGCGCGATCTCCTCAGAATTATCGAACTGCAGCCTGAACGCGCCCGTCGACACTGGCGTCGTCAACGTACACAGCGCTGGCCGCTTCTCCAGTAGCACCACGCTGAGCCCCGCCCGCCGCGCAAAAAACGCCGTCGCCGCGCCGACGATCCCGCCGCCCACGACCACCAGATCGGCAGTCCGAGGCAGCTCATCCGAAACCCGCAAGCGCGGCCACTCAGCCATCTGACGTAGCCCTCGATTGTAGTGACCGCCACAGCGGGCCTACCCACCTCCCGTGTCAACGGCGTTCCGTCGCCGGGTGGCGCCCAGCGCAGCGTGGGCGAGGACGGCGTCCAGGTGGACCGGCGCAGACCGAAAGGCAGCCGCCCTCCCACTCGTGGCGCCTGTGTCATTGGCGGAGGGCGCCAAGCACAGCGACGGCGAGGACGGCTCTGGCGCGCGGGCATCACCTTTCCTCGCGCGGCCACGTTCTTCTGGGTAACAAGAAGCTCAACCGCTTCTCAACCACCCCTCACCAAGGACACCAACCATGAACGCCGCTTGCACCTGGGGCTGAGCCCGATGGCGGATCAGATCCGCGAAACACGCGAAACACTTGGAAGATGCCGTGCTTTGTCACCATACTCGGGGCGGAGCACGGCATTTGCGTTGTTAGGACTTCCTGGTCGGGCAGCGGCATTCTGGATCGCCGTCGTCGGCGCCGCGGCCGTCCTCATCGGCATCAGCGGCTATCTCGCGAGCGCCAATCAACAGTTCGCGCTGGCTGCGCTTCTGTTCCTGGCGGGCGTCGCCGCGGCCGAACAGTTCAACGTACGTCTGCCGTCGTCGAGACCGGGCGCCCTCGTCAACGTCAGCGTGGCCGGCGCGATCTGCGTCGCCGTCGTCCTGCTGTTCCCGACGCATTGGGCGGTCCTGATCGCCGGTTTCGGGCTCATGACGGGCGAGCTTGCGCGCGGCCAGCGCGAGCTGCGCAAAGTCGTGTTCAACGGCGCCAATCTGAGTCTCAGCGTGGCGCTGGCCAGCGCCGTCTGGCGATTCGGCGAGCCAGCATCTGGCCTCGACACGCTGGCTTCGGTGCCGTGGGTGCTGCTGGCCGCGGGCACCTTCCTGATCGTCAATACGCTGATCACAACGTCGATCGTGGCGTTCGTGCTCGGCGTTCCCGTGGGTATGGTCTGGTGGCGCGGACACCGCCACATCCTGCTTGCCAATCTCGGCTTGCACGCCATCGGCATTCCCATCGCCGGCCTGTGGCTGGCTTATCCGTGGATGCTGGTCTGCCTCGGCGTGGCGCTACTGGCGTTGAGGCGCGCGATCGACGATCGCGTCAAGCTCGAGACGCAGACACTCGAGAGCCTGTTCAAGCTGGCTGACATCCTGGACGACCGCGACAAGTACACCCACGGCCATTCCGAGCGCGTCGGCCACTACGCCGAGCAACTGGCGATCCAGCTCGGACTGCCTAGCGAGCGTGCGCACCTGGCGTTCCTGGCCGGCCGCCTGCATGACATCGGCAAGTGCGCGGTGAACAACGAGGTGCTGCGCAAGCCGGGCGACCTCGACGATTGCGAGCGCGATCACATGCGCCAGCACCCAGCGGTCGGCAGCGCGATGCTGGCGCACTTTTCGCTCTTCCAAGAGGTCGCGCAGTTCGTGCGCGGGCATCATGAGCGCTGGGACGGCGCCGGGTACCCCGATGGTCTGCGCGGCGGGGCGATCCCGCTCGAGTCACGCATCATCTCCGTAGTTGATTCGTATGACGCAATGACGACGACGCGGCCGTATCGCTCCGCCTTGCCACAGATCGAAGCGGTGCGACGGCTGCGCGATGGCGCCGATCGACAATGGGACCCGCGGGTCGTGGCGGCGTTTATCGAGTGGCTCGATCAGCGCGCCCAGATGCCGTCGACGGCAACCGCCTCGTCTGCACCCGGCCACGGCGGGGTGGTGGCGATCACCAGCTCGAGCGGTACCGCGCCCGTACTGCGGAACTGAAACTCCACACCGAGCGGGATGGTCACGCTCACGCCTGGCTTCAGGTCAATGATCTGCGACTGAGCGCCGAAACGCCGCCACAGCTGACCGGCGCCGCGCACGCAGTACCACAGCTCCTCCACGGCTCGGTGGCGCACCGCCTGAGTGACCGCACCAGGCGCGAGCTGGCAGTGCACCAGACTCGCCCCAGGCACGCGGCCCAGCAGTCGAATCTCTGAGCCATCCGGCGCCAGCAGGTCATACACCTCAGGCAGCGTTCGGGTCTCCCAGCTCATCGCGGCCGCACTGTAGCGCGCTTTTCTCGAGCGTCGCCTGGCCCAGTGCCTGCATTGAGTGAGTCTCCTTAAAGTAGAAGGAGTCACAGAACGATGCTTTCGTCCGAAGATCCGATCAGCCGTGTTCATGAGGGCATGCGTGTGGTCGATGCGACTGGCGACGAGGTCGGCAAGGTGCAGTTCGTGCGCATGGGCGACCCGGAGGCCATCACCACCGAGGGCAACGAAGGGCAGCCCAGCGAGCTGATGGGCAAGATCGCAAGTGCCGTGCTGCCCGAGGAGCGCGAGCCGGACGTCCCCGAACCGCTGCGCACGAATCTGCTGCGCACCGGCTATGTCAAGATTGACGGCCCCGGCCTGCGGGACACGGACCGCTACGCCAGCAGCAGCCAGGTACGCGACGTGAGCGGCGACACCGTGCGCCTGAGTGTCGCCCGCCGCCAGCTGCCTGTCGAGGAGTAGAGGAGACACTCATCAGCCGCGAGTTCAACATCGTCGACAGGTAAGCAGCGCCTCAGAGTGCTGGCCGCGGTCGCCAGCACTTTCTTGAATCAGCCGGCGCTGATGACCGTGTTTGCGTGCCCGATCACCCGCGCCGCCGCGAACACCTGCGTGCCCCACGAGTGGTCCCAGTGATGGTGGCTGATGACCAGCGTGTCGACGGGCTTGGGCGTGACGCGCGCAATGTCGGCCGCGATCTCGCGCGCCGCCGCTGGCGAGTACGTCGTATCGAACAACGTGACACCTTCGTCGCCGATGATGAACGCGCTGTTCGGCTGGACCGCGCCCGTGCGGATGCGCGCGTACACGCCTGAGGCGAGCTCGTCCAGGTGATAGGTGCTCACGCCGGACTTTCAGTCAGCAACTCGGTGATGGTCACCAGGCGGTAGCCCGCCTCGCGCAGTGCGTCGATGGCCGCGGGCAGCACCTGCGCGGTGCTGCCTTGGGTATTCGGGCTATCGAAGTGGCAGACAATGATCGCGCCGTTGTCGGCGCCATTGACGATGTGGCTGAACACGCTCTCAGCGGTCGCTTCGTGCGTCCAGTCGCCACTGTCGACGGTCCAGATGATCGGTCGGTAGCCAAGCTCGGCGGCGAGCGCACGCACGCGCGCATTGCGGTAGCCGGCCGACGGGCTCCACAGCGGCCTCGTGCTGCGACCCGTGATCTCGCTGATGGCTGCATCCGCGTGGTTGAGGTCCTCACGCACCTGAGCGTCGGTCGCCTGCGTCAGATCGAAGATGGCATGGCCATGGCTGGCGATCTCGTGGCCGTCCTGGGCGATCTGGCGCAGCACCTCGGGGTGGCGTTCGGCCCACCAGCCCATGACAAAGAAGGTGACGTGCTGGTCCTTGTCGCGCAGCGTGTCCAGGATTTCGGGGGCGGGTTCGAAGCCGGCGCCGACGTTGAACACCAGCGCCACGATGGGCCGCGACGGGTCACCGCGCACTACCTCCTGGTCCGACACCGGCACCAGTGGCTGCGTCAGTGCAATCAGCAGCGCGAGCATCCAGCGCATGGTGCCTTCCAGCCTACTAATTCTTGACACGACACGGTCCGAGTCGTACTATCGTGATATATCGTTACTACTGAAAGGCACACGACATGTTTGGACCCCACCATCGACGCGGACCCTGGCACCATCGCTGGTCCGACCCCGAATCGCCCTTTGACTTCTTCCAGTTCGGCCGTCGCTGGGGCGGTCCCGGCCGCTGGGGCGGTCCCGGCCGAGGCTGGGAGCGGCCCGAGCGACCCTTCGGTCGCGGCGACCTGAAGTACGTCATCCTCGAGCTGCTCAAGGATCAGCCGCGCCACGGCTACGACATCATTCGCGCCCTCGAAGAGCGATCGCGCGGCACTTACCGGCCCAGTCCGGGCTCGGTCTACCCGACGCTCCAGATGCTCGAGGACCTGGGCTACGTCACCTCCAGGCAGGAGGAGAGCGGCAAGAAGGTGTACGCCATTACCGACGAAGGCCGCCGCTACCTGTCCGAGCAGGAGTCGACCGTCGAAGACATTCGGTCACGCCTCACGGCCGGTTGGGATGCCGCACAGCGGCCCGAGGTCGCCGAGGTGATGCGCGAGCTGCAGCTGCTAGCGCGAGCGCTGTTCCGCCATGCCACGGGCGGGGCGCTGCAGGATCCCGAGCGCCTCAAGCGGCTCAAGGCCATCCTGGAGCGCGCGAGGGGCGAGATCGAAACCGTCGGCGAGACGTCCACCACGATCGTCTAATCGTCATCCTGAGGCGTAGCCGAAGAGCCTGTCCTGGAGCGAAGCGAAGGAATCCGCGAGCACACACGTTGCAGCAAGCGGATCCTTCGCTGCGCTCAGGATGACAAACCGTATGGCTACGTCCCGTCTTGCGCCTGCGCCCGGCACCCTGCTCGTCGCGCCCGCGACCGAGGACGACGATCCCGTCTTCGCGCGCGCTGTCATCCTGATCGTCGATCGCGAGCCGAACGGCATCACTGCTGGCCTCGTGCTCAACCGTCCGTCCGGGCACATCGCCGAAACGTCCGCGCGAGCCCTGCTGTTTATACCGGACCTCAAGGCGCAGGCGTTCTGGGGCGGACCGATGGGCTCCGATCCGGCCATCCTGGCTCACTTCAGCGCGTCACACGGCCTCGAATGGTTTCACCTCGCCAAACGCCAGGAACGCCCATTTCCGTTAGCCAACGTCGGCGTGATCGCGGTGGCCGAGCATCCGGAGCCATTCGAAGGGCGCATTCTGCATGCACGGCTGTACGTCGGGTTATGCGTGTGGGGCGCGGGCCAACTCGAGTCGGAAGTCGAGAGCGGCGCCTGGGACGTGACACAAGCAGCCGTGGATCACCTGTTTCGGCCCGATACGGCCACTCTCTGGCCCGACCTGCAGCCGAGCACGCGCGAGGAATAACCCTTCCCGCGGTCAAGCGCGCTATCGATTGGACGACCCGCGGCGCGCGCGGTGCGGGCGTCGAAGAGCTGATCGAGCGACTGCTGCTTGACGATCTTGCGTCTCTGGAACCGCGCCTCGACCGTCATCACATGCGTCTTGGAGCCAGCCAACGCGCTCCGCACAAGAATGTCACGCTGGCGCCGTATGGCACGCGCGTGTTGGTGCTCGGCTCGAGCAAGGCAGGCAAATCCAGTCTCACATTCGGCCTTCTCGAGCGACTGACGGAAGCGCACTACCAGTATTGCTTGATCGACCCCGAGGGCGACTACGAAGCCATGCCGTCCACGCTAAATCTCGGCACTCAGGACCGCGCGACGACACGTGGCTGCACCACCTGCGCCTGGGCGACGTGTCGCGCTGGGTGCGCACCGAGCTCAAGGACGCCAAGCTGGCCGAGCGCCTGGCCAGCATCGAACAGGCCAACCGCCCCGCGCGCGAGAGCCGTGCCGAG